>Ga0066793_10001587_pt1 | contig 10469 bp, 9 predicted proteins | sample PersoiDNA2013189_FD_83876 | JGI IMG/M metagenome (GOLD analysis project Ga0066793, IMG submission 83876) | Permafrost soil microbial communities from the Arctic, to analyse light accelerated degradation of dissolved organic matter (DOM) -... | ecosystem: Environmental > Terrestrial > Soil >...
ATGATTTGAATCTTTCAATTGTATGCATAAGAACCGGTCTCCCGGCAAGCTCAATGAATTGTTTGGGAAGTTCAGCTCCCATTCTCTTTCCACTTCCGCCCGCTACTATAACAACATACAGATTCATAAAAACCTCATTAATCTGATTTTTTACCACAATTCTCTGTTTTTCCACCCTCCAACCCTATAAATGGGGGGCTAAATTATTCTCTTTACTCTGACTTGCCAGGGGAGATTGCTTCGTCTCCGCCAACCGGCGGATCCTCGCAATGATCCGGGACTATATCAGTTTCGGTTCAACTCCCATCCTGAAATAAACTTATTTACAGCGTCATTGCGAGCCCTTCGAAGAAGGGCGTGGCAATCTTCAAATCCAATCCTGAATTAAACTTAAACTATGAGCCCCTCCCTTTAGGGGGGATGGGGGGCTATCCTTTTGTATAAAGAAATCTCTTAATACTTCTCTTTGGTGTTTTTGCAAATTCTTCATGATGAATCCTGAATTTACTTACAGCCATGAATTCAGGCAGCCTCTCGTTCACTTCTTTCCTGGTCTTATCCAGATATTCCAGAAGCTGTTCTTCAGAAAGATTGTCTCTTTTCATCATTTCGTTATCGGGAAAAACCAGAGCAATCAGTTTATTATCCACTGAAATTACTACCGATTCTACTATATAGTCTTTATTATTAATAACAGCCTCGATCTCCTCAGGATAAATATTCTGGCCAGATGGTCCGAGAATCATGCTTTTGCTTCTCCCTTTAATAAAAATATTGCCATCCTTATCAATTACACCAAGATCGCCGGTATGCATCCAGCCATCGTCATCTATCATCTCGCGGGTTGCTTTTTCATTTTTATAGTACCCTGTCATCACATTCTCGCCCCTTAGAATAATCTCTCCAACAACATTTTCAGGATCAGGAGAATCAATTGTAACTTCCAATGTATCAACCGCTCTTCCGGATGCACCAAGTTTATTTGTATCCCAGGAAGCATAACTTATGAGGGGGCCGCATTCCGTCATCCCGTATCCGATAGAAAATTTAAACCTTATTTTTTTAAAGAATTTCTCGGCATCAGCATTAAAGGCTGCACCCCCGATAACTATTTCTTTAAATTCTCCGCCAAACGTTTCAACCAGCTTTTCACGTATCTTTTTATAAAGTATTTTATTCAGTAAAGGAATAGCAAGTAATATTTTCATCTGTGGTTTACTAATAACCGGCAACAACTGTTTCTTGAAAATTTTCTCAATTACCAGAGGAACTGAAAGAATCAGACGAGGTTTAATCTCTTTAAATGCCTGAATTATTATTTGCGGAGAGGGAGTCTTTGAAAGGATTGTATTATGACAACCAATTGTGAACGGAAAAAGGAATTCAAAAGCGCATCCGTAGGTATGGGCCAGCGGAAGGAATGACACGAGGGGATCACCTGCTCTCAAAGGCATATTATTCTGAGCATATCTGACATTCGCCGCAAGACTGTTGTGAGTGATCATTACTCCTTTTGAAAAGCCGGTCGTTCCCGATGTATAGCTGATAACTGCAAGTTGATCATTTGATATCTCTGAGAACTTAACATCATCCTTTTTAAGCTCAGGGAATAAACCTGTATATTTCTCATCAAGCGAAGAAAAAACATCGTTAAGAGCCTTGTTAACTGAATTTATCATTCTGAAATCATCAAGGGAAATGACCCCGATAATTTCAGCCATTTTAGTGATATCAAGAAGGTCATGGATTTTATCATCAACCAAAAGAAGCCGTGAATCTGAATGGATAATTATATTAGTCAGGTCATCGGGTTTGAAATCAGGAAGGATAGGCACAATTACAGCACCATAGGTTACAGTTGCAAGATAAGTGACGCACCAGTTTGCTGAATTCCGTCCTGCCAAAGCAATTTTATCTCCTTCTTTTATTCCTGAACCTTTAAAAAGAATGTGAAGCTTAAGTATCTTTTCAGCTATCTTTTTGTAAGAATATCCCTTTTCCTTATAATTGGATAAAGCTTCAATCTCCCAGTTTTGTTTGATACTTTGTTCAATATAGCCTATTAACCGTTCCTGTATCATAGATTTGGGGTTTTAGATATCTCCGGGATAAGAATCTTTAAATAAAATACATTAAAAGAATAGCCACCATCGAAAGAATATTTACTATCGTGAAAAAGTAATTATATCCTTCTCTTTTTTTGCTAAACTGACCCAGTTTCCGGGCAAATATACCAATGGTCGGAACAAAAAGGACAACAAGGAATGCAAAAAATTCCACACCGAAGAATACTGTTTCAAGTCCTCCTTTCACAAGTGCCGACATATAAATTACTATCAGAAGAACAAGTAAATAAACCAGATAACTTATTTTGAGAAGAAGAGTTGAGACAAGTCTCCGTTTATGAAGCTCATGAGGCTTGAGATAGGCGTAGGCAAGTGCAAAAACGATAATAATAAAAACAACCCCAAGAATATGATTTAGCACCGCAGGGAAATTGGCCATATCCATAGGTATTAATTTATTAATCAAGATTCTTTATTTGTCCAAACAAGTGAACTTGCACCAAGTACGGCTGCATTATGTGTACTTAGCTGCGAAGGCAGAAGCTTCACTTTTCCTTTATAAATGCTGAGCAGGTTTTCTTCCATATATTCTTTGGCCGGCTCAAAGATCAGATCTTTGGCCAGAGCGAGTCCGCCAAAGAGAAAAATGGCTTCCGGATTGGTATGTGCCACCACATCGGCAAGTTTGAAGCCAAGCATCCTGCCGGTATGCGTAAATGCTCTCTTAGCTATATAATCTCCGCGTTTTGCGGCATCGTGAATTATTTCAGCATCAAGTTCTTCAAAGCTCAATTTCCTCAGCTCACTGGGTTCATTACTGTCAGCCATTATCTTTAGAAGAGATCTTTTTAGTCCGGTGGCTGAGACATATGTTTCGAGACAACCTTTTCTTCCACATCCGCAATCGCGGTTTGACGGGCCTGGCCGAATTGCAGTATGTCCGATTTCACCGGCAAAACCATCATGGCCGTATACCAGCTTTCCATCAATAACAAATCCGCTGCCTAGTCCTGTCCCCAGGGTAATTACAACAAAATTTTTCATTCCTTTGGCACCACCATACACCATTTCACCTACCGCTGCAGCATTTGCGTCGTTCGTAACAATAACCGGAAGATCAGTATGTCGGTGAAAAACCTCAGCAAGGGGAACAATCCCTTTCCATGGCAGTCCAGCAGCATGTTCAATTGTCCCTTTATTGATGTTCCCCATAGGAGCACCAATTCCAAATCCTATTAATTCAGTACCATTTCCTATCTTCTGGGCTGTAACCTGAATTTTTTCGTATAATGCAGCTACAAAAACTTCAATTTCATCATAATGTGTGGTTTTTAACCTGTCTTCCCCAAGGATATTACCTTCCCTGTCGACAAAACCGAAGACTGTATTTGTACCTCCGATATCAATACCTACTGCAACCTCTTTCTTTGCCATTGTTTCTAAATATTTACTTTATATGTGTAAATATAACAATTACAAATATTCTAGTTACTAATTTATTGATTTTCTTCGTTCACCCCAACCCCAAGGGGAGCGAAGAAAATCAATTTACTCCCCTTGGGGCCGGGGTAAATAAATTGATTTTCAAGTGACTTTATGAATTTTACCGTCTATTCCGGTATATATTCATTGCCGACTTTTCTTGCTCTTGTCGGTTTATCAAGGTCAATCCCGAGAGAAATACCTGTTTCGACAAGAATATTCCATCCTGCTGCAAGCTGAACATATTCAGCATATTGACCACCATCAGGAATAATAATTGTCGGGAACATGGTTTTTTTAGTTGAAACAGCAATGATATTCATTCCCACACCTTTTACCAGGCAGTCACTAAACTTTTCCATTTCTGTGGCAAATGGTTCAATCCATATCAGAACTTCATTTTTGTCCATTACCTCTTCAATACCATGAACTGCAAAAGTTCCTTCAAGGAATGCTGATTTTTTTCTGGTTATCTCATTGGTCTTCAAAGCCAGCTCTTCGGCAACACCATTATTTCTTCCTGCAAAGTATATAGTGCTTGCTTTACGGATTATATCAGTTATTGAAGGATCAATTTTCAGTGTCAAAGCTTTTTCTGTATTATCTGCCAGCACTTTGAGCCCTTCCATTTTTTCACCTTTCACAATCCTGAGCAATGAGTCATAAAAAAGTCCCTGCTCAACCACCGACTTGGTAGCTGCCACTGCATTTTCTTTGCCACAAATCAATATGTGCGTTGCTGATGCAATTTCTTCAAGTTTGGTATTCGGGTTTGCAGTCAGACCAAAGACTGCAGTATGCTTCTGTTTTTTTAGTAAGGTTGTCAGACGGACGACTTCTTTTGTCTGCCCCGAATTTGAAGCGGCGAAAACAGCATAGTCATTAAGATTATATTCTTCAGCCTGGGTACAACCTTCTGTTACAACAGGCAGGGTTAACCCTTTTTTATGCGATGTATATATGGCTCTTTTTGCAGGAAAAATCCTGCTGCTCCCCTCTCCTGTAAGAAATAAACCCTTGCACTTCTTTACCGCTTCCGCAAATTTAACTGCAGCTTCAGGTTTAAATGAATTGATAATCTCGGGTGTTTCCATCATTTCCCTTACAAGGGCATACTTATTGTACTTTTCTTCTGATAGTTTCATAATTATTACATTTTATTAATGAGAAATTCTGAAAGATCATTCTGAACCTGGGTCTCTTTCTGGAAACCTCCTCCAAGATGCTGCCAGTAAACTTCAGCATAATCAATGCCAACCATCTTGCCATAATTACGGTTTCCTTCAAGTACATATCCGAAGAAATCATTCATTTTATGCATGTGTTGCATTAATTCTATCTGTGAGATATGATATCCAAGCATCTTTTTCTTTGTTTCAATAGCTGTTTTTATATCAACATAAAAATGGGGCGGAACTATCTGTGATCCCAACGGATCAGATAAGGTCAGAGGAGACGTGTGATATAAAAGCGGTGTGATTTCGAGAGCTTTTTCTTTGACGGGAACCGTTCCAAGTGAAGAGACCATTGCTGCCGTCTCTACAATATTTGCAGTTGTACGATGGTCGGAATGATAATCGGATGGAAGATGAGTGAAGACGATCCCCGCTCTGACTTTTCTCATCAGCGAAATAGCTTTTAACCGCATCTCCTTAGTATCAAAAAGAAAACCATCGGTTCCTCCCAGCATATAATATTCTGCATCGAGAACTGAAGCTGCTTTTTTTGCCTCTTCAATCCGGAGCTTAGCTGTCTCTTCCATAGTCATATTACAACCACCAAGATCTCCGGCGGTCAATGTGGCTATGACAATCCTATAGCCTTTGTCTTTTAGCAGTTTCAGGACTCCTGCGTTCCATGCTTCCGCATCATCGGGATGGGCATGAATTGATAGTGCAACTTTGTTAAATTCTTTGATCATGGCTGATTTTTTTATTTTCTTTTTGCGAATGTTTTTTCGAGTTGTACAAATTCCGGCAGCTCTCCTGCAAGCGGTTTTATATACTCAATGAATTTTTGAGATACATGATTTCCTTCCTTATTAAAAAACTCTGCTGACATTGGTTTGGCAGAAACTGCAACCTCTTTTAACGCGACTTTGCCAAATTCAATAGTATACGGATTATTTGAAGTTCTTTTAATGCTTACCATGAATCCTGATTCTCCTTTTTCTGCCAGCTTAACTGCTTCAACTCCACAGCGATAAGCTTCATCAAGGTCAACCGTTGAGGATCTGACGAAATCACACATGATCAACGATTCTGTGATTTGAAATTCACCCCTGTATCCAAACTCTCCGGCTATCATCTGGTGAAGTCTGAGTGCAACACTTGAACCACCCATAGCACCAAATTCAGTATTATTGAACTTATCCTTTACAGTCGCAGAACTTACAGGAGTCCCATCAGAATATTTCAAGCCTTCGCCGCAGACAATTGAGACCCATCCGTATTTTTTAATGCATGCATCCGCTTCTTTAAGGAACTTATCACGGTCAAAATGAAATTCCGGAGTATAAATAAGATGGGGAGCATCTTCTTCATTTTTCCTGGCTAATGCAGTTGCTGCTGCAAGCCAGCCGGCATCTCTTCCAATTGTTTGATATATAACAAATGTGTCAACCTTCTGCATATCGCGGGCAAGAATTCCGGCCTGCATTACATTCAGAATATTTGACCTTGCGGCTGAGGCAAATCCCGGTGTATGATCGGTGCCGAACAAATCATTATCCACTGTTTTCGGAATTCCAATACCGGTTAGTTCGTATTTTTCATTCCTGCAATAGGTTTCAACATGGTGTATAGTGTCCATTGTGTCATTACCTCCTATAAGAAAGAAAAACCTTATATCATATTTCTTAAGCACCTGAAGAATGAGAGGAAGATCTTTTTCCTGGACCTTGTGACGGGATGACCCCAATGCTGAAGAAGGAGTATGCCGTAATCCTTCAATTATATTCCGCGGCTGATTTCCAAGATCATACAGCCACTCCTGCATAAAACCTTCAATGCCAAAGTGCATACCATAAATCTCCCTGATGAAAGATGAGGATAAAGCTGTTTGGATAACTCCGGCAAGACTGGAATTGATCACCGAGGTTGGTCCTCCTGATTGCCCGATAAGTGCGTTTCCTTTAATCATGTTTTTTTACTTTTTATATGAATTTAAGTAGGCCAAAATGTTCCGGTTGATGGTAATCGGGTTTGTCAGTTCCAACAGGATTCCATGTAACATAGTGAGGAACCGTAAGTTTATCCCCGCATTTATAAAAATTAGCCCTGAAGATTTTTCCTTTCAGATCTTTTATCTGATGATGGAAAAATACTTCAAACGGTATGGCAATAGTTATAGTCCATGCGTACTCCCCTGCTTTCTCTTTCACTGGTTGTGTTCCGGCTGTTGTAAGTCTCCTGATTTTCGAAATGATTTCTGGGCTGGCCCTTTTGCTGCTTGCACGGTCAATCCCTATACCAAGGAGACAGGTCCCGATTGCATTAAACTCCATGTTATAATAAAGTCCGTCATCCTCAGGAGAGACAAAAAACTCAACACACGAATCTTCGCAAACCATCTGGTTTGAATCAGTCTTTTCAGCTTTGAAATAATTCTCTGTTATATAATACTTCAGAAAAATTTCATGGTCACTATATGCTATTGACAATGCAACATCAGGTTTATAATTATACCCCTTCCAGTTGATGGTATCGATCAGTAGCCGTCCTTTCTGTCTATCCATAATGGATGAGATTTCTTTCAGCTGGGGATAATCAGAACTAAGTTCTGCTTTTTGCACCTCGGCGATTTTCATATCTGACTAAGTTTTACTTCGGAACTTAAAGAACCAAAATTAATACAAAAATTTATTCATTCCAATAAGATCGATGTTACTTTAATTCATTCCAGGCGAGAGCAGCAGCTCCAAGAACGCCAGCATTGTTTTCAGAAATGGCTGAGGGCATTATTTTTACTGTACCTTTAAATATTGGCATAACCATCTGGTTTACATATTCTCTTATCGGTGCAAAAAGCACCTCGCCTGCCTTGGCCAGTCCGCCGAATAGAAAAATTGCCTCCGGACTGGAAAACCCGACCGCATTTGCTATGCCGAACGCAATCATCTCAGCAGTATAATCAAGCGCTTCAAGAGCGATTGGATCATTTTTGGCGGCTGCTTCGACTATCTGCCTGGAAGTCAGTTGAGAAGAGGGAATGTCTCTCAGGGTGCTTTCCTCCCGCATTTCACTTAACAAATTAAGAACAGTGCGAACAAGCCCCGATGCCGATCCATAAGTTTCAAAACATCCCTGTCGTCCGCAGCCACAATCTCTTCCTCCCGGAACAACTGTTGTATGTCCAAGTTCCCCTGCAAATCCCGTATGACCATAAAGAACCTCTCCATTAACAACTATCCCGCTGCCCAGACCGGTTCCTAAAGTAAGTATAATGAAGTTTTTCATTTTTTTTGCTCCGCCGAATAACATTTCTCCAATTGCAGCAGCTTTTGCATCATTTGTAATTGCGACCGGAACATCTATTTTCTTTCTGACATATTCAGCCATAGGAACTATCCCTTTCCATGCAAGATTTGGAGCAAGTTCAATTGTCCCCCGATGATAATTTGCATTAGGAGCACCGATTCCTATCCCGACCAGTTTTATACCGGGTTTGGTTTCCATCAGGCTTTTTATTGAAGAGACCAACACTGTAACAAAATCATCGATCTCGGGATAATCAGGTGTCTTGAACCTGCCTTCCGCTACAATATTGCCAGTTTTTTCAACCAATCCATACACAGTATTGGTTCCTCCTATGTCAATACCTGCAACAACTTCCTTCATTTTCAATTTAATTTTTGTATTCTTTCAGTTTAATTTTTGTATCAGGTTCTCTATTTCACTTTCTTCTTAGTGAGCAATTTCGGATCCTTAAAGTTTTTCAGACCTATATCCCAATCCTGAATTAAGTCCCACCCTTGTTTCAATTCAATCTCAGGAGAGTATTTAGAATTCGGACCGGGGTAATAAGAAACCGGTTCAGGCTGCCTGTGTGTTGTAAAATCTCCTGTTGTCCATATCCTGTCGCCATTAAGATCATATATTACCCGCAAGCGGTAAATACCGGGATCAAGCAGTGGAAAAACGATTTTCCCATCCTTTTTCATATAGGTTTCCACTATCAGTTTTTCAGTTTTATCAAGCAATTGAATTATCCTGTTGCCTTCATAATTCTTAACGTCCAAAGTCAACTTACAATATGATTCCGGGTCTTTAATTGAAAATTTTATTCCGACTGAGTCAGAATGTTCATTAAAAATGTTACCAAATGAAGCAGAATCTGCAATAAAGAGGTATTTTTTCCCTTGCGCCAGCTTTGTTTTCATGAAATATATACAAGAATTTGTACTGTCTTTAACCAGGGTATAAGGTGTTTTTTGCTTTGTAGTTTGTACTAATTCATATAGTTTGATCCGCGATGTATCTGGTTGTCTGAAAGGTGTTTTAGAATTAAACACAATCGTTTGTCCTGGTTTTAATAAACCTGTTTGAATACTGCTTTCAAAATGGAAAACAGGCCTTTTAACCTTAGCTCCTCTTACTGCACGAGGCGTCAGAAATCTCATCAGAATAGTGTCCTGCTTATAACCTGTAATCCCGAGAGTGTCTGTAAAAGGATATTTTACAATTGTATTAATTTGCGGCTTGCCATAAAGAGAACTGTCTGCAAGCCATACTTTTAAAGTATCTCTGTTCCTGCTGGGTTCCGTATAATATGATTTACTGTCAGCCCCGGGAATAGTAAATTCAAATTTCATTGTATCGGGCGGCAAGGATAGAATATAGATCATCTGGTACTTAAGATCCCTTTTAGAACTTATCAGGTAATGAGCTTTCTTCTTTGCAGTAAACTGGTAAAGCTGGTATTCTCCAATTAAAGCCGGGGGTTCGACCTTTTTTAAATTTGTTGTGTCTTTAGTTGATGCAGATTTTTTGTTTATCCCCTTTTTGCCGGGCTGTGTGGTTCTTGCAGCACCTTTTTTTACAATTATAGTATCTTTAATAACAGGAGGCGGCGGGAGGAAATTTTTTTCAGGAGTAATAACTATCGTGGAATCCATGAAAGCAAATTCTTCATCAGGAAGATTGTAGTTTTTGCTGTTATCTGCATCCTTTAGTCCATATAACCTGTAAGTTCCTGGACGAACATTATCAATCCTGAAATAGCCATTCTGGTCTGCGCGTGTTATATAGTCAGGAAAGTGCCTGATAACAGCCGAATCAGCAAGGTCACTGTACATAATTATCTCTGTTTTCTCCGGGACTTCAAGATTATCGGCACTAAAAATATAACCGGTAACAGAAAGTGAATCGATTACCGGTCCGGTTGACAGTACAAATTGATAATTCTGCAGAACATTCGCTTCATTAAGATCTTTTATTGCATCCTGAAAATAGAAAGTATATGTTGTACTGTCCTTTAGTTTCTCATCGAAATCAACATCAATACCCTTCCCTCTTGTTAATACTCTTGGTTTCTTTTTCATTGGAGGAGAAACCATGAACTTTTCATTAATATTATCGAGAACAACATATTCATCGAATACAATTTCAAGTTTTTTACCCTTGAAATTTCTCGCCCCTGCAACGGGAACACTTTTTACTACAACCGGAGGAGTCCTGTCCCTAAGACCACCTGAAGGAGTGCTGATCTTAGCACATGCACTGATAATGAGAATGAGCACAGAACTAAGAAAGAGACGGGAAATTATCTTTTTATACATAAATTATTCCGGTTATTTAGGAATTACAAACTTACATCATTTTTTAAAGAATCATTTCGATATTGAATTAAAACCCTTCTGCTTATCGGGTGTTTTGGTTTTGATCAATAATAATATTTTCTACCTTTGGCCCTGACAAAAAA
>Ga0066793_10001592_pt1 | contig 10446 bp, 7 predicted proteins | sample PersoiDNA2013189_FD_83876 | JGI IMG/M metagenome (GOLD analysis project Ga0066793, IMG submission 83876) | Permafrost soil microbial communities from the Arctic, to analyse light accelerated degradation of dissolved organic matter (DOM) -... | ecosystem: Environmental > Terrestrial > Soil >...
AAGAGCCCGAGCGCGTGAAAGAACTGATAGCGAACGGCCGTCGTGTAGAAGCTCATCCGATCGGGCGGAAGCTCCCCCTGCAAAGCGTGAGTCCCGAAGGCGCCGAGCAGCGTGCCGACTGCCAGCAAGCTGCCGGCGAGCGCAAGGATCCTGCCACTGTCGAGCCTCATGCGCGGTTTTTCATGAGTGGCGTGATGAGATCGAGCGGCAGCGGAAAGACTATCGTCGAACTCTTCTCATTGGAAATGTCGGCGAGCGTCTGCAGATAGCGCAGCTGCATGGCCGCCGGTTCCTGCGAGAGCGAACGTGCCGCCTTCACAAGCATCTCGGCAGCTTGGCTCTCGCCTTCGGCATGAATGATCTTCGCGCGGCGCGTGCGCTCAGCTTCCGCCTGCTTCGCCATCGCGCGGATCATGGTTTCATCGAGATCAACATTCTTAATCTCGACCTTCGTCACCTTGATGCCCCAGGCCTCGGTGCTCTGATCGAGAATGCGTTGGATGTCCGCGTTCAACTTGTCGCGCTGCGCGAGCAGGTCATCCATCTCGTGTTGCCCCAGCACCGAGCGTAGCGTCGTCTGCGCGAGCTGGCTCGTCGCTTCGAAGACATTGGCGACCTGAATGATGGCCTTGCCCGGATCGACGATGCGGAAATAGACAACGGCGTTCACCTTTACCGAAACATTGTCCCGTGAGATCACGTCCTGCTTCGGCACATCGAGCACAATGACGCGCAGGTCCACTTTGCGCATCTGCTGCACCATCGGCGCGACCAGAATGAGCCCGGGGCCTTTGACGCCCGTGAAGCGGCCGAGAGTAAACATGACGCCGCGCTCGTATTCGTTCAACACCTTGACGGTGGTGAAGAAGAGAGCGCCGACGAACACCACGACGACGACGATGAACGACATGAAATTCTCCTTGGCCTCAAATAGGCTCGACCCAGAGCCCGAGACCTTCGACCTTGACGATGCGAACCTGCTGGCCGACGCGCAGCGGCGTCGTCGTGTGTGCGTTCCACAGCTCACCTGCGTAACGCACCTGTCCCTTTTCTTGGAAGTCCTCGACGACTTCGGCGCTCTGACCCACCATTACCCGCGCGCCCGTGACGACCGGCCGGCGCTGCGCGCGGCCGCCCAAGAAAGCGATGGCTAGCACGACAAGACCGCCGGCGGTTGCGATGCCGCCGATCAGCGGTAACCCGATAGCCATGCCCGGTGTCTCCGTGTCGAACAAGATGATAGAGCCGACCACGAACGCCACGAGGCCGCCCAATCCCAGTGAGCCAAAGGCCGGCACGTGGAACTCCGCGATGATCATGCCCACCCCCAACACGACGAGAGCGAGTCCGGCGTAGTTCACCGACAGAATCTGCAAGGCGAACAACGCCAGCATCAAGGATATGACGCCGATCACCCCCGGGAACATCACCCCGGGATTGTAGCCCTCAAGAAGAAGGCCGTAGAGCCCGATCAGGAGAAGTCCATAGGCGATCGTCGGATGCGTGATGACCGACAGCAGTTGCGTGCGCCAGTCGGGTTGGATCCGCTCGACACTGAGGCCGGCGCTTGCGAGCTTCACGGCGCGATTTGCGATGTGCACTTCGCGCCCGTCGATCTGCGCCAGGAGATCGGGTATATCGCGCGCAATGACATCGATCACGTGCTCTTTCAGCGCATCGCTCGCAGAGAGGCTCGCGGCTCCACGCACCGCCTGCTCGGCCCACGCCACGTTCCTGCCACGCAGCTCCGCGAGACTTTTCAAGTACGCCGCGGCATCATTGACCACTTTGCGCTCCATGGGCGTGGCAGGCTCCGGGGCGGCGGCGGGAGCGTCCTTGGATGGCGCGCCGCCGGGTGCGGGCGTCTCGCCACCGCCGATGGATACCGGTGTCGCAGCGCCGACATTGGTGGCAGGCGCCATGGCGGCGATATGGCTTGCATAGAGAATATAGGTGCCGGCGCTCGCCGCACGCGCACCCGACGGCGCCACATAGCTTACGATGGGAATCGGCGATGCCAGGATGGCGCGAATGATGTCGCGCATTGATGTGTCAAGCCCACCGGGTGTATCGATCTGCAGGATGACAAGCCCGCTGCCGCGCGCTTGCGCCGACTCAAGTCCGCGCTCAACGTAGCGCGAGGTGGCAGGACCGATTGCGCCTTTGATCTCAAGGAGAGTGGCGCTGCGGCTTGGGGCGAGCGTCTGGCTTTGCGACGCCGCCGGACGCGCGATACAGGCCAATACGCTCAGCGTAAGCGCCGCGAGGGCAAGCGAGATTGAGCTCTGGCGGCGCACGCTTTTGACCCTAATACCGCTCATGCCTAGAGCGCACTAACGGGTGTGCTGGGTACGAAACGGGCGCGCGCTCGTGCCGGAGCGCTTGCCCTCAGGGGCATCCGCCGTTGCGCGCGGCTGCCACGCCGGAACCAATTGCTGCTTGCCGTTGCCAATGAGATTCGCCCTGCCCATGCGCCTTAAGGCCTCACGCAGAATAGGCCAGTTGCTGGCATCGTGGTAGCGCAGAAAGGCCTTATGCAGGCGCCGCACTTTCAGGCCCTTCGGGATGCGCACTTCTTCGCTCTTCCTGGTGATGCGCTGCAGCGGGTTCTTGCCGCTGTGATACATCGCCGTCGCGGTCGCCATCGGCGAGGGCAGGAAAGCCTGCACCTGATCGGCACGATAGCGATTCTTCTTGAGCCACAGCGCAAGCTCCAACATGTCCTCGTCGGAGGTTCCCGGATGAGCCGCAATGAAATATGGGATCAAGTACTGCTCCTTGCCCGCCTCTTTTGAATAGCGGTCAAAGAGCTCCTTGAATTTGTAATACGCACCCACGCCCGGCTTCATCATTTTTGAGAGCGGTCCATCCGCCAGCGCCTCGGGCGCAATCTTCAAGTAGCCACCCGTGTGGTGCTGCGCGAGCTCCTGCACGTACTGCGGCGATTCGATCGCAAGGTCATAGCGCACGCCTGACGCGACCAGCACCTTCTTGATGCCCGGCAGCGCCCGGGCGCGCTGATACAGGCGAATGAGCGGCGCGTGATCGGTATTGAGGTTCGGGCAGATGCCGGGAAAGACGCAAGACGGCCGGCGGCAGGCACTCTCGATCTGGCGACTCTTGCAGGCCAAGCGGTACATGTTGGCCGTAGGTCCGCCCAGGTCCGAGATGACGCCGGTGAATCCGGGCACGGAGTCGCGTACCTCGCCGATCTCGCGCAGCACGGATTCCTCGGAGCGATTCTGGATGATGCGCCCCTCGTGCTCGGTGATTGAGCAGAATGTGCAGCCGCCGAAGCAGCCGCGCTGGATGGAGATCGAAAAGCGGATCATCTTGTACGCCGGAATCACGGAGGCGCCGTACGACGGATGCGGACGGCGCTGATACGGCAGCTCATACACCCAGTCCATCTCTTTGGTGGTGAGCGGTATGGGCGGCGGGTTCAGCCACACATCCACATTGCCGTGACGCTGCACGAGCGCGCGCGCATTGCCGGGATTGGACTCCAGATGCAGGATCCGCGAAGCGTGCGCGTACAGCACCGGATCTTCCGTCACCGCCTCGCACGAGGGCATGCGGATGACGCTGTTTGCGCGGTCGGCGTTTTTCACATTGCGGCTGAAGCGCACCGCTTGCGCGGCGGGCGGCTCCGCGCGCGCGCGCGCGGCTCGATTGGCTGCGCCCGGATCCATTGCATAGGGATCGATCGGCGGATTGAGGGGTCCGGGCGCGTCCAAATGAGTCGAATCAATTTCGATCCAGCCGGCCGGCAGCGCCGCGCGCGCGAATACCGTACCGCGCAGATCGGTGATATCGGCAATGCCCTCGCCTGCTGCGAGCCGATGCGCAAGCTCGCACACCTGCCGCTCGGCGTTCCCATAAACCAGAAGATCAGCCTTCGCATCCAACAGGATCGAGCGGCGCACCTTCTCAGACCAATAGTCAAAATGCGCAATGCGGCGCAGCGATGCTTCAATTCCGCCGATGACGATCGGCACGTTCTTGAACGCTTCTCGAACGCGCTGCGCATAGACGATGACGGCGCGGTCCGGGCGCTTGCCGCCGGCGCCGTCCGGGGTGTAGGCATCATCGCTGCGGATGCGCCGCTCCGCGGTGTAGCGGTTAACCATGGAGTCCATGTTGCCGGAGGTGACGCCGAAAAATAGGTTCGGGCAGCCGAGAGCCTCAAATGACGCGGTGCTGTGCCAGTCAGGCTGCGCAATGATGCCGACGCGAAAGCCCTGCGCCTCAAGCGCGCGGCCGATGACGCCCATGCCGAAGCTCGGGTGATCAACGTAGGCGTCTCCGGTCACGAGGATGATGTCGCAGCTGTCCCAGCCGAGCGCATCCATCTCCGCACGCGAGGTCGGCAGAAAGGGCGCCGCGCCGAACCGCACGGCCCAGAATTTCCGATACGTGGTGATGTCGCGCGCGGCGTGCATGCGACCCTACCTTGCGCCGCTCGAACGTCGGACGGCAAGCGCGGCGGCAATTCCCGGTACGATCTGCGCACCGGCAGAGACGCTGACGCTTGAGTCATCGAAGTCGCGGCCGATAGGCTCGAAGCGGCCACCCAGGTACTTCGACAGAAAAGCTTCGGTGATGGCGTAGAACGACAGGCGATTCTGCGGCCGGGCGAAGCCGTGACCCTCATCCGCATAGAGCACGTAGGTCACAGGAAGATTTTTTGCCGTCATGGCTGCCACGATCTGATCAGCTTCTGCCTGCTTCACGCGCGGGTCGTTCGCGCCCTGCACAATGAGGAGCGGCCGCTTGATGCGCTCAACATGCGCAAGCGGCGAGCGCGCATTGAGAAGCGCTCGCCCGTCTTCTGTGCGCGGATCGCCCACCCGGCGCGCCATGTCCTCGAAGAACGCCTTCCAGTACGGCGGAATCGACTCCAGCAGCGTGATGAGATTTGAGGGTCCAACCAAGTCGACGCCACAGGCGAACACGTCGGGCGTAAAAGTGAGCCCGACGAGGGCCGCGTAGCCGCCGTAAGAGCCGCCGTAAATGGCGACTTTGTCGGCTTGCGCGATCTTTTCGGCGACCGCCCACGCGACGGCATCGAGAAGGTCGTCATGCATCTTCGCGGCCCACTCGCCGTCGCCTGCGTTGACGAAGCTCTTGCCGAAGCCCATCGAGCCGCGATAGTTGACCGTCAGCACCGCATAGCCGCGGTTGGCGAGCCACTGATGCTCGGCGTTGAACCCATAATTATCGCGCGCCCATGGACCACCGTGTACATCGAGCACCATGGGTAAGGGCTTTTCGGGCCGCGCGCCTGATGAGCCCGGTGGCAATGTGAGATAGGACACGAGGGATAACCCGTCGCGCGCGCGGATCTCGAGTGCCTGCATCCGCTGCAGCGGCGCACTGGCAAGCTCCGGGCGCTGATCAAAGAGCTTCGTCACACGAGCGCTGGCGCGCTCGTACAGATAGTTCGATGGCGCGCGCTCCGGATCATCGACGACGACGACCCAGGTGTTGTCATCAAGGGTCCGGCTCGTAACCGAGAACTGCGACCCCAACGCGCTCCGCAGAATCTCAATATCGAGCACCGCCGCGCTCGTCAAGGGCGTGATCTCGCTTGTGAGATAGTCCACCGCAAATGCCTGCAGTTCGCGCGTGCGCGGATGCAGCCACACATCGGCGACGTCGGCGCGCTCACTCTGTCCGATGAGGCTTTCTTTGCCGGTCGCAAGATCGACACGCATGAGCGCAGCCTTATCGCGGCCCAAAGCGCTCAGCATGAGCGCGGCGCCTGCGCTTTCGACAATGAGCGGCCGCGTGGTAAGGCTATCCGACTGTCCGTACAGGAGAAAACTCTCCCAGCCCGCATCCGTGCGGCGAAAGAACTCGCCGCCGCCGTCAGCGCGGGTCTTTACCGCGAGCCGCGGAGCGAGCGCAAGATCCTCGATGTACCCAGCAAAACCCTGATCGTTCCTCTCGATGAGCTTCCTTTGCGCAGTGACAACATCGATCTCAAAGAGATCGTGCCACTCGGGCGTCCTATCATTAAGCCCAATGAGCACAACGTTCGGGCGGAGGGCGGAGAGTCCGACGATCTGTGCCTGTACTCCGGCAATCGGAGTCAAATCAATTTGCGCGCCGCTTTCGACATCGACGCTTAAAACGCGCCAGTTCTCATCCCCGCCCTCGTCCTGCACGTAAAGCACATGCGATCCGGTGAACGCCCAGTAGTGCTCGCGGACGCCGCGGGTTTTATCGTCGGTGATGGGCTTCGCGACCTGCAGATTTGAAAAAGGTGCAAGCCATACGTTCAACACGCCATCCTTCGGCGCGAGAAACGAGATATAGCGGCCGTCCGGGCTCAAGCGCGCTTGGGTTCGCACCGGATTGCCAAATAACGCTGCGCGCGCAATCAAAGAAACCATTTAATCCTCATATAGGAGCACATTGCGCCGCTCGGCGCGCCACGCCTCCTCATCGGGCGCGGCCTGAGCATCAAGATCCGCGGGTGTCGCTTGTGCGTCATCGACCCAGGAGCGCAGAAGATCGCCGCCGTTGATGACGTCGAAGGCCAGCCGATTCTTCACGTACTCGTACGGGAAATCGCGCCAGAGCGGATAGTCCGGGCGCAGGCGCCGCAATGCCTTGAGCGTGAGCGCGACCAGGCGCCACGGCCGGAACGCATGATGATCGTAGGATGCGTCTTCTACATGAATCTGAAAGCCCGCGCAGAGTTTCCCGACATGCTTGTGGAACGTGGGCTCAAAGCTGCATGGGCGCAGGCGACAGCCGGCGAGCCAATCCGGGGCAAGTTCATGCATTTCGGCCAGCAATGAGCGGCTATCAAGGTCGGGCGCACCCAAAAGCTCAAGCGGCCGCGTCGTTCCGCGCCCTTCCGACAGCGTAGTCCCCTCGAGCATGACGGTCCCGGGGTACGCGCGCGCCATCCACAAATTGGAGGCATTGGGGCTCGGATTCACCCAGCTGCGAAGCCCCAACGGCCAGCCGTAGCCGGGGTGGCTCTGCGGTGACCAGCCCTGAAGCGTCACGACCTCGCAGTCGACGTCGAGCTGCGCGCTTGCGATGAACCATCGGGCAAGCTCGCCCAAGGTGAGCCCGTGACGCATCGGCAGGGCGCCTGCGCCGACGAAGCTCTCCCAGCCCGAGCGCAGCAAGAGCCCCTCTACCGGCCGGCCAATGGGATTCGGCCGATCAAGCACCCACACGGATTTTCCCAGCCGTGCCGCCTCCTCGAGCACATAGAGAAGAGTGGTAACGAAGGTGTAGATGCGACAGCCGACGTCCTGCAGATCCACCAGCAGCACATCGAAGCTGTCCATCATCGCGGCGGTCGGGCGGCGCACCTCTCCGTAGAGGCTGAAAACGGGGACGCCGTGCACGGGATCGACGAAATCGGGCGACTCGATCATGTTGTCCTGCTTGTCGCCTCGCAGCCCGTGCTGCGGCCCGAAGGCCGCGACAATAGGCACATCGCCCTGCGCCATGAGCGCATCGAGCGCGTGTGTCAGATCAGACGTGACTGACGCCGGGTGAGCCAGAAGCGCGACCCGGCGCCCTTTCAACGGTTTGCGCAATGCCGGCTCGGCAAGCAGCCGATCAAGACCGAATTTCATAAACGAAGCTCGAGCGTGAAATTGTCGCGGTGATGAAAATCGGGCTTCCCCGGCGGATGCCGGGCAGCCCAGTACGAAAGCCTACCATCCTCGTCTTCCAGTACGGCGGCGAGCCCGATACGCAGCACGAGCGGCGCGCGCGAGGGAATTAAGTCATGTAGGAACACCATTGCCTCGAGCGTAAGTCCGGTAGCCGAACGCCGCACCACGATCTCGGGTGCGCGCGCTTCTGTGACGACCGCCATTCCTTCACGTCGCGCCTTGAATCGATACATGGCCCACGAGCGCGACGGCGCAAAGTTAAGCTCGCAGTAGCCCGGCGAGCTTGCCTCACCCAGGAACGCCTCGAAGCAGGTATGCGTCCAAAGCTCGTGCGCGCGCTGTGCGGCGTGCTCCGCCGGAATGCGCAAGTGGCTGAGGTCGGCATCAAGCACATAGCTCAACATGAGACCGCCATCAAAAATGCGCACCGCGACACGCAGTGCGCGCACGGTCTCGCAGGCTGATGAGGCATGGCAATTGAGCGCAATGGGAACATGGCTTGCGGCGGTCATGGGATCATTCTACCGTTCCTGTAAAAGGCGATTCGACGACGATGAGCGACTCTCAAAGTGATGTATTGATCATTGGCGCAGGCGGTGCAGGCCTGGCCGCCGCCGCCGAGCTCGCCGACTCCGGGCGCAAGGTGCTGGTCCTCGAAGCACGTGACCGTATCGGCGGGCGCATGTGGACGCAGCACGTCGCGGGCCTTGCTGTGCCCATCGAATACGGCGCGGAGTTCATTCACGGTTATGCCCCCGCGACCATGGCGTACCTCGCGAAGGGCGGCAAGACCGCCATCGAATCGAGCGATACGCACTGGCGGCTGCACGACGGCAAACTCCAAGCGACGAACGCATTCTTTCATGAAGTGCAGAAGGCGCTGCGCGACAGTACAGTCCTTGCCGAGAAGGATCTGTCGTTCGACGACTTCCTCAATCAAAGTGAGGAGCTCTCGCCTGCAGCGCGCGAATACGCCATGATGATGGCGCAGGGATTTGACGCGGCTGACACCAGCCGCGCGAGCGCGCGTGCGATCGCCGCGGAGTGGACTGCGGAGATGCTAAATAACGATGCGCCGCAATCGCATCCTCTCGGTGGCTACGATGCGCTGCTCGCGACCCTTTCCGATTCGCTGCGCAGTGATAACCTCCGCCTGCGGTTGCAGACTGCGATACACGAAGTGCGCTGGTCAAAAGGTGTCGTGGAGGTCGCGGGCACGTTCATCGGCAAGCCGTTCCACGCGAGCGCCGCACGCGCGATCATCACTTTGCCCCTGGGCGTGCTGCAGCTGCCGCCGAATGCGCCTGGAGCCGTGCGCTTCAGCCCACACCTTACTGACAAAGAACTCGCCTTGCAGGGCTTGGCCTCGGGGCCGGTGCTCAAGATCACGCTGCGCTTCGCTTGCCCATTCTGGGAGGAGCTTGACGACGGCCGCTATCGCGACGCGGCCTTCTTTCATTCTCCGCAGGCTGATTTTCCGACGTTCTGGACACAGATGCCGCTGCGCGCCCCGCTCCTGGTTGCCTGGGCCGGCGGCCCGCGGGCACTGCGCGTTGCGAACAACGCCGACTCCGGAGAAGTCGTGGGACGAGCCGTCGCAGCTTTGCAAACGATGTTCGGCAAACGATGCCACATCGAAAGAGAGCTTGAGGCTGCCTACTACCATGACTGGCAGCAGGATCCGTTTGCCCGCGGCGCCTACAGCTACGTGACGGTGGGCGGCGGTAACGCGCGGCGACAACTTGCCGCACCGATCGCGGAACCACTTTTCTTTGCCGGCGAAGCGACAGAAACGCAAGGAGAAACCGCGACCGTAGCAGGCGCTCTGCAAAGCGGGGCCCGCGCCGCGCGCGAGACGCTCGCGGACCAGGTAAAGCGTCGCCGCAAGCGTCGGCTAGCGTGAGTAGTGCGTGACCGCGGCAAGCGCGGCGGAACATGAGCCCGGCAGAAAATAGGCCGCTGCGGAGAAGAACGGCACCGCGGCATCAAATGACAGGCGCCCGGCAATCCGATTCAAATACCGTCGGGTCTTCAAGACAACACGCGGCCAAGCTCGTCAATGAGATCATCCGGATCTTCAATTCCTACGGACAGGCGCACGAGGCTGTCACTGATCCCCAAAGATGCGCGCATGGCTGCCGGCAGTGAGGCATGCGTCATCAGCGCCGGCTGCTCGATTAAGCTCTCAACGCCGCCCAAGCTCTCCGCAAGCGAGAAGAGCTTGCAGCGTTCCAATACGTTGCGCGTGTACTCAATATCCCCGCGCAACACGGCCGTGACGATGCCGCCATAACGGCCTTGCATCTGCACCTTGGCGAGTTGGTGCTGCGAATGGCTCGCGAGGCCTGGGTAGTACACGCGCTCGACCTTGGCGTGACCTTCCAGAAACTGCGCCACGCGCAGGCCACTCGCGCAGTGGCGCTGCATGCGCAGTTCCAATGTCTTGATGCCACGCAGCGTGAGAAAGGAATCGAACGGGCTTGAGACACCGCCCAATGCATTCTGCAGATAAGCGATGCGCTCTTTCAATTCCTCGTCTGCTCGGACCACCGCTGCGCCGCCGACCGCATCCGAATGACCATTCAGATATTTCGTGGTCGAATGCACGACGATGTCAAAACCGTGCTCGAGCGGGCGCTGGATGAAGGGTGTCGCGAACGTGTTGTCGCACACGCTCAAGAGCCGATGGCGCCTGGCGACCTGCGCAACCGCCCCCAAATCCACGATCTTCAGAAGCGGATTGGTCGGCGTCTCCACCCACAAGAGGCGCGTGCTCGGGCGAATCGCCTTTTCGAGC
>Ga0066793_10001593_pt1 | contig 10446 bp, 5 predicted proteins | sample PersoiDNA2013189_FD_83876 | JGI IMG/M metagenome (GOLD analysis project Ga0066793, IMG submission 83876) | Permafrost soil microbial communities from the Arctic, to analyse light accelerated degradation of dissolved organic matter (DOM) -... | ecosystem: Environmental > Terrestrial > Soil >...
ATATTACACCGGTATAGCGGGTAGAATGATTGTAAACCGGGTTCCTTTATTAACCTGACTTTCAACCTGGATATAGCCGCCATGTTGTTTCACGATCCGGTGGCATACGGATAAACCCAGACCTGTACCACGTCCGGGGGCTTTGGTGGTGTAAAATGGTTCTCGAAACTACCATCGAGCATACCCGCGAACGCCATTATCAAGGGATCGGTTTCTTCGTCCTAGCCGGTGGAGAGCCTTTCCCTGGGGTCGTGAAAGCACAAAATTCTTATTACCAGTTTTTTTCGGATAGAACCTCCGTGATTTTATGAGGGTTTACTTGCTCAGACCGTTCAAATATCCTGCTGTCAAGGTTCTTTTGTTCTTACTGATACTAGTTTCGTCCAGTCCTGTCAGATCTTTAGACCTAATCAGTAAAATTAGCGTAAATAGTCGAATACTTCTGTTTTTTGCAAAACTTTAAGAGTAAATAAAAAAAACGCATCCAAAATCCGGATGCGTCTTCTCCTATGGCTCCTCGTCGAGGACTCGAACCTCGAACCTAGCGGTTAACAGCCGCCCGCTCTGCCAATTGAGCTAACGAGGAACGTAGCGGCTATTATACGTTCAAGGTGGATGCGTGTCAAGTTTTAATTCGGTTTTACAAACTGGATTGGCCGGTATACACATCCTCCACCCAATTATCCCGGCACTCGTTGGCGACCATCTCAGGGTGAGCCGCTTCAGTCACGGACAAGCCGTAATGCCCATTATCGGTGCAGATATTTTCACGCGCCACGCCCCAGGCGCTGCCGGTGAAGGAGATGCCGGCCTGTTTGTTCTGGTGGCATGTGTTGCTCTCTACCATAGGTTGGGATCGGTCTTGCGCGCCGATCCCATACAGCCGGTTGGCCTCACACTGGTTGCCCCAGGCTTTGCCCCCGGATGTGTCGAAATAGGCGATCCCGGCTTCCCCATTATGATTGCAAGCGTTCGATTCAAGCATCGGTTGGGCCGCATCTTTGATCTCAATCCCCTGATCCGCGTTATCGTCACAATGGTTTTCTCGGGCGGTCCCGCGGGACGCGCCAGAGAATGAGAGCCCGGATGCCTCGTTTTGGTGGCAAGTGTTACTCTCCAAGACAGGCGCAGCACTGTCGCAGATAGAAATCCCGTCCGCTTGATTGCCACTGCAATTATTTTCCAGTGCAGTACCGGATGATTCTTCGTCGTAGGCAATGCCATCGCCATCGTTTTGGACACAGGTGTTATCCCGCAAGGTGGGGTGCGCCTGACCGGTTACCAGAATGCCGCACAGGCTGTTGGTCAGGCAGTGGTTTTCCCGGCCCAGCCCGCTTGAGGCAGCGCTGAAGGCGATCCCCGCTTCTTTGTTTTGGCGGCAGATGTTGGCCAATAAAGCCGGTTGGGCGTGGTCCGATACGAGGATGCCATTTTTCTGGTTCCGGATCGCCTCGCAACGCGCGATGCTGCCTAAGACATTTCCTGATAGCGCCAGCCCATTCCCCCCCCGGGCGGTTTCCCGATCGTTGACAGCGCCGGTAAACGCGCAGCGCAGAAAATCGACTTCGCCCCCGCTGATGGCGACGCAATCGGCCCATTCGCGTCCCTGGTGGTGGAAGGTGATCCCCTCTGCAGAGAGCAGCCCTGGACCGGTGAAGCTGATCACACACCCTTCACCATCACACTGGATCAGGGTCTTATCGATTCCCTCACCGACCAGGCGGATCGCCTGGTTGATCCAAAGCGGCCGCGTGAGAATGTGCTCACCCGTGGACAAATGGATCATTGCACCGGCTCCGACTGATCTCAGCGCTTCTTCCAGTGTGGTAAATCCTCCATCTAACCCAACCGTTACAAAAACATCCTCAGTTGGTTGGTCTGAAACGGCTGGGTCTGGCCTTTTCGTATCTTGCGCGGATAGCTCAACCGGGGATGAAACGGGCGCGCGTTCGCTGGTATTGGAGATGTCCGTGCCCAGGTTGTGATTGCACAGGTTCCCCACCAGAAAAGGCGCTGCCTGGTCGGTGATTTCAAGGCCGTAATCCGCATTTTCTTCGCACCAATTGGAAGAAGCTGTTCCGCTGCTCTGGTTGAAGAAAGCAATCCCGGCTTCACCATTCCGCGAACAGACATTTTCAACCAGGTCAGGGTGCGCCTGGTCGTTGACCGCTATGCCAAACAGGCTGTTGTCTTCGCAGCGATTTTTAATTGCTTTACCCCCGGCGCTCTCAAAAAAGGCAATACCGTCCTCGTCATTATGCACGAGGACGTTCTCTTCCAGCGATGGGTGAGCCTGATCGCCAATTTCGATGCCATGCAGAGCATTGTTAGAGGCTTCGCAATTGTGAACGCTGCCCCGAGCCGACCCGGATAATACCAGGCCGTCACCCCCTTTTTCAGCGCTGTCGCTCCAGATGCCGCCTGTAAAGCGGCAGTGACTTATATCGACTTCGCCGTTCGCGATCCTGAGGACGTCTGCCCATTGATTACCTTCGTGCCGGAAGGTGATCCCTTCGGCTTGAAAAAGCCCAGGGCAATCGAATTCAACCACGAAGCCTTCCTCCCGGCAGATCACGAAGGTGGCATCCTGACCTGAACCCACCAACCGGATAGTCTGGCGCAGGGTGATCGGGCGATCGAGAAGATAGCCGCCAGGTGGAAGCTTTACCGTGCCATTTTCTCCGGCTGACTGGATAGCATCCGCGAGATCCGCAAACCCACTGGCGGCGCCCGCGATGATCGTTCGTTCCTGTATAACTTGGGATGATGCCGGTTGGATAGATGAGCTGGGTGGAACTGCCGCGCCCGAAACGGATTGTTTTGAAAACCCTTTTGCTCGCCGGTCTAACAGGTTTGCCACCGAATTCTTATCGAGGCTGTTGGATTCCAGGCGTGGATCGGCTTCATCCTGAAGCAGCAGTCCATACAAGTCGTTTTCCTGGCAGGTATTACCGACCGCTTGGCCGCCAGTACGTTCAAAATAGCCCATGCCAGTCTCACGGTTGCGCACGCAAAAATTGTTTTCAAGCGCTGGCGCCGCCGTACCGTTGACGGCAATACCAATCAGCCCATTTCCTTCACAGCGGTTGTTTCGAGCCGATCCACCCGCTTCATCAAAATAGGCGATGCCATTTTCTTTGTTATTGGCGCAAAGGTTGGCCTCCAAAACGGGGCTTGCCTCGTTGCTGACTTCAATGCCATGCAATTGGTTGTCGTAAAATTCGCATTCCTGAACGCTCCCTCCGGTGGCATGGGTGAAGATCAGGCCATCACCGCCCGATTCGGCATCGTCGCTCCATGTTCCGCCTGTAAAGCGGCAGGCCTTAAATGCCACTTTACCACCGCTGACCCTGACCACGTCGGCCCAGGCTTTGCCGTCATGCCAAAAGGCGATCCCGTTGGCCTGGAATATGCCAGGTCCTTCAAACTCGACCACACAATCTTTACCCTGGCACATCAGCAGAGTCGTATCACTCCCCGCGCCAATCAACTGGATGGATTTATTAATCACCAATGGATAATCCAACCAATGTTCCCCTTCGGAAAGGACGATGGTATCGCCAAAATCGGCAGCTTCAACCGCCTTATCCAGGTTGACGTAATCGCCTGAACTATCTGCGTTGATGTTGATCGTGTTTGTGTGCATGGTTTTTCCCTGATCAGGTTTCGAATTCGATCCTAAACCCGGTATTAAACCGGAATATTACCATGTTTGCGTGGAAGCCGGACGACGGTTTTGTTTTGTAAAGCGGCCAGAGCTGAAATGACTTTCGCACGTGTCTCGCGTGGTTCGATAATATCATCGACAAAACCTGCGCCGGCAGCCACATACGGGTTCAGGTAGCGCTGGCGGTATTCTTCAATCAGTCTGGCGCGCTCTACGGCGGGATCGGCGGCGGAATCGATATGTTTCCGGTAAAGCACATTGACCGCGCCCTCCGGTCCCATGACGGCGATTTCTGCGCTTGGCCAGGCAAAATTAATGTCAGACCCCAGGAATTTGCTGCTCATCACAATATATGCCCCCCCATAAGCCTTACGCGTAATAATACTGATCTTGGGCACACTCGCTTCCGCGTAAGCGTACAGCACTTTTGCGCCGTGCCGGATGATGCCACGGTGTTCCTGATCGACACCAGGTAAAAATCCGGGTGAGTCAACAAATGTGACCAGGGGGATGTTGAAACAGTCGCAGAAACGGACAAAACGGCAAATTTTATCAGCTGCATCCAGGTCAATGACGCCGGCATTGGCATCTGGCTCTTGCGACACGATCCCAACGCTCGCGCCGCTCATGCGCGACAGCCCAATGATTGCATTGGGAGCAAAAGTGGGCTGCAGCTCAAGAAAGGACCCGCGGTCTACCACGCTTTCAATGACGGGGTGCATCCGGTAGGGTACCCCACGGTCCAGGGGCACAATGGTATTGAGAAAATCATCCATGCGTTCGGGGTTGTCCTGGCTGTCGATGCGGGGTGGGTTTTCAAGGTGGTTGGATGGCAGGTAATTTAAAATCGTGCGGCACCAGACCAACGCATCCTGATCGGAAGGCGCCATCAGATGCGCCAGGCCGCTGGTGGAGAGGTGAACTTCAGCGCCGCCAAGGCTTTCTGAGTCGATGATTTCACCGGTTACCGATTTAATCACCTCGGGTCCGGTCAGAAACATATAGGACTGTTTCTCAACCATAATAATCAGGTCGGTCAGGGCGGGGGAATAAGCGGCTCCGCCCGCGCACGGGCCCATCACCAGGCTGATCTGCGGAATAATACCAGAGTACAACGCGTTGCGCTTGAAGATTTCGGCATAACCCCCCAGGCTGTAAACCCCTTCCTGGATGCGCGCTCCACCTGAATCGATCAGCCCGATGATTGGAGCGCCTTCATGGACCGCCAGGTCCATGACCTGGCAGATTTTCTGGCTCTGCATTTCACCCAATGCGCCGCCCGAGATGGTGAAATCCTGGGCGTAGACAAAAACGGTCCGCCCGTTGATTGAGCCGTGGCCCGTGACCACGCCATCTCCGTGATACTTTTCAATGTGCTCACTGCGCGGCATCACAAATGCTTCCATTTCATTGAACGTATGGGGGTCCAGCAGGATCTCGATTCGTTCGCGTGCAGTCAATTTCCCTTTTGCATGTTGTTTGGATATGCGATCTTCACCACCGCCAGATTGCGCTTTGGCGCGGTGGGCACGAAGCTCAAGGACTCTAGGATCTTCTTCAACCATATTTCTCCCTAATTCAAACCCTTGACAATGACCCTTGATGATTGGCCGAAAGTGTATTAAGTCGAATTCGTGATCAAACGACCAATTGGTGTGGCAATCAACCAAAAAACAAAACTTATTGAGTAAAATTGTTTCAGGCTGATCGCATTTTCTTAATTATATGGCATTTAACAAATTAGCCCTAGACTCAGGTTTTGGTTCTTCGGGATTTCCCGTGAAATGGACCACATTTTGGGGATTCAATACGGCAATTCCCGAAGACCTCAGGTTTTGAATTTTTGTGGGAGGTCGATTATGAAGCCAAAAGTTTATATCACCCGGCATCTACCAGATATAGCTCAAGAGAGGTTGATGACGTTTTGTGATCCGGTGCTTTGGGATGTGGATACACCACCCGGCTATGAGGAAATCCTCCGGCAGGTGAAGGATAAGGAAGGCCTTTTATGTTTGCTAACCGACCGCATCGACGCTCATCTGATCGAGTCGGCGCCCCATCTGCGAGTCATCAGCCAGTGTGCGGTCGGCTTCGACAACATTGACATTCCGGCTGCAACGTCGCGGGGAATCGCGGTTGGTAATACACCCGGAGTACTGACCGAAACCACGGCAGATTTTGCTTTTGCCCTACTTATGACCGCCGCACGCCGGGTGGTAGAGGGTATGGATTATGTCCGCGCCGGCAAGTGGCAGACGTGGGGGTTATCCTTGCTGTTGGGGAGCGATCTTTATGCGGGAACACTCGGAATTGTGGGTATGGGCCGGATTGGCCAGGCAGTCGCCCGGCGCGCGCGGGGTTTTAATATGAAAATACTGTATTACGACAACCAGCGCAAGCCAGACCTGGAAAAGGTATTGGGGATTGGCTACGCAGAGTTGGATGATTTATTGCGCCAGGCTGATTTTGTCAGCCTGCACATTAACCTTACCCCCCAAAACCGCGGGCTGATCGGTCCCCGCGAGCTGGCCTTGATGAAGCCGACGGCGATTTTGATCAACACCGCCCGGGGGCCCGTTGTGGATACGGAAGCTCTGTACCTTGCCCTCAAAGAAAACCGGTTGGCCCACGCCGCCCTGGATGTGACCGATCCGGAACCATTGCCATCTTCCCACCCGTTACTGGCGCTCTCAAACGTAACGATTACCCCCCATATCGCCAGCGCGACCGTTACCACACGGACTCGTATGGCTTTGATGGCAGTTGAAAATCTCCTGGCCGGTTTGAGTGGAGAAAAACTACCTTACCCGGTGAACCACATTTAAGGTAACTACTCTGACCTGTGTGAAAAAGACCCGAATTTTGAGTGTTTGCCGGTGCTCCGCACCGGCAAACACTCAAAATTCGGCAACTTTCTTGGCATGGCTGAGCCGTTACCCCTTAAGAACTTTTGCCTGAAAACCTATTGAGCAAAGAATGAGGGATTAAATTAAAAACCCAGGATAAAGCATTGCGCTTATCCTGGGCTTTTATGGTTAATTGACTGAGACCGGGTGGCTGCTGACTGCTCCCTGCGGGATGTCATCCAGCGGGACCCGTAGACGGCGCGTCCAGGTATCCAGCGCTTTTAATAGATCGCCGATTTGCTGCAAAGTCGCTTCGTCCTTTAAATTTCCCTCCGCGTCAAATTTTTCCCAGGCGCGGGTGACCAGCACTTCGGGCCGGTTCAAGGTAAGCAGGTTTAAGAAACCGGCCATCTGGCGTAATGCGATCTGGGCCCTGACCGTCCCCATCATCCCGCCCGCGCCCATGATGGCCAGGGGTTTCCCGCTTAAGGGGGACTCTTTTGGTGGTCTTGAAGCCCAATCGAGGGCGTTCTTTAAAACGCCGGGTATGGAAAAATTATATTCGGGTGTCGCGATTAACAATGCATCTGCCGTGGCGATCCGGGATTTGAAGGCTTTAACCCCTTCTGGCGGATCAATGGCGTCGATATCTCCGTTGAACAAGGGGACGACGGAAAGGTCAAACAGCTCCAGAGTCATCTCATCCGGTAAAACTTTTCTGGCCGCGCGTAATAAGCCACTGTTGTTGGAGGCTTTCCTTAAACTGCCTGAAAAACCAAGTACATGAACTGGTGTCCTCATTGACAACTCCTGTATGTGTAATTATTCAAGCTCCTATGAAAAAGACCCGAATTCTAGGCGTAGGCGTTTATTGGGTAAGCGCAAAACACATATATTCGGCATCTTTCTTCGCGTGACTGAGCAGTTACCTTGATAATGAATTGTAGCTGGCAGGCCTTCTGAGGTTTACTGCCAGCTACGCCAACCATCCTATTTGAACTGTGGATTAAGGAGAGCGAACTATTCTTCAGGCCGCCGCAACAACTTCAGGCTGCTTGACCAATTCAAGATCGATGCTAATCGTGATTTCATCGCTTACCAACACCCCGCCAGTTTCTAGCGTTTTGTTCCATTCGAGGCCCCAATCTTTGCGGTTGATCTTGGTCTCAGCGCTGAATCCAGCACTGGTGGTTCCCCAAGGGCTTTTAGCCATGCCGTTGAATTCAACAATAAGCACGACTTCACGTGTTACATTGCGAATGGTGAGGTCACCGATTATCTTGCCGTGAGTAGCATCAGATTGCTTAACTTGTTTGCTCACGAAAGTAATAGTGGGGTATTTATCTGTTTCAAAGAAATCGGGTGACTTCAAGTGACCATCACGTTGAGCATCTCGCGTATTGATGGTGGCTGCCTCGATTTTTACGTCAACTTTGCTGTTTTCAGGTTTCTGTTCATCCAGGTCTACGACGCCGCTGAAATTTTCAAAGCGGCCGCGCACATTCGAAATCATCATGTGACGCACCGAAAATTGGATTTGTGAGTGTGAAGCATCAATTGTCCAGCCCATTTTAATATCCTCCAAAAATCTTGTATACAATTTGTTTGTGGCTGCTCAGGCTCCTGTGAAAAATCCCAGAATTTCAAGTGTTTTCGCTTACCAGGTATTCGCAAACACCTCAGATTCGATACCTTTCTTTGCATGGCTGAGCAGCTACATTTTATTTATTCTAATACAATCATTATATAGTGGGGGCGTGGCATTTGCGTCAACAAAAGCGTAAACAACTGGCGTTATCCCTGAGAAAATTGTTTTTCCAGGCGGATAATGTCGGCCAATAACCGCTGGCGGTTGCCGGCTTCTGCAATCGCCCGGGCTTCTACTAAATGGAATTGAGCTTCATCTGAGGGTAAAAGCGGTACCAGCCAGATGCGGATCTGGGCAGAAAGGTGCCGCGTGCCAAGGGCGTCGGACTGTGCCAAAGCTGTCGACAAATGGTGGATAGCTAAGTCCTTCTGCCCTCGGGCGACAGCTACCAGGCCGAGGTTGGCCGTCAGACCGGCAATTCTCTCATTAATTGAAAATTGTTTCGCCAGGCGCAGCCCTTCAATAAAATGGCGTTCTGCCGTTTCCAGGTCATTGCCCGCCAGAGCGATTTCTCCCAACGTGGAATATAAGTATGCCGTCTGGGTGAGCACACCCTTCTCCAGCGCCAGTTTCAACCCTGCCTGAGCATATTGGATAGCCGCCGGATCGCCAAGCAATAAAAGATGGTACCCCAGGTTGTTTTGGGCCAATATCTTCCATAATAGGGCTGATTCGTCTTCCTGAGCAACATTCAATGCTTCCTTATATAAATCCACCGCTTGTTCAAGGTTGCCTTGTTGTGCCGCCAGGCTGCCCTGTTCGAATTTGATATGCGCCAGTCCAGCGGGATCCGGCTTACCCGTCGAATAAAGCTGTTTTTCGGCGCGTTGTAAGTGTTCGCCGGCCTGCTCCAGGTCAGCTCCTTCAAGGGATAGGGCTGTTCCCCAAATCAACTCAGCCTCCGCGGCAAAACCAGATCCATGGGCTTCGAGAACCTGCTGGACGATCGACAGCACTTCCTCATATCGCCCCTGCAGCAAATAGGCCTGGGCCAATCCCAGGCGAGCTTTATTCAGCGACCGGCCATGCTCTGACCCTTGTGACAGATCAACTGCTAAACGGAAATAATCGGCTGCTTTGGAGAGTTCACCGACTTGCATGCCGGCATTGCCTAAAGCGAGGAAAATAGCCACCCGCTGTTTATTATTATTCTCTCCGGCCAGGGCCTGTTCAAAGAAACCGATGGCTTCACGCCAGGCGGCCAGTCTGGCTGCTTGCTGTCCAGCCCGAAAAGCGAATGGGGCTGCCAGGTCGGGGGCGCGGCCCTCGGTAAAATGCCACGCGAGTAAGCCGGTGACAGAGTCGATGCGGTTGTGATAGATACCTTTCATCGCCTCTGCGACCCGGCGATGCATTAACCGGTGGCGGGCTTCCCCCATTTCGCGGTAGGCGACTTCCATGGTCAGGCTGTGATGAAAAGTAAACCGGTTGTCGTCTAATGGGTCGATCAACCCGGTATCGATCAGTTCATCCAGACCGTCCAGGGCTGCATTTTCAGACAAACCAGAGGCGAGTGTGGCGACTTCCAACTCAAAATCGCGGCCAATGGCTACGGCGGCATCCAGGACTCGCCGGGCTGACTCGGATAACTCTGCCAGGTGTGATTGGATGATGGAATACACGGTCGAGGGAACTACCGGAGACTGGGTCAAAGCATCCAGCTCAACCTGCCCATCCGGTTTTAAAAGACCCTTCTCCCTGGCATATCGGATTAACTCGACCAGGAAATAGGGTGTGCCTTCTGAATTCCGGTCTAGCCATGCTGCTAAGGCCACGGCCGCTGTGGCACTAAAGTAACTTGAAAAGCTCAGAATGTCCTCTGAAGTCAGACGTGAAAGGGAGATGCGCGCGAGGCGATTTTCCCGCGTGAGAGTATGGAGGAGCATGGTGAGTGGCGAACGAGGGGCGGCTGGACGGGATGATGCCAGGAACATTAGGGATGGGTCGGCGGGCTCTCTTAAAAGATAGCCCAGCAAAGCCAGCGTGGATGCGTCGGCCCAATGGATATCATCCAGATAGAAGATAACATGGCGTTGGCGGCTGATGACTCGCAGCAGCTGGTTAATCCCTTCCCACAGTCTGGCTTCAGTGGTGGTGATACTTGCATTTGCCACCACACTGACAGGATGGGGGAAAAGCTCAGGCATCAGTCGTGAAGTCTCTGCTTTCCATAACTCGGGCAGTTGGATTGAGCTACGCAGGGCTGGCCAGGCAGGATCGTTTGATAGGCTCCGAAGCGCTTCGATGACAGGTTGGTATGGCAGACCCTGTTCCAACTCATGCCC
>Ga0066793_10001595_pt1 | contig 10436 bp, 10 predicted proteins | sample PersoiDNA2013189_FD_83876 | JGI IMG/M metagenome (GOLD analysis project Ga0066793, IMG submission 83876) | Permafrost soil microbial communities from the Arctic, to analyse light accelerated degradation of dissolved organic matter (DOM) -... | ecosystem: Environmental > Terrestrial > Soil >...
ATTCGAGATCAAGACGTACGGCCTGAAGATGAGAACGCTGCCGAGCGCGACGAGCAGGAGTTGAGTCGAGAAGTCGATCAGCGCCAGGAAGATGTTGAGTTTGACGGCCTCGCGCAGACCAAGGACGTTCAGCCCGACAAGGGTCAGGACGAGCGAAGCGCCGAAGATAATGTCCCAGGGCGTCGACCTGAGCGGGCTCCAGAACACCGAAAGGTAGTGAGGCACGAAGTAGGCCGAGATCGAGATCGTGACGACGTAGTTGAGCATCTGACCCCAGGCGGCCAGGAAGCTCGCCACTTCGTTGAAGGCATGGCGCGCGAAGCTGGAAGAGCCGCCTGCCTCGGGATAGCGGACAGTTCCTTCCGCGTAGGTCAGCGAGGTCGTCAGGAAGAAGATGCCGGCGATGATGAAAACGACCGGCGTCAGGCCGAGCGCGAGCGCTGCGGTGACACCGAGCGCGTAGTAGATCGACGAGCCGACGTCGCCGTAGGCGGTCGAAGAAAGAGCGGGCGAGCCGAGCACCCGCCTGAGTCCGCGTTGACGCCGGCGCGATGGCACAGGCGCACTCTAGCCGCGGCGGCGAACGGCGAACGCGGCGAGCGGATTCGGCACGACGACCCGCACGCTGGTTAGCTCGCTCTGAGCTCGCCCGCTCAGCAGATACGCGGCAGCGGATCGCCCGTGAGCATGTCGACCACGCGACTGCCGCCAAAGGCCGTCTGCAGCAGGACGAGCCCTTTCGGCTCGGGCTCGACCTCGCCGATGATCGCGGCCTCGGCCCCGAGCGGGTGAGCGCGAAGCAGCGCCAGCGCCTCCTCGGCCCGACCAGCGGCCACGACCGCGATCAGCTTGCCCTCGTTGGCCACGTAGAGCGGGTCGAGACCGAGGATCTCGCAGGCGGCCGCAACCTGCTCGCGCACGGGCAGCGCCTTCTCCTCCAGCACCGCGCACAGCCCGCTCGCCTCGGTCAGCTCGTTGAGAGTGGTCGCCAGGCCGCCGCGGGTGGGGTCGCGCAGCCAGCGCAGATCCTTGCCGAGCGCGAAAAGCGATTCGGCCAGCGGGAAGACCGAGGCCGTGTCGCTTTCGATCTCTACCTCCAGCTCCAGGTTGCCGCGCGCGATCATCACCGCCATGCCGTGATCGCCGAGCGTGCCCGAGACGAGCACCTTGTCGCCCGGGCGCACGTGCTCGGCGCCGAGCGCGACCCGATCGTCAACCAGCCCTACGCCCGAGGTGGTCACGGTCAGTCCGTCGCCGCGCCCGCGCTCGACCACCTTGGTGTCACCGGCCGCAACCACGACGTCGGCCTCCCGCGCCGCCGCGGCCATCGAGGCCACCACCCGGCGCAGGTCGGCTACGGGCAGGCCCTCCTCGAGCACGAACGCCGCCGAGAGAGCGATCGGCCGTGCCCCCGAGACGGCGATGTCGTTGACGGTTCCGTTCACGGCCAGCGAGCCGATGTCGCCGCCGGGAAAGAAGAGCGGCTGAACCACGTGTGCGTCGGTGGTGAAGGCGAGCTTTGTCCCGCCCGCTTCGAGCAGCGCCGAGTCGCCGAGCGGCTCGAGCAGCGGGTTGCCCAGCTCTTCCAGAAATACCGCCTCGACCAGGTTGCGCGTGGCCTTGCCGCCGGCTCCGTGCACCAAGGTGATGCGTTCGTCTCGGAAACGTCGCCCGCGCCGCCTTCGTGCTTCGGCGCCCGGTTGTTCCTCGCTCACGCCGTCACGCTAGCGCGCTTCGGTCTGTTACGCCCGTAGTGGTAATACGCGGCGCAGGCGCCCTCGGCCGAGACCATGCAGGTGCCGATCGGGCGCTCGGGCGTGCAGGCGGTGCCGAAGACCTTGCACTCCCAGGGCTTGACCAGTCCGCGCAGCACCTGGCCGCACTGGCAGGCCTTGTGGTCGGGCACGCTCACGCCCGGCACCTCGTAACGGCGCTCGGCGTCCCAGTCGGCGAACTCCTCGCGCAGGCGCAGGCCGCTACGCGGAATCGAGCCCAGCCCGCGCCACTCGAAGCTGTCGCGCAGCTCCATCGTCTGCTCGATCGCCTCCAGCGCGCGCGGATTTCCCTGCTCGCGCACCACGCGGGTGTACTGGTTCTCGACCTCGGCGCGGCCCTCAGCGAGCTGGCGCACCAGCATCAGCACCGACTGCAGGATGTCGAGCGGCTCGAAGCCGGCGACGACGACCGGGCGCTTGTACTCGGAGGCGATGAAGTCGTAGGGATGCGAACCGATCACCGTCGAGACGTGGCCGGGCGCGATCAGCCCGTTCAGGCGCAGCTCGGGCGCGTCGAGAATCGCCTTGAGCGGCGGCCCGATCGTGACGTGGTTGCAGAAGACGGAAAAGTTCGCGATCCCCTGCTCCCGGGCCTGGAGAAGCGTGACGGCGGTGGAGGGCGCCGTCGTCTCGAAGCCGATGGCGAAGAAGATGACTTCGCTCTCGGGATTGGCGCGCGCCAGCTCGAGCGCGTCCAGCGGCGAATAGACCATGCGCACGTCGGCGCCTTGCGAGCGAGCGTCAAGCAGCGAGCCCTTGCTGCCGGGCACGCGCATCATGTCGCCGAAGGTGGTGAAGATGACGTTCGGCTCCAGCGCCAGCGAGACGGCGTCGTCCACGCGCCCGACCGGGATCACGCAGACGGGACAGCCGGGCCCGTGCACCAGTTCGAGCCCGGGCGGCAGAAGCTCGTCTATGCCGTGCTTGTAGATGGCGTGCGTGTGACCGCCGCAGACCTCCATCAGCGCCAGCTCGCGGCCGGGCGGCATGGCCTCCGCCAGCTCGCTCGCCAGCGCTCGCGCCAGTTCGCCCGAGCGAAACTCGTCCACGTACCTCACGTGGCGCCCGTTTCGCCGGCCGTTTCTCTTATCTGGGCCAGCTCGCGCTCGTAGGCCTCGCCCATGTCACTGAGCAGCTGCAAGGTCTCGGCCGCCTGCTCCTCGTCGATGCGATCGAGCGCGAAGCCGACGTGAACGAGCACCCACTCGCCCACCCGCGCCTCGCCCTCGAGCAGGGCGCAGGAGACGATGCGGCGCACGCCGCCGATCTCGGCCTTCGCCGTCTTCGCTTCAGGGTCGACGATCTCGACGATCTGGGCTGGAATTCCGAGGCACATTAGAAGGAAGCGTACGTAGCGATGGCCGCCTGACCGAAGGAGATGCAGGCGTCGTTGGGCGGAAGCAGGTGATGGACGAGGACGCGGAAGCCGTGCTCTTCGAGACGGCGGCGCGTACTGGCGAGCAGGCGCAGGTTCTGGAAGCAGCCGCCCGAGAGGACGACCGTGCGTGGTTTCGCGGCGCGGGCGCAGGCCTCGGAGAAGGCGAGGGCGACTCCCTCGTGGAAGGCTGCCGCGATCTCGGCGCGGTCGCGTCCGGCTGTGAGGTCGTCGTGCGCCGCGGCGATGATCTCGGCGCCGAGGATGCGCCCGTCCTCTTCACGACACCGGTACGGCTCGGCCTCGACGTGCCCGGCCAGCTGCTCCAGCTCGATCGCCGCCTGCCCCTCGTAGCTGACCCGCTCGCGCACGCCGACGAGCGCCGAGGCGGCGTCGAACAATCTTCCGGCGCCCGCGGAGAGGGGCGCGTTCACCTTCAGGCTCTCGCGCACGCGCGGCCAGTCGGCGAAGCGCACCGGCCGCTCGGCCCGCTCGAGGTAGGCCGCCGCGATCCGCCAGGGCTCGCGAACAGCCGCCTCGCCGCCGGGCAGCGGCACGGGATCGAGATGGCTCACACGCTCGAAGCCCGTCAGATCGAAGCGCAGCAGCTCGCCGCCCCAGATTGTCCCGTCGGGGCCGTAGCCGGTGCCGTCGAGCACGAGTGCCAGCGCCGGTCCGGTCTCTCCGTTTTCGGCCAGGCAGGCGGCGGCATGGGCGTGGTGGTGCTGAACCTCGACCAGCTCCAACCCCCGGCCTCGCGCCCACTTGCTGCTCAGGTAGTCGGGATGCAAATCGCAGGCGAGAAGCTCCGGCTCGACCCCGAGCATCTGCAAGTAAAGCTCGAGATCGGTTAGGAAGGCGCGGTAGGCGAGCTCCGTGTCGAGGTCGCCGAGGTGCGGGGAGAGGAAGGCCTGGTCGCCGCGGACGACGCAGAAGGTGCTCTTGAGCTCGGCGCCGGCGGCGACGAGCGGCTTTCGCGCCGGAACGGGCAGAGGAATCGCGGCGGGCGCGTAGCCGCGTGAGCGGCGGATCGGAAAGGCCGCGCGCACGACCGAGTCCTCGCAGCGGCGCTCGATCGGGCGGTCATGCGAGAGAAAGGCGTCGGCGACGGCGCCGAGGCGGCGCTCGGCTTCGCCGTTCTCGAAGGCGATCGGCTCGTCGGAGAGGTTTCCGCTGGTCATCACCAGCGCCCCTGCGAAGTCGGCGCAGAGCAGGTGATGAAGCGGCGTGTAGGGAAGCATCACTCCCAGCCACTCGCTACCGGGCGCGACCGAGGCGGCGACCGTCGCACCGTCGCGGCGCCGCGCCAGCACGATCGGCCGCTCGGCCGAGCGCAGCAGCGCCTCCTCTTCCACACCGAGCTCCACCAAAAGCTCCGGCTCGGAGGTCATGACGGCGAGCGGCTTCTCCTCGCGCCCCTTTTTGGCTCTGAGCCTGGCGACCGCCTGCTCGCTGGCCGCATCGCAGGCCAGGTGGTAGCCACCCAGCCCCTTGATCGCGACGGTCTTTCCCTCGCGCAGCAGCGAGACGGCCCGCTCCAGCTCGAGCGAGAGTCTTGGCCCGCAGTCCGGGCAGCAGGTCGGCTCGGCATGGAAGCGGCGGTCGGCGGGATCCTCGTACTCGCGCCGGCAGGCGTCGCACAGCTCGAACGAGGCCATGCTCGTGTTGGCGCGGTCGTAAGGGACGCCGCGGATGATCGTGAAGCGCGGCCCACAGTTGGTGCAGTTGAGGAAGGGGTAGCGGTAGCGGCGATCTGCGGGATCGAAAAGCTCACGCAGACAGTCGTCGCAGGTGGCCGTGTCGGCCGGCACCAGCGCCGTTCGCTCTCCGTCCTCGGCGCTTCGCGCAATCGTAAATTCGCGCTCGCCGCGAGGCTCGATCTCGCTCGTCTCGAGCGCGGAGATGCGAGCCAGCGGCGGCGCCTGCTCGACCAGGGCGGCGGCGAAGAGGTCGAGCTTCTCCTTCGCGCCTTCAACCTCGATCACGACCCCACGAGCGTCGTTCAACACGAAGCCGCCGAGCTCGTGGCGATGGGCCAATCCGTACACAAAGGGGCGAAAACCTACTCCCTGGACGACGCCCGCGACCTGCATGCGCCTTCGCTGCGCCATCCTCCTACCACTCTCAGATAAAGTCCTCACCGCTTCAGCGTAGATGTACGCTGCAGGCGCGGGCATCAGTGCCTTCGTTTGGAGCATGCGGGTTTTCCGCAAGCTCATCGGGCGGGGGTACCGATGCGAGAGCGAAGGCGGCTCGGGAAAGTTTGTGTGCCGCTCTAGAGAAAGGGATTTACGCTGACGAGCGAACGAAAGGAGCAAGCCATGCGGGCTGTCCTCGCGCCCGAGGCGCTCGAAGCGATCGTCGACGCACTTCGCCGTCGCGACTGGCGCGTGATCGCGCCGACTGTCCGCGACAAGGCAATCGTCTACGAAGAGATCGCTTCGGCAACCGAGCTTCCAGTCGGTTGGAAAGACGTTCAGGCCCCGGGCTCGTACAAGCTCGAGCGCCGCGACGACGAAGCCCGCTTCGGCTACGCGGTTGGACCGCAGTCGTGGAAGCGTGAGCTGCTCGCTCCGAGCGTGCGCCTGGTTCAGATCAAGCGCTCGAACGGAGGCCTCGAGGCGACCAAGGACGCCGCCGAAACCAAGCGAACGGCCTTCTTCGGCGTTCGCCCTTGCGAGGTCGCCGCAATCAAGATTCAGGATCGCGTTCTCATCGGCGGCAAGTACGCCGACGAGGACTATCTGCAGCGTCGTGAGAGCTCGTTCGTCATCGCCGTCAACTGCGGCGAGCCGGCGGCGAACTGCTTCTGCGCCTCGATGGGCACCGGCCCCAAGGTCGAGGACGGATACGACCTCGTCCTGACCGAGATTACGGGCGGCACGCACCGCTTCGTCGCCGAGGCGGGCACCGACGAGGGCGCCGAGCTGCTTGCCGAGCTCCCTCAACAGCCGGCTGCGGATGCGGATCTGACAGCCGCCCAGACAGTGACCGACGCGGCCCGCGAAAAGATGGGAATCACGCTCGATCGCTCGGACGTGCATGATCTACTGCTCGCCAATCTCGAGCACCCGCGCTACGACGACGTCGCGTCGCGCTGCCTGGCCTGCACCAACTGCACGCTCGCCTGCCCGACCTGCTTCTGCACCACGGTCGACGACGCGAACGATCTCTCCGGCGAAGCCGACGATCGGCTCCGCAGTTGGGACTCGTGCTTCACGCTTCAGTACTCGGAGATGCACGGTGGTGGCACGCGCAAGGAGACGAAGTCGCGCTACCGCCAGTGGCTGACCCACAAGCTGTCCACCTGGCAGGACCAGTTCGACACGCTCGGCTGCGTCGGCTGTGGACGCTGCATTACCTGGTGCCCGGTCGGAATCGACATTCGCGAGGAAGTTGCCGCAATCAGAGCCACTCAGGAGGCCAAGTCGTGAAGACGTTGGATGCTGTTATCGCCGAGAGCCCGGTCTTCGCCGGACTCACCCAGGAGCAGCTCGAGTTCATCGCGGGCTGCGCTCAGAACGTTCACTTCGAGGAGGGCCAGATAATCGCCAAGCGCGGCGACGCGGCCGACGCCTTCTACCTCCTGCGCATAGGCGAGGTCGCGCTCGATATCGACGTTCCTAACAAGAAGTCGGTGCGGGTCGATACCGTCGAGGCCGGTCAGGTACTTGGCTGGTCATGGCTGATTCCGCCCTACCAGTGGAACTACGAGGTCACCGCCACCGAGCTCGTTCGGGCCGTCTCCTTCGACGGCGCCTGCATCCGCGACAAGTGCGCGTCGGATACCGAGCTCGGCTACGCGCTGCTCATGCGTTTCTCCCAGGTAATCGTCGGGCGCCTGCAGGCGACCCGCCTACGACTGATCGATATCTATGGCGCAGACACTCACTGAGACCGCCGGCTCACTAGAGGCCATGACGCCCGTCCCGTACGCGGTGACGGCAAAGCGCCAAGACACGTACGACACCTGGACGCTCGAGCTGGAGCCCGTTGATGGCGCTCCGATTGTCCCAGGCCCCGGTCAGTTCAACATGCTCTATGCCTTCGGAGTCGGCGAGGTGCCGATCTCGAACGCGGGCAATTTCGAGACGGACGCGCGGCTCGTGCACACGATCCGCGCGGTTGGCGCTGTTACCAAGGCGCTCTGCGCCGCCGAGATCGGCACGGTTATCGGCGTTCGCGGACCGTTCGGCAACACCTGGCCGATCGTCGAGGCGAAGGGCAAGGACGTGGTCGTCGTCGCCGGCGGCATCGGCCTTCCGCCGCTTCGCCCGGCCATCTACCACGTGCTCAAGAATCGCAAGGATTACGGTCGCTTCGCGCTCCTCTATGGAGCCCGCACGCCGACGGACCTGGTCTTTCTCGACGAGGTCAAGAGTTGGCAGTGCAACTACGACGTCGACCTCGACATCACGGTCGATGTCGGCGACACCGACTGGAAGGGCAAGGTCGGCCTGGTCACCAAGCTGATTCCGCCCGCCCAGTTCGACGCCGACGATGCCCAGGCTTTCGTGGTCGGGCCGGAGATCATGATGAAGTTCGTCGCGCAGGAGCTGATGAACCGCGACCTGCCGGCCGAGTCGATCTACGTTTCGATGGAACGCACGATGCGCTGTGGCGTGGGCCTTTGCGGCCACTGCCAAATCGGGCCGACACTCGTCTGCCGCGACGGCGCCGTCTACACCTGGGACGAGGTCGAGAGTCTCATGGCCGTGAAGGAGCTTTGATGGCCGATCTACCGAAAATCTCAGTCTGGAAGTTTTCTTCCTGCGATGGCTGTCAGCTCTCGCTCCTGCACTGCGAGGACGAGTTGCTCGCGCTGCTCGGCCGTGTTCAGATCGCCTACTTCATGGAGGCCACTCGCGCGGAGGTCGCCGGCCCCTACGACGTAACGCTCGTCGAGGGCTCGGTCACGACGCCCGAGGAGGTCGAAAGGATCAAGGAGGTGCGCGAGCAGTCGAAGCTCCTGGTCACGATCGGCGCCTGCGCCACCGCCGGCGGCATCCAGTCGCTCAAGAACTTCGCGAGCGTGAAGGAGTACACGGACATCGTCTACGCGCATCCCGAGTTCATCGACTCACTCGAGACCTCGACGCCGATCTCCGATCACGTCACGGTCGATCTCGAGCTCCAGGGCTGCCCGATCAACAAGAAGCAGCTGGTCGACACCCTGCTTGCGGTTCTGGCCGGGCGGCGACCGAACGTCCCCTCCGGCAGCGTCTGCCGCGAGTGCAAGATGGCCGGCGTTTCCTGCCTACTCGTGGGTAAAGGCGAGGCGTGCATGGGCCCTGTGACGCACTCGGGCTGCGGCGCTCTCTGCCCCTCCTTCGATCGCCCCTGCTTCGGCTGCTACGGGCCGATGGATTCGCCCAACACCGCGTCGCTGGCCGCACGCTGGAACGAGCTCGGACTGTCCGAGGACGCCATCATGCGCGCCTTCCGTACCTACAACGGCTACCAGCCCGCCTTCCGCGAGGAGAGTATTCGCCATGCATGACGCGACCCGCACGATCAAGACCGCCTATCTCGCCAGGGTCGAAGGCGAAGGCGGAATGCTCGTCCGCGTCAAGGGAGACGAGATCGAAGAGGTCAAGCTCAATATCTTCGAACCACCGCGCTTTTTCGAGGCCTTCCTACGCGGCCGCTACTTCACCGAGGCGCCCGACATCACCGCCCGCATCTGCGGTATCTGCCCGATTGCCTACCAGTCGGCTTCGACGCAGGCGATGGAAGAGATCGTCGGTGTCGAGGTGGGCGGCCAGTTGAGGGCGCTACGTCGCATGATCTACTGCGGCGAGTGGATCGAGAGTCACTCCCTCCACGTCTACATGCTGCACGCGCCCGACTTTCTCGGGTATCCCAGCGTGATCGAGATCGCCAAGGATCACCCGGAGGTCGTCGAGCAGGCGCTGAGGATGAAGAAGATCGGCAACGAGGTCATGCAGGTCATCGGCGGCCGCGAGGTGCACCCGATCAACGTGAAGGTCGGCGGCTTCTACAAGACGCCAACCAAGGCCGAGCTGGAGACCCTCGTGCCCGAGCTCGAGTGGGGCCTGCAGGCGTCGCTGGACACGGTGCGCTGGGCGGCGACGCTCGACTTCCCCGACTTCGAGCAGGACTACGAGTTTGTCGCGATGGTCGAGGACGGGCTGTACCCGATCGATCGCGGCGACCGGATCATCTCGAGCAAGGGGCTCGATATCCCGATCTCGGCCTTCTACGATCACGTCGCCGAGGAACACGTCGAGCATGCAAACGCGCTTCAGGGTCGTCTCAAGGAGCGCGGCGCCTACATGGTCGGCCCGCTCGCCCGCTATGCGCTCTGGCACAATCTGCTCTGCGACAAGGCCAAGGCGGTTGCCGAAGAAATCGGCCTGCCGAAGGTCGTCAACAACCCGTTCAAGAGCATCATCGTCCGCTCGATCGAGCTGGTCGAGGTGTTCAACGAGTTGCTGCGGCTGATCGGCGAGTATGAGCAACCGGCCGAGCCGTCACTCGACTGTCCGCCGCGCGCCGGCACCGGCCACGGCGTCAGCGAGGCGCCGCGTGGCACGATCTACCACCGTTACATGACCGACAACGCAGGCCTGATCACAGACGCCAAGATCGTCCCGCCGACTGCGCAGAACCAGCCACAGATCGAGGATGACTTGAAGCAGTTCGTGGGCAAGTTCATGGATCTGGATCACGAGGAGCTGACGCTCCGCTGCGAGCAGGCGATCCGGAACTACGATCCCTGCATCTCCTGCGCCACGCACTTCCTGACGCTAGAGATCGAAAGGACATGAGCGACATACTCGTCGTCGGCACCGGCAACAGCTGGCGCGGCGACGACTCGGTTGGCCTGGAAGCCGCGAACGCCCTGCGAGCGCGGCTTCCAGAAGAAGTTCGCGTACTGGCCACCGAGGCCGAGCAGTCGAGCCTGCTCGACGAGTGGGAGGGCTGCGACACGGTGCTGATCGTCGACGCCGTTCACTCCGACGCCGCGGCGGGCACGATTCACCGCGTCGACTTGAACGCCGAGACTGTTCCGCACGCCGTCCTTCAGGGCTCGACCCATCATTTCTCGCTCGGCGACACGATCGAGTTGGCGCGGGCACTAAAGCGTTTGCCGGCGAAAGCGCTCTTCCTCGGCATCGAGGGCGAAAGCTTCAATCCCGGCGAGCCGCTATCTCCGGCCGTCGCCGCGGCCGTGCCCGCTATCGTCGAGGAGATCGCCCGGGAAGTCGAAGCTCTTCTTCAGGAGAGCAGCTGAATGCACGAACAGGCCACAATCCGCGACC
>Ga0066793_10001596_pt1 | contig 10436 bp, 9 predicted proteins | sample PersoiDNA2013189_FD_83876 | JGI IMG/M metagenome (GOLD analysis project Ga0066793, IMG submission 83876) | Permafrost soil microbial communities from the Arctic, to analyse light accelerated degradation of dissolved organic matter (DOM) -... | ecosystem: Environmental > Terrestrial > Soil >...
CGGCCGGCGCGACCACCGCCGCGCCCAGCACGCTGCCCACCACCGGCGGCGCGCCGTCTACCTGGCCGCTGGCCGCAGCGGGCGCGGCCCTGGCCCTGGCCGGCGCCTACCTGCGGAAGCGGAGCCGCGCTGAGAGAGCATAATTCAGTTTTGCTCCGTTGACGGCTGCCAACCGATCCGGAGGACCGGCCGGGGACAACCCCCGGTCGATCCTCCGGCTTTCATTTAAGCAGGGACAGCAGAAAGAACAGCCTGACGCCCAGGCCCAGCACGACCAGGTTGCCTGCCACGCTGAGGGCGGTGCGACAGGCGGGCGACAGCCGGCGGTGCGCCAGCGCGCCAAGCGCCGCGAGCAGCGCCGGCCACGAAAGCCACGCGCTCGACGGGTGTGGCCGCGCCGCCGACCTCGCTGCCGGCCCCGCGTCCGAGGATCAGCGCGGCGAAATAGGCGACCGTCAGGGGATTGAGCAGCGTCAACCCGAGGAACTGTGCGTAGATGCGGGCAGCCAGCGCGCCGCCGGCCAGCGCAGCCAGGCTCGCATACAGGAAATCAGCCGAGGCCGCCCCGGCGCCGGCCATGAACGCCGGGCGGAAGCCGCGCCGCAGCCCCATATCGACGATCAAGACCGCAATCGCCCCCACCGGTACGGCAATGCCGTACCCGGCCAGGACACCCTCCCAGAATGCCGGCATCCCGCCATTTTAGCACCGGCGGCGACGGGGCAGAAAAGCGCGCAATATTAGCGCAATTCAACCCCGCCGGGGACATGCGCATGGCCGGCGAAGTCGATGCAGATCGACGTAGCAGCCCATTGGAGCGGTTTCAACCGCCCGGACCACCCCTCAGCCGCGTCGCAAACACAAGTACGCCGCACCGCGCGCATCCAGGTAGATCGCGCCGGGAGTGCGTACCACCCGCAGGACGACATTCTCGCAGGCCGGCCAGCGCAAAATGATGCCGGGGCCTTGCATGAAGGCCAGCAGCGTGCCGACCTCGCCCTCGCGGCCACAGTGGGCGCACTCGGTCGGGCTGGCAGTCATCTCGGCGCTGAAAACGTCGTACAGGATGCCGGCGGCGGCGTTGGCGTCGAGCATGAGCGCCTGGCCGGGCCAGCCATTCGGGTCCATCTCGTCCACCGCCTTATCCTCGCGCATAGTGCCCCCCCGCCTCAGCCGGTCGCGCCGGTGGGGCCGAAGCGCTCCGTGCGGATGCGCTCCGAGCGGATGCCGAGCTCGGCCAGGGTGTTGGCGACGCTCTCCAGCAGCCGGTCGACGCCCACCCCTTCCCAGCGGGTGTCGAGCTTGCTCCACTTCGTGACGCAGTGGATGTCGGCCACGTAACTCTGCACCGGCAGGCGCAGGAACTCGTCCCACGTCCAGCTAACCGGCTCGCCTACCAGGCCCTCGACGCGGAACGTCCAATCCGCCAGAGGGGAGCGGGGGGTCGGGCCGGCCGAGAAGACCGGGAAGTCGTAGGTGACGTACTGGCCGGGCGGCACGCGCTCTGCGGACTCCGGCGCGCGCCGTTTGCCTGAAAAGCCACGCGAAATGACGCTGTCGGGCATGCGAACTTACCTCCTGGTTGCCGACCTGTCGCAGCGAGACACATTGCGTTGCACCTCCTGGCAAAGGATGGCACTGTCGACGAGTATTCGGGCAATTGACCCGGTCGTCAACTGGTTTTTATGATTAATGTGTGTTATTTTAGATCATTATCTTCGCCAATCAACAACCCCCACTGGTAGGCGACCACTGCCGCCTGGGTGCGGTCCTCAACCCCAAGCTTCTGCAGGATCGCGCTCACGTAGTTGCGTACCGTGCCGGCTGACAGGTGGAGGCGTTGAGCAATCTCGGGATTACTGTAGCCGAGCGCAATCAGGCGCAGCACCTCCAGCTCGCGCTCGCTGAGCGTCTCGGCCTGGACCTGCCCCGCCGGCGCGGGCGCCGCGGCCACCTGCTCCATCAGCTTCCCGGCGATGGCCGGATCCACAAATGACTTGCCTGCCGCCGTGCCCTTGATCGCCGCCAGCAGGTCGTCGCGTCGCGTATCCTTCAGGAGGTAGCCGGCTGCGCCGGCCCTGATCGCTTCGAAAACCCACGCATCTTCGGCATAGGTGGTCAGTATCAAGACGCGCACCGTCAACTGCTGGCTACGTAAGCGCCGGGTGGCCTGGACCCCGTTCATCACCGGCATTTTCAGGTCCATCAGTACCACATCCGGCCGCCGTTCGTTCGCCAAGGCGACCGCTTCTTCGCCGTTGGCCGCCAGCCCCACGACTTCGATCTCCTCGTCCGTACTCAGGATCGCGGCCAGCCCTTCCCGCACTACCGTCTGGTCGTCACAGATCAAGACTCGCACCATCAGCTTTCCTCGTGAAGTGAACAATGAGCCGGACTCGGGTGCCTTGCCCGGCCGGGCTACTGATCTCGAGCTGGCCGCCGATCAGGTGGGCGCGCTCCCGCATGCCGCGAATCCCAAGATGATCGCCCGCCTCGTCGCGCGGCGGCGGTACCGCCTCGACATGAATGCCCAGGCCATCGTCCTCAACCGTCAGCCTGATCTCGCCCTCAGTTTCCTCCAGCCGGACGTGGAGCGAGCGGGCGCACGCGTGGCGGACGACGTTCTCCAGGGCCTCCTGCGCGATGCGGTAGACACCCTGCTCGACGCTGAGAGACGGGTATTCCTGGAGCTCGTCCGGCAGGTGCAGCTCCAGCTCGGCGCCCGATCGCTGCGCCGCCGACTCGGCCAGGTCCCGTACGGCCAGGATCAGTCCGAGATCCTGGAGCGGTGAGGCACGCAGCGCCTGGAGCGCCCGCCGCGCTTCGGCCAGCCCGGTGCGGACCGTGTCGTCGGCCTGGTCCAGGATACGTCGCGCCCTGTCGGGCTGCGTGCTCCACAGTGAGCGGACCGCTTCCAGCTGGACGGCCGCTGCGCTCAGCGAATGGGCGAGAGTGTCGTGAAGCTCGCGCGCCAGCCGGTTGCGTTCCCCGCTGATGGCCAGCTCCTCGAAGGTGGTGGCATACTGCTGCAGCTGCTCGTTGGCCGCGGCCTGGCGCTGATAAGCCCGGGCCAGGGCCGAGCGCTGCTCGCGCTGGACCGAGACCAGGGTCGCCGTGACGTGGCCGACCAGGAGCATCATCACCCCCTGGAGCACCAGCCAGCCCACAGGCACGGTCCATATGACATTGGCCGGCCACGGCGACACCAACGCCTCGAAAACTGACAGCGCGAACACGTACACGAAGACATACCGGTGCTGGTATTCCCAGGCAATCAGCATGGCCGTGACGAAGAAGAACATGCTGAAGGGAGACTGCAGCGGGTTCTCCACTGGCCACCGGTAGTAGCCCACCAGCAAAGGCAGAAGCCCCAGGGCCAGGGTCAGCAGGACAAACCAGCGCCCGAGCCGCTGTTGAGCCTGGGGCCACAGCAGGAGAGCCAGCAGCAACATCTCGACCAACAGCAACGGCCCGGTGTTGCGAAAGCTCAGCTTCTGGACCAGGCTCTGCTGCGACACTTGCTCGAGTGTCAGCTCTGAGTTCCCTGCCAGCTGAATGAGGATCAGCACCGGCCCGACTTCCATCCAGAAAAGTAGACGGATCACGATGAACAGGCGGTAAGCCTGCAAGAAACCGGGCTCGGGGGTGGTCTCTCTCATGCCCCGAGTATATCACATCACCGCCGTCCACTGTCATATGACAGTGCGAATGACAGGTGACACTACCCGGCGTGACGGTTCAGCCTATATAGTATAGTCTGTCGGCCTCAGGCGGCGGCTTTGCCGCGCGCGCGGGCCCGAATCATTCTGTACCCGGCTGGTCTGTTCCGAAATGCTTACGACACCCTGGCAGAAAGTGCTGATCGACCTGTGGGAACACCGAGTGCGCACTCTGATCGTGGCGCTGGCCATCGCGGTCGGAGTGTTCGCCGTCGGAGTAGTCCTGAACACGCGCGAGATCCTGGTCCGCGAGTACCGCCGCGATCAGACGAGCGCGCAAGTGGCCTCTGCCATCGTGTACACCGCGCCATTTCAGGAGGACCTCGCGGACAGCATCGCCCGTCTGCCGATGGTAGCTGCTGCCGAAGGGCGCACGCTCGTCCAGGGACGAGTCTACCGTGGAACGGGCGTCCCGCAGGACCTGGTTCTCATCGTGGTCCCCGACTTCGCCAACATGCGGGTTGATGCCATCACCCCCCTGGCGGGCGCCTACCCGCCGGGCCGCGGAGAGGTAGTCCTCGAACAGCGGTCGTTCGAGGACCTGGGGACGCAGATCGGTCAGGAACTCAGCGTTGAGTTGAATAACGACGCAACCAGGACGCTGAAGGTCGTGGGCAGCATCCACGACCCCGAGCAGTTCGCTCCGGCCCTGTCTGGCGTGGCCGTCGGTTACGTGACCCTGGAAACGCTGCAGGGGCTGGGCTACCCGGAGACATGGGCGGAGCTACGCATCCGCGTGACCGAGCCGGCGCATGATGAGAGGCACATCCTCGCCGCGCTCAGCCAGGTCGAAGACCGCCTGAAAGAGTCGGGACGAACTATCCTCAGTCGGAAAGTGATCACGCGCGCAGTGGCCGATCCCTTTATCGACAGCATCGTGCTGATCCTGACCGGCTTTGGCCTGGTGATCCTGGTGCTATCGGGCTTCCTGGTGATCAACGCCATCTCCGCGCTCATCACGCAACAGATCCCGCAGATTGGCGTGATGAAGCTCATCGGCGCCCGGCGCTGGCAAATCATGCGCCTTTACCTGGCTACGGTACTGATCTATGGTCTGCTCGCGGTGGCCGTCGCGCTGCCTCTCGCCGCGTTCACCGCCCGCCTGTTGATGACCGACATGGTCGAGAAGCTGCTCAACGTCATGCCCCTCAGCTACAGCATACCCGTCCCGCTGCTGGTCATCCAGGTTGCGGTCGGGCTTCTGTTACCCCTGGGGGCCGGGCTGGCGCCGGTGATCCGTGGTACGAGCGTCACCACCCAACGCGCCTTGACCGACATCGGCCTGGGCGGCGGCGTCTATGGGCACAGCCTGTTCGAGCGAGGGCTGGCCCGCCTTCAGAAGGCGCTCTCGATCCAGCGCCCGCTCCTTCTCGCGATCCGCAACACGCTGCGACACAAGGGACGACTGGCGCAGACCCTGGTCGTGCTGATCTTTGGCACGGCGTTGTTTGTGTCGGTGCTCAGCGTCCGCGCATCGGTGACAGCGACGCTGGCTTCCTTCATGCGCTTCCACCGCTACGATGTGTCGGTGGAGATGAAGCAGCCTGAGCTGGTCGCGCGCCTGGAACAGGCCGCTCGTGAGGTGCCGGGGGTCGTCGATGTCGAGATCTGGTCCTCTGGCCGTGCGACGCGCGTGCGCCCGGATGACAGCAAGAGCAACGTCTTCAACGTCGTGGCCGTGCCCGCCGGTACGACGTTCATGGATCCCGAGCTGGTCGCCGGCCTGCCGCTGCCGGCCGGCTCGGCAGCGGCAGGGCCAGAGGCTGGCGTGGCGCGCGCGTCGGCGCGCGCATCGGCGCGTGCTTTGGCGCCCACACCGGGCGCGCAGCCCAATCCGGTGGTGGTGAACTCGGACCTGGTAGACGACGAACGCGACCTGCGCGTGGGCAGCGACCTGGTGCTCGACATCAACGGCCGCAAGGCGACCTGGCACGTGGTCGGCATCGTCAGCACCGAGTCCCGGGGGCCGGCCGTCTACGTGAGCCGTGACGATTTCGCCTACGCCACGCGCGCGCCCGGCCAGGGCATGTACGTGCAGGTACGCACCGCGCAGCACGATGCCGCTGCGCAGCATTTGCTGGCCGCCCGGCTCTATGACCATTTCGAGGCCGCGGGGCTCAAGGTAAACGGCACCGAGACCGCGGAGGTCACCCAGCAGGAGAATGTGCTATTGTTCACGGTCGTGGTGACGTTCCTGATCCTGATGGCGTTGCTGCTGGCGGCCGTCGGCGGCCTGGGGCTGGCCACCACCATGAGCATCAACATGATGGAACGCGTGCGTGAAGTGGGCATCCTGCGTGCCATCGGCGCTTCGAACGTCTCGGTGCGCCAGATCGTGTTGGCGGAGGGGATCGCGATGGCGGTCATCAGCTGGGCCGTCGGGACGGCCCTCTCGTTCTTTACCAGCCCTATCTTCAGCCGCGAGCTCGGACTGGCGCTCATCAAGATACCGCTGCGCTACCAGTATTCGTTCGCTGCGGCCGGCATCTGGTTTTTCATCCTGCTGGCGATCGCGGCCGCCGCCAGCCTGGGTCCGGCGCGCGCGGCCGTCCGCCTGACGGTACGGGAAGTGCTGGCGTATGAATGAGAACGGAGCCCTGGTTCACCTGAAGGAAGTGCGCAAGGCCTATCGGACGCCTGCCGGCGACGCCCTGGCCCTGCGCGGGATCGATTTGCAGATTCGGCAGGGAGAATTCGTGGCAGTGGTCGGCAAGTCGGGCGCGGGCAAATCCACGCTGATCAATATGGTGACAGGCATCGATCGCCCTACGTCGGGTGAGATCTGCGTCGGGTCGAACGCCATCCACGGCATGAGCGAGGATCAGATCGCCGCCTGGCGCGGGCGGTACGTGGGCGTCATCCTCCAGTTCTTCCGGTTGTTGCCCATGCTCACCTGTGTCCAGAACGTGATGATGCCGATGGACTTTGCGAACGTTTACCGATCGCCGCGCGAGCGTCGCGCGCGGGCGCTTTACCTGTTGGAGCGGGTCGGAATCGCCGAGCACGCCGACAAAGTGCCCGCGGCGGTTTCGGGCGGACAGCGCCAGCGCGTGGCGATCGCTCGCGCCCTGGCCAACGATCCGATGTTGCTGGCTGCCGATGAGCCGACCGGGAACCTGGACTCAAAGACCGCGGGCGCCATGTTCGAGATATTTCAGGCCCTGGTGGACGAGGGTAAAACGATCTTGCTGGTGACCCACGACCGCGATCTGGCGGCACGCGCCGCACGCCGGGTTCACATTGCCGATGGGCGGATCGTGGATCGGCCAGACCAGGAGCGAGAGGTGCGTCGTGATCTACACGCTTGATGAGACCGGCCCGCTGATCGATTTGCGCGGCCTGACCAAGACCTACGAGACGCCGCTAGGACCGTTTCCGGCGCTGAGAGGGATTGACTTGCAGATCAGGCGGGGCGAGTTCCTGTCCGTCGTGGGAAAGTCGGGCAGTGGCAAGTCGACGCTCATCAACATGTTCACCGGGATCGATCATCCCAGCGCGGGCGAGATCGTCGTCGCCGGCACCTTCATTCGAGAACTGAACGAAGGCCAGATGGCACAATGGCGGGGACGCACAATGGGCATCGTTTTTCAGTTCTTTCAGCTGCTCCCGGCGTTGACGCTGGCCGAAAACGTCATGCTGCCGATGGACCTGTGCCAGATTCACCCGCCCGGCGAGCGCTACGACCGGGCCCTTGCCCTGCTGGAACAGGTCGGGCTGGCTGAAGATGCCCATCGGTTCCCGTCGGCGGTCTCGGGTGGGCAGCAGCAGCGGGCCGCCATCGCGCGCGCCCTGGCCAACGACCCGGCCATCATCGTTGCCGATGAGCCTACCGGCAACCTAGACTCGCGCGCGGCGGAAGTTATCTTTTCACTGTTCGAGTGCTCAGCGGCGGCCGGCAAAACGGTGGTGATGGTCACACATGACGACGAGCTGGCGGCCCGGGCGCCGCGCACCGTCGTTCTCGCCGACGGCCTCATCGTTGACGAGATTATCCGTTAGCGCCGCCCGCAGCCGGAAAGCGGCCGCCGGGCAATGGAGTGGTAGGAGATTCGGATGACGAGACATCGCAAGTTGATCATTTTCCTGGTGCTGGGCATCGCGCTGGCGGGTACGCTGGTCGGCGGGGTTGTGGTTTTGGCCAGTGGGCGCGCGAATATGCCGGGTGGCACGACGAGCGCGGAGGCACAGCCGGCCGCGCAGGCCACTGCGCCCGCAGCCGGCGCGCGGGTGAACCGGGCGGTGGTGGCCAAGGGAGCTCTGGTTCCCGTGCAACATGCCACATTGAGCATGGCCGCCGATGGGATCGTCTCCGAGGTACTGGCGAAGGAAGGCGACCGGGTGACGGCCGGCCAGGTTATTCTGCGCCTGCAAAACCAGCGCCAGCAGGCCGCGCTGGCCGAGGCCGATGCGGGTGTCGCCAGCGCGCAGGCGCGGCTGGACATTGTGAAAGCGGGTGCGCGCGACCAGGAGATAAGCGCCGCCCAGGCTGCCCTCGATGCCGCCACGGCCCGCCTGGCGCGCCTGCAGGAGGCCAGCCGGCCCGAGGACCTGGCCGCAGTCCGGGCCAACCTCAACGCCGCTCAGGCGGCTCTGCAGCAACTCTACAAAGGCCCTGACAAAAATACGCGCATCGCGGCCTCGGCCGACCTGGCCAATGCCCAGGCAGCCGTCCAGAATGCCCAGGCTGCTTACGATAAGGTCAAGAGCCAGCCCGATATCGCGATGTACCCGCAGAGCCTGCAGCTGGAGCAGGCGACCAACGCCCTCGATGCCGCCACTGCACACTATAACGAGCTGTTTGCCCAGCCAGAGGCTGACCGGGTAGCCCAGGCGGCTGCCCAGGTCAAGCAGGCCCAGGCCAGCCTGGATCGCCTGCTGAACCCCGCCACCGCGGCCGAGATCGCCGAAGCCGCAGCCGGGGTGCGCCAGGCCCAGGCCCAACTCGACCTGTTGAAGGCAGACGCCCGCACCGAGGACATCGCCGCAGCGCAGGCAACCGTCGCCCAGGCCCAGGCGGCGCGCCAGCAGGCTGCCGTGAGCCTGGCCGATACCGAGCTGCGCGCGCCCTTCGCCGGGACGCTGGCGGCGATCGACGTCCGGCAGGGCGAGCAGGTGAGCGCGGGCGCCCCCGTGACCGAGATCGGCGACCTCAGCAGCTGGCAGGTGGAGACCGACGACCTCAGCGAGCTGGACATCGTGCGCGTCCAGCCCGGTCAGACCGTCGCCTTGACCTTCGACGCCATCCCTGGCCTCCAGCTACACGGCATCGTCGGGCGCATCCAGCCCAAGGGCGAAAAGAAACTGGGCGACATGACCTATACCGCCGTCATTCAGATGGAGGATCCCGATCCGCGCCTGCTCTGGAACATGACCGCGGTGGTCAACCTGCCCTAGCCGGCCAGCAGGGTCCAGCGCCCCTGCGTGCACAGCGCCAGTCTGCATGGGCCATCTGGGCTCCCAAAGATCAACAGCCGACCGTCAAAACCAGTGGCCGCCGCAAGGTCTATTGTGTAGCAATTGAAACACACCCACGACATTCCGTCGCGCCCAAGAGCGTCCTTCTCCCCGCCCGCCTCCGCGCCGTCCCCCTTTCGTGCGTTTTCGCGTCGCTTTCGCGACCTTCACGGTCCAAACGCTCACGCCAGCCCGCGCCGCCCCGCGCTGCGCGACTCGCCTGGGTAGCCCGGCGGCCCTTCCCTACCCAATGGTGCTAAGATGCATGCAACCGCCGTGAGCGAGCGCGACACGGAAACGCACGGACCTTTGCTGCGTGCAGGACAGGTGTTCACGGAAGTCGCGCGGCCATGTCCCGTTTCTCCCCCCTCTCGCCGCACAGCGCGGGGGGTATCGTACCCAGTGGTGCCAGGCTTCTAACGGCGACCAGGTGTGGCTGGTCTGCAGCTCCGCCGATGGGCGCTCGCGTGGCGGCCCTCGGCGTGATGGGGTAGGATCGCCGTACAGCCACGAGGGCGGCGGGTAAGAAACCCGCCGCCCTACGGCTGACGAAATCTTAGCACCGTTGTATGCGAAACCCACCCTATGCCACCATTCAAGCCGTCAGACGCGCCGTGGCGTGCGCGATTCGTGTACGCACTGCAAAAAGGGGAGATGAAAGGTATTGTTAAGATGTAATACTCCTGTAAGGTCTGGACAAGCCTTTTGTAAGCCGCGGTTGGGAGGATGGGAGGGCGAAGAACCTGCGAACAGGAGTGGCTCACATGGCACTTTCGATCGTTTTTGCCTTTCTCGCCGGCCTGGTGACAGTGGCGTCGCCCTGCATCCTGCCCATCTGGATCAACAGCCCGGCGCTCAAGCTGGCCGACCTGCGGGGCAAGGTCGTGCTGATCGATTTCTGGACCTACTCGTGCATCAACTGTATCCGCACCCTGCCCTACCTGACGGCCTGGTACGACAAGTACAAGGCGCAGGGGCTGGTGGTGGTCGGCGTGCACACGCCGGAGTTCGCCTTCGAGCACGAAACGGCAAATGTCCAGGACGCCACCCGGCGCTACCATATCACCTACCCGGTCGCGCAGGACAACAACTACGCCACCTGGAACGCCTATAACAACCTCTATTGGCCGGCCGAATACCTGATCGACGCGCTTGGGCAGGTGCGCCATACGCACTTCGGCGAGGGCAATTACGACGAGACGGAGCAGGTGATCCAGGAACTGCTGGCGGAGGCGGGCAAGACCGTTGCCGCCCCGCTGCTGC
>Ga0066793_10001597_pt1 | contig 10430 bp, 8 predicted proteins | sample PersoiDNA2013189_FD_83876 | JGI IMG/M metagenome (GOLD analysis project Ga0066793, IMG submission 83876) | Permafrost soil microbial communities from the Arctic, to analyse light accelerated degradation of dissolved organic matter (DOM) -... | ecosystem: Environmental > Terrestrial > Soil >...
ATGATAACCTTGCTTCAATTTATGTCGCAGTGGCAAATCAGACTAGTGCAAAGATTTCAGGTGCAACAGGTTACAGGTATGCTATGGAACAGAATTTCAGTGCAATGTCGACCAGGAATCAATATCCGGTCAACAACCTTCTGAATCCATTTGCATGGGCCAAATTCATTAAAGGGATAAAGAACGGATTATTCAAAAACCAGAAATTCACTAAACCTGAAAAAGCCAAGGTCAGAAAAAAGATAAAAAAAGCTGATAGCAATTAGTCAGTTAAAAAGCACGTTCTGAAAGTGTGTTTTTATAAACATATTCAGTAACTGATCTCCTTGGTCTTCTTTTTTCGTCCCTTTTTAATAATTCAGGAGTAAGTGAACTGCCATCGCCAAGATATCCCACAGCCATCATTGCCACAGGTTCAATATCATCTGTCAGTTTGAAATAGTCCTTTACTTTTTCAACAGAATAGCCCGCCATCTGATGGACATAAACATCCAGAGTCAGAGCCTGTAACAGAAGATTTGATACTGCCATTCCAGTATCATGAAAAGCATGCCGGTTTGGTCTGCCACTATTAGAGAACTTAGTTCGGGCCATACTTATAACCAGCGCATAAGCATTTTTTGCCCACACTTTATTTCCATCATTAAGAAATCCTACGTAGTCATTGAAAACCTCCTTTTCATCCTGAGTTGAGAATACGAATGCCCATGGTTGTTCATTATTGCATGAAGGAGCATAGCCAGCAGCTTCGAACATCGCTTTCAATTTATATTCTTCCACCGGAACTGAAGAAAAGGCGTAAGGGCTCCATCTTTCCTGAATAATCTCGAGGATTAATTCTTTTTTCATATTAGATGTTTTTCTATAATGAATTAATTATCACTAATATTTTGAATCTGATTTTAGTTTTTGAGTTACCCCCTTTCCTGTTTCCCCCAGGGGGGAAATGCCACCCCGGCAGTCTGGCACCTTCACTAAACTTGCTCACTGGGCAAGTTCTTTACGCTCGGTCCCCCCGTGGGGGAAGGTTAGGAAGGGGGTCAATAGTTAAAAAGCATTAACAATATTGGAAGAAGATTTAAACTAAGTAAGAAAACGAAATTATCCATAGCTACAATCGGCGGACCAATTAAAACTCTTAAATATACCCTAACAAAAGTAATAATTTATAATTTCGCATAGTATGAAAAGTAATAAAGGAAAACTGGCTGGTATTCTGGGGGCTTTAATCATTCATCTGATTGCAGGAATAATATTCATGTCACTACAACTCAGGTCAATACAGAAATCCTTATCTAAAGAATTTGAAGTAGAGCTCGCACCTGAAGCTGAGCCACCGGTTAAAAAGGAGAAGATGATTGAAGTACCTGCTACATCTGTTGAAAAGGTTCTAAAAGGGGATGAGGAAATGCTGAATATTGCCAGAAACCTTTCAAGTAAACCTGCTGAAAAAATAAAAGCTTCCGATTATATTAATAAAGTCAAAGAAGAACTTATCAAAAGCGGAAAACTGGGAGTCAATAATTATATCGATGATCAAAAAAAGCTGAATGAATCTCAGGGGGATGTAAACCTTACGCTTCAGAAAGATACAAGCGGACAAAAGGTGAAGGTTAAACCGGATAAGTCACAGGAGATGGCTGCAAATTATAAAGGTCCGACAAGGATCTATTATGACCTCATTGGCCGTAATCATCTCTATCTGCCAATCCCAATCTATAAATGTGAGGGGTCAGGCAGGGTTGTTCTGTCAATTGAAGTCGACCAGAATGGAATTGTCCAGAAGGCGCAAGTTGTTGATAGAGAAAGTACGGCGTCAGATCCATGTCTTGTTGAAACAGCAGTAAATACTGCTCTTTTATCCAGATTTAATCCTGATGCCAATTCGCCAAAAATTCAGCTCGGATCGTTAACCTATGAGTTTGTTGCGCAGTAAGCGGTAAGCGGTCTGCTGTAAGATGTAAACCGATTGCCTCGAACCGTTAGCCGCGTATCGTATACCGTGTATTTAAAATAACAGATTACCGGACTGATAGGTATAAGGTTGTATCACTTCCGCTATATTCCTGTTTGATGACCTGGCATTAACCAGGGGGCTTATTGTATGTGCCTTTAGAATCTCTGAAGGAGAAGGATATAATAATGAAAATGCATCAGCCTGTGATGTAGAAAGATCAATCCATCGGGATTCAGCAGATTTATTGAGTATGACGGGCATTCTCTTGCCGGAATTATGTATCCGGGCCATAAGATCATTTGCATCAGTAGTAACAATTGAGAATGTACTGAAGATCTCACCGGTATTGTTTTCAACCCAGTCATCATAGATACCTGCAATCGATAACACTTCATTTTCAGTGTGATATATATACCAGGGAATTTTCTCATTTCCGACATGTTGCCATTCAAAAAAGCCCTTAACAGGAATAATGCACCTTTTTGACCTGAAAGATGAAGAGAACGATGGCTTCGTTACAATACTCTCCGATCGGGCATTAAATGTTTTATACCTTATTATATTAGCTTCGTCAATACTCTTCGTCCACGACGGAATCAATCCCCACTTGAGGAGTTGAATTTTTGAAGGATCACCGGAACAGATCGCTGGTATTGATGGTAGGCCGAAGGCATGATAATAGTAACTGGGCCTGTATTTGTCAGGATCGATCAAGGTGGCTCCGTAGCGGTTTTCGAGTTCTTCCTTAATGAGGTTCACATTTACTGTAAAACACATTATTACCTTTTCGTGTATTCAGTTAAAGATGTTTTGAGAGGTATAGGCACGGAATAGCTGAACAGGTCAAAATCAGGCCAGGGGTTAATTTTTGATATTACCTTGTACATCATGTTGCTCATATATGAGTATATTTCAGGACCATTCCAAGCGCTTGAATTGAAGAGAACGACCCAGGAGATTCCATCAGATTGCCGTTTCATCATACCCGCGCTACCTGGAAAAGATCCGGTTCTCCACCATGTTCCATCTAAAACTGTCCCCTTCCATCCTACTGGTGCAAAACCATTATCATTATCTGTCATGAATCTTATGCTTTGATCGCTGAGAATATCCGGACGGGTTTTAAATCCATCAATACCCAATAATAATCTCATCAGATCGGGTGATGTTGCAACCCAGGCACCTGCTGCCCCAAGTGCTCTTATATCATTCCCGCCATAACTGGGAGTTACCAACTCCCCGGTTCCATATATTGAAGGTTTCAGTTCTACATCAGTAGGTTCATAGTAGGTAACCTCAAAAGGAGCTTTTTCTGAAGGAAGATTCCCTGCTATTTTCATATCATAAATACCAAGAGGTTCAAGGATTGTCTTACGGCAATAATCTTCATAAGACATGCCTGATACTTTTTCTATTACCAGGCCAAGAATGCTATAACCAAGATTTGAGTATGCCTTTCCTGTTCCAGGTGTATAAGAAAGTCGTTTATCAAGGGCATAGCGCACTATGGTTCTTGTATCTACAGGAAGTTTCACTCCCATACTTTCTGCAATTTTCACCGGCATAAACATCTGATCCCCATAACGCTGTGTCCATCCCGCTTCATGACTCAAGAGCTCGGCAACTGTTATACTGTACACTCTCTTGTCTTTAGGTTCACCGAAGTAGGGGTCATTAAGAATTCCCCGGGGGCCAAAAACGCTATCGGACAATGCTAATTTTCCCTGCTCCTGAAGTTTCATGATACCAACAGCAGTAACCAATTTTGAAATACTTGCAATTCTGAATTGGCTATATGGCTGTGTTTCAGTCTTTGATACAGTATCAGCATAGCCAAATCCCCTTGCAAAAATCAGTTTTCCATCTTTCGCAATTGCTACAGAAGCACCCTCAATTGACCACTTTCTTAAAAAGGCATTTACAGTTTTTTCAACACTGGCAAACTCAGTTCCCGATGAGAAGCTATTTGTTAGTCTGATGTTATTTGGTACAAGTTTATCAATCAGGACGAAGCTGTTTTCTTTTGCTCCCGGGTTTGAACTCATACAGAATAACAAAAGTGTTACCAATAATAATTTAATTTTTTGCATCAACTCGAATTATGTTTCCACCACACAAAAATAAAAAGTATTCTAATTCATACGTAAAGATTAACATAAAAGTTACTATTTTAGTTTAATATATTATCATAAAAATTGAATATTGACCATTTTATAGATTATATAACTTAAATTATCAGTATAAAGTATATTAAAAAATTCTTTTGTCATATGATTTGAAAAGGAGTATAAATATTACTGATAAAAAAATATATAATCTATACAGCTTTATCTAAAAAAAGAATCAAAAAATTAACTTTGCAGCCTATGTTGTTAATGAGCCCACGAGATATACGGATTCTTTTTATACTGACACTGCTGTTTATATCAGGAGCATTGTATTCCCAGGTTACGGATCCTGATACAATGTATTATGATACAACTGAGTACATACCTACATTCTACAGAGGGGCACTCGACTACAACCTCATGATAGCTGCCTCGAAAGGGTATTCTTTGGAAATTGACCGGCTCATCACGGAGGGTGCTGACATCAATTCAGAAACTCAAAAAGGTGTTACTCCTCTCATTTTTGCTGTTTCCGCTAACCAGACAAAAGTAGCTAAAATGCTGATTGACTACGGTTCAGATGTAAATAAAGAGACTTCACTAAGGGAAACTCCTCTACTTATATCCGTTAAGAATCAGAATGCAGAAATTTCGGAAGCCCTTATAAGAGCCGGAGCTGATATTGATGCTTCCGACAGATATAACGCTACACCACTTCATTATGCATCGGTATACGGTGAGTTTCAGATTGCCGACATGCTCCTTTATTATAATTCCTCAATAGATAAAAAAACAAATGAAGGATCTACGCCCCTCTTTGCTTCAATATGGGCTGGAAATGCTGATATTGCAGATCTTCTGATTCAGAATGGGGCCAATTTAGAGGTAAGGGATAATGAAGGATATACCCCTTTTCTGATGGCTGCAACAAATGGTGATACATTGATAATGCAGCTTCTTTTTAAAAGAGGGGCAGACATTTATGCTACAAATAAATCGAATCATAATGCTCTGGCACTTTCAATAATTGCTGATAATAAAGAAGCGACTTCATTTCTTTTAAAAATAGGAGACAAATGGGCTGACCAGGGAAGTAATATTGTTAGTCCGTATAGTGTTGCTGCAAAATATCGCAGGAAAGATGTCCTAAAGATCCTGGAGGACAACAAAATTCCCGGAAATATCAAATATGGAATTGACCAGGTGGACATTATGGCTTCCACAAGATTCTTTCTTCATGATATCTATGCAGGAACAAGTCTTTCATTCAAGGAACCATATCTGGATGGAGGTATTATCATAGGGTATGATTTTAAATTAGGATATTCACGTGTTTTGCTTAAACAGGCAGAACATATATTCTATCAGTATATGGAAAAAGGTTCAGTTGTCTATGCAGGATTATTTAAGGATTTTGCCCTCACTGATTACGCATACAAAGCCAATTTTGAGTTATCAACATCACTCTCAACAGGCTATTCTTTTGGCAATGAACTAAAGGGTACAACTTTTGCACCGAAGAATAAATTCAAAGTTATTCCCTCTGTCTCTGTTAAATGGACAAAGAAGAATCTCTCATTTTCTCTTGGTGCAGATTATATGAAAACCGAATTCTATCATATAGGTCCGGTATGGCTAAGATTTGGTACTTCATATAATCTTTATTTCGATAATGTAAGAACAAAGGCTAAAACGTTAAAGTGGTATTAATGAGCGTTATGAGAACAGGGATCAAAATATTTCTGGCAATTGCTTTTCTTTTCTGCTTTGCATGTGAAGATCAGAGTCTTGTTGTTAAGTGCCCCGACTGCCTGTCAGAAGAACCAACTGATGCAAATCTGGAAATCAAATTGGACGTGAATCGCCTGGGTGGAGCGATATTAATAAATATTTATGAAGGTAATATCGAAGATAGTATATTATACAGCTCCATTCAAACTATTTCTTCAACTGCAACTTTATCCGTAACACTAAATAAAAAATATACTGCCACAGCTACTTATTATGTTAATGATAATTATTACGTTGCAATCGATTCAGCTACTCCGAGAGTAAGATTTGATAAGACACAATGTGACGATCCCTGCTATTTTGTTTATGATAAAAATATTGATCTCAGGTTGAAATATACCAGGTAAGTGCCTATCCAATAATTTTATTTATGAAAAAGAGCTTTTTTACTTTTCTCCTTATATCTCTGTTGTTATCATGTGCTCATAATGATAAGAAACAAGATGCCGGAAACTCAGTTGCACCTAAGATAAAGAAGGAGGTTATGGATTATGCATCATATTATGTGAACGGGAAACTTAAAGATCCTGTAAAAACTGTTGCTCCGGATGGTGCTATTACAATTGGAGAAAACCAGACAAGTTATATTATTGACCCCGCAAAAATCTCAGCAGGACTGATTGACGATGATAATAGTGTAGATGCAATCGTTTCAATCGATTATTATCATGGTCAATATCTGGTTCTGACCGAGCATCTGATCCTGATTAACACCGAAGGTAAACTCACTCTTAACAGGGTTATTGAATCTGACATGAAAATACTGGGAATAAAAGACAGGGTAATAACAGCAGAAGTTTATACCAAATCACGCAATTCGCCTCTGTCAGACTGTTCACTCTGTAAAGAGGTAGTTAAATATCGATTTAAATCAGGAGATCTGATTAAAGTGGAATAGATTAAAAATTATTATCTGTTCTTCTTTGTGTGCTCGAACACAGAAACTTTTGCCCTGTTGAAACCTGCCACAACCAGTGATGTATCACCTTTAAAATATAGTAAAGACTCTACCATTCCCTGCAGCAAGATGCCACTCTGAGAAGGGCTTAATATGTCAAAGGAAGGCTGTCCATTTTCCTTTTTACCACCTTTATTCAACAGGACTATCCCTTTATTTGCATCATAGTATCCTGTTGACACATCGTAACTGTAATCATTACCGCCTACCAATACATCGGGATAATTGTCACCGTTAAAATCCTGGACTATCATTTTCTTGATTGGAGAAACCTGCAACGCCTGTGGTAACTTTTCCCATCTGAATCTACCCTTCTCATTCCAAAGAATATAGCTTGATGTTGTATTGACATCAAGCTTAAACAGTAACTTTTTCAAAACTTCTTTATCTAAAATATAATTTATGTCTGCAACGCTAAATGAAGCATAGTCTTTAAATTTATGTTTGAAAAAAGTGGATTGAGACATAAGTTCATCGAGGTAATTCAGAGGATATTCTTTCATTTTTCCATCCGGATCGTTCCAAAAAGATGTAATTATAGGATCAATTGTGCCATCGCCATCCAAATCAATAGCATAAAGATTTAGAGGATATTTATCACTCGCAGTAAACCGGTTATTATCCCCAAGATTACCTACAATATAATCTTCATATCCATCCTTGTTAAAATCGCCGGCAACAATAGAGTACCAGATGCCTCTTTTATTTTCCAATTCCGGTATAATTTGGGGTACCAGCTCCTTCCCTTTCATATTCTTCAGAAGAACTACCGAATTCCATTCCCGGGTAACCAGCAGATCTTCCCATCCATCATTATCATAATCGGTCCATACTGCATCGGTTACCATACCAAGATCTAATTTGGAACTGGAATTAACTGAGAGTTTTCCTTTATCATTAATAATAAGCCATGAATGAGTAGCATAAGGAAACATTCCTTTCTTCACTCTGGAGCCAACAAACAAATCTATAAATCCATCGTGATTAAAATCGCATGGTCTTACCACGGAAGCAGAGAATGGGGGTATGGGAAGCTCCTTCTTTATGAAGGTACCATTATTGTTTTCATAAAGGTAATGGATATATTCGCTTTCGTCTTTATTTTCATATCCGCCTGCAACGGCTACAACATCATTATCTCCATCATTGTCTATATCCAGAATAGCAAGATCCGATTCAGAATATTTCTTTTGAGTTGTCAATCCTTCTAATTTTGCGTCTTCAAATCCGTTGCCTTTTCTTAATAGTACTGTAGTTGGTAATGTATTTGTTGAACCAATAATGATATCTTCACGACCATCATTATTAAGATCTCCTTTGGCCATACGTGGTCCAATCTGAGAAAATTTATGCGGTATTATTTTCTGCGGAAGTTCAAAATCATTAAAATCTGTTTGCTCATGTACGTAATTTATAACATTTTCACGCTTATTAAATAAAAGATCATTACTACTTATTTTTTTAAGATCAGCATGAGCCGGAGCGGAATTCATCTCATTTATTTCAATTGTCTGATCCGCAGTAACATTCTTCAGAATTGAGGTATACCCGCTCGCCGGCCAGGTAACTTTTATGGAATCAATTAAAACGTCACGACCAAGACCAAAGTGAACAACCGGATCAACAGAAGAGGCGTATCCCCTTGACAAAAAGTGCTCAGTGAACTGATATTTGCCCTTGTTCCATAATTCGATCTTAGCACCGATAGCCATTGTATTACCTGTCTTTCCGGTTAATTTAATCCTTATATAATTAGCTTGATTCTTTGACTTTTCAATAGTGTAATTCCTGAGTATAAAAGCTTCGTCATTTAAATTATTAACTACAAAATCAAGATCACCATCATTATCCAGATCGACAAAAGCAGCACCATAGGAATAAGAAGGAATCTGAGGCAGCCAGTCTTTTCTTTGAACGAAATTTCCATCCCCGGTGTTCTTAAAAGCCTTGTTAGGTATTTTTACCGCCGGTGCCATGTCCATCAGCAATTTATCCGAAGCATAAAACCCTGCGGCTGTTACTTTGAAGCGGGTCCAGTCTTTATCTGTCTCGTCTTTGGGAAAGCCATTGGTAATGATAAGGTCCTTATTGCCATCATTATCATAATCAGCAAACAAAGGAGACCAGCTCCAGTCAGTTGCAAAGACGCCTCTCATCTGACCTTCTTCGCTTGTGGGAAGCATTTCTCCGTTCAAAAACCCATTATGCATATGGAGCATATTCCTTACATACTGGTGTTCATAGCCAAATTTATCTTCCAGGAGATAAAACATATAGCTAAAACCATTTACAGTCTGCTTTCTTTTTTGATACTGTTCGGGCAGCATATCAAGTGTGAACATATCCGGATTGCCGTCATTGTTCACATCGGCCATATCATCACCCATTGATGATTTTGACTGATATGACATGTATTTTCTGATTTCATTGCGGAAAGTACCGTCACCCTGATTAATATATAATAAGTCGTTGGAATTGAAATCATTAGAAATATAGATATCCGGATATCCATCCTTGTTCACATCACCCACAGCAAACCCCAGGCCGAATCCTTCATAAACAATTCCGGCTGCGATCGTCACATCACTAAAAGTGCCATTTCCATTATTATGGTAAAGCTTATCATTATTAGGTGCACTACCGTCAACCATTTTAGCACGATAATTGGTGTTCATCCTTGAACTTACAGTATTATGTAAAACGTAAAGGTCGAGCAATCCATCCCTGTCGTAATCAAAAAATGTTGCATTGACAGAATACCCGGCATCTGCAATTCCATATTTTTCTGCCATTTCGGTGAAAGAAGGATCCGCTCCATTTTTGGAACCATTATTGACCCATAACTTGTTTTTGCGTTTTTGAGGGTCGCTGCTTGCAGTAGAAGTGAAATAAACATCCGGTAATCCGTCGCTGTTAATATCAACAATTGTGACTCCGCTGTACCACTGATCGTTAGTTAATCCTGCAAAATTAGAAGTGATATCCTTAAATTTAAAATTTCCAAGGTTAAGATAAACTCTCGGTGAAACCTGGTTGCCGGCGAAAATAATATCCTGCAAACCGTCATTGTTCAAATCAGCAATTCCTACGCCGGCTCCATTGTATATGTATTCATACTTCATGAGATTAAAACTATCAGTCTCTATGATTTCATTTTTAAAATTAATACCTGTACTTCCGGAACTTAGTGCCCTGAACTTTGGTGATTCCTTACAGGAGAGTATTAATAACGCGATACCGGAAAACAATATAAATTTCCTCATACTATGGAATAATAACGGTTTCATTTGTAACTATGTGTGTCTTGAATAATTTTGATTATACGTCAACCCACAACCTAAATTGATAACAGCCTCTTCGCGAACCCCGTAAATATTTTAACTCATTCCCAAACCCTTTGAAACCCGCCTCTCCCCAACCTCTCCCCCAGGAGGGAGGGGCTAATACAGTATAATTCATTTTGTTAAGCCTTTCTCTCTTTGGAGAAGGGGGCAAGGGGGATAAGGCAAACAGATAAGAAGGAAGATGTGAATAATTCACTCATAAGTTAAAATATTTCAACTCCGGAAATGTATAAAAAAAGTGGACTACCAGATAAGGTAGTCCACTTTTGAAT
>Ga0066793_10001599_pt1 | contig 10421 bp, 7 predicted proteins | sample PersoiDNA2013189_FD_83876 | JGI IMG/M metagenome (GOLD analysis project Ga0066793, IMG submission 83876) | Permafrost soil microbial communities from the Arctic, to analyse light accelerated degradation of dissolved organic matter (DOM) -... | ecosystem: Environmental > Terrestrial > Soil >...
AATAATGATGCCAGAATGGTCAGTTGAAAGTTGGGATTTACACAACCTAACTCTGTCACGACGTACAGTTGGGAATTCTCTGGGCGAACTCAGAATCAACTCGTGAGTGGCTCTTCCCATTAGCATCCCCAAAGCACACGCTTGAGGTGTAAGTTAGCCACTTATTTTATTAAGTGGCTAACTTACACCTCAAGCGTGTGCTTTCCGTCGGTCAGACGCTCAGGTGGGCCTTATAGCAAGGGTTCCTGTCCCTCCTGTTGCTCTTTCTTGCGTTGTAGTTTCTGCCTGGTACGCCGCTGCCTTTCCAGCTCCACACGAATAGAATCAGCGGTCGGAAGATCTTCAGGCATCGTCGCTCCCAATCGCTTGAGCGTCTCGCGAACCTCGCGCCCCACGGCAAAATGCGCCTGGATGGCGGCGTCTTCCCCCACGATCTGCTCCCGGCGCAATCGGCCTTCCGTCTGCGTAATCCTGAAGAGATTGGACGCCAGCTCTTCGCGGCCCATGTAATCTAAAATCTCGCCGCCCTCGGGTATCCCTTTGTAGATGCGAATGTTCTCCGAATCAAGAGCATATTGCCCCAGGTAGTCGGCATCGTGGAACACCCCGAACATCTGAGATCTGACACCAGCCTCTGCTGCTGCCTCGCTCAACTGCTTATTGCCCTCGGCTACCTCCAGACGGATCTGGATGCGTTCCTGGTGCGCCTGACGCAATTCGTGCATTTCATTCTTGCGGGTGCTCACCGCAAAATACTGCTGGGCCTCGGCGATCTGTGGCAGGCGTGGGTTGCCATTCATAGCGATGAGATAGCAGGCCAGGCGTGAGAGGGTGTAGTCTGTGATCGGTCGTTTGGCTCCCTTGCCCGCTTCGATCAATTTGTAGCCAGATACAAAATGATCGTCGACGATGTTGCCCGTAGCTTCGCAAGAGGTCTTCGCCCTCTCAATTGCTCCTTCAAATTCGCGCCAACTTTTATATCCGAGCAGCGGCTGTAGCTCGCGTGCTTCCCAGTATTCAACGTTGTATGGATTGAGGTGCTTAATCGCTTCAAAATCAGGGCTGGACATGAAACTTCCTCCTCAGAATCTTCTACCTCTCAGTGGATGTGTTTCTTCGAGATCCTCGATGAGATCTCCGGTTTCTGCTGGTCACGGGAAGTCGCCGCTCTTGCTCGTTCAGCACGCTCCCGATCACGTACCGGCCAGGAGGTTCCGGTTGCGCCCAATCCGGCGTCCCGTTGGTCTGGTCAACTGCGAAGATCTCATCGCGGTTCACGTCCAGAAACGTGAGCAGGTCGGCGGCAGCGCGGCCATTGAGCATATGCTGGCCCGTCGGTGTCGTGATAATCTGCACGCTATCGGTCCAGCGGAAGGTCAGCCCTCCGACTGTAATACTTTCCATACTCTCTCCTCCAAGGTATTTGATACTGGTTGTTCTGCAGATAGAACGAGCCAGACTCTCCAATACAGGACTTCTCACTCTTCACCTGGTAGAAGTGGCTCTAAGGGATACTTCTTTTTGAGCTCCTCCAATGCTGTGATGACTACTTTGCTCATGGTTGTGTGGCGCAGAGTTGCGTGCATCTTGGGCCAGATGTGGAGATCGTCGGCGATAGAAAGTGTTCGCCCTGGATAGCCCTCTTCTTGCTCCTGGTCAGTCGTACCTTTTTGCGTTTTTGCCCTGTAACAGTTTTAGCTGTTTCCTCGTCGCTCGTTTCCTCCACTGTGAGAGCATTTCCGAATTGGCTTTTCTGTAATTTTTTATCCATAGGATACAACAAGTGTTCTGAATACGCTTTGCAGGCTGCGTAAGCAAGTGAGAGGAAAAGGTACACTTCCTCCATATGCTGTTCGTCCTCATCGCGCTCCACAGGTATGTGAGAAGCGTCTGTTGTGTTCTCTCGTCAAAAAACTACCGACAGGCCAACAGCCAAACAGACCACTCCGCCATCTCAGACGTTTTCGCCGGGTTGGAGCAATGGAGAGCATTTGAGTGTGAGATGGCAGGGCGGGCCTCGGCCCACATCGCCGCATTAAAGTTGACTGATCCTAAGCGGGTTTCTCACGGCGCGCGAAGAGATCTACTCGCAGCCGCTGTTGGTTACGCGTAACCAACAGCGGCTGATGTTTTAAGGAACTTTTTTTCCATAGGAATCGAGGAGCGTATGGCAACGATCGGTGATTTTTCCGAGCAGCGTGGCTTCCTGATCAGAGAGCACAACCTCGATCCCATCGGCGCGCTTTTTCTCGATGTACCGTCGGTAGGTTTCAATCCGGCTAAATGCCGCTTGCGCTTTGGCCAGTTGTTCCGAGATGGGCTGTTTTTCTTGCCCGTCCAGGCGCGCTCCTTCTCTCTTCTCGCTTTCTCCTGCATCAGGCGTTGCCAGTGCTCGAACATGTTGAAGGAGAGCTTGTGCCTGCTGTTGTTTGGAAGCGGGGATCTGATCTGGAGCATCTCCTATTTCCTGTTCAGTATATACTGCCTGTTTCTTCTCTCCATGATTCTGCTCAGTGGGGGACTCCTCTGGTTGCTTTTTTCCTGCTCGCACCATTTCGACGGCATTGCGAACGCCATCGACGGTCAGCTCGCCCGCAAGATACTGGGTAATGATGGGGGCACGCTCTTCTTTCGTCTCGACGCGCCGTAAGTAGGTCATCACGCGGGGACTGTACTTTTCGCGCAGTGCCACACGGATGTCCGAGGCTGAACGAGCTGCCATGATGGCAAAGTTCACGTGATACCGATCTTTGTGTATTTCGCGGGCAATCTCTTCCTGAGTCATGCCAAATTCTTCAATCAGCTGTGTGTAGAGGAAACCCAGGTTGACCGGCGAGCGATTAACCTGCGCGGTATTCTCTCTGGCGAGGCGAAGTCCTACCTGCTTCTTCTCTTGAGGGGAGGCGTTGACGAACACAGGCAGTTTGTCCAGACCCGCCTCTCGCGCAGCATTTCTCCTCTGGTGACCGCCACTGAGAATGAAATAGTAGCCTTCTCTCCCCTCAACTGGGCTGACATTGAGGGCACCTTGGAACCCGTCCAGTTTGATCGACTCCACCAGAGCGGCGTAATCCTCCGGCTGAATCTCCTCGGCGTGCTGGTATGGATTATCAAGAATATGATCGATTCCCACCCAGAGAACCTGCGGTTCCTGCACCGATGGAGCGTTTTCTTCCACTGAAAGGCCCACACCGCGGCCCCTCCGGATTTCGACGGGCGTACTGCGAGCGGCGCTCTGCGTGAGAAGTTTATTTAAGTCCTGCTTGGTCATCAGGCATGTCCTCCTACTGGCGCTGGCTGCTCATAGCGTGCAATGATCGCCTTTGCCACTGCCGTATAGGCAAGGCTGCCCGGACTTTGGGGTGCATAGAGGTCAATGGGCAATCCTGCTGCAGGGCTTTCACTCACTTTCACATTCTCGGGTATGATCTGCTCAAAGACCAGTGCCCCATACTTTTGCCGTGCCTGCTGCTCAATGGCTTTGCTTAAGTTCTTGCTCCTGTTATAACGCGTGCAAATCAGTCCCCCGAGATGAAGCGCGGGGTTGAGCCGACGGCATTTCTGAATGGCGACCTCCAGTTGGGGCATGGCATTCCAGGCGTACACCCCCATTTCCAGAGGCACCATCACTGCTGTTGATGCGACGAGCGCGTTGTAGGTAAAGACACCGAGCGATGGGGGTGGGTCAATGAGAATGTAGTCGTAGCGGTCGACGACGGATTGCTGCGCGTCGGTGCTCTTCACATACAATGCGTCGCGCAGGAGTAACTCACGGCCTACCTGTCCAGCAAGCTCCATCTCTGCGCCAGATAAATCGAGGGTGGCCGGAATAAGATCAACCCCTATTTCGGTAGAAAGAATGGCGAAGGATGCACCTTGCTCAGGATTCAGCAAGACCTCATAGACACTATACTCCACCTGAGAAATATCGACAGCGAGTCCCTGGGTGAGGTTGAACTGTGGATCAATATCAATACACAGAACCTTTTTCCCCAAATGAGCAAGGATAGAAGCCAGGCTAAGGACTGTTGTAGTCTTGCCTGCCCCTCCTTTTTGTAGCGCGAATGAAAGTACAACTCCCATGCTTTTCCTCTCAAAAGAACATGATACTATTTCGCCAATAAGTTCACTTGGCAAAAGTATATCATAGATGAGAAGAGAGAAGCGCTAAGAGGAGGGTTAGTTTTGATGAGCAACGTTTTAGATACTATTTTCTTTATGGTTACGCGTAACCAAATGCTCAATCGAACAAGGCGAAGTATTTTGTAGCTGATAGGCTTGATGGTTACTTTGGATGATTACAGCCCGCTTCCTATGCGGAAGGAGAACTCAGACAGGAAAAATTTCGTGCTTACTGTTGTATGCAAACGGCTGTGATCTCTCAAAGTGGTACTGGCGGTGAAGTTAAAAACGACGCTCACTTTGGGCTTATAATCGTTAGATGCCGAGCGTGAAAATTGACTTCGCCACCAGTACCACTATAGCGTATCAGACTATTGCGCTCAGAGAAGCCTGTCTCACGTGGTAAGTGACCCACATGTCGGATCACTTACCACCATTTTCACTATTGCATCTAATGTACAAAAATGATACACTTTTAAGCAGTACTCGAGATTGTATTTTCGCCGTATACTAGCTAATTATTGTACCTACAGGGCTATTCGCTGCGATATCATTGAGGGTAAGGACGGGCCTTTGACACCTTCCGTCAAATGGCTCAATTTATGGACGAATCCTGGCACTCCCCTTGTGTGAGTGTTGTGAGCAAAAAGGGTGATATTGGCATGGAGAGCAATCAACAGGACCAGCAGGGGTACTTACACATTGATCCAGCAGGAGGCGTTACCGCTCGTATTCGCGATGCGACACAGGCGGAGCGAGAAATGCTGCTCAATGAGTTGCAGCAGCAGGCCGAGGCGTCTAACGATGTCGAGGACTGGAACCGACTTGCCATCGGTCTCCTCGCCGCTGATAGAGTAGACGAGGCGCTAAATCTGTTCAACCAGATCGTGCAGGTGTCTCCAGACAAGGATGTGTATCGTCTCAATCTTGCTACGACCTACACGCAGGCACGCCAGTTTGAAATGGCTAAATACCACATGCGTTACTTGGCAGAGCATGGCACGACCAAAGAGTGGCGCCATGAGGGTCTGCAGCAGTTGGAGAACCTGGAGCGTACGCTGCGCCAGACGGAGCAGGCTGCGCAATTTCGGCAGCTTCAGACCGAGGGTCTGCGTGAGAAAATCGATGCCGGGCAGGCAAGCCCTGACGATTACCAACTGCTTGCCCGCCTTTTCTATGAAGAGGGACAATATAGCAACGCCGGCATTGCTGTCGTTCAACTGACATCCCTGCTGGAAGAAGGACACCGCCGCTTCCCCCATTCAACCGCTATCCTCGAACTCCTGATTTACTGTTATTTACAGGATGATCCCAACAATCGCCTGGAAGCAACCCTCAAGGAACTCGAAGCGATAGCCCCGGACGCGGGCGTGCTGCAACTGCTGCGCAACGTGGATGATGCGTCAGCTGCGCAAGAACGCCAGCGCAGGGAGCAACGCGCCGACGCGTTGCTGGGCCAGGTGCTTCAGGCAGAGGACCCGGCGCTAAAGCGCGCCGCATTAGAGGACCTGCGGCAGATTGTCAATCTCTATCCGACCAATCCCAGCTACCGCTTAAACCTCGCCTTCGGCTTATGCATCATAGGTGAATGTACCGAGGCCATTCAGCATGCAGAGCGCGTTGAGCCTGTGATAGGCGAGTCCCACAGTATGCATTTTAATATAGGACAGATCTTCTGGCTCTGTGGCGATCCCGTCAGGGGCAGGCATCACCTCGAACTGGCCGAACAGTTCGCGGCGGATGACACGGAGCGCCAGGATGCGCGAGAGCGAATCGCGGACCTTGAAAAAAGCAAAAAGTAGGGTGCAATGGAACAGGATGTGCTGTATACAGAACTCGTTGAGCGGCTCCTCTACATGGATTCTGTGGAGAGTATCAAACGCGCCCTTGATTCGATACCCGCCCTGGATGTCACGCGGCTCTATGCGACGCTGGACTCACTGGCTGAGACCTATCGCTCCACCGGAAAGACCGCTCGCTATAAGCTGCTGGACTTTGTGCGGCAAAACATTGAAAAGGAGTTTCCACGCGCTCACGCGGCGTCCGCGCCTCTGCCGAGTCCTATCTCAACCCTGGATGAGCTGATTCAGCAGGCCGTTCTTCTCCCGGACAGTGTGCGCGTCTATCTCCTGCTGCGCCGCTACTCTCAACTCCTGAATCGAGACGCCTTTGAGCGGTTACTGGGAGAAGCCTATGCTGCGCACAAGGGCGCGTTGGAGTGGATTCGCGTCGTCAGTGTGCTGGGGCTGCTGCTTGGAGGGCCGTCTATCGTTGCGCGAGCCTACCTCGCGTGGGGCGGCCACTGCCGCGATAGAGGGCTTTACTGGCAGGCCGTGCGCCATCTGAGCCATGCCGCCCATATCGCGGGAGGAGTGGACGATTCCTGGCTGCGAATGAGCGTGTCCGGAGCATTGGGTACCCTGCTTGCGCTTCTAGGGGAGATGACCAGCGCTGTGGAGTACTACCAGCACGCCGTGGATGTTGCGACTCAACAAGGAGATGAGCGTGCAGCCAATCTTATCAGGCAAAGACTCGTCAAATGCTATTCCCAGATGCAGCGCTATGCCGATGCGTTGCAGCTCGTGGATGAATGTATCCCAGTTGCCCGCAAGTTCGGTGAGACGAAGGATGAGGCTAGGTGCCATATCGCTAAAGGGTTGATCTTAGAAAACATTGGACGCTATGATGAGGGCGAGGCAGAGTACCGGCAGGGCCTGCAACTGGCCGAGCAACTTGATGACCGCGGCTTGCAATTTGAGACGCTGAATGATATCGGGTTTTCCGCTATGAAGCGTGGCCTCTATTCCCAGGGATACGAGCGGTTCAAGTACCTGCTGGAAAAAGTGAAGTCGTGGGGCAACCCGGTGATGATCGCCTCCGCCCACAATAATTTTGGCAACGTGCTCCTGGAACGCGGCGATAAGTTTCGTGGAGACAAAACAAATGAAGACAGGTCACGCGAAGATTATGCTGCCGCGCTGAACGAATTCTTTTCAGCCCTGATGGTTAAAGCCGATGCGCAGGACGCAAGAGGGGAATCGATCAGCTATATCGGCTTAGGCGACGCATTTTATGCGCTCAAAGAGCAGGAACAAGCCAACTTCTATTATGCCAATGCCATTGGACCGGCCATACGCCTGCTGGAGCAAGCGGGAGATCCCTTCGGATGGATGATGTACGCCTCGCGCGTAGCCACAGGCAAGGCAGATGCTGGTGAGGACGCGGTGGGCACTATAAGCTACGCCCGCGACCTAGCCCGTGCCGTAGGCAACCAGAAGTATGAACTTCTCCTGACCTCTTACCTCATTGAGCAACAAATTGAGCAGGGCCACGAGCAGGCCGCTATCGATATGTACCGCGAGGTCATTGAGCAACAAACTGATCAGCAGCTCGTCTCTACACAGGTGATGGGGCTGCATCTTGGTCTGGCAAAGCTCCTGGCGCGGCAGCAAGATGGCAGGCAGGAGGCCTATCAACTGCTGACGGCCCTGCTTGCACGCCTCGACATAGACATGCAGGGTGTCATCCTCAACGTGCGCCGCGCTGAAATCGTCTCGCAATGGATCGACGTGTATGGCCTCCTGATCAAACTACTGATCGAGGATGCTGACTCCCTTACTCTCCCCGCTGCTGTGGATCCTCAGGCCCTGGCTTTTGACCTGCACGAAGCCGCTAAAGCCAGGGCTTTCATCGCCTATCTTGCCAGTGGTGCCATGCACCAACCGGAGACGATTCCACAGCACCTGCGCGAGCACGAATCCCTGCTGCTCGCCGCCGTGCGTGAGTTGCAGGACGAGAACGCGGAACAGGATACAAAAATTCAGGCGTTTCGCCTACGGCGGCTGCGCGAATTGAGCGCCGAGCTGCACGCCTGCTGGGAAGAGATGAAGCCTTTTGCCCCTGAGTACGTCAGGCTGCGCTCAGGCGAGCCGATGACGTTGCAAGGCCTCACCACGCTCCTCTCGACCTATGCCACAACCTCCATGGCTGTCGTCTCGTTCTTTTGCGATGATCAGAGCACGACCTGCTTCGTCATACGGTCAGACGAAAAACAGCTTTCCGTCTTTCGTACCGGTATAGGACGCCAGCAGTTGAACGACGCGGTCCAGAAAATGCGCACAGCCTTCAATGGGGATAAGATATTAATGCCGATCCCAGCCCTGGAACCGGAGACACGCGATTACAAACTCAGAACGTTTACAGCCTTGAGTAAGGACCTCCTGGCATTTCTGTCCATGATCCAGGGCTGCGAGCTTCTCTGCATCGTTCCACATGGCCCGCTGCACATGCTGCCTTTCCACGCCTTACGCACTCCCGAAGACAGGTTTCTGATCGAGCAGTGCGCGGTAACTTACACGCCCAGTCTCAGCGCGCTGCAATATTGCCTCAGCAAGCAAGCTCGGCCATCCGTGGTCAATCCTTCGGTCTATGTAGCCGGCGTCTCTGCCCACGATGATGCCCGGCCAGAGTTTTTCGAGCACGACGATGACATCTTCCGCGCGCTTCACTGGCCCATGACCGCTGACATGGGAGTATATGCCGCCAGCAAGCTGCGCGTCCTGGCGCAGCTTCCGAGACACGAAATCATCCACCTGACCTGTCATGGCAGTTTCGACGCGGGAGACGCGCTCAATTCCGGCTTGCTGCTCTCGAATGGTAGCGCGAAGGCACCGGACCTCAAGAGCGTCTCGGTGATGGAGCGTTACGCCTATCTTCTCACGGCGCGCGACTTCCTGCGGACCCCACTCAATGCCCGTATCGTGACCCTACGCGCTTGCTCGACTGGCATTCAGAAAGAGCGCAACAGCGGCGACGAGCTGGAAGGCCTAACCCGCTCACTGCTCTATGCCGGTAGCGCTTCCGTCATAGTAAGCCTGTGGAACGTGGATCAGGAAACGTCTCTCACCCTCATGTCGCGCTTCTACCAGTATTGGGCGGCAAAGGAGCAGCCACGCGAAAAATGGCGCGCCCTCTGGATGGCGCAAAAAGATTTTCTAGCCGCTGGTGACGGTGAGCACTTTCTCCGCCACTTCTACCACTGGGCACCACTCATTCTTATTGGCGATTGGAGGTAAGTATGTCGCATAACACTCAACTAGAGCAGCTTGATGACCAGACCGTATTACGCATCCTCGGTTATCTTAACGAAGATCTGCAGCAAAAGCTGCCCGAGGAAAATGTCGATCTCGTTCAGGATGAAACCGATGCTCGCACTGCGCTGGCGGCGCTCTTGGTAGCTACTGGCCAGGAAAGCAGCCAAGCAACGGCAGAGCAGATCATTCCCTCTACAAAGGAAGCCGCCGCCCTTGGTCGCGGTGCCTTATCATTCCTTCTGGATGATGAAACCATTGGCCCACGCGCCTGCCAGCTTGTAGCCAATCCGCCGGAGAGCCGACAGATGTTCGTCGAGCCCATCACAGGTGCCATCGTCCTTGTAGCCCTCACCACCTGGCTCCTGACAAAAGTCAAAGTAGAAGGCAGTTTGAAAGATGGAAAACCTTCCGGCTCCTTCTCAATAGAAAAGCCCAGTGTCGATCCTGCTACCCTTAAGGCCATGGTCCAGGGCATTACTACCCTTTTCAAGGGTTAATAAAGGAGACACTCTGCCAGGGTCTCACGTGTAAATTTGGGAAATAAGCTGTAAATCCCAAGATTCTGCGGGAGATCTCTGCATAATTCTGCAGGCGCATCAGAGGGTCTCGATGCCTTCTTTGCCTCTCTAACATAGCAGTATAATGTCGAGCGAGAGATCCTAAGCTGTAAATTTTGAAATTATGCCGTTCTGGCTCAAATTTGGTGATAAAAGCTCATCTGCATAATGCATCGAAAACGTTCATCGACTCCCGAAGCGATTTTCCGATGCCCCCTCGAAGCTCTGCAATACCTGAATCACCAAATTTGAGCCAGAACCCGAAATACCACGCTAAGAGCTTGTAGAGGTGAAAACGATATTTATATCCCTACATTTTAGCATGTGATATGGTGCCTTAAGCATAGACAACTTGTCTATACTTTGCGGGAAAACAGAGATTAAGAGAGAACACTTTTACATCGCGTGATTTTTCGTATGATTCATACTTAAGGGGCCTCAATACGCGCCCCAGCAACGTGGCATGGCGTGCCACCAGTAACAGGTGAGGGCGTCCAGCGGTATCACACAGCCGCGTCAATTCCAGTGTGTGATTTGCCAAACGTTTTAGCCACCTCGGACAAGATATGGGTCAAAGAGAAGTTGGACAAATTATGGGTCAATTTCATAAGTGGTCTAAGCTGAGAGAATACTACCTTTTCCTCAATCT
>Ga0066793_10001600_pt1 | contig 10418 bp, 12 predicted proteins | sample PersoiDNA2013189_FD_83876 | JGI IMG/M metagenome (GOLD analysis project Ga0066793, IMG submission 83876) | Permafrost soil microbial communities from the Arctic, to analyse light accelerated degradation of dissolved organic matter (DOM) -... | ecosystem: Environmental > Terrestrial > Soil >...
AAGCTGAAAGCGACAGGGTTGTTGCCAGAGCCGATCCACCGACCCTTGTATTTGGCTGCCACCGCATGCGCTGCATCCTCGACCACCGTGAGACGATGCGACGATGCGATCTCGCCGATGGCATCAAGGTCGGCAGGGTGACCAGCATAGTGAACAGGCATGATGGCCTTGGTTTTCGACGTCACCTTCCTGGCTATCTCCGAAGGGGCGATGTTCAACGTGTCTGGCTCCACGTCCGCCAGGACCGGGGTAGCTCCTACCAACTCAATGACATTGACAGTAGACACGAATGTCATAGGTGTCGTGATGACCTCGTCGCCGGGCCCTATGCCCAAGGTCGCTAGCGCAATGTGCATCGCCGCCGTGCATGAATTGACACCAAGCGCGGCAGAACTCCCGAACCGTGTGGCGAACGCTGTCTCAAACTCCCTGCACAGCGGGCCGGTCGTTATCCAACCGGATGCGAGTGCCTTGGTCACCGCCTCTGCTTCCCGTTCACCCAAGTATGGCGGCTGAAACGACAAGAACTCACTCCTAGACATGTTCATCCATCCTTTCCCGTGGCTTTCATGAGGCCACGGCCTATGATCCCCTTCTTGGACCAAGATCGAGCTCGTATTCATTCAGCAGGCGCCCGTATGGACAGCCCGCCAAGCCCGAATGAACAGCAACATATCGCACCAGCGGAATGGCAGTACACGTCACAATCAGGGACCCAGAACAGATGGCAAGAGCGTTCACCGTTTGGCCCTCCTGTGCCGGCATGCCCACAGGAGCGCCGCTTCATAGCGCTCAGCCAGAACCCTATAGGCGAAGTGGCTCTGGCAGTAGGCAACGCCGGGCCGTCCAAGGTCGGCACGCTCCTCTCGCGTTAATGCGTGCAGCCTACGGATACCGTCAGCGATGTCCTCTGGAACCACGTGGGGCACCGACAACCCGGCTTGAGCCTCCGATACTAGGTCGTTGAAAACATCGGCCTCCCCCGCAAATAGGACACAGACCCCCGCCATCATGTAGTCGTAGAGCTTATTCGGCGAGATGCCATAGCGGAACAGGGGGCTTGCGCCAAGACCGATATAGGCAATATCGGCTAGTTCGAGCAATTCCTGCAACTGGGCTCGCGGAAGGGGTGGAAGGAACGACACATTCGCTAGTTCCAGATCGGCCGTCAGTTGCTCGAGAGACGCCCGCTCGGGCCCTTGTCCTATAAGCACAAACTGCAGAGGAACGTCCCGAACCAGCGTCGCAGCACGCAGAAGCACTTCAAGCCGGTTCGCTAGGCCCTGTGACCCAGCGTAGATCACCACGGATCGTCCGGCAGCATGCGCGCGCTCCAAGACGCTCAGATGGTACTCGGGTGGTGCGTCAGGCTCCCGACCGGCCCTCACGTCGACGCCGTTCGGTATGACAGTATACCGATCAGGCGTCAGTCCTCGACTAGCCAGATGCTCAATCGCGTTGGGCAGCATAGAGATAACCAAGTCCGCATGCCGACAGTAGTAATCCTCAGCGTGCTGCATGGCCCTGATGAAGGGATGCCGCGGGGACATACCACCTAGCAACTGGGGCGTCAAGGGCCACATGTCATGGAGCTCAAAGACCAGCGAAGCTCCGGCAATCCGTGCAATCCGGGCCGCCGCATAGATGTCGAGAGGATATGTCGAGCTGGCTATGACCACATCCGGTTTCTGTTCGTTTGTCAGACGCCGTGCATAGAGCCAGATCCTCGTAGTGAATTCCAGCATGCTTGCCACACGTCGGACCCCATTCCCGTGATACCGCCCGGTCGGGATCCAGTACCAGTCGACTCCTTCGACACTCGTGTGGCGAACCTCGAAAGACGCTCGGTCCGGGTTTCGTTGCCGCACATGTGAGTACGTTCCTGCCACGATGGCACAATGGTGACCGCGCGCGTTCAGCTCGCGCGAAAAAGAGTAGGTCCGATATTCCATCCCCATCACCGGCGAGCCGGCATAGTGATTGAGTGTCAGGATGTTCATGACAGACGTCTCAAAGGACACGGTGTCCAATGAAAAACCGTACTTCTGGGCACTTGTGTCGCCATGACTTTTCCAGCTGAATTGACGTTTCGACGCGCTCCAGCGTCTGAGCCAGCCCATCCTCTAGAGACAGGGCACTGCGCCGTGGCGCAGGCCACCCACCTCTTGAACAAATGTCGCGCCTGCTGCTCCCTTGCACAACAACTTACCGCAGACCTGACGTTGTACACCAAGTACCCGGCGGCTAGCACATTGTTCCTCACGGCAAGCTTCCTCCCGTCACTCTCCGTGCCCGGCATGTAGTGCCTGAATCCACCAGCCGTGTCAGTCCGCCGATAGAGTCCACCGCGATACCGTGAGCCACAGACTCCAGGATCAATCTCTGGAACAGGTCGCGCACGGGACGAGCATAGATGTCGCTCCAATTTGTATTGTGCCAGAGTAGAACCAGCACCCCGCCATACCGAGAACACTCATGCGCTAGTCGGTCCAGAACCTTCGTCCCCTCGCCCCACGACAGGCTGTACGTTCCGTCCATGAACATCAGCGGCCATTCCCAGAGCGACATCTCCCTCTCGTTCTCAATGTCGTAAGGCTTGAAGGGAAGACACGTGCCGCATCTGAACCCTGCAACTTTGCTGTAGCCCAGCGTCGCGTCGTAGGCAAGACCCTCCTGCTCCCAGAGACGCCATGTCAACGGAGTCTTCCAGCGCAGGTAGTGCTGACGTCCTCCTGTAATAGGAATGCCGACTGACCCTACTCTCGACAATTCGCTGCGGAATTTCCGGGCGTTTTCATAGGCGCCCATCCCGGCGTGAAATCCGATTTCGTGCCCCATCGCCGCAATTGCCTGCATATCTGTCACGACCCTCGGCTCATTCATCGAGTAGTCTGCACCATGCCAACTTCTACTGTCACCCAAGAAGTTGTACGAGGCACACACCCCCGCCGAGACCTCCCATGCTGCCATTTCCTGGAGGCAATCGTACTCGTCGGTTTTTCTGTGGGTCGTTGTCTGCACGTAGTCACGCAGGATGTCTCGCCACCTTGGCGTGTACACGGGTACTTTGCCTGCAACATATCGAGCAACATCAAGGACGCTCATGGGGAAGTAATGGAGCTTGTCGATGTCGTGCGTCAGGGCTATCGCCCATGGGGCACCGCCCCACCAGCTGTGCGGCTCCCCTCCGAAACCCGCTATCCGCAGCATCCTGAGGAGTTGCTCGGCGTATTGATTGACGACCGGTTCCTGCAGGAACCCTTCCTGGTATGCAATACTTGACTCAGCCCGAAAACGAGCGAATCTGTCGGCTGAGCGCACCACCGTCTCTTCGTATCGGGAGAGCATGAAAAAGGTTCCTGCTACAATATCGACATGGCACTCGACCCGGGCACTCTGCCCGCTGCCATGGACACTGCAGAACCTATCCGCCACCCCCCGGTCATCCCGGTACAGCGCCGGGATGTTCTCTATGCGAACGACAGGGCGCTCAGGTATCGCATCGATTGTTCCATAGTGCTCATCGAAGAAACGAGACTCAAAAACATGGACGCCACTCTCGATGCCCTCAGGCGCTATCCCATATGTTACCAGGACTTCATCATCGTGTTGCTCATTCGCAGCAGTCCCAGGAACGAGACAATCTGGTGAAATGACCATCTCGAGGAGAGTGCGAAGAGCATACTCGGCAGCACGAGAGTGTCCCACGTTGCCCACGCAGTATCTAACTTTGTTGATCATGATCCCCCCGTTTCAGAAAGCCATGAATTCTCTTTACATAGTGGTACCCGGCGATCGCTGCGTAGAACACGTCAGCCCCTTCGTCAACAAACCGCACGATCGATGCCCCACAACCCAACTCGCCATTGTCCGTATGTGGTACCAACACCCTTCTCATGCCATCCCGCTCCCTTCTGTTGCCGCGATCACCGTCACGCCATGGCCGCGCACTGCGAGTATCTTGCCGATACGGTAGTGCCGGGTCCCGCCAGCAGCATCGGGTGTCGTTGCACAGTGGTTGAAGGTAAGCAATGATGGCTTCTCCACGCTAGGCATCCTCTCTGAACTGCTCACCTCTTGCATCTCCTTCTTACCGTCAAAACGGCGATGACCGTGCGTGGGTCATGTCTGCGTATGGCTTATCCCGGACGTCTGGCATCATCATTGCCGCGCCGAACTCCACAAGCCAGCGTATCCGCTAGCCAGTCGTTGGCCTTCAGATTCCCACGAGTAGCTTTTCTGGGCCAGCAAGCGGCCGCGTTCAGACAATCTGCAAAGCAATGCTGGTTTCGCGAGCAACTGCTCCATCAGTCGCGCAATCGATGCAGGTTCTGTTGGATCAACGAATAGCGCTGCCCCAACAAACAGGCGACGCCATAATGGGAATGAACTGATGATACTGCCTCTTCCGCAAGCCATGTACTCGAAGACCTTGACGGGAAGGGCCTCGATGTGGTTGGGGGCGGGATACAGGACACATGCCCCCACGTCGCAGGTCTTGACCAGCGCAATTGAGCTTTGCCAGTCCAGCCAACCATGGTAGTGGCAGTATTGCCAAGCAGGCATAGACTCCAGCTCGCCTAGAAAGCGACTATCGAAGACTAGTCCAGCCAAGTGCAGCTCGGCCGCTCCCTGCAGCATGCCTGTGGCAAGGACAAGTTCCCGAATACCTCTGATGGGGCTTATTCCTCCGACGTAGACTACCCGAAGCAGCGGAGTGTTACTCTTGCTGGCAGCAAGTTCCAAAGGTGGTACAGCATCGATCTCAGCAATCGCCGGGAAGTTTCTGACAATGACATGGTGACATCCAGCCGGAAGCGATTCTGCTATCGACGGAGTAGCCGCAATCACGAGGTCGGCTTGAGGAAGCCAGCGCTGAGACATCCTCTGGTAGATGTATGAGACCAGCTTCCTTACTGCCATGTGGCCCAAGTAACTCTTTTGCAGTATCTGCTTCGCGTTGTCCTCGGGCAAGTCGACAACAACCTTCACCCCATAACGCCGCCTAAGGCGGAGCGCAGGCCCAATCAATGCCGGGTCAAAGACATGCACAACGTCCGGCCGAGAACGCAGTGCTTCTCGCAGCACCATGCTCGGTCCGTTCATCTGTCGCGCCAGGCGACCTGTCGGCATCTTCAGCGCATCCACATGAACGTGGTCGTCGGTGACCATGGGTCCAGATGCAGCGTTGCATATGTAAGTAACTTGATATCCCCAGCTTGCCAGAGAACGCGCTTCCTTGTACATGGCTCGCGGATCGCCCGGGCCGCGGCCGATCGAGACCAGCGTTATACGCTTCCCCGTTGCGGAGGCCGCACGTCCCGTCTCAGCTGTCGACACCTCATGTGGTCCTGCGCTGTTCCTCCCTGCTGTGCCAGTCCCCCTCCGTCCGGTCGTCCATACTGCTAGCCGCATATTGGTCTCACCATTACTGTGTCGCCCCGCCATGAATGAAAGGCTCCCGCAACACCAACTTCTTGCAGATCGGATCGTATGTCACCGTCGACTCTCCCACGGCCAGCCATCGCCGGCGCTGCTGGACACGCCGCCCGCTGCAGCATCTCTGGAGATGCCGACCGAATGAGCTCGACCCTGTTCATTGTTGCTACTCTTAATAGCAGGTTTCTCGGGCTGCAACGACCACGCCATAAGCAACCCCAGCGCCAATCCGTGGGTCAGTAGCGACGTTGTGAGAGCGCTGCTGAGAAGGGCACCCGGCCACATCGCTGCCACAGCCCATGCCTCTAGCCTATTCTCACGCCGTTCTGTAGCCGCACGAAGAAGCATAATCAGTATGCCAAGCAATACTGCCCAGACCAGCGACCCCACAATCCCGAAATTCGCGAACCCGTCTGAAATTAGCCCATTGTTGGCATCCATGGCGGGTTCGCCGAGGACTGCTCCAATCAGATAGGTTACTGACGTTGAATATGGACTAGTCAACCAACCACGGAAAAGAATGGATTCCGACAAGCGAATCACCGGGTTGGCGGCAAAGAACTGCAGGTACGCTGAGGTCAAGTGCGCCGGCATAAAAAAGATTCGGCGGAGCCCCAAAGATGACCAATTGATCGACCGAGTAATATTGTCAAGCAGTATCATGGTGCCAGCGAAAGCTCCAAGGCCTATGGGCACAAACGAACTAGAGGGCTGCCATTTTGCCAGCAGGAGAACCACCGCTAAGAGGCCCGGCATGAAGAGGTATCCTTTCATGCCTGTCGACGTGAACAGCATATACGTAGTGAATCCTAGAATGAGGAGTTCACCTAGTCGCCTATTCTTCCAGGCATGTGCCAACAATAGCGGCAGCAAGACAAAGGCCATCCACGGAAACAGATACATACTCATCCAGGAACCCTCGCTCGCCCAAACCGTCCGAACTGCGTAGACGTCGGCAAGTGGCAGCCGCAGGGTCAGGTGTCCGCCCGCTAGTATCAGTATCGCCCCTAGCAGTACCAGCCCGCGCGCAACCAGAAACATAGTGTTTTGAGCGCCTTTCACGTAGTATGTCGGGAGGCGTACCGGAAGTCGGCTGACGAGCAGAACCAGACCCCAGTAGACCGTCATCAAGAGCCCTTGCCACCAGGGCTGGTTTGAGAAAGCCCAGTAAGTACAAAACGGCACGAAGGAAATATCAAACAGCCCAACGACAACATAGTCAGCTGGACTAGCGAGTCTCCGAGGAAGGAGAAACGACAGCCCAATTAGTGCCAAGACAACAGCAAGCAGTTTTGTGGCGGCGACCGGAGCGACAATGACATAGCCCTCATACTGAAACGTCCGTGCAACTACAGTATAGGACCAAAGACAACAGAGTAGCCACAAGAGCTGTGTCGTGAGTCCCCAAAAAAGGGCACGACCGAACCTCGGGCCCGGGCGTATTACTAGACGACCACTATGTGCTCGCATTCTCGTTTGCACCTGTCGGTACTGACCCATCGGCCTGGAAACGAGCACCGTCGGGCACGACCACAGACCGCCATTTTGAGCCATCCGTGGGCAGGGGAAGGAGCGCGTAGACAAACGCGATGCTCACTGCAGAACAGTGGGAAGCAAATGAAAGGGTCAACAGTCTCCTCCGATGCCATCTTGTCAAAGCCTGCCTCAATATCGGACCTTGCGGTAATATGCAGCGGACCGTCCTGCACCATTCGATACCGCCGGGCAACATCCAATTCTGGAGCGCTTCACGACGGCAGACCAAGACGTCCGGCCATATAAGCAAGGCCACTCCATGCGCAACAATCCGCGCAAACTGGCCTCTCCCTACCACCTCATGGTGTTCATACGAGCGGACTCGGACAGGGCGCCCACCATGGACCATGATCGCATCGGATCCATATCTACGCTGACTCTCCAAGCGCCAGGTCGCCTGGGCAAAGCCATACTCGCCGTTCACGGTGTGCTTCTTGTCCACGTCAGTACATCGCATATCTTCGACGCCGCATGCTGCTGTTGGAAATGCATGTCTGCTCCGTTGGATACGTTCGTTGCCCTTCGCACGATGTTCTCTCGGTTAGCCCCGGTCAGGGTGTTCCAGCCTGACGCTACCGTCTCAACCCACTCTGTCTCGTCTCTCAGCGTGATACAAGGCACTCTCAGCCAGAAAGCTTCCTTCTGAACCCCTCCAGAATCGGTCAGGATTGCCAGGGCATTCTGCTCTAGGTTGATCATGTCCAGATAGCCAATGGGGTCGATGACAATAACGTTGTCTCTAAGCGCGTGTCCCAGTCCACATTCGATCATCCTGCGCTTCGTCCTGGGATGAATGGGGAAGACGACCGTTCGCCCTATGTCCGATAGGGCCGCCAAGATGCTCGCTAGCCGCTTGTGGTCGTCAGTGTTCTCGGCTCTGTGGACGGTAGCCAGGAGGTAGTCCTTAGCAGTAACACCCAGCGTGTCGAGAATGTGGCTCTTCGACGTCGCGATTCCGGAGAAATGACGTAGAGCATCCATCATCAAATCACCTACAAGATAAACACCCTTCGTTATGCCTTCTCTTTCAAGGTTGCCCACAGCAGTCTCTGTGGGACATAAGAGAATGTCTGAGAGATGGTCTGCAACAATTCTGTTGATCTCTTCGGGCATTTCCTTGTTGAAACTCCGAAGCCCCGCCTCCACATGAGCCAATGGGATGTGAAGTTTGGATGCACACAAGGCTCCCGCTAGCGTGGAGTTTGTGTCGCCATAGACGAGGACCAAGTCGGGGCGTTCCTTCAGGAGCACTTCCTCGATAGCAATGAGCATTCTCCCCGTTTGGACGCCATGGGAACCTGAGCCAACCTCCAAGTTGACATCCGGCTCCGGGATCTCCAATTCCTCAAAGAAGAGCCCGCTCATATTGTCATCATAGTGCTGACCTGTATGGACGATAGTTTCGCTAAACCCTTGTCGTCTCAGCTCGGCAGACAGGAGGGCAAGCTTAATGAACTGGGGTCGTGCACCTACGATAGAGACTACCTTGGCGCGACTGCCATTGCTCATCGGATTGCCTCTGCTCCGGACTCTTTGATCGCCAGAACAACCGTTCTTCGGGTGCTATCTTTGAGACCAGGCGATATTGGCAGGCTCAGCACGCTCGGCACAACCGCGTCGATGTTCACTGGTTCCTCGGGCAGTTCCTGGTTGCCCACGAAGCAGCGTTGCTGGTGCAGTGGTTCAGGATAGCAGACCTGCGTCTGGATGCCGGCCTGAGCCAGCACCCCGGCAGCCACGTCGACAACCCGAGTAACGAGAGTCCCTGCAGCAAGGCAGATGAAGAACACCAGAACGTGCATTCGTGGGTTTGCCAGCCAGAACGGCTTTGCAGACAGAATGTGCTGTACGTCCACGGAGCAAGACTCAGCGGCTGACAGTGCCATAACTACCCAATCTCTGGCCAGGCCAGGCCAGCTAATGTAGTATTAGAAAGCTGCGTCAGACCGCTGATGGAGTTCACGACCACCCCTTGAGTCACACATCGCTCCAGCAACTCCTGGCAGTACTCCCGAGCCGCGAGAGCATACAGGTTACTCCAGTTGGAGTTGTGCCAGAGCAGGACCAACACGCCGCCATAGCGTTGGCATTCCTGCGACACATGGTCCAAGACCTTCGTTCCTTCAGACCATGCAGATAGATACGTTGCATCCATAAACATCAACGGCCATTCGGAAATCGACATTTCCCTGTCATTCTCGATGTCATATGGCTGAAAGGGAAGACAGGTGCCACACCTGAACCCTGCGGCACTGCTGTAACCCAGCGTCGCATCGTAACTCAAATCCTCTGCTTCCCATAGACGCCATGTGACCGGAGTCTGCCACCGCAAGTAGTGCTGGCGTCCTCCGGCAATACGAAGGCCTGCCGACCGCATTCTGGACAATTCGCTGTGGAATCGCCGGGCATCGTCATATGTCGAAAACCCGGCATGAAACCCGATTTCATGTCCCATACTCGCCATCGTCTTCATGGTGGCGACGACTTCGAGCGCATCGACTGTATAGTCTGCACCATATCGGCCAGTGTTGTCAGCAAGAAAGTAGTAGGCAGAATGCGCCCCAATCGATACCTCCCAGGCCGCCATCTCCAACAGGCAATCATACTCGTCTTTCTTCCTGTGACCGAGTGTCCGCACATAGTCCTGCAGCAGAGCGCACAGCCCAGGCTCCCCTGCTAGCCTATTTCCCGTCACAGAACGAACGACAGCATGGGCAGGAGGCCGGTTCCTGGGAAAACGGTGCAGTTCGTCGATGTCGTGAGTCAGAGCTATCGCCCACGGGGCTGTTCCCCACCATCTCCGCCGCTCACCCGTGAAGCCTGCGACGCGCAGCATGTTGAGGAGCTGTTCAGCATATTCATTAACGACAGCTTCCTGCAGAAACCCTTCCTGGTACGCGACGCTAGATTCAGCCGGGAAACGATCAAAGGCGTCAGCCGTCTGTACGACGGTTTCCTCATATCGGGAGAGCATGAAAAAAGCGCCTGCGACAATGTCGACGTGGCAGTCGACCCGGGCCCCAGATTCACTATTGTTGATGCTGTAGAACTTCGCAGCCGGTCCCAGCTTGTCTCGATAAAGTGCGGGGATGCTCCCAATGCGAACGACAGGATGCTCGGGCATGACATCGACACGGCCATACTGGTCATCGAAGAAGCCAGACACAAAGACGCGGACACCACTGTCGACGCCCTCAGGTGCCATCCCATACGTCACCAGAACTTCATCATCGTGTCGCTCGTTCGCAGCAGTCCCAGGAACGAGACAGTCTGGAGAAATGACCATCTCGAGGAGAGTCCGAAGAGCATACTCGGCGGCACGGGGGTGCCCCACGTTGCCGACGCAGTATCTCACTTTGGTAATCATCCTCAGTGCCTCCTCAAGACAGCCTTGAGCTGCGACAGACGCATGTGCACCGGGCGCGCTGCCTTGAACCATAGGG
>Ga0066793_10001601_pt1 | contig 10416 bp, 7 predicted proteins | sample PersoiDNA2013189_FD_83876 | JGI IMG/M metagenome (GOLD analysis project Ga0066793, IMG submission 83876) | Permafrost soil microbial communities from the Arctic, to analyse light accelerated degradation of dissolved organic matter (DOM) -... | ecosystem: Environmental > Terrestrial > Soil >...
CGCACGGCTGCCGCGTCGGCGAACAGCAAATCCCGCACCCCTTCAGGTAGTGGCCGGTCGGCGGAGAACGACGGCTCAGCCGGTGCAGTTTTCGATCCAGCGGGCAATGTGGCAGACATAAGGCTCCGTTCCAGCTTGTGATTAACAAAAAAGGACTAGTTGAGCCAACTAGTCCCGCCGGGCAAGCGCAATTGAGACGCCAACGGTGAAACCGCCTATGCCGTGCGCCTGCCCGCAATATGACGGTGATGATGTCGAAAACAAAGTCGAAACATAACGGGGCTATGTATAGCACGGAGTTGAGAAAGTGTCAAATGAGGATTATACTGCCGCCATGGCACAGCGCACCATCCTTCACCTCGATCTCGATGCCTTCTTCGTGGCCGTCGAGCGGCTGGATAACCCGGCGCTGATCGGCAAGCCGGTCATCGTCGGTGGGCGCCCAGAAGCGCGCGGGGTGGTGGCCTCGGCTTCCTATGAGTGCCGCCCGTTCGGAGTCCAGTCCGCCATGCCTACCGCTGTGGCGTTGCGACTATGCCCCCAGGCCATCCTTGTCTCCGGCCATCACGAGCGCTATGCGCAGTTGTCGCGCGCGGTCATGGCCATCCTTCAACCGTACGCTCCCGTCATGGAGCAAATCTCGATCGACGAGGCGTTCCTGGACGTCACCGGCGCCGAGGCGTTGTTCGGTGCCCCGGTCAAGCTGGCTCACACTCTCCAGGACCGGATTGACGCCGAACTCAGACTGTCGGCTTCGCTGGGCGTGGCCGGCAACAAGCTGGTAGCCAAGATCGCCAGCGACTTCGGCAAGCCTCACGGTATCACGTCGGTCCCGCGGGGCCAGGAAGCGGCCTTTCTGGCGCCGCTGCCCATCCGCCGCCTTTGGGGAGTGGGGCGGGTCACCGCGGCCGAGCTGAGCCGCCTGGGCATCGTTACGATCGGCGACCTGGCGGGCTGGCCGTTGTCCGAGTTGCGCGGACGCTTTGGGAGCCACGGCGAGGGGCTCTGGCGCGCCGCGCACGGCCTGGACGAGAGCCCGGTCGAAGCGGAGCACGAACGGAAGTCGATCAGTCGCGAGGAGACCTTTGCCCGGGACATCCACGATGTCACAGTTCTGAGACGTGAATTGCTGCGCCTGAGCGATGACGTCGCCGAGAGCCTGCGACGACACCAGGTGCAGGCGCGCACTGTTGACATAAAACTTCGCTATGGCGACTTCACGACCCTTACTCGCCAGGCGTCTCTGCCCGAGCCGACGGACACGGGGCCGGCCATCTACGCCCAGGCGTTGGCTTTATTTGAAGCGGTCTGGGACAGGTGGCGGCCCTTGCGTCTGATCGGAGTAGGCACATCCAGGCTGTGTCAGCCTGCCCGTCAGCTGCGCCTTTTCGAGCAGGAGGACCGGCGCCGCGCGCAACTCGACGAGGCGCTGGATCGCATCCGCGCTCGCTTTGGCGACGCCGCCATTCAACGCGCCTCGCTGCTCGAGCAACCCGAGCAACTCTGGATTGACCGGCGTCCGCCGGAAGAGTCGTAGCCCCTCCCAATAGTACCCGAATGGGTAGTAGATGCGGGCCCTGACCGAGTGGTAAAATCGCTAAGTCACGGGCCATGGGGCGTCGTCCCTGGAATTATCGGTTTGGCTGGTATCAGGCTAAACAATCGCGAAACTGAGGAGCGCGGAGATATATGGCAAACAAGATGCGAACCATTGACGAGATTGCGGAATTGGCGTATGGCCGGCAGGCAATGGAAGGCAAGGATCCGTTCATTATCACGCCGAACATCGAGCGACCGGCCGATTATGGCGAGTTGCAGGATTATATTCGGCACCGCGGTCTGATGATCGTCGATTTCAAGTTCACCGACCTGTTCGGGCGCTGGCATCATTTCAGCACTCCGGTCCACCAGCTGACCGAAGACGTCTTCAAGGAAGGGCTGGGCTTCGACGGGTCCAGCATCCGGGCGTTCCAGGGCATCGCCGAATCGGACATGATCCTGATGCCCGACCTTGGTACGGCGGTCGTCGATCCGGTCATGCAGGTCCCCACCCTCAGCCTGACCTGCAACATTTTCGATCCGGCCAAGCACGAGCCTTATAACAAAGACGCTCGCTGGGTGGCCACCAAGGCCGACCGCTATCTGCACGAGACCGGGATCGCCGACTGCAGTTATTGGGGCCCCGAGGCCGAGTTCTTCGTCCTGGACGGCGTCAGCTTCGATTATACGACGCGTGGCGCCCATTTCCGCGTTGAGAGCGACATGGGGCAGTGGGAACAAGGACGGGCGGGGGACGCGCGCCTGGGGCCGAATCTTGGCTACCGGCCCGAGCACAAGATGGGCTATTTCCGCGTACCACCGGTGGATGCCATGCAGGACTGGCGCTCCGAAGCGATCCTGCGCATGATGGCCGTGGGTATGGATGTCGAAGTGCACCACGGCGAAGTTGCCTCGGCCGGCCAGCAGGAGATCGACCTGAAATATGCCGAAATGGTCAAGGCCGCCGACCAGCTCCAGTGGTACAAGTACATCCTCAAAAACGTCGCCGTGGCCTATGGCAAAACCGTCACCTTCATGCCTAAGCCGATGTTCGGTGACAACGGCAATGGCATGCACTGCCACCAGAGTCTGTGGAAGGGTGGCACGAACCTGTTTTACCAGGCGGGTAACTATGCGAGCCTGAGCGACATGGCCCGCTGGTATATCGGCGGCCTTCTCAAGCACACTCCCGCATTGTTGGCCATCGTCGCGCCGACCACCAATAGCTACAAGCGCCTGGTGCCCGGCTACGAGGCGCCCGTGATGATGGCTTATAGCAACCGCAACCGCTCGGCGTGTATCCGCATCCCGGCCTATTCGGACAGCCCGAAGGCCAAGCGCATCGAGTATCGCTGCCCGGACCCGAGCGCCAACCCTTATCTGGCCTTCTCAGCTATGCTCATGGCGGGCATCGACGGCATCCTGAACTGCATTGAACCGGGCAAGCCGATGGACATGGACCTTTACGAAGGGGACCATTCGGACGTGCCGCAGGTGCCGGGCTCGCTGGAAGCGGTCCTGAATCATCTGGCAGCCGATCACGACTTCCTGCTGCGGGGAGGCGTCTTCACCGAGGACCTGATTGAGGCCTGGATCGACTGGAAGATGAAGAACGACGTTGACTCGATCCGGCTGCGCACGCATCCCTACGAGTATGTGATGTACTACGACGTCTAAGTGAGCCATGGACCGGGTTTCTTCCGGGAAACCCGGTCTCTCAGAGATGGCATCAGACACGGGAGAGGCCGGGTTTCTGCATAGAAGCCCGGCCTCTGACAATCTGGGCAGGAAGAAAGGTCACTGCCCTTTGGGTCCCATCTGGTATACTATGAGCATGGTGCACGCAAGATCCGTTCCTTCCGCTTTCCCGCCTGACCAGGCCGTTGCCGATCTTCTCAACGCTCTCGAGAAGCTCAATCATATCGGCGCGGCGGTCAACCAGGCGGGTGCGGGTGACCGGGCCGGTACACAGGCCACGTTGCGCCTGATCGTGGATAGCGCCGTACAAATGGTCGCGGGCGCGTCGGCGGTGATCTACACCTATGATGAGGCGCGCGGTGTCTTTGACCCATCGTCCCGCGTCTCTGCCGGTGAGTTGACGGACGAGGCTCCCTCGCCGGACGGAGCACAGGCGGGCCCGACCGGCGCGCCTCCGGAAGGGGTTGGCGCTGAGGAATCTGCCCCCCAGCCGGCCGGCGACGAGCCACGCCCGGATGGCCTGGGCATGGGCGCCATTCATGCGCGCCGTCCGATGCTGTCTTATGAGGAACTCGATCCGGGTATTCACCCGGCTAAGGTGGCTGCAGGCGCGCAGAGCATGGCCGCTTTTCCCTTGGTTGTGGCTGGGGACTGCGTAGGGGTGCTGTACGTCTACCTGCGGGAGGCGCGCTCCTTCAGCCAGCTCGAAATGCTCATGCTCGGGAATTTCGTCAATCAGGCCGCGACCACCGTCTACCATGCCCGCCAGTTGGCCGGCGTGCAGCGCGACCTGGCGCGCAAGGATGACGAGCTGACCCGGCTGCGTAAGGCCGGCCTCCTGATTTCTTCCCGGCTGCGGCTCGAGGAAACGCTGGAAGCAATCCTGCAGATGGCCCTCGATGTCACCAATGCGCGTTACGGGATTTTCCGCCTCCTGGACGAGAGTGGGCGCTACCTGGTCACGCGCGCGATCGCCGGTGAGCACCTGGGGCAACCGGCCATCGAGCCCTTGCCGGTTGACAGCACCAGCGTCATGGGTTGGGTGGCCCGGCATCGCCAGCCTCTGTGCATTCCCGACCTGCAGGCCGACCCCTGGGCACGCGTCTACTATCCTCTGGACCGCGATCTGACGATGCGTTCGGAGCTGACGGTGCCCCTGCTCGGCGCCAACGGACATCTCGAAGGGGTGCTGAACCTGGAGAGCCCGGTTGCGGGCGCCTTTGGCCAACAAGACAGCCATCTGCTGCAGTCTCTGGCGACTCAGGCGAGCATTGCCATCCAGCAGGCGCGTTTGCTGGATGCGCTCCAGGAAATTGCCGGTCTCCTGTTGGTCCAGCCCTGCCAGCGGGTGTTGGATCGCCTGGCCGAGCTGGCTTGCGAGCTGCTCAACGCTCGCTCCAGCGCAATTTGGACGGTGCAGGGCGAACAACTGGCGCCGCGCGCCTCCGCCAATCGTCATCGCCCGGGCGACCCTCTGCCTCTACGCCGCAGCCTGGCGGGCCAGGCGATCCTTGAGCGTGACGCTGTGATGGCCAGTGATGTGCGCGCGGATCCGCGCTTCGCCCGCCTTGACCTGGCTCTCGCCGAAGGCTGGGTGGGCGCGCTGGTGGTGCCGGTTTTGAGCGGCGAGGATGCTGAGCCGCTGGGCGCTTTCGGCGTCTATAGCGGCCAGGCGCGGGATGGAAGCTTTGGCCAGTCGGATTGGGACAAGAAGGTGCTGAGCATCCTGGCCCGCTATGCGGGCCTGGCACTGCACAACGCCCGGCGCCAGGAAGCGTTGCGCCAGGCGCAAGAGCAGCGCGCCGTGGCGGAGACGTTTGCCGCGCTGGGCGATATTGCGGCCAACCTGCTGCACCACCTCAACAACAAAGTGGGCACCATTCCCGTGCGCGTGCAGGGGATTCAGGATAAGTACGCAGCCGTCCTGGATGCCAACCCCTATCTCGCATCCAACCTGGCCGAAATCGAGTGCAGCGCGGCCGAGGCGATGGCCGCCGTGCGGGACAGTCTCTCGCTGCTGCACCCTATTCAACTCGTGCCTGTCAGCCTTGCAGCCTGTGTCTCCAGCGCCCTGGCGTCGGCGTCCCTGCCCGCCAATATCGCGGTCCAGAGCGAAGGGCTGGAGAGTATGCCGCCGGTGGCCGCCGGCCAGCAGAGCCTGGTCCTGGTGATCATCAATCTGCTGCAGAATGCGGCCGAGGCAATGGATGGCCAGGGGACCGTGATTATCCGGGCGACTGCCCAGGGCGGGCGCGTGCTGCTGGCGGTCAGCGACAACGGTCCCGGCATCCCGCCGGAGTTGCAGGAGCGCATCTTCGAGTTCAATTTCTCGGCCCGCAAGGCGGCCAAGCGGGGCAAGCTGGGTTTTGGCTTGTGGTGGGTCAAAACGCTGATGGCACGCCTGGGAGGTTCTATTCAGGTGGAGAGCGACGGAAAGACAGGGACTACGTTCCGGCTGAGCCTGCCCTGCGCGGAGACCCGGTCATGAATGAGCATCCGGCGCGCGCGCTAATTGTCGAGGATGAGTCCGCCTGGCAGGCGCTTCTAGGTGAGATCCTGGCAGATGTCGGTCTCGAGGTGGATGTCGCGTCAAACTACGAGACGGCCCTGGCGACGCTGCGTTCCGGCGCACACCGGCTGGCGGTCGTTGACCTGTCGCTCGACGCCGCGGATTATCAGAACCAGGAGGGCTTGCGGGTCCTCGACGCCTTGCGCCGCTCCGACCCCGCCTGCGTCCCGGTGCTGCTGACCGGTTTTGCTACCGTCGAGTTGGCAGTCAGCGCGCTCAACGAGCATGGCGCATTTACGTGCCTGCGCAAAGAGACTTTCCGGCGCGCTCAGTTTCGCGATGTGCTGCGCCAGGTCTTGGCCTTAGCCCCCGTCCCCGCGCCGCTACCCGCCGCGGCCCGCAGCTTCCCTGATCCGCCTGCACCGGCTGGGGTCGAGGCGCCGCCTTTACTTGGGCGGCGCTCGTCTCGCACTCTGACCGTCCAGAAAGAAGCCGCGCCGGTCGTGTTGCCGGCTCCGGGTCCGGGTCCGGCTTCCGCAGCGAGTACAGCCTCCGCAGCGAGTGCAGCTTACGCAGGCGGTGCAACTTCGGCAGCGGCCGCTGGTCCCGCCACGGGCGCAGCTTCCGCAGCGGGCGCAGCTTCCGCCGCCCTTGTGGTTGAGGACGATGCCGGTTGGCGCAGCATCCTGGGCGAGTTGCTAGCTGAGGCGGGCTACCGGGTACGCGAGTGCAGCAGCTATGCGGAGGCCTTTGGCTGTTTGCGGCGTGGGCGCTACGCCGTGACCGTCGTCGATCTGTCGCTGGCAAATTCGCTGGAGCCGGTAGCTAACCGGGACGGTTGCCGGGTGCTGGAAAAGGCCCAGGCTGCGGGGATACCGGCCATTGTGGTCAGCGGCCGGGGCACACGCGAAAATGTCGAGCAGGCCTATGGGGATTATGGCGTCGCCGCGTTTCTCGAGAAACAGGGCTTCGAGCGGGCCGGTTTTTTGGCGGCGCTGGCTGAGGCTGTCACCGGGTCGGCCGAGGAGAACGCCTTGCCGGAACTGACGCGCCGGGAGCGCGAGGTCCTGGTTTTGTTGGCGCAGGGACTGACCAACAAGGGCATCGCCAACGCGATGGTCATTTCGACCAACACGGTCAAGCGCTACCTCAAGTCGATCTTTGAGAAGCTGGACGTGGACTCGCGTGCCTCGGCTACGGCCAGGGCGTTCAGCGCCGGTCTGGTGAATGACGAAGCCCGCCGGCGTTGAAGCCGCTCGCTCCTCCCCTTGAGTCTTACCCGTACCTCGCTCCTAATCCCAACCTTGACCCATTCAACCCAGCAGACGTATGCGCACTCCCGCGGGCGCGGCGCACGCGCATCGCGGGCAGCAAAGACTGGCCAGACGGCGTCAACCGCCGCGCGCCAGGGCGGCATCTAGTTGCTTGACGGAAGTGATGCCGGCGACGGTGCGCACAAAAGCTAACAGGTCGGGGCTGCGTTGGCGCAAAGCGTGCAGCTTGTCCCCGATCGGATCGGTAGCTCCCGGGCCGACGGCATAGGAACCGTGGAAGGCAAAGTACGCCTGGTTGAGCTTGCGGATACGATAGCCGTGGTCCCATAGAACCCTACGCTGCTGTTCCATGTAAGCCTCCGCTTCGCTTACCCGGCCCTTAGCGAGCAGGTCGTCGACGTGCAGACGAGTCTCGCGCATGGTCTGCCCGTAATCGAAACTGGGCTTGGCCGCTGCCGATGCCTGTCCGGCCTTCGCGGGCGGCGGCGCGGGCGGCGGTACGAGCTCGGGATAGTAGCGCTGGATAACGGCCTGGCCGATTTCGCCCCCGACGATCGAGGCGACCGTTTCGTTGAGCGTGCGGGTATCGCCGTTGTCGCTGTAATGCCAGCCTAACGGACGGAATTCAAGATAGTTGTGCGTCCATTCGTGGGCGACGGTGTCTGTGACCCAGGATAGATCGGACACGGGGATGACCATGGTCGGGTAAGCGCCCAGTCCCCCAATGCCTTCCACCAGCACGCTGACGTCGGGCTGTTTCTCCGCCTCGGCTTCGACCCGTTCCTTGTTGCTGACCGTTTGGTCTGGCGCCATCAGGATTGTCTGTTGTACGAGGATGCGGTCGCGGGGTGAGATGATCAGTTGGTCGGGTCCTTCGGTAAACTGGAACATGACCGGGGGCCACACCCGGCCCGAAGTGCCCAGCCCGGCCTCTGTCAAGACTGTGCTGACCTGCCTCTGCAATATCCATTCGACAGCCGGACGGCGCGCCGCCTGTTCGGCGCGCACCGCGTCCAGTTCTGTCTGCAGCGGGGCGGCGGCGGTATTTGGGCTAGTCTGTGCCGGATCGGCATGGATGGCTTCGATCTGGCCGGAGAGATCATTGACTTTTTCGATGGTGCGGAAGTAGCTTACCACCAGGTCATGTTGCTCGGTCGCTGAGCGCTCGTCGCCCGGATGCGAGAAGAAATCGTGCATCTTCTGCTCGATCGCCTGGACCTCCCACGCGCCCAGCCGGAATCCCTGGTCGCCGACTGCCAGGTTGGCAGCAAGCCCGGTCCTGTCCGGGCCGAGGTAACCATCGCTAGGAATGGCAAAGCCGAGCAGCGCCAGAAGCAGGACGAGGAATACCCGCCGGCGGATCTTCGCCCCGATGCCTTGCCGGCTTCTGCCGGTCGCGGCAGGTTCAACTTTAGCCGAAACAGACGTGACCACGGCCGGATTATACCATACGGGCGAGTTTTGGGAGCGCATTGACTGCGCGCGCCCGGTGTGCTATGCTGAATCCGTCGATATGAGAGGAGTGTCAATGCTGGAGGTTTCAGACGTTCAGTTCATGCCGGCCAGCCGCGTATCGGCGGCCCAGCGCGTGGCGGTCATGAACGCCGCTTACATCGACTACTTTGTGCCAACGCACGTGACACAAGACCAACTGGAGTTGATGGACCGCTGTTATGACATCATGCCCTCCCGTTCGGTGGTCGCGCGCACGCGTTGGGAAACGATCGGCATGGCCCTGCTTTCATTGCGTGACGATCGGACCTGGATCAGTGGGGTGGGAGTCGTGCCGGCCTGGCGACGTCGCGGGCTCGCCCGCTCGATGATGGCCTGGCTCATTGACCAGGCGCGTGCTGCCGGGGCCAGGCAGATAGCCCTGGAGGTCATTGCGGATAACCACCCGGCCCGGCAGTTGTATGGCTCACTGGGCTTTCGCGAGGTGCGCGAACTGCTGTGCTGGCAACGCCCAGGCACGGCCGACCCGCTCCCGATCCCTTTTGAGCGGCTCATCTATGCTCCTTGCCATGATTTGCTCGATAACTTCGAGGCCTGGCACGGCCAGCCCCCTTGCTGGCAACGTGAACTGGCCAGCCTGCGCAAGATAGCCGGGCCGCTGAAAGGCTACCGGTTGGACTACGAGGGCCGGCCGGCCGGCTATTGTATTGTCGGAGGACACGAGGACGCCGTCGCATTAGTGGACGTGGGGATCAACCCGGAGGCGGGGTTGCTGATGCCTGGGCGGCTGCTACTCCAGGCCCTCGCCGCTATTCACCTGGGTAGCAGCATCTCGATTACGAACGTTCCGGCGGATGACCAACTGAACCGCATCCTGGCGGCCCTGCGGTTCCTTGTCACCTTGCGCCAAATCGAAATGGTGCTGGACCTCTGAGAACACTATCGCCGAGACTTCTCGATCTCCGTCAGTCGTCGGTATCGGCCGAGCGGCGGGTTTGCTTGATCTCGGAGCGCTCGCGCTTGGCGCGCAAGCGGCGCTCGCGGCCCCCGGCAGTCGGCTGCGTGGGCAGACGGCGCTTGCGCTCGTGCAGTGCGGCGCGCAGCAACGCCTGGAAGCGCGCGGTGACATCCTCACGATTGGCCAACTGGCTGCGCGTTAGCGAGGAGAACAGGTGCAGGCTGCCGTCAGCGTCGACATAGTGGCCCAGCCGGGTAAGGAGACGATCACGCTGCATTTCCGACAGGCTTGGGGATCCGGCGATGTCAAATAGCAGCTCGACCCGCGTTTCGCTGCGGTTCACATGCTGGCCGCCCGGCCCGCTGCTGCGACTGAAGCGGAAGGTTAGCTCACTCAAGGGGATCGCGAGATCGTGAGTGATTGCGATCGTTGTGGGGGCAAGATAAGCGTCGGCGTTCACGAGGCACTCACAGTCAAAGACGGCTTTACACCAGCGGCCACGGGAACGGGCGCCGGTCCTCAGGCGGTTCCGGGAAGTGCCCCGCTGCCAGCAGGGCCGACAGGCGCATGCGCAAGGCTGAGATTTCCTTGCTCGCGAGCAGCGCGGAGAGCTGGCGCATGGTCGAGCAATCCGCCTTGGACAGATCGGACTGGAACCGCGCCAAGTCAGCCGTCAGTTCCACGGGGATAGGCTGTCCGGCGAAATCCCAGATCACCGTCCGCAGCTTCGGCTCTACATTGAAGCAGACGCCGTGATCAATGGCCCAGACTCGCCCGCCGCCGGCTCCCAAGCAGTGACCGCCTTTGCGATCGGCGTTGTTGACGATGACATCGAATAACGCCATCTGTTGGAGGGCGCAGGCGTAGAGCGGATCTTGATGGAACGTGAAGAAATGGGCCTCCTGGTCCACTTCCACGAAAAGCTGGACCGCGCCATTGCCGTGTGGGCCGTCCCTCAGCACGGTGGGAGGCACGAAGTCCCAGCG
>Ga0066793_10001602_pt1 | contig 10413 bp, 8 predicted proteins | sample PersoiDNA2013189_FD_83876 | JGI IMG/M metagenome (GOLD analysis project Ga0066793, IMG submission 83876) | Permafrost soil microbial communities from the Arctic, to analyse light accelerated degradation of dissolved organic matter (DOM) -... | ecosystem: Environmental > Terrestrial > Soil >...
CTCCACTCGGATGGTGTAAATCGCGACTGCCAGGAAAGGCGCAATGTAGTGACCGGATCCGTCGGTCTTCACTTCGCGCGTGAGACCGGTGCCCTGTGAGGTGATTTTCACCGTTGCTCCGGTGATGACTAACCCGGCTTTGTCGGCAACCGTTCCGGAAAGACTGCCATTCGCCTGGCTGTAGAGGAATGGACAGCGGGTAAACACGGAACCCAGAACCGTTACGAGCAGCGCTTTTCTTTTCAGCATAGTCCCCACCTTTGCGGCCACTCTTCTCTTCATAAAACTAAGGAGTGGCGATTCGGGCTCGACTCCCTCGCGGCTGAAACCACGCGGCTGGAACGAGGAGCGTCCCTTTTTTTAACGATGGGCCATCTAAATAGATTAGATATGCAAAGTCAAGAGTTTTTGTGCCGGCCCCGCGAATGTGCTGCGACGAGGTGGCGAATTCACTTTTTCATAATGCCTATGCTTTCGCGGATTTTTACGACCTGGTTGCCGGCGATGTTTTCCAAGCGCTGCACGAGGCCGCTCGGGCTCTAGCCATTTGCCCTGGCCACCAGCAAGATCCCCAGACAGTAGAAGACGAACATGAGGACGAGGTACAGCTTGGCTTTGCCGGGTGCGCCTTCAAATTCCTTCCAGGCAAGAACGCCCCAGAGAGCGGCGACCATCGGCGCGGATTGCCCGATGGCATACGAAATTGCTACGCCGGTGAAGCTGGCAGCAACGAGATTGAAAACCATGCCGATGCCCCAGATGAATCCGCCGAGCAGTCCGAGCGCATGGCCGGAGATGGGTCCGTTGAAAAAGCCGGCGAAACTCACGGGCTCACCGACCAGTGGTCTCCTCATGAAATAAGTGTTCCAGAGCAGACACGAGAGCAGCGCGCCCAGTGTGAGGAAGACGGCAATGCTGTAGGGACCGAGCGTGTTGCCGTGGGTCATCGCTCGCGCCACAAAGGGAGCCCAGAGCCCCATCAGAACACCGGAGACCACGCAGACGATGATGCTCTTTTTCGAAACCGAGCGGCCGGCGATCGCCAGACTGCCGTAGGCTTTTCCGTCCAGGACGACGGCGACGAGGGCGCAAACGACGCCCGCGGCAAGGAGCGCTGCATTTCCCTTCGGCTGGAGGGCATAGCTCGAAATCACGCCGACGACGAGCGCGATTCCGATGGCAACCGGAAATGCGATGGCGAGTCCGGCCATATCAATCGCGGCCACCAACAGCAGGTTCGCCAGATTGAAGATGGCGCCTCCGATCATGACGGAGACGATGTTGTTGGTGTCGGCGGAACGCACATTGTTCAAGAAACTGGAAGCATTATTGCCAGTGCTTCCCATGGTAAACGCGAGGATCAGCGACACTAGAAAAATGCCGACTGCGTAGTCCCAGTAAAACAACTCGAAGCGATAATTCTTGACGCCCTTGTAGGTGTTGGCCCAGGAGCCCCAGCAAATGGCGCTCGTGATCATCATGAACAGTGCAATATTCAGACTATGGGGTGTGAACATCGCTTCTCCTTGAACGGTGCTTCTCCGTGAGTCTACTTGCTGCGAGTCTACCTGCCGCGAATTCTGGAAACAAACAGCTGCAGGAACCGGTCGGCGTCGACGTCGACGCAAACCTTCGCATTCGGCTCGACTTTGTCGAGACCTTCAATGATGTAGCGGTCACCGTGTAGCACGTTGCGCTCCACCGCGCCGTGGCGATTGGCCACCGTCTCACCGCGCGTGAACTCGCCTCGGGTTTCGACATCCACGTGCATCGGTGGCGCTTTTACAAGGGTTGCGTCGATGGCCACCCCGACCGCGAGTGGATCATACATCGGGGTGCCGCTGAAACCGAATTGCGCCGACAGATCAATCAGGTAGTGCGCTACCTGGTAGATGAAATCATTGATGGGCCCGTGGGTCTGTCCGAGTTGTTCGAGGTACTTCGGCGAAAGCAACGTCTTATCGCCGACATCCAGGCCGACCACGGTCAGCGGCCAGCCGGCTTGGAAAACGATCTGCGCGGCTTCGGGGTCGTTGTAGATATTGGCCTCGGCGGCCGCGGTCGAATTTCCGCCGGTGATCGAGCCGCCCATGAGGATGACTTCCTTTACCAGAGGAACAATGGAGGGGTCTTTCTCCACGGCCAGCGCGATATTGGTGAGCGGGCCGACTGGGACCAGAGTGATTTCGTGCGGAGCGGCGTGCACCATCTCGATGATCAGGTCCGGGCCATACCGGGAATCGACTTTGCATTTGCTGGGCGGCAGGTCGACATTAGCCAGCCCATTCTTACCGTGCCAAAACTCTGCTGTAATCAACTTCTGGAAGAGCGGATGCTGGGCTCCAGCGGCGACGGGAATATCGCAACGCTTGGCCAGCGAGATCATGCGCAACGCGTTCTCCAGTCCCTGCTTGGCGGTTACGTTGCCCGGCACGACGGTGACGGCGCGGACGTCCAGTTCTGGCGAGTTCAGTGCCAGCATCAGGGCCATGGCGTCGTCAGAACCGGGATCGGTATCGAGGATAATTTTTTTGGTAGCACTGGACGCGGGGATTGCCAGCGCAATTACGAAGAGTGCGGCAATGAAAAGCCTTTGGTAACCTCCGAAACGATGGCCCGGGTTGATCAGAACTCACCTCCGATTGCAGATTGCAGGACGTAGGAATCGCGCCGTAGCGTAGCCGTGCAAAGTCCCAGTGTCAAGACGAAACAGACACTCTTGTCCGGCCTCGGCAAGAAGCAGCCGTAATCCGCGGAGCGACAGCCAGATGCGCGCATTCCGGAATGCATCTTCGGGTGTAACTGCCGTACAATTGCACGGCAAAGGAGCCGCCCAGACAAACTGCAGATCCCTCGCTTCGCTCGGGATGACAATTCCTGAAGTTTTTCAACAAGCTCCTGGTGGAGAGCACTTGATGCCGGTCGGCCACAACGACTTTCGGAGCGTCGCAGGCCGTGAGTCGCACAGCGGCGGTGCGATTGCGATTCTCTCCGGGCGGCCTCTGCTGCCAAATAGCGGCATTCCCCTCAACCTGGATTGGGTCCGGGAAGTGCGGGTCAACACCAGCGGGGTCGAGCGCCGCGCTCAATCCCATGTCGCGCGACGAACGGTGAAAAAAGAATGGCAGGCGGCGTGGCTTCTGCGGGCGATCACCTGCATGGATCTGACGACGCTTTCCGGCGACGACACCGACGAGCGCGTTCGCCGCTTGTGCGCGAAGGCCCGGCACCCCATCCAGCAGGAAATGGAACAGAAGCTTGGCATCGAGGAGCTGCAAATCAAGGTCGCCGCCGTCTGCGTGTACCACACGTTTATTGAAACGGCTCTGCACGCGCTCGAGGGCAGCGGGGTGCATGTCGCTGCCGTGTCTGCCGGTTTCCCCGCAGGCCTATCGCCGCTGGCGGAGCGCGTCGCGGAGATTCGCCGATCGGTGGAGGCGGGCGCGCATGAGATCGACGTCGTCATCACCCGGGCGCATGTTTTCGGCGGCCGCTGGCAGGCGCTCTACGACGAGGTGGCGGCTTTCAAGCAAGCCTGCGGACCCGCGCACATGAAGGTGATCCTTGGCACTGGGGACCTGCTGACGCTGCGCAACGTGGCGCGCGCGAGCGTGGTTGCCATGATGGCAGGTGCTGACTTCATCAAGACTTCGACAGGTAAAGAGCCGACGAACGCGACCTTGCCGGTCGGCTTGGTGATGACTCGCGCCATCCGCGAGTACGCACAGCAAACCGGAATGGCGGTGGGTTTTAAGCCGGCGGGCGGCATCCGCACGGCGAAGCAGTCGATCGAGTGGCTGGCGATGATCAAAGAGGAGCTGGGCCCGTCGTGGCTGCGGGCGGAAATGTTCCGCTTCGGAGCCAGCGGCTTGCTGGGCGACATCGAGCGGCAACTGGAGCATCAGGCAACCGGGCGTTATTCCGCCGAGTATCGGCATCCGATGGCGTGAGTTGGGAACAGAAGTGGAGGGACGGGCGTCTCGCCCGTCCAGCCGGGCGAGGACGCCCGGCTCTCCACTAGTAAGCTTGGATCGACAGCAGCAACAATCACACGGTCGCGTTACGAGTCCGAAAAAGGAATCGAGCAAACGCCAATGAGCATTGCCGAAAAGTTCGTGAGCATGGAATACGGGCCGGCCCCGGAGGATTCGAAGGAAGCAGTGGCTTGGCTGGAGCGTCACGGCCACCGCTTCCAACATTTCATCGGCGGCGGATGGCAGGCACCCGCGACGGGAGGGTACTTCGACACGCTCGATCCTTCGAACGGAGAGAAACTCGCATCGGTTTCTCAAGGGTCGGCGGCGGATGTTGACGCCGCGGTCAAGGCCGCGCGGGCTGCGTCTTCTGGATGGCGGGCGCTCACTCCGCATTCCCGCGCGCGCTACCTCTATGCCATCGCGCGGCTGGTGCAGAAGCATTCCCGGCTGCTGTCGGTGCTTGAGACGATGGACAACGGCAAGCCCATCCGCGAGAGCCGCGACATTGATATTCCGCTGGTCGCGCGACATTTCTATCACCATGCGGGTTGGGCGCAACTTCTGGAACAGGAGTTCCCCGAGTACGTGGCCTGCGGAGTTGTGGGTCAGATCATTCCGTGGAACTTCCCGCTGCTGATGCTGGCGTGGAAGATTGCGCCCGCTCTGGCGACAGGAAACACGGTCGTCTTGAAGTCGGCGGAATTCACGCCACTGACGGCGCTGGCCTTCGCCGAAATCTGCCAGGAAGCGGGCGTGCCCGCCGGAGTGGTCAACATTGTCACCGGTGACGGCTCAACCGGCGAGGCACTCGTCAAGCATCCGGACGTGGACAAGATCGCGTTCACCGGATCCACCGAGGTTGGACGCGCGATTCGCGCCGCCACGGCGACGAGCCACAAGCGTCTTTCGCTTGAGCTGGGCGGAAAATCTCCATTCATCGTGTTTGAAGACGCCGACCTCGATAGCACGGTGGAAGGCCTGGTGGACGGAATCTGGTTCAATCAGGGGCAGGTATGTTGCGCGGGCTCGCGGCTGCTGATGCAGGAGAGCATTGCCGAAGCCCTGATCGCCAAAGTGCAGGATCGGATGAGCACCCTGCGCGTCGGCTCGCCGCTCGACAAAGCGATTGATATCGGCGCGATCGTAGCGAAGGTGCAATTGGACAGAATCCGCAAGCTGGTGGACCAGGGTGTGGCGGACGGCGCGACGTGCTGGCAGCCGCAGGTTACGTTGCCGGCGCGCGGGGTCTACTATCCACCGACACTTCTGAGCAATGTGCATCCGACGTCGATTGTCGCGCAGCAGGAAATCTTCGGACCGGTGCTGGCGGCGATGACGTTCCGCACGCCCGCGGAAGCGGTGGAACTGGCGAACAATACGGTTTATGGTCTGGCGGCTTGCGTCTGGAGCGAGAGCATCAACGTTGCCTTGCACGTTGCCGCGCAACTTAAGGCCGGGGTAGTCTGGGTAAACTGCACGAACCTGTTCGACGCTTCCTGCGGTTTTGGCGGCTACCGCGAGAGCGGTTACGGGCGCGAGGGCGGACGCGAAGGCCTGCTGGAATATATGGAGCCAGCGTGGTTTAGGAACGCGCCGATGCTCCCCGCAGAGAAGATGATCGCGCCACCGGAGGCGGAGTTGAAAGAAGAGTCCGGCACTCCTGCCAGCACTCCTGGCGTTGATACTCCTGGCATTGATCGAACCGTCAAGCTCTACATCGGTGGCAAGCAGGCGCGTCCGGACTCCGGCTACAGCATGGAAGTGCGCGCGGCCGACGGACGATTGCTGGGCGAAGCGCCGCTGGGCAATCGCAAAGATATCCGCAATGCGGTCGAAGCGGCGCGAAAGGCGGCATCGTGGACAAAAGCGACGGCGCACAATCGTACCCAGGTTCTTTACTACAGCGCGGAGAATCTTTCCCAACGGCGCGATGAAATTGCGCATCGTCTGGCCGCCGTGGTTGGTGAAAAGCAGGCTGCGACGGAAGTGGATCTCGGTATCGAGCGCATCTTCGCGTACGCGGCGTGGGCCGATAAGTTTGACGGAGCGGTGCACAATCCTCCGTTCCGGAATGTCGCGATCGCGATGAACGAGGCCATCGGGACGGTTGGAGTCATTTGTCCGCGGGAGGCGCCGCTACTCGGTTTTCTCTCTCTTGTGATGCCCGCTCTCGCGGTGGGAAACACGGTGATCGCCGTGCCGTCGGAAGCCTATCCTCTTATCACCGGCGATCTCTACCAACTTTTCGACACCAGCGATCTGCCCGGTGGCGCGCTGAATATTGTGACCGGATACACGTCGCAGCTTCTGAAGACGCTCGCCGAACACGACGATGTCGACGCCATCTGGTGCTTTGGCGATGAAGCCAGCGCCGCGGCGGCCAAGGCGATGTCGGTGGGCAATCTGAAGCAGGTTTGGACGAACGAAGGCCGCGCGATCGACTGGTTCAACCCGAAGCTGGCCGAGGGCCGATGGTTTCTTGAGCACGCCACCCAGCTGAAGAACATCTGGGTTCCCTATGGCGAGTAGGGCATTGAATCATTGAGTCATTAAGTCATTAAGTCATTGAATCATTGAAAACCTTAGGTTCCCAGCGGGTTTTCAATGACTCAATGACTCAATGACTAAGTGAATCCATGAAAGCGACGCGGACGCCACGAGTAAAAATTTGCTGCATCGGCAACGTTGACGAAGCAGCTCTCGCCATCGAATGCGGAGCATCCGCGCTGGGCTTGGTTTCGGACATGCCGAGCGGACCGGGCGTCATCAGCGATGAACGGATTGCGGAGATTGCCGCGACCGTTCCACCTGCGATTGGGACATTCCTGCTGACTTCGCGACAAAGGGTTCGCGACATCATCGAGCAACAGCGCTTCTGCCGGACGAATACGATCCAGATCTGCGACCATCTCGTCCACGGCACGCATCGCGATTTGAAGGACGCTTTGCCGGGGATTTCGGTGGTGCAGGTAGTCCACGTGACCGGTCCCGAGTCCGTCGAGGAGGCCGCGCGGGTGGGGCCGCATGTGGATGCAATCCTGCTGGATTCCGGCAACCAGAAACTTGCGGTCAAGGAATTAGGCGGGACCGGCAGAACTCACGATTGGAGCCTCAGTCGTGCGATCCGGGAACGCATCGGCATCCCGCTGTTTCTGGCGGGAGGGCTCACGCCGGAGAACGTAGGCCAGGCGATTGAAGAGGTGGGCCCGTTCGGGCTCGATTTGTGTTCCGGCGTGCGGACCAATGGCAAGTTGGATGCGTCCAAGCTAAAGCGGTTCTTCGCAGCGGTGCGCAGCGCAGGTGCAGAATGAGAGATGACTCCAGGGCGCTGCGCTTGCTCTCTGGGTCCCGTTGCAGCCCCGCCGCGACCTGGATTGCGCACAAAGCGGGGACATTTCTAATGTGGTATGACAAACGTAGGGTATCGCGTTGACTTTTGCGAGCCCTACAGGCAAACTCTCAATTCGCCCCTCCACCGCATTCGGGCCAGCACGATGAGCCCGGTGTCACCGTCGCAAGCGAGGCGAAGGCCGACTCAGGAACCGTTCGCTCTATGTCCGCAGACCGAGTCTCCTATACGCTCGATTCGACGCTGGAGACGGTGAACAGCGCCGAAGAGACGGCTGGGCGCATGGCCGCCGAAGCCGGCTTTGACGACGAGGAGATCATGAAGATCTCCATGGCGGTGCGAGAAGCCGCCATTAACGCAGTTTTGCATGGCAATGCCTACGACCCGAGTAAGAAAGTTACACTCGCGTTTGAGCGTACAGCCCGCGACCTTGTCATCGTCATCCGCGATCAAGGCAAAGGGCTCGACGCCAGCAGGATTCCGGATCCATTGACGCCGGACAACCTGTTGAAAACATCGGGGCGGGGTATTTTCCTGATACGCTCGTTCATGGATGTGGTGGAGATCCACCCCTCCCACACGGGCACCGAACTTAGAATGATCAAGCACGTCCACGGCAACCCCGCGGACTCCAAGGAGGCTCCCCAGTGACCATGAAGTCCAGTACTCGTCAAGTGGATGGCGTCACGATTGTCGATCTCAGCGGCCGGATCACCCTCGGCGAAGGCAGCGTAGTTCTGCGCGAAACGGTGCGCGACCTGCTTTCCAAGGGGCAGAAGAAGATCCTGCTGAACCTCGGCGACGTGAACTATATCGACAGCTCAGGTATCGGCGAGCTCGTCAGCGCCTTCACCACTGCCAAAAACCAGGGCGGCGAACTCAAGCTGCTCAACCTCACCAAGAAAGTACACGACCTACTGCAGATCACGAAGCTCTACACCGTCTTCGATGTGAAGGATGACGAAGCAGCGGGCGTAAAGTCTTTCAGCAAGTAGCGGGGCGCGCGGTGCTTGTGGCCGCGAGAGCTGTGGCAGGCCGGGGCTCGGCCCCGGCGCTTCACCCCATCACGCCAAAACCGGGCGTGCTGGGGACCCCGGCGCTCCACCCCATCACGCCAAAACCGGGCGTGCTGGGGATCCCGGCGCTCCACCCCATCACGCCAAAACCGGGCGTGCTGGGGACCCCGGCGCTGCAAGTTCCCTTTTCGGGAAGTCGCTGCGAAAATTTTTGCCCTGCTTAGCGTAGGATCCCTCCTCCACGCCTACAATAAAACCGAGGATGCACTTCTCTGCGCCTCAGCCGTCATGCGTTTTCTTACTCTGGCTTCCTTGCTCGGAACCATTCTTTCGATGAGCGGGGTTTGCTCTGCGAGCAATACTTCCAAGCATGACTGCGTCTCATTCGCCGAAGCGAGCAAACACGTGGGTACGACGAAGTGCGTCAGCGGAACCGTGCTGCACGTGGAAGATGGCACCAACGGCGTCACGTTCCTCAACTTCTGCAAGGACTACCAGACGTGTCCCTTCACCGTGATCGTGTTCCCGGCTGATCTCAAAAAAGTGGGCGACCTTCGCCAGCTCGAAGGCCGAATGATTGAAATCAAGGGTACGATCCAGGACTACGACGGACGCGCCGAGATCGTCTTGCGCCACCCCAAACAAATGGGAGAAGGCGCTTTCCTCTTGGTTCCTCCGGTGCCCACGGACTATGACGTCGAGCGCCATGGCCACTACAGTGCCGGCAAGTTCAGCCATCCCAAAGCCAGCAAGACGAAGCACAAAAAGCAGGGCCCGCCGATTTCGATCGAAGATCCAGAAGAGCCGCAGTAGCGGGTCGCCGCTCTTCACAATCCGCGGATTTCACACCATCCCCTTGCGCAACTCTTCCAGCGGATACTTTGTCCCCCGCCACACGATGCCGTCGTTCGAGAGGGTGCGGACCATGGAGCGCACCAGTGTATACATGAACAGGCTGGTGCTGACCGGATGGAGGAAGAAGTAATACGCCGGAACGGCCGACCTGGCGGACATGCCGTAATAAATCAGAAACAGCGAAGCGAGTGCGATGGCGTAAGGAACTCGCGCCCATCCATGTGCCAGCCAGACGCCAAGAAATGGCCCGAGATTCAGAAAACCCAGACCCACTATGGAGATCACCGTTCGCGGCCACTGGAAAGAAAGCACGGCAAAAAAGTTCTTAGTGAGATTGTTGACGATGCCGAATGCGCCCTTTGCCCAGTGGAGGGAAATCAGGTCCTCCCCAAAAACATTGCGCTGGGCGAACCCTGCCTTCTTGATTACCTTGCCCAGTTTCATGTCATCGAGCACTTCCATACGCAAGGCGCGATACGTGCCGACCGCGTCATAGACCGAGCGCCTGACCATGTTGAAAGCGCCCACACCCATGTGGTCCTGCGCTTTGGGATCGGCGACCTTCCAGGGGCGGTGTCCGAAAACGAAAAGCGCCTGGAAGAAAGCGATCATCATTCTCTCGCCCGGACGCTTCATGATCATGCGCGGGAAAAGGACTACGTGGTCGGCTTGCTCAGCTTCCGCATAGGCAATGGCGCGCCGCAGCGAATCGGGCTTGAAGAGCACATCGGCATCGGTGAAGAGCAACCAGTCCCCACTCGCCTGCTGGCCGGCCGTCCACATGGCGTGCGTTTTGCCTAGCCACCCCGATGGCAGCTCCGAAACGTGGATCACCTTCAACCGGCCGTGCGCCTGGGAACTCGCAGCAACTGCGTCCATCGCCTGCCCGGTGTGGTCCGTCGACCGGTCATTGACGGCAATAATTTCGTAGTTGGAATAGTCGAGCGCGAGCAGCTGCACCAGGGTCTCGCGGATATGTTCTTCCTCATTGCGCGCGGGAACAACAATGCTGACTCTAGGCTCGCCGTTTGGAGTCGCGGGCTTGCGGTCCCATTCGGGCCGCGCGATATCGGCGATATGCGGCATACCGAATGCCGCTTCCACGATGCGCGAAAACCAGGCCAATGCGAGGATGCCGCCTGCAATCCAGTGAACTGTTTGCCAATGCATTCTGCTAGGAAGATGCTCCTGAGGGAACTTGCGATGCCACCGATTC
>Ga0066793_10001603_pt1 | contig 10413 bp, 8 predicted proteins | sample PersoiDNA2013189_FD_83876 | JGI IMG/M metagenome (GOLD analysis project Ga0066793, IMG submission 83876) | Permafrost soil microbial communities from the Arctic, to analyse light accelerated degradation of dissolved organic matter (DOM) -... | ecosystem: Environmental > Terrestrial > Soil >...
AAAGATGGCGACCTCGACGCGATCAGCGTGTCCCCTCGCCACCGACAGGACGCCGCGCACCAGGTCGAGCGCGTCCTCCGCGTTGTTCGGATTCATCTTCCAGTTTGCTGCCACGACCGGCATCGGCGCCACCCTGCTGGCCACCTACGCCTCCTTCAGGATCGCGATGCCGGGCAGCTCTTTGCCTTCCAGGTATTCGAGCGTCGCGCCACCCCCCGTCGAGACGTGGGAGAAGCGCCCGGCCAGGCCGAGCGACTCGATGGCCGCGACCGTGTCGCCGCCGCCGACCAGCGTGTAGCCGCCGGAGCTTGCGATCGCCTCGCCGATCGCCTTCGTCCCATCGCTGAAATCGCTAATTTCCGATACTCCCATGGGCCCGTTCCAAACTACAGCGCCGGCGCCGAGCAGTCTCTCACTGAACAGCGCCACCGATTTGGGCCCGATGTCGAGCGCCATCCAACCTGCCTCCACCGCGTCGGCGTCCATGATGCGCAACGGCTGACCGCCCTCCATCCGGCGCGCGCAGACGAGATCGACCGGAAGCAGCAGCTTGCGACCCGCCTCGGCAGCCACGTCCCGAGCCTCATCCAGCGCCGAGTCCTCGACGAGCCCGCTTCCGGTCGGGTAGCCGCGCGCCCTGAAGAAGGTGTTCGCCATAGCGCCCCCGATGATGAGCGCGTCGACCTTGTTCAGGAGGTTGCGCAGGACCCCGACCTTGGTCGAGACCTTGGCGCCGCCGACCACCGCGATCATCGGCCGGCGCGGGTTGTCCAGCGCCTGGTGCAAAGCCGTCAGCTCGGACTCCATCAGCTCACCCGCGAAGGCGGGCAGGTAAGCGGCGACTCCTACCACCGATGCATGCGCGCGGTGTGAGGCGGCAAACGCGTCGTTCACGTAGAGCTCGCCAAGCGCCGCCAGACGGTGGGCGAAATCGGGGTCGTTGGCCTCCTCCTCGGGATGGAAGCGCACGTTCTCGAGCAGCAGGACCTGGCCGTTCTGCATCTTTCCGACGGCTGTTCGCGCCGGCTCGCCGACGCAGTCCTCAGCGAAGTGCACCTCACGATCCAGGGCGCGCGCCAGGTGGAGCGAGACCGGCCGCAGCGACAGATCCGGCTCCACGCCCTTCGGCCGCCCGAGGTGCGACATGACGATCACCTGGGCGCCGCGTTGGGCCAGGTGGAGGAGGGTGGGCACCGCCGCCCGGATCCGAGAGTCGTCGCTGATAGTCCCTTTCGACATCGGCACATTCAGGTCTTCGCGCACCAGCACCCGTTTGTCCGCGACGTCGACGGACGTGATCGATGCTTTCAGAGTGTCTCAGCCATGTAGGCGGTGAGGTCGACCATGCGGCAGCTGAAGCCCCACTCGTTGTCGTACCAGCTCACGACCTTCGCCCATCCGTCGCCCAGCATCAGGGTCAGCGGCGCGTCGACGATCGACGAGTGGGGATTGCTCTTGAAGTCGGACGAGACCAGCTCTTCGTGGCTGACCGCGAGAATCCCGCGCAGCTCTCCACTCGCTGCCTCTTCGAATGCCGCGTTGATGTCCTGGGCGGTCGTCGTCTTGCTTAGCTCCACCGTGAGGTCGACGACCGAAACGTCGAGAATCGGCACGCGGAAAGCCATGCCTGCGAACTTCCCCGCCAGCTCGGGGAGAACCTCGGCCACGGCACGGTTCGCGCCTGTGGTTGTCGGAATGACGTTGTCGGCGGCGGCCCGCGCCCGGCGCAGGTCCTTGTGTGGGAGATCCTGCAGCTTCTGGTCCGCGGTGTAGGCGTGAATCGTCGTCATCATCCCGCGCTCGATGCCGAAGGAATCGTGCAGCACCTTGGCCAGCGGGACGAAGCAGTTGGTCGTGCAGCTCGCGTTGGAGATGACGTTGTGCTTCTTCGTGTCGTAACCCTTGTGGTTGACGCCCATCACGACTGTGTAGTCCTGGTTGGTCGCCGGCGCGGAGATGATCACCTTCTTCGCGCCGCCCCTGTCGATGTGCACGCGCGCTTTGTTTGCGTCGGTGAAGAGACCTGTCGACTCGATCACCAGGTCGACGCCGAGATCCTTCCACGGCAGCTCGGCCGGGTCCTTGTGGCTGAGGAACTTGACGGTGTGCCCGTCCACCTTGATCGCGTCGGCGGTCGCGGAAACCGCGGGGCCGAACGTTCCCAGTGCTGTGTCGTGCTTGAGCAGGTGCGCGAACGTGTGGGCGTCACCTATGTCGTTGACGGCGACGATCTCGAAATCCGCCTTCAGCTCGTGGGCCGCGCGGTAGATGTTGCGGCCGATGCGGCCGAAGCCGTTGATACCGACCTTCAAGGTCATGTGGGCAAGCTCCTATTCATGGCGGGCAAGAACCCTGGGGAGACTCCGGTGGGGAAACCCCGCCGAATCCTGTTGAACGACCGGAAGTAATGTTAGGCGGAGCGGCGAGCTCGTTTGGCCGGACCGACCTCGCCGTGCGAATCGGCCAACACCTGGAGCCGCCGGAGGCGGTGGTTGACCGCGGATTTCGACAACTGCATCCGACCGGCAAGCTCTCCGAGGTTCAGCTCCGGGTGCTCGCTACGCCAGCGAGCCATCTCGCGCAGAGCCGGCGGAAGGCGGTCCAGCCCGCCGTTGACCTCGAGCCGCTCGATCGCCGCCGCCTGGCGCAGGCCGGATCCGATCGTCTTGCCGATGTTGGCTGTCTCGAAGTTGAGCCGGCGGTTCACCTCGCCGCTCAACTCGCGCATGACCCGCACGTTCTCGAACTCCATGACCGCGCGGCTGGCGCCCATCAGCGACAGGAGCCGCACGATCGCGTCGCCTTCCTTGAGGTACGCGACATGCTGGCCGCCGCGCTCCATCACGCCGACCTTCGCGTCCGCCGAGCCTGCCATGTCGACCACGGCGGCCGCCCACGTGCTGGTCGCGAGCACGAACTCGAGGTGGTAGCGCGAGCTCGGCACGTTGACCGACCCGCAGCCCAGGAAGAGCCCGCGCAGCATCGCCTTCCTGTCGCACGCGGCGTCGGGCACAGCCCGCATCGCGGACTGGGTGAAAGCCGGCACGAGGCCTTGCGGCAGCGCGAGCTCGATGAAGAACGACATGCGTTTGCGCGTCTTGACCGCCTGGTACTTGGCCTCCATCGGTCCCACCGCGCGACCGAGCCTGACCACCTTTCTCGCCACGGCGTTTCGCAGCAGCGAGAAGTAGGCCGCCTGCCCCGCATCAGCCGGACGCTTGATCAGCCTGGCGCGGGAGCCGAAATAGATCCCGAGCAGCTCGCTGAGCTGGCAGCACGGTCGCGCCGGCATGAGCCCGGCCATCTCGTTCTTGACGTCCGCCGAGAACGAAATCCTGAACCTCCAGAGGAAGAATTGAGCCCCCGCCCCAGAATCGCAGTTTACCCCTGGAGCCCATTGCGTTGGACAATGTTCGTGGGATGAAATGCGGTGGCTGAGATGAGGATGATCGAGGCGGTGCGCGCCGCCATCGGCGAGGAGATGGAGCGCGACGACCGGGTGCTCGTCATGGGCGAGGACGTGGGCCGGAAGGGCGGGGTGTTCGGCGCCACCGACGGCCTCTACGCCCGCTTCGGTGAGGCACGCGTGCTCGACACCCCGCTCGCCGAATCGGCCATCGTCGGCGTCGCGGTCGGCGCCGCCCTGAACGGGCTGATCCCGATCGCGGAGATCCAGTTCGCCGACTTCATCCATCCAGCGTTCGACCAGATCGTCAGCGAGGCTGCGCGCACGCGATACCGGTCCAACGGGGACTGGGCCGTGCCAATCGTGATCCGGACGCCTTTCGGCGGCGGAGTCCACGGCGGGCTCTATCACTCGCAATCGATAGAAGCTTTCTTCGCCCACGTTCCCGGGCTCAAGGTCGTCGTGCCCAGCATGCCCGCGGACGCGCATGGCCTGCTGAAGTCGGCTATCCGCGATCCCGACCCGGTGCTCTTCCTCGAGCACAAAAAGTTGTACCGCCTGGTCACCGAGGAGGTTCCCGACGGCGACCACCTCGTACCGATCGGCCCCGCGGTGGTGCGCCGGCCAGGCTCGAAGCTGAGCTGCTTCGCCTGGGGGCTGATGACGCATTACTGCCTCGAAGCGGCTGCGCAGCTGGAGACCGAGGGCGTCAGCGTAGAGGTGGTCGATCTCCGGACGCTGGCGCCGCTCGACCGGGAGGCGATCCTCGAGTCGGTGCGGAAGACGGGCAAAGGCATGGTCGTGTACGAGGACAACCTGACCGGGGGCTTTGGCGCCGAGGTCGCTGCCATCATCTCGGAGCACGCTTTCGACGCGCTCGACGGCCCAGTCCTGCGGGTCGCCGCTCCGGACATCCCGGCCATGCCGTTCAACACCCCCCAGGAGGAGTTCTTCATGCCGAACCCTCACAAGATCGCGGAGGCGATGAGAAAGCTTGCCGCGTACTAAGAAAGCCTCCCTCCCCCGCACGGAAGTCTCCCTCCCCCGCGAGGAGGCTCGTGGTCGGGGGCCTTTCCCAACCATCTCCCGCGAGGAGTATTCGATTCGGCGGGAGGCCGTCGCGGCAGGCATGGAGGCGGCCGGCCTGGACGCGATCTGCGTCTTCTACCCGGCCCGCATCGCCTACCTGACCGGGTTCCACCACATACCCACCGAGCGCCCCATCGCCCTGGTGCTCGGCCCGAAAACCACAGCGGCGCTCGTGGTCCCCGCGGTGGAGAAGGAGCATGCGGAGTCCTCGACCTCCCTCGACCGGGTCGACGTCTATTTCGAATACCCGGGCGCCGAGCATCCGATGGAGCGCGTGTCCGCGACCCTCGCCGAAGCGGGTGCGAGGCCGGCGCGCACCGGCGCCGACCACGACGGCTACATCCCGTACTGGGGCTACCGGGGACCGCTGCTGAGCGAGCTCATCGGTCACCGGGCTTTCGACGCCGAGCCGATCATCGAATCGCTTCGTCGCGTGAAGTCACAGACCGAGATCGCCTGCATACAGCTCAGCTGTGATTGGGCGGTGCGCGCGCACCACCGGATGCAGTCCGCGATCCAGACCGGCAAGACCGAGATGGAGATCTACGCGCCGGTGGTCACCGAGACGCTGCAGGAGATGCTGCGCGAGATGCCCGGCTGGCGCCCGCGGTCTTTCGCGGGCAACGGGCTGGAATCGATGTTCGTGGCCGGCCGGTCGACGGCGATGCCGCACGGTTTCGTGCGCGGCCACGGCGTGCAGTCAGGCGACGTCCTGGTGAGTGGAGCGAGCGCGGACATCGACGGCTACCTGAGCGAGCTCGAACGGACGATGATCGTCGGGGAACCTACGCCTGAGCAAGCCCGCGCATTCGCCGCGATGCTCGCCCTCCAGACCCGGGCGCTGGAGGTCATGGCGCCAGGCGTGCCTGCGGGTGAGGTCGAGCTTGCCACCGTCCGGCTCGCCGAGGAGCTCGGGGTCGCGAGCAACCTCCGGCACCATGTCGGCCACTCGATCGGGCTCGAAGGCCACGAGGCGCCATTCCTCGACCGCGGCGAAGAGACGGTGCTCGAAGCGGGAATGGTGTTCACGGTCGAGCCTGGCGTCTACGTCAAGGAGCTCGGTGGCTTCCGGCACTCCGACACCGTGGTAATCACCGAGGACGGCTGCCGCGTCATGACCGACTACCCGCGGGAGCTGAAAGACCTGACGATCTAGTTGAGGTTCGCCTGAGAGCCGAACCTCATGCCGTAACCGCCTCGGGCTCGGGCATGGGCCGGACCTTGCTGGTGAACATGTGCAGCACAGTTATGCCGTCGGTGGTGTGGCGGCGTACGCGATCGACGGCCATCGGGGGCAGCATGCCCTGGTCCTCGAGGGTAACCAGGGTTTCTTTGGGCATCACGGTCCTCCACACCTCGCCGACCATCTCCCGCGGAAGGCTTCCCGGCATGTAGACATACCGGCGGTTCTTGACATGCCCGCGCGCGAGCATCTCCGCCCGAGCAAACGCATCGTGAGCGGAGAAGTCTCTGAGGTAAGGGTCGGCCACTTCCAGAAGTTCGTGATGTTGGTTCGGATAGCGGTCGCCTCTATAGAGGAAGACAGCGCCGCGGCCGGCGGCGGCATGGGTGGCTGCGGCCATCACAGCCTCGGCCGCCAGCTGGTCATGGGGCAGAATGACCAGCACCTCGCCGGCCGAAGGCCGATTGCCAAGTGCGGTGGCGATGGATTCCGCCGCCCGTTGAGGTCGGAACGGTACAGGGAAGACGCTTGGCCTGCGACTGCGGTAGTAGCGGTACGTCATGAGTCCGATGACCAGCCCAACGACTGTCAGCCCACCCCCGAATTCTGTGGCGAGCGGCTTGTAGATCAGGTTCACCGCCCAAGCGATGACGACCAGGATCGTGGTCACTACGCCGATCACAAAGATCGCGGTGGCGCCAGCCGTCCATGCAGCGCGTTCGCGCCAGCGCACGACGTCGAGGCTGACGCAGGTGAGCACGAACGTGCCGAGCAAACCGAACGCGTAGAGGTCACCAAGCAGGGTGACCTGGGCCCGCGCGGCGATCGTGATCACGACGGGCATTGCGACCGCGACAAGGATCGACCAGTGCGGTGTCACGCGCCACCGGTTCCGGCGCTCCAGCGCACGGGGCAGGAAGCCCATCCGCGCCAGCGCGATGAAGACGTGATACGCGCCGATGATCGCCGTGTTGCTCGCGAAGACGAGGAGCAGCGAACCCGAGATGGCGACATAATCGCCCGCCAGGTGACCCGCGACCCGAGCACCGAGCAGCGAGATGAACTGGTTGGGGTCCGCGTTTCCATTTAGAAGGGTGGTCGACCATAGCGTGAGCAGCGGGCTCGTGATCGCCATCGTCAGGACGACGGCCGTCATGGCTCGAAACGCGACTCTCTTGCGCGGCTCGCGCATCGCCGGTGCGAGCTGCGCGACGCTCTCGAGTCCCGAGAAGGCAAGGAAGGCCGCTCCGTAGCCCGTGATCAGCAGGATCGGGGTCAACGGAGGCCCATGCGTGATCGCGCTGAAGCTGTGCATCACGCCGGCCGGTCCGAGGAAGAGTGCTGTCGCGAGCACCACGACAAGCTGCCCTCCTCCAGCGAAACACGCGACGATGGCCGTCGCCCGCGCGCTCTCCCTGATGCCGAGCAAGTTCAGGATCCCCAGGGCGATCAGCGCGCCGACCGTTGCTTGCAGCGCCACATTTTTCAGGGAGGGCATCACCACCGCGAGGTACAGGACTCCGGACAGCGCGCTGAGGGCGGCGGTCAGGAAGTAGTCGACCAGGATCATCAGCCCGCCCAGCAGACCGGCAAACGGGTGGAGCGCCTGCGAGGAGACGTTGACCACGCCGCCGCCTTCGGGATATCGCCATGTGACCTCGGCGTACTTCACACATAAAAGGACGAAGACGAACAGCGTCATCAAGACGAACAGGGCGGAGCGCGAGCGGAAGGGGCCGTAAAGGATGCCCGGCACGTAGTAGACCGAGGTGCCGATGTCCGCGAAAACGACGGCCCAGCACAGAAAGGCCCCTAGACTTCCGCCGCGGACCTTGATCCTGCGGCGGGAAGGTGCGATGGCCTGGCTCAATCGCTCTCCAGGTTCCGGCGTTCGCCGAGGTAGCGCTCCAGGTTCGCGAGGTCGGTGCGCACCTGGTTGAGAGCCCGCTGGGCTTCGCGGTCTCCGAGGTCCATGTATGCGACCGCGGCCAGGTAGAGGTCGGCGCGCTCGAGCTGGCGCATGGCGGAACCCAGGACGTTACGCCGCTGCTTGGCGGTCCTGGTTTGGGGAAGCTGCACGATTGCGTTGCGCACCACCTCAACGTAGTCGGGCGGTTGTTAGGCCTGCGTTTGGCCGAGCCCCGAATTCGTATGGATGTCGTATGGGTTGCGCCGCGATCCTTTACCCTCGCCTCCCATGGGTACCGAGCACATCGCTCGCCGTGGCCGCCGCCCAGGCGACCTTCGCGTCGTCGTCCGGCGTGCCACCAAGCTGCCGCGCTCCCTCGGGGCGCCGGCGCTCTTCGCCGCGAGCTACGGGAACGTCGGGTCCAGCATCTATTACGCCCTCGGCGTCACCGCCGCGTTCGCCCTGGGACTGACGCCCCTGGCTCTGATCCTCGCAGGCCTCATCTTCGTCAGCACCGCCCTCAACTACGCCGAGGGTTCAGCGGCGTTGCCACATGCCGGTGGAAGCTCACAGTTCGCCCGCCGCGCATTCAACGCCCCGATCGGGTTCCTGGTGGGCTGGGTCCAGCTGCTCAACTACACGGCGACCGTTTCAATCTCCGCGTATTTCGCGATCAGCTACCTCGGAGTTTTCAGCAAGTACTTCTGGCTCTTCGGCCAGCTCAAGTCGTCCGAGGTCTGGCACATAGGCGCAACCATCGTGCTGATCGGCTTGCTGCTCATCGTCAACATCATCGGAATACAGGAATCTAGCGCGCTCAACCTGACGCTGGCCCTGACGGACCTGGTGACGCAATTTGCGCTTGTCATTCTCGGGCTCATCTTCCTGCTCAACATCCGCACGGTGATCAACAACGTTCACCTGGGAGTGGCGCCCACCTGGGGCAACTTCCTGGCCAGCGTCTCCATCGCCATGGTCACCTATACCGGAATAGAGACCATCTCCAACATGTCCGAGGAGGTCAAGAACCCTGGTCGCAGCGTGCCTCGAGCGACGTTTGCAGTGATCGCCGCTGTCTTGTTCGTTTCGGCTTTCCTGCCGACCATTGGCATGAGCGTCTTCCCCGTCCATCTCGTCGACGGCCACTACACGACGGCCCTTGCCACCACGTACAAGAGTGACCCCGTGGCCGGCATCGTCACCGGATTCAACACGGTCTCGACGACCCTCGCCTTCTGGGCAGGCCTCTGGGTCGGCTTCCTCGCCTTCACCATCCTCGTGATCGCGACCAACGCGGGCTTGATCGGGATCTCCAGGCTGAGCTACTCGCTGGCCGGCGCCGACCTGCTTCCGCATCGGTTCGCCCGCCTCCACCCGAAATTCAAGACGCCATATATCTCGATCATGGTCTTCGGCATCGCGGCGGCCGTCCTCGTCTTACCTGGAATCTTCGTCCATGGTGAGGAGATCGACCTCCTGGGGTCGGTCTATGCGCTGGCTGCGACCTTCGCTTTCTGCTCCGCCCACCTTTCTGTTATGCGGCTCAGGTTCGTTGAACCGAACCTTTACCGACCATACAGAATGCCCTGGAACATCAAGTTCGGGCGAGACAGCATCCCGGTGCTGTCATTGCTCGGGGCGCTCGCGATCGGCACCGTGTTCACGCAGTTGATGTCGCAGAACATCTCCAACTCTTCCTACATCTATCTCGGCTGGCTGGCCCTGGGCGGCATCACCTTCGTGGTCTATCGCCGTTATCGTAAGCAGCCCCTGTGGGAGCCGCTCGAGGTGCCGCCTCCGCTGGACCGCGAGATCGAGCACCTGCCGGCCGCGCCACTGCCGAGCTCGGCTCGCTACAAGCATGGGCGGCGCGTCGCCGCGCACGCCGCAGCCGCAACCGCCCCACACCGCCGCCACCGCCCGGGCTGGCAGCTGGAGTTCGAGCTCTTTTTCGCCCGCCACGGAGCCGCGCGAGGCATCCTGATCGTCATGGTTTTCGCCGCGGTCAGCGGCCTCGCGGTGGGCGTCGACCTGTCGAACTACGACCCCTTCGGTCCCGGCCTCGGCTGGTCGCCAGGCATCGTCCTCGTGGCTCTTATCGCGGCGTACCTGCTGAACCGCAGCCACGGAGAGCGCTAGCCCTCGAGGCGATAACCCACTCCCGGTTCGTTGACGATGTAGCGCGGGTTGGCCGGGTCATCGCCCAGCTTTTTGCGGATCTGGGCGACCACGTAGCGCGTGTTGTAGTTGTCGCCGATCGCGTAGTCGCCCCAGACCTGTCGCAAAAGAGTCGTATGTGTCACGGGCTTGCCCGCGTGCAGTGCGAGGTAGCGCAGCAGCTCGTACTCGGTGGGAGTCAACCTCACGAGCCTGCCCTGGACAGTGACCGTGCGACGGCCGATGTCGATCTCCAGCTCGCCAGACCGGATGACCGGCTCGCCCGCGGTCACGTCAGCCTGGCGGCGCAGCACCGCGCGAATTCGCGCCACCAGCTCATCGGTACCAAACGGCTTCACGAGGTAGTCGTCGGCGCCAGCGTCCAGCGCACGCACCTTGTCCCTCTCTTCGGGCATTACGCTGACGACGATCACCGCCGCGCGGGTCGCGGGCCTCAGCGCCTTCAGAGTGGCGAAGCCGTCCATGCCCGGTAATCCGAGGTCGAGGAGGATCACGTCGGGCCGCCAGGCCGCCGCCTCGCGGATAGCCTCCTCCCCGCTCCCCACCGCGCGCACGTCGAAGTCGTGATAGCTGAGCCCTGTCCGCAGGGCTCTCTGCATTTCGATCTCGTCATCTACCACGAGCACCCTGCCGCTCAAGTCATCGCCT
>Ga0066793_10001606_pt1 | contig 10405 bp, 8 predicted proteins | sample PersoiDNA2013189_FD_83876 | JGI IMG/M metagenome (GOLD analysis project Ga0066793, IMG submission 83876) | Permafrost soil microbial communities from the Arctic, to analyse light accelerated degradation of dissolved organic matter (DOM) -... | ecosystem: Environmental > Terrestrial > Soil >...
ATCATATAAGGAGTCCTATTATTATATATCTTAACTTTTGGGAGAATTAATCTCCTCCTTAACGAATGAACCAAGTTCTTTCAGGGGAATGCTTCTTTGCTCTCCGGTAGACATTATCTTAATTGTCACGCTGTTCTTATTAATCTCATCTTCCCCAGCCATAATAATATAAGGTATCTTTTTTGAATCAGCATAGGAGACCTGTTTTTTAAGTTTGACAGCATCAGGGTAAAATTCACTGCGTACATTAAGACTGCGTAACAGATTAAGAATCTTAATTGCATATGAAGTTTCATTTTCTCCAAAGTTAATTACCAGTACTTCAGTTGAAGATACCCTTATATCATTAAAAAGATTTAACTGATTAAGAACATCATATATCCTGTCGGCCCCGAAAGAAATTCCCACACCCGATATGCCTTCCATCCCGAAGACTCCCGTAAGATTATCATACCGTCCTCCGCCACAAATACTTCCGAAAGCAGCATCCTTTGACTTTACTTCTATTATGGCTCCTGTATAATAATTTAATCCCCGGGCAAGCGTAAGATCAAGTTCAACGTCGCATGTTAAAGAATTGCTTTCAATCAAAGTAAAAAGAGTCAGTAATTCTGCAATCCCTCTCATTCCAGTTTCAGATTTTGATAATAATTTACCAAGTCTGTCAAGTTTGTCTGCTGTATTACCGCTTAACCGGAAGAAAGGTTGCAGGTTTGATATTGCCTCATCTGATAACCCTTTACTGATCAATTCAGAATTAACGTTCTCTACACCTATCTTATCAAGCTTATCGATTGCAACTGTTATATCAATTATCCTGGCTGATTCTCCGATAATCTCGGCAATTCCTGCGAGGACCTTCCTGTTGTTAATTTTGATTACTGTTGAGATTCTGAATCTTTTAAAGATATCATCTATGATCCTGATCAGCTCATACTCGTTTAATAATGAATCGCTCCCGATTACATCAGCATCGCATTGAAAAAACTCGCGGTACCTTCCTTTTTGTGGTCTGTCTGCTCTCCATACAGGCTGTATCTGATATCTTTTGAACGGAAAGACAATCTCATCACGATGTTGCACAACATAACGTGCGAATGGCACAGTGAGATCATATCTTAACCCTTTTTCGCAAATCTTTGAAGACAGTTTACCAGATTCACGTTTAACCAGTTCCTCATCACTTACTGACGAAATGAAATCGCCAGAATTAAGTATTCTGAATAAAAGTTTGTCGCCTTCATCACCATACTTACCAAGAAGTGTTGTAAGATTTTCCATTGCCGGAGTTTCAATGGGCTGATAACCATATAATCTGAATACCTCTTTAATAGATTCAAAAATATATTCGCGTTTCAGCATCTCCTCTGTTGAGAAATCTCTGGTGCCTTTCGGTATGGATGGTTTGGAGGACATAGCAAGGTATTAAAGACAAAAGATAAAAGTAAAAAGACAAAAGTATAAAAGAAACGGAGAATCTGAAATATGCAAGGTATAGAGTGTAAGGTGCCAGGTTGTCCACTTCTTGCCCTGAACCCTGTGCCCTGAGCCTTTAATATTTTTCCAGAACGAATGTCTGCTCGGTAACCGGAGGCCTGACATAAGCCACATCGTGTTTCAATGGAGGCAATTTCAATGGTCTGGGGGTTAGATCCTCATAGGGAATGAGGGAAAGAAGATGGCTGATACAATTCAGTCGTGCTCTCTTTTTATCATCTGCACGGACAACATACCATGGTGATTGTTTTGTATCAGTATAAGAGAACATTTTATCTTTTGCCATAGAATATTCTACCCATTTATCACGTGATTCAATGTCCATCGGGCTGATCTTCCATCGCTTTGTCGGGTCTTTTATTCTGTCCTGAAACCGCTTTTCCTGTTCATGATCACTGACAGAGAACCAATATTTTATAAGTATTGTACCTGATCTTATGAGCATCTTTTCGAATTCCGGGCATGATCTCAGGAACTCCTCGTATTCATCATTGGTGCAATAGCCCATTACCTGTTCTACACCGGCCCTGTTATACCAGCTCCTGTCGAAAAGGACTATCTCACCACCAGCAGGCAACTCGGATACATATCTCTGGAAATACCATTGAGATTTTTCCTTTTCGGTGGGTATACCAAGTGCAACAATCCTGCATATCCTGGGATTCAGACATCCGGCAATAGTTTTAATCACTCCGCCTTTTCCCGCAGCATCCCTGCCTTCAAAAACAACTACCACTTTTAACTTGTTCGCCTTTACCCATTCCTGGAGTTTTACGAGTTCAATCTCGAGATTCATGAGCAACTCCTCGTATTCCACGTCATCAAGTTTTTTCTTTTTCTCCTGTTCTATATCATGATATAGATCGTCTTTTCCCACAGCTTTTGCTTTCGATGAATTTCTAACTCTGTCAGTTGCCATGATATGAGAGTATTATTTAATTTGAAAAGTATCAAAAAAAATTGAAAAGATGAAATAATCCTTTGAATAATGGCATTACTATGATTCTATAGAGAACAAGATTTGGTTGATTTACCCCTGATCACGCTAAATGGAAGAATCAAATGTTAGTAATGCCCCCTGTCCCGCTGAAGTTGGACTTCCCCCTAAAGGGGGATTAATTCTGTGATACTAAGTCAAATTTCACTAATGTGTAGAGGATTAGCCCCCCTTTAGGGGGGAAGGAGGGCAGAAAAGTTATATTATTGTATAAAAGGTATCACCAGAGGGTATCTGAATAGTTCCCCTTTAGGAGCTTTAACACTGGCAATGATTACACAGACTACCTTAAGAGTTCCCAGTATCATGACAATCGGAATCCCTATTATGATGAAACATAAAGGGATAGCCAGAACTATGTAAAGCAGCATTGATAACTGGAAGTTAAGAGATGCTTTCCCATTTATGTTTACCCATGAAGATTCATCTCTTCTTGATAGCCAGCAAATAAGAGGTCCGATTATACCGCCGAACGGAAAAAAGAAACCAGCAAAAGCTGAAAGGTGACATAGCATAGCCCAATTTCTTTCTGTTTCTGATAATACTTTATTCTCTTCCATGATATTTAAGTATTTATTAAAAGACGGCTTTGCCTCGTCAGTGTTGCATATTATCGCTCAAGTCTTTTCAGATCTTCGGGTAATAAACCATTCGGATTGGCATTGTCAATCATATGCAGGTTATAGTAGTACAATTCTGAATCATCAGTTCCAATCAGCATTACAAAGCAATAACCTGAATACCTGTCGCCCATAGGTCCTACCTTATGGAGAATCACAGTATCGGGTGTTTTATTCTGAATTGCCTTTATAATGTCATCATCTGTAACAATCTCAATATTACTGGTATAGGTCGCTTTTATTTTTTCAATCGTTGATATTTCCGGAGAAAGGTCCTCCTGTTCCACAAGTATAGTTTTATTCTTAATACCAGGTATATTTTTATTGTAAAATTTTAGATATTTTCTCAGTGTTAGTGAAGGATCTTCTAAAATCTTTTGTGCATGTTTCTGCATGAAAGATACAATAGCACCAAGCTTGTAACTATATACAAGATCATCTACCCCGGCAAAAGAAAGCGGGACTGCGCAAATTTCAGGCATCTCAGCAAGTTTATTGACATCTTTTCCCTGAAGAAGGTTTATAAAATTATAGAGGCCATGAGATTTGTCCTTATCGAAATTTGTCTGTGTAAGTACAAGGAATGAATAGGCAGGATTCAATCTCCTGATGTTAAAATCCCTAACTGTAATAAATTCAAATGGTGTGATTTTCCAGCAAGCGTTAACTGCTTCCCTTATATATATGTTATAGGACGAAAACAGATCATCTTCGAGAACAACACAGGTTTTAGATGCACTAAACTGTTTTATTTCATCTTTACTCGGGAATGGTGCCTGACCTCTCAATGATGCAGCAGATAAAAACAGAATAAAGGATAAAAATAAAGTTCTCATGTTGGAGGCATCATTGAACGGGGACTGGTATAAACAAGGGATTTTTCTCGTTGAATTTCCGAATATACACAAACATAAGGTCCTTTCTCTTTTTCCTGGATAGTTGAACATACTCCTCGTATAATTGATTATCCTTCATGAGTAGAAGTTCAGTATTTTCAACATCAAATTCCAGTACTTTCCCGCTTTCGAAATCGATCAGATACTGTTTCAATTCGTTACGTGTCATGTTGGACCTGTAAGGAGAATAGTACGGGTTATAAGGATTATAATAACTACTATAGCTATATGGAGAATAATAAGGATCGTAATATCCGTATGGGGAGTAATTGGATCGTGAGTCATAAGTTGTTATATCAGCAACAAAGTGACAGATGCTGCCTACGAAGGTGATCCTGTTGAAGCCTTCCTGAACCTGAACATACAAAACTCCATTTCGTGAATATCCCCAAATGTTGTTTTTCGGAACTTCCTGCCTGATGCCCATGTTGTCGTAGAAATAGATCTTATCCACCTCAAAGATCTTCTTAAAGAATTCTCTGTCGTTATAATCAATTGAAGTAAGCAGCTTTGCCTTGGATATAGGGCTATTCATTTTTACCTGGTCAAAATTCAGGTAAATTCCATCCGTGAACTTGAAATCCGGAGTATATTTCACCATTCCTTCTTTCTCTTGTCCGAACAAACGGATAAAAGGTAAACCTTGTGAAAATAAACTAAAAAATAAAATGATCTTCAATATTTTCAACATAGCATTCGAAGTTTTACCTTTTCAGTTCAAATTTCGTACCGGAAATACAAATTTAACGATTTCCTTCAAAGGTTGTTAATTTCCGTTAATGTATATTTATTACTTAATTTGTGTAAATTTACGTAACCTCAAAATCATAGTTTATGGTCAGTGAAACTGAAAATGGTTCCAGGAGTAATGGTTTAAACAAGTCTAATGAGGAAATATTCGAGAAGAAAAGGAAAATGATTGATTCATATTCAATCGTAGTTCTTCTAATCCTTATTTCCGCTGTCCTTTTAATATCGTTAAATCTTAAGCTGCTGGCAGGTTGTCTCGTTATTGCAGGTGCCGGTCTTGGGGTAATTGTCGTAAGAAAAGCTTCAGAACTAAATAAAAACTTTAAAGAATCACTGAATGAATTTTCTTCTTTGAATGAAAGGAAAGATGATGTCATTATCGATTTCTCACATAGGATAAGAGAACCTTTGAATAACCTGGTTATTATCTCCGACATGCTAATGGAATCAGGACTTCAGAAAAAACAAAAAGAGCTGCTTGAGACATTCATTGCATCAACAAATAACATGGTGACCACTGTCAATGAGTTGACAATGCAGTCAGCAGGGAATCTGAGTTATGAGCACAGAAAAGCAATAAGGTTTAATTTGCTTTCAACTATCCAGAATACCATTGAGCTATATGGTCTTAAAGATGAAGCCAATATTGATTTTATCCTGAATAAAAAGGAATTCAGTGACTTTGAATGCTTTGGTGATCCAATAATTCTTAAACAGATATTTCTTGATCTGTTTAATACGATCGAGAATCAATCATCTGAAAGAGTTACCAAAGTTGCAATAAACCTGAAAAAAACGAAAGAAACAGGGAGTGAATCCACAATCGCGCTCAGAATACAAACCGATAATCCAATTGTGCTGGTAAATGATATCGGAATTGATAAAAGTCTTGCCGCAAGATTCATCTCAGCGGGAAATGGCACTTTCAGTCAGGAAATAGGAACAAATTCCACAGTTTTGAACATTTTTCTTCCTTTTGCCAACCCTGTAGTTGAACCCAAACAAAGTAATGCTTCGCAAAAGATTGAAGAGTTAATACAGAAAGATAAAATTCATAAAGATTTAAAGGACCTCAAGATACTGCTTGTTGAAGATAATCTTATAAACCAGAAGATCACCCTGCTTACGCTCAAACCGTTGGTCCACAGTATTGATACAGCTTCAAATGGAAAAGAAGCACTCGACAGGTTCGGAACAACTTACTTTGATCTGATTCTTATGGATATCCAGATGCCAGTGATGAGCGGACTTATAGCTGCTGAAAAGATTAGAGCACTTGAATCAACCACCAATTCACATGTTCCAATAATTGCCATTACAGCTAACGCAATGATCGGGGATAAAGAGAAATGCCTATCAGCAGGTATTGATGATTATATCAGTAAACCTTTCCAGCCGGCTGCACTGATTGATAAGATAAAAAAAATCATTTAGTTTTACCGATTAAAGGTCTGAATCCTATTACCATCATATCATCGACCTGTTCGTGTGCACCCATCCATGTCTTTATGTTTTCGTCAAGGATTGCCTTCTGATCATTGACAGGAAATTTATGAATAGTTAATAATAGGTATCTGAACCGCCTGTACATGAATTTTTTATTTTCCGATCCGCCAAACTGATCAACATATCCATCAGAGAAGATATAGAATATATCTTCGTCTAAAAGCTCAATTTCATGATCTTTATAAGGTACCCCTTCAGGATTCATGCCAATAATAATCTTATCAGCCGCGATCTCAACCAGCCTTCCGTCACGGATCAGATAAAGAGGGAAAAAAGCTCCGGCATATTCCACTTTTTTCCTTTGTCTGTCTATAACACATAATCCGATGTCCATTCCATCCCTGATAATTGTTCCAATGTTTTTTTCCCTGCTGAAGGTTTTTTCTAAACCTTTACTCATAACTGCCAGAATCTTCGACGGAATTTCAATATTGTCTTCATTGATGGTTTTTTCAATTAGCCTCAGACCAATCACAGACATCAGGGCGCCTGGGACACCATGACCGGTACAATCGGCAGCCACAACAAAAACCTTATCACCCTTTTCTCCAATCCAGTAGAAATCTCCGCTGACAATATTTTTTGGCTTGAATAAAATGAAAGAGTCCTGAAAATGCTTTCTGAAATAGGTTTCAGATGGCAATAGCGCTTCCTGTATTCTTTGAGCATATATCAGACTATCAGCAAAGTCTTTATCCTTTAATTCCAATTCAACCTTCTGTAACTCAATAAGCTCAAAAGCCTGTTCTTTTTCCCGCAGTAGTTTCCTGGTTTTAACAAGTGTCCTTGTTTGCAATATACCCAGTAAGAAGATAAATGAAATACTAAGAACTCCATAGAGAACATAGTGGAACGAGGAGGCTGGTGAATTAATAATCCCACCTGTTAATATACCATTAGCAGTTATTAAACCAATAATAGTATATACCTGGAAATATGTTAAACACAAGAATACCATCACATTATACAAAAATAAGTTAATTATCCTTATGTTATCTTCAGGAATTTAAAATTACTTCCGGAGCTAATCGATGAGAATTTCATCACTACCCCTCCGGCATAATCTTATGTATCTGGTTGACGGAGAATTAATAAACTCACCAATTCCGAGAGAATTCCATTTCTGATCTATTGTTGAAATAGTTTCACTATCTGAGCAGACAACGTTCGGCCATTTTCTGGGGAAACCGCCTTTTCTGAAAGCCTTTATTGTTCCATCAATAATAACAGATTGCGGTGAAATAAACTCATGATCCCTTTGCGGATCAGAGTTACCGAGAAGTTGCCATGTCACCATGAACAAATCAGTGACATCAACCGTATGATCAACAATTATAATCAACTTAAAGACCTTCTCCGCGTCATTTTTCAGGAATATGTTCTTAACTTTTTCAATAATATCGACATCCTCAGCTCTGTTCACCGATATAATAAGGATAGGAATATCCTCTTCGAAAAGACTGAGGTTATAATTCTTTATGATTGACCTGTCAATTAAATCACTTTTAATCTTGGAAATATCCGGTTTAACTGATTTTGCTATTTTATGCCTTTCTGTGTTTTCTTCAGTTTGTTTTATTGTGGCGTCGACTCCGACCTTTCCGCCGAAAGAAAAGTTATCTGATGAATGATCGAGAACATCAAGCGGACCATGGTTGAATAACAGGTCCCTGCTGAGATCAACATTAGCAAAAACATGATAGAGAAGTTCCTTATAATTCCTGATATCGATATTTCCACTCACTACAATCATATACTTGGTAAACATCATCTGACCTGCGCCTGATAAGGAATTTATCACTTTCATTCCCTGACCGGGGTAACTTTTTTTAATCTTTACAATTACCAGGTTATGAGCTATGCCGGCATCTGGCATATGAAAATCTTCAATTTCAGGCTGTAAGGTCATTCTTACAGGTGAAAGGAATAACCTCTCTGTTGCCCTGGCAATCCATGCATCTTCCTGTGGTGGAATACCTACGATAGTTGCAGGGTAAACTGCTTTATTTGAATGCGTTATACAGGTAATATGAAATTTAGGATACCAGTCAGCCAAAGAATAGAACCCTGTATGGTCCCCGAAAGGGCCTTCCCATACCGGATCTTCAGAGGGGTCAACAAAACCTTCGAGAATTATATCTGCATCTTCCGGTACGAAAAGATCATTGGTGATACATCGTACCATATTAACCTTTTTCTTCCGGAGGAACCCGGCAAGAATATATTCATTTACATTTTCAGGAAGAGGGGCTGTTGCTGCATATGTATAAACCGGATCACCTCCGAGAGCAACAGAGACCGGCATTTTTTCCCCTTTACTTTTCCATGCTTCAAAATGGGTGGCACCCGTTTTATGACGCTGCCAGTGCATGGCTGTAGTGTTTTTATCAAGAATTTGCATCCTGTACATTCCGACATTTGTGTTGTCAGTTTCGGGATGACGGGTATGAACCATAGGAAGCGTAATATAACGACCTCCATCATACGGCCAGCATTTCAATACAGGTAGAATATTGAGGTCAGGTACCCTGTGAATTTGCTGCTGGCATATTCCTTTTCTTTTAATACGCGCAGGAAGAAAACCAGCCAGTTTAAAGAGACCAGGCAGGGTTGAAAGTTTCTGAAACAGGGTCTCTTTACCAGATGATAAATTATTAAATAAATTTTCTAATTCTGTTCCTGCTTCATCAAGGTTTTTCCTTCCAATTGCCATGGACATCCTCAAATCTGATCCGAATGCATTTATAAAAAGTGGAAAACCGGTTCCGGTATTTTCGAATAGAAGAGCTTTCCCGCCTGATTTGGTCACTCTGTCGGCTATTTCGGTGATTTCGAGTTCCGGATTAATAAATCGTTTAATCCTCAAGATTTCTCCATTTTTCTCGAGTTCAGCAATAAAACCTTTTAATCCTGAGTAACTCATCAGCGGGGTTATTTTGATCTTCAAAGATATTGAATAAGCACCAAAATCCTCCATTAATCAACCCCCTAAATCCCCCAAATGTGTTTTTATCAACCCCCTAAATCCCGCAAAGCGGGACTTTAAAATCAATGAATTAAGAATGAAGAACAAACGAACAGTGAATTTAGAACTGAATCATACTTCTGAATTCTGATTTCAAATGTTTGTCATTCTGATTTCTTTAAGTCCCGCTTTGCGGGATTGGGACGTTGAATAAGGGTAGATATAAAAACAATAATGGGAACTCATCGCTAGGATTAGTTCCCATCCACCGTTTGCAACCGAGGTTGTTTACGATGCCAGATTACTGTTATTCTGACCGGCTGCTTCATCAGGCCGAAACCTGTTTCTGCAACCCATGACTTTCGGGTCTTGCCTGTTACAGCAGAACCTTCCGGCTGTCCTTTCCCACGCCGAGGCGCGGTTCCGGGATGAAGTGTCATTCAGGCGCTGGTACATATTTCCCGAAGGATATTGCATCAGTTTCAGATAACCTGGGGCCGAAGCCCGTCGTATTCTGTTGCCCTGTGACTCAATCTCTGAAAGAACGTTTCCGTTTTTCGGTGATTTACTGAACATTCCGGACGCGAGGTTCGTTTTGTTCATGCTTCGGCTCTCCTGGTGTGCAGACCCGAAGGTCTGAATGAGATAGATTTTGTTTCATTTAAGTAACCTTTTCCGTCTCCACATCTTTTGAGCAGTCTTTTATCGCTCACCTGATAAAATCAAATTTACACCAGGAATATTGAAAAACAATACAATTATCACCGTTGTTATAAACCCAATATAAACAAAAGTTGTTAACAATTGTTAACAACGTCGGGAACCTAGACTGAATGTTCATTTACATTGTCTATGAAGTGAGAAATACTCCTCTCTCACGACGTGGGGACGTTTTCCAATTTAGGTTATGTCTCGATGAATAACACCCTTCTGTCAGCTGCGCTGACATCTCCCCCATGGGGAGAAAAAACTGTAAATTTGTCTGAATTACACTAGATTAGTGAGTATTTTTCCCCCTTGGGGGGAATTAAAAGGGGGTTTAGCTCTTGAGTTTTAGCTCCCTTTTTGAAGGTTGCAGTGCTCAACAAAAAAGGCCATCTTCACAGACAGCCTTAATTATCTGTTTATTTCAAATTATTTCTTATATCCATATACAGCCAGATTGCCAAGAGTC
>Ga0066793_10001608_pt1 | contig 10399 bp, 10 predicted proteins | sample PersoiDNA2013189_FD_83876 | JGI IMG/M metagenome (GOLD analysis project Ga0066793, IMG submission 83876) | Permafrost soil microbial communities from the Arctic, to analyse light accelerated degradation of dissolved organic matter (DOM) -... | ecosystem: Environmental > Terrestrial > Soil >...
AGATCCAGACGGCAACGAACTTTGCCTTTGGCAGTATGTGTAACTGGGACATTGCAGTGGGAGGCGAGCGACAGGAGACGTTGCCGACGTGACCACGATTCTGCCAGAAATTCTCAATGAGTGAAATCGCCTGTTATCGCCAGTCATCATAAACAGCGGCCCCCGGCCACACGTTTCTTCAGCACGTTCGTTATGAAATGAAACGGAATTGCACCGACAATTCCCCGGCTCGTAATTTCCGTCTGGGTTCGGGAAGCGATCGAGAGTCTTGCCGGGCGGACGCGTGCCACTCATGTTTTGGTTGTTTGTGCAGGATAGTGCACTCCGAAATAGTGCGTGGCCAATTGCTCTCTACAACGCCATGAACCTAAGATAGTTATGGGTGTCAAACGGAAGCTGGCTTTGGCGATACACTTGCCCCTCCCTAAGCTCTAGTCTTCCCCCGGAGTTGAATGCGCCCGCCCGGCAGTTGTTCATTGCGGACTGGCGGAGAGGGCGGCCTTGTTTCGGTATGGGGTAGGTCGCCCTGCTTACTTTTCTACCAACCGGCGAATCAGGCGGTGATCGCGGCCTTCACCCGGTCGAAGTTCTCGGAAATGTAAACGACCATCTCCTTCAGCCCCGGCAGGCTTGCATTTGGGTCGATGGCTCTCACGATGTCGCGCACGCCCCGCCAAAAGTCCGCAGGCGGACACGGGCTGTGGAAACACGCTGTGGATTGGCTAGGTCCCTATAGAGCCGGAACGCGACCAGCGACCGGATCGGCCCGCGTGTCCCGTTTCGGCTTCCTGCCCATCAAGCGTGCACGAACCGAATGTGCTAGATGCGCAGTCTCCGACGTGCTGCACCGGTCAGAATTGCCAGCCCCGTCCCCAGCAAGCCCAGAGTCCCGGGTTCAGGAACAGTCGTCTGGCTGCCGCAACCGCCTCCAATGACGTTACTATCCAAGGTCACTGCACCATTTCTCGCCAAGGCGCTCCCGCAACCGATGCTTGCTCCGGTATTCAGGGTGATGCTGGTGAGCGCGAGAATATTTCCTTGAAACTTCGTCGTTGTGCCGAGAGTCGCGGAGCTGCCAACCTGCCAATACACGTTCTTATCTGGACCATTGGTAAAAATAACAGACGAGCTGCTCGCAGTCGTGAGCGTGCTAACTATCTGAAAAACGAACACTGCATTGGGGTTACCATTGTTGTTGAGAGTCAGTTGCCCCGTCAGCTGAGCAGAACTAGCAAAAAAATATACGCCGGGATTGAGAACCAGCCCACCCAAGTCCTGGCCCGTCAGGGTGGAAGTGGGGAACAGGCCCATTGCCGTGTTGTACGCTGTGGTCAGATCAAGCTGAGCCTGAGCTGCGGCCGCGTCTCCTGCGTGGGTCGTTCCTCCCTTGACGATTCCGGGGGGGAAGCCGGTGACCGCGGAACCGGGCGAGACGCCCAAGTTGCCAGTGAGGACGCTGGAGCCGGTATTGGTCACAGTCGAGCCAGCCAGCACTGCATAGCTGCCGGCGGTTCCCAGATGGATCGTGATCGTGTCGGCATAAGCGCCGAGTACCAACAACGGGAGAAGCAAGAACGAGAGAGCTAACCAACGAGTTCGCATATCTTTACCCTGGCCTTCCCACGGTTTTCTATCAGTGACGGTAACTGACAGTAATGGCACTTTAGTCACCAATGCGCTTCCCCCCACCCGGGAACGTTGATAAGTCTTCGCGTTTCATAAACTTAGGCACCCGATAGGCTTTGCCAAGAAAACAGAATGTAACCCCGCAGAAACGTCAATTATTTGCAGCTAATTTGCAGCTTGGGTGCAAGAAAATACTCTTTTAGTGAGAAAAGAGATCAACATTCTGAAGCGGCAACTGATCAACCAATGTGAGCGCGTTCAATCTGCGCCTGATTTTGCGCAAACTGTTGGGCGCGGGCACCGCGGAAGTGGAAAAACCGTGCTGCACGAGTGTTTTCGCAACTCTTGCGCTTTCTGCTGAGCCTGAGGAAGACCGTTTCGCGGATCCCGCTGCGCCTTGCTGATCCTGGATTCCGCTGAACATAGACGCGTGCCTTCTGCGCCGATCGCTGTCCTCGGGGTCCACGCGCAGCGCCGTCAGTTTCTTGCAGACGCAGCACGGCAATGTTATGAGTTGTAGTTTGTCGCCGAACATGCCCATCTCCTGGGCATCAGGAGAGAGCTGAGAAATAAAGATCCGCCTGTGGTTGTTGGTGAAAAATCCCCATAGCGCTCATTGACCAGGGTTCTGAGTTCTATCGCCTGTTAGCGTCACTAGTCGGCAGGCTCGCAAGAAGTAGTTGGCGAATGCCGATAATGTTTGGCAGCGTACATGATCGCGGCAGGCCCTCACAAACATCTTTCCGTGATACTCGTCATTGACATACGCCTCCGGGGCGACTAGTCTTTGCAAGAGTAGGTGACGCCCCAAACATCCCGACTGGCACGGGTTTCACCGAAATCGGCGATGCTGGCTTTTCCGGCCTTTACTGTTCAGATCCCTCGGCAGGTCCGAAGCCGGTACGGCTTTATTCACATCCCAGGAGGTTTCAATGCGTTCCCTTTCCTTTGTTTGGAAGCTTTTTCTTGTCATAGCTTTGGCTGCGTGTTTTGCCGTCAGTAACCTCAATGCTCAAAGCTTCAATTACGTCACCAACCCACCGCACCGGTTTGCCTTTGCGAAGGCCCAACCGGCGGCTTTTCCGACACCCTCGCAGTGCGTGATAGATTTCGGACTTGCCTGTTACACGCCTGCGCTGATTCACATGGCCTACGACATACCCACCGGCCTGGACGGGACGGGACAGACAATCGTGATCGTGGACGCCTATGGCAGCCCCACCGTGCGCCAGGACCTGCAGGTATTCGATCAGACATTTGGCCTGCCCGACCCGGTGCTGAACATTATTTATCCCGGTGGCAAGCCCGTATACAACCCACTCCAGAGCCATAGCGAATTTTCGTGGGCGGCAGAAACCAGCCTTGACGTTCAGTGGGCGCATGCCATCGCACCTGGCGCGACGATCGATTTGGTCATTGCCGCCAACAACGGCGGTAACGTCCTAAACAATGCCGTTCGTTACGCGGTCAGCCATCACCTGGGGAATGTTATCTCGTTGAGCTGGGGTGCACCCGAGGGTGCAATCAGAGGTCGTGGTAATAACACCCAGGTGATGCAGGCCCATCAGAACTTCCAGGCAGCGCAGGCAGCTTCGATCTCGGTATTCGCGTCGTCAGGAGACAATGGCGCCAGTAACGGCTACTCGTTCGCCAATGCGGGGTATCCCGCATCCGACCCGCTGGTCACAGCGGTGGGCGGCACCAATCTATTCATGGATGACTCCGGAGCGTACCAGAGTGAAGACGTGTGGAACGATTCCGACCCCAATCTTTGCCCGTTTGGCTGCACCGCGGGAATTTTCGGCGCCACCGGGGGATCGCCCAGCCTGATTTTTCCTGCTCCCGCGTTTCAGCAGGCGGCCTCCGGCAACACTATGCGCTCCACCTCTGACGTCAGTTATAACGCGAGTGTTTACACCGCCGTTCTGGTGTACCTCGGCTTTGTGGGCGGCAACCAGAATGGTTTCTACTTCTTCGGCGGCACCAGCGAAGGTGCGCCGCAGTGGGCAGCCATCACGGCACTGGCCGACCAGGCAGCTGGACACGCACTCGGTTATCTCAATCCTTCGCTGTATGCAATCGCCTCGGGAAGCGTCTACAGCACGGATTTCCACGACATAACCGTCGGGCAGAATGGCCTCTTCGGGCCAGGCTTTTCGGCGGGAATTGGATACGATTATCCCACCGGCCTTGGCAGCCCGAATGTTGCCAACCTGATCACAACGTTGACGGGTCACTAGGCCAGGTAGGGTCCTCGTATTTACAAAGGCCGGGTGCGCCCGGGTAGGGCGCTCCGGCCACCTCGCTCATTCCAATCCATTGGTGTATCGGATGCACGATTGAATCCGCTGCTCTGGTTAGGCATCGGCAATTCGGAAAATACATTCCGGTGGTCGCTGTCGTAACATCGCCTTTACACTCATTGACCGGGTTGTGAGTGTAATTGATTCCATGACAATATCGGCTCCTTTTTCTCCCGGGCCTTTTGGTTGGTTTGGCACCACCAAAGCTTACTCGGGTCCGGGGAGCCGACATTGTCATGGAATCAATTGCACCAACAACCCACCGGAACAGACATGATGCAAAGGCTAGTTCCGCGTGTGGCGAGTCGTCTCAGTCTCAGCGAAGTGGCGACCTTGGTGACGGCCACGCGGTCAACCAGCTTCGCCAAGCGTTGCTGCACCTTCGCGCCCAGGTAGAGACACCCGGGTTGGAGATCACATTTTGGTGTGTACTCCGTCACTGAACTGACGATCGATTCGGGAGTATGTCTCTGAATGGGCAATACCGTGGCGATGTGAGGCGGGACGCTCATGACACCAGATCCCCATAAGACGTACCACGCTTGGGGTGGAACGCTCAAGAGCTTTGCCGTGGGCTTTTGTGTGTTTTCTCTCGGGAGCGTGTTGGCAGCCTGGCTAAACCTCCACAACGTTCATGGATTCCTAGCGTTCGTGGACAACATTCTGACGGGCATTGCTGCCGGCCTTATGGTTCTCCTTTACGAACGTTGGCGGCAGCGTGACGTTGAGAAGAAGTTGCGAACCATCCGACTGATGAACCACCACGTTCGCAATGCCTTGCAGATCATCTCCGCTGCTTCCGACAGTCTTGACGGCACTGTACCACCGTCGACAGTTCAGGGTGCCGTGAGACGCATCGAATGGGCACTTCGGGAAGTGCTTCCCGGAGAAAGCGAGCTGACTGATGATGCGGCGCCACCGAATCCGGAAACGCCAAAGAAAAAATCCGCCGCATAAATACCCTTCTTCCCCGAACCGATCAGAAGTACCTAGCCTGACTGTCGCAAAATCCCCATTTCACTAATTGATCGGTCGTGAAAACGAGTAGCCAGAAGACGGGGCCTCGGAGTCCTCACCACTTCGCGCCGTTCGAACGAGGTATTGCTGCAGGCGCCCTTCCTCATCGCGGCTGCCCCTTCTGCAATCTGACCCTCTGACCGTTTCATCACAAACAGCTGGGCCATCCGTCACAGACATCCGATTCGCCTTGCGCAACAATGAAGATCTGATTGGGGCAGTGTATGAGTGTGCCGTCTTCCAAGACGGCCCTCGAAGCTGCCCCAAACCATTTTCAGCGCTATTTGACAACCTAAGTCCTTATTCCGGAATACTTTACCTCTAAGTCCTTTAAACCCAAAGACCTGGCGGGAATTTATTTCTAACGGGGTTAATATACTTGGCTCAGTAGTACAATGATTGCGCCGTGACAGGGGCAGTCCCTTTCGTGACCCAAGAAATCCACAAATCGTTACCATTTAGCTATTGAAGAACTGAGGGGTCTGCCGATAGGATTGAATAGGTGCGAACTGCATAGTAAAATTAAAAGTTTGATTTTGCACGACATCGAAGTGAATCTATGAATCGAGAACCTGAAGTAAAAATCACCCACCAAGAATACGTCGAATCAGTTTCCACGGTAACCGGAACGGACAGTTCGGCTACACGTCTCAAGGTTTCTGTTTCCATCCCGTCTTTTGCTGAGCCTAATCGTTCGGGTTCTCTGGCCCAAACCGTTCCGGCTTCTTCTGCTGGAAAGCAGGAGTAGTCACCCCCTGGCCATCGGTTGAAACATTGATGTTGATGTTTTGACTCGGGGATTGACTCTGTTGAACATTCTGCCGCACTGTAACCCGAGATCGGATGTCTGACGCGATACTCCTTGACCACCAAGCTCCAATCGCCGCTAGTATTGCGGCGAGTGCTGTGATCAGGTCGGTTATCGTTTTTACATCCAAATTCCAGCCCATCATGTTTCAGCCTTGCTGCTGTGGCGTTTGCGTCGGTTGTGGTGGTTGCGCAACTAAAAACCCCACAGTTTTGAGGAGCTCTTGGCCTTCATAAATATTGAACGAGTACAGTCCATAATCCGGGAGCGCTAGCTGGGCGATATTGAATTGAAGCTCTGTTTTCCCTGTATCGCCGACCTGCACAGTTCCTTCCAGATTTATGAGTTGGCCGCCGTTCGGTCTGACCACGTCAACGCGAAATTGCACGGTTTCATTGGGCTGGCCGAGAATCCGCATTGCCAGCGAGGAATGATTTAAGGCAGCAGGAACTCTGGGTGCGAATATACGATCAAAAATTCCAATCATGCACATTTTTCTCGAAACATCGAGAAATGCGTAGTCACACAAAATTGCCCAATCACATTCGGCCATAAGGCGCTCCTCACTGCACATGATTTGGTTGAAATAATGTCTTGTCGCTCGTCTTTGCCTCCGCCTCTTTGAGTCGATATTCGCCTCTTCCGATGCGGCGAAACGCTTCGCTTCTGGAAATCAAACCGTGAATCATGCGAGCAGAATTCTTGGTGCTACGCATAATTCCTGATCCGATCAAAATGGGTTTCACTTCTAGCGTCTTGATCGTTCCTCCGTTGTATTTGGCGATCTCAAGCAAAGCTTGCGTTTGCGTCATCCCTCGTAGCTTCTTGAGCGGGAATCCAAGGGGATTTCCTTTCTCATCTTCCGTACCACTGCGAAGAATGACCGCTAGCGCAGCGGTGATATGTTCAATTTCTTTGTCTACATCTTGCACTGGCCTGAGAAGTTTTTCCCTCTTCGCGCTCAAATCGCGTTTTACCTGCGTAAGATATTGAATTGTCTGATCTCGGCCTTCCATAGTCATTTCTCCCGGTTTCACTAAACCTGCTGTAATCTCTAGAATCGAATGTAGGGGCTTATCGACTGTAGACTAGCCACCCACACTCCCTATACGTAAAGATTGAACTGCACAAAAGGCGAGCGGCTCGCGCCGTGGTCTTGGACACCGCAACGCGAATTCCGCCGCTCACCAATTGAGACAGCGTTGGGGGCTGCTTCCGTGGAAAGATACAGTCCTCAACGCTTTCATTCTATCGCCAAATTCGGCTATGTCAAATCGTAAGTCGAAATTCGCTGTGGATAACCCGCCTAAAAATGAATTTGGCCGATTCACAAACCTTCTGGACAGGCTTCTCGCCGTCCCTCACTCCGAACTAAAAGCCAAGCTGGATGCCGAGAAGCAACAAAAAAAGGCCGCTAAGAGCGACCTTTCTTCGGACCACGCTTCCGGCGAAAAGGGCTGAAATTACCAGCCCGCCTCCTTACCAGTGAGTTCCGCATACGTGATGCGCTTTCCAACAATGTTGCTCACTGCCAAGCTGAATCGGTCTGCATCGGTCATCGGATTATCGGCGGTCGCCCGGTTGTTGTACCGGAACACCTGCTCATCAACGTATCGGAACATGTGGAATGGTTCAACGGAAACGTAGGTGCCGCCGATCCCGCGCTTCAACAGCGACCAGAAGTTTTCGATGCCATTTGTGTGGACGCGACCGTTGACGTACTTTTCCATATGATTGATCACGTCATGCACGTACTTGTGCGCTAATCCCTGATAGGCGACGGCTTCGTCGGTATAGACGGTAGAACCATGCTTGACGTTGTTGAGTACCTGGGGCTGCAAAGTGTCGCGCTTCGTGTCCACAACGACCTTGGCGCGGACCTCGCAGCGTCTGCGATCCAGCAAGCCCATGACGATTGTTTTGCCGTAGGTTCCGCGCGTTTTGTTGTAGATGATCTTCTTGTCCTTGTGCATGTTCCGCAGTTTCCCGCCAATAAAAGTTTCATCTACCTCGACTTCATTCTCCGGCCCACCGCCGAGCTTGTGAAAACTGCCCACGTCCAGAGCCTTGCGAATCCGATGCAGCATGAACCATGCGGATTTCTGTGTCACACCGATAGCGCGGTGAATCTCGTAAGACGAAACCCCGTTCTTGCAGTTGGCGATCATCCACACCGCGACCAGCCACTTGTCGAGAGAGATGGGTGAGTCCTCGAAAATGGTATTGACCTTGATGGAGAACTGACGCTTTTCATGCTTCGTCTTGCATTCCCAGATTCGACGAGTAGCGAGAAAGCGAACGTCCTTAGAACCGCAACGCGGGCAGAATACGCCCTCACGGAACCGACGCGCCACAAGGAAGCTCAAGCAGTTGTCGGGATCGGCGAAGTAGATAATCGCTTGTTGCAGGGTTTTCGGTTCGGGTGCCATGACCCGATACTAGCGCAGATCGTTTACTGAGTCAAGTATATTATTGCCTTTCTAACTCTATGATTCCAGAAGACCGGGGGAGGGGGTACCCCCAGTACCAACTGGTAAATAGTCGCCAGAAGGGGGCAGGTCCGAGCCTCACACCCGTCACGATTGGGTCGGGGCGGCGGCTCTCTTTGGGAAGATGTTGCCCACGCGCCGAATTTCGGCGCCCACGGCTTTTAGTTTTTCTTCGATGTTCTCGTACCCGCGGTCCAGGTGGTAGACGCGGTCGATGATGGTCTCGCCGTCGGCGACCAGCGCAGCAAGCACGAGCGAGGCGGAGGCGCGCAGGTCCGAGGCGAGGACGGCGGCGGCGCTCAGCGGAGTTCCGCCGCGGACGATGGCCCGGCGGCCTTCGATCTTGATGTTGGCGCCCATGCGCACCAGTTCCTGCGCGTGCATGAAGCGGTTCTCGAAAATGTTTTCCGTGATGATCGAAGTGCCTTCGGCCTGCGTGGTGAGCGCCATATATTGCGCCTGCATGTCGGTGGGGAAGCCGGGATATTCTTCGGTGTTCATGTCGGCGGCTTGCAGCGGCTGATCGCCCATGACGCGGACGGAGTCGGCCTTCACCGCGGTCTTCACACCGGTTTCCGCGAGCTTCTGCAGGATGGCGGTGAGGTGCGCCGGATCGCATCCTGCGACGTTGACGTCCCCGCCGGTGAGGGCTCCGGCGACGATGAAGGTTCCGGCCTCGATGCGGTCGGGGATGATGCGGTGCCTGGCCCCATGCAGCTTGGTGACGCCCTTTACGCGGATCGTGGACGTGCCCGCGCCTTGGATCTTGGCGCCCATGGCGTTGAGCAGCGCGGCGAGGTCCGCGACTTCAGGTTCACGGGCGCAGTTCTGCATGACGGTCTCGCCATCGGCTAGCGTGGCGGCCATAAGCAGGTCCTCGGTGCCGGTGACGGTAATTTTGTCGAAGACAATTTCGGCCCCACGGAGGCGGTCGGTGACGGCCTCGACGTAGCCGTGTTCCTGCGTGATTTTGGCGCCCAGACGCTCGAGACCTTTGATATGCAGGTCAATGGGGCGGGCACCGATGGCGCATCCTCCGGGCAGCGAGACGCGGGCGCGGCCACAGCGGGCAACGAGCGGTCCTAAGACGAGCGTGGAGGACCGCATCGTCTTCACCAGTTCATAAGACGCTTCGGGAGCGGCGAGCGTGTGCGCGCAAATCGTCGTGCGGTGATGAGCGCGTCCGTAGCAGAGTTCGACTTCGGCGCCCATGGCGGCGAGGAGCTTGCGCGTGGTCTCGATGTCGCGCACCTGCGGGATGTTTTCGAGAATCACCGGTTCGTCGGTGAGCAAGGCTGCCGCCATGCAAGGGAGTGCGGCGTTTTTCGCGCCACTGATTCGGACCGTGCCGAGCAGGGGGTTGCCGCCGCGGATTACGAGCTTATCCATATCGTGATGAGTTCCTAAGAAAACCCCGCGAGCACGCAGGCGGGCGCTACGAATATTCTAGTGGGGATTTCGAAGGCGTGCGCCAAGAGATATTGACCCCGAAGGTGCGCGGATCAGGACCTAGTAGCGCCGCCGTCTCGGCGGCTGTCCGGCGGGCGTCTCCGCCCGCCGCGCCGAGGGCGAGACGCCCTCGGGACAGCCGGCAGGATGCCGGCGCTACGGTAGTCAGGCGCGATACGTTGCCGAGTCTTGAGCACAGCACAAGATCGAAGCCAGTAATACAAAAAGAAAACAGCTGCACGTTTTCGTCATTTTCGCTCTCGTGCAATTGCTGCTGCTATCGCTCTGCGCACTTGACCTTGGGATTCTCTCAGGGCAGCTACGGCTTGAGCGCGGCTGACGTCAGCCGTGGCCATCACCAGAGCCACGGGGACGCGGCCTCCTGCGGCGGCGAAGAATTTGCGCGCTGCTCGGTGGCCGAGTCCGGCGGCTTTTTCCAGGATGCCCACTCCGCGTTCGACCAACTTCTCGTTCTTCGGACTGACGTTGACCATCAGGTTGCCGTAGACGTAGCCAAGACGGGTCATCGCCCCGGTTGAGAGCATGTTCAGAATCATCTTCTGCGCGGTACCCGCTTTCATACGAGTCGAGCCAGCGACAACTTCCGCACCAACCTCCGCGACGATGGCTACGTGTGCGGCTTTGCCAAGCGGTGATTTCGGGTTGCAGACGACGGCAACGGTTTTTGCGCCGTGAGCGCGCGCATA
>Ga0066793_10001609_pt1 | contig 10398 bp, 9 predicted proteins | sample PersoiDNA2013189_FD_83876 | JGI IMG/M metagenome (GOLD analysis project Ga0066793, IMG submission 83876) | Permafrost soil microbial communities from the Arctic, to analyse light accelerated degradation of dissolved organic matter (DOM) -... | ecosystem: Environmental > Terrestrial > Soil >...
AGGCGGTGGAGCTGGGCGTCACGTTCGTGCCGGGTGCGGACTTCGCGTCCGACGGGAGCTTCCGCAACTGTCTGCGGCTGGCGTTCTGTTACGAGCAGCCCGCACAGATCGCCGAGGGCATCCGCCGCATCGCCGAGGTCATCGACGACAAGCTGGAGCTGTATCGGGCATTCGTGGCCGCCGGCGTCGTGCCGGCGGGCGTACGCGGCTGACATGATGGCTACGCGAGCGTCGCGCGCGGGCCTAGCATCAGCGCCGCCCGCACGCTCACGAGAGGGAGGACGCACACGATGAAGGAGAAGATCGCGGTCCTGATGGGCGGGCGCTCGCTGGAGCGCGAGGTGTCGCTCAAGAGCGGAGAGCGCGTGTTCGGCGCCCTGACCGAGCTCGGCTACCGCGCCATCGGGCTTGACGTCACGCCTGACCTCGTCGCGACGCTGCGCCGCGAGCGGCCGGATGCGGTCTACATCGCGCTGCACGGCAGGTTCGGCGAGGACGGCACGGTGCAGGAGGCGCTGGAGTTCCTGGGGATCGCGTACACGGGCCCCGGGGTCGTCGCGAGCTCGCTGGCGTGGGACAAGTCGCTGGCCAAGCGCCTGTTCGTGGAGAGAGGGGTGCCGACGCCGCCATGGGTCACCTTCACCTCCGACGCCTTCAAGGAGATGGGCGCCGCCACCGCGCTCGACCTGGTGCCGGTGTCGCTCGGTGGCTTCCCGGTCGTGGTGAAGCCCGCCGAACAGGGCTCCGCGCTCGGCCTGACGCGCGTCGACGACCCCACCGGGCTGCCGGATGCGCTTCTCACGGCCCTGAGCTACGGCGACGCCGCGCTCGTCGAGAAGTGGGTCGACGGCTGCGAGCTCGCCGTCTCCGTGCTCGACGACGGCGCGGGGGGCCCGCCGCGCGTCCTGCCTCCCGTGGAGATGGTCCCGAAGTCGGGTCTGTTCGACTACACCGCTGCCTACACGCAGGGCGCCACCGAGTACTACTGTCCGGCCCGCCTGCCTCCCGAGGTGGAAGCGGAGGTCGTCCGGCTGGCCGGAGAGTGCCACACGTTGCTCGGATGCCGCGACGTGAGTCGCACCGACATGGTCGTGGACCACGAAGGGCGGCCATTCGTCCTGGAGGTCAACACGAGCCCCGGTATGACCGAGACCTCGCTGCTCCCCATGGCGGCGGAGGCGGCGGGACTGAGCTTCCAGCAACTGGTGGGCTCCTTGGCGCGGGCCGCGTTGGATAGGGTAGAGTGACGGGTAGAATGAGCGTACGGGCGAGCCGCTGAGGCCGCCCTCGACGGTCTAGAAGATGATGGCCCCTCGGTCGACGGAGGTGCACGAGAGATGTACGACGATCACAGGCACGGTGGAGTGTTCGGCGCGTTCCTGCTCGGCGGCCTGATCGGCGCGGCGCTCGGCCTGCTGTTCGCGCCCCGCTCAGGCGATGAGACCCGCAAGATGCTCGCCGAGCGTGGCGAGGGCTACCTGGAGCAGGGCCGGGACGTCTACGAGGAAGGCCGTGAGCGTCTGGTCGAAGCGTACTCGTCGACCAAGGACGCGGCCTCTGAGAAGACCGAAGAGCTCAAGACGAAGATCGACGAAGCCCGTGAGAAGCTGCGGGTCCAGGTCGGCGAAGGCGCCGTGACGGCCCGCGAGAAGGTCGAGGACGTCAAGGTCTCCGCCGAGAAGGCCGTCGACAAGGGCGCGGAGGCCGCGAAGAAGGGCTTGGACGTTGCCGCCGACAAGGCGCAGGCCACGCTCGACATGGTCGCCGAGAAGACAGCTTCCGAGAAGGCGGGCGAGAAGGCCGCGCTCATGAGCGAGCCCGGCGTCAAGTCCTCGGGCGACAAGGTGGAGCCGGCGCTGTAGCGCACGATCGCATCCCGCATCCGACCGGAAGGCCGGCCGCCATCTCGAGGCGCGGCTGGCCTTCCGTATCGAAGGAGGTCGCGGCGGAGCATGCCGCGCGCCAGGCTCATGGAGGACAGTAAGCTCGCAGACCTGGACGGCCGCGTCCTGGGCAGGGTGGACCACATCCTCTTCCACCCGAGCGAGCCCCGCGTCGTCGGAGCGGTCGTCCGACCACGCGTCCTGTGGTTCGTCTGGCTCAAGCCCGCGTACGTCCCCCTGGCCGATCTCCGATTCGACGATGACGAGGCGGTGCGCATCACGCGCGGCAAGCCCGTGCGGGACAAGAAGGCCGCCCAGGCGCTCGGGGCGGACCCGGACAAGACCGTCATCTGGACCGGGATGCCGGTGATCTCGCGCGACGGCCTGCTCGCTGGCGCCGTCGACGAAGTGTGGTTCTCGCTGCCCGAAGGCGACGTGACTAGAATGAAGGTCACCGGAGGGTTCAGCGCCGACGTCGCGTACGGACGCGGCACCATCAGCGGTGATCAGGTCGTCGGGTTCGACGGGAAGGCGGTCGTGGTCGAGCCCCGGCCAGCTGAGATCCACGTCTCGGGGTCGATGGCCAAGCGGGCCGCGAAGGGCGCCGTCATGCTCGACATCGCGGGCGAGATGGCCGGCAGGGCGTTCGTGGATGCCAGCCGGGCGACCGGCAAGGCCATCCGGAAGGCGACCAAAGTCAGCCCGGTGAAGAAGGCGCGCGGCACGTGGAAGTCGATGACCGACGCCTTCCGTGAAGGCATGGGCGAGGACAAGGACGGCTGACGCGCCAGCGGGCGCATCAGCCTCATGGACGGGAGCAGACGGAACCGTATGGCGCGACGCTTCAAACCGCTCACTCCGCAGCGCGTCGACGATCTGCCCGGCCCGTGCGACTGCTGCACGTACTGGGAGACCGTCGAGCGCCTCGAGCCCGCGTGTGGCCGGGCATGCGACCGTGACGCTCTCAGGGAGTGGGTGCGCACTGTCCGTCACGGCTGGGGAGACTGCGGCCGCGTGGCTTACGAGGACGGCGAGGCGCTCGGATTCGTGAAGTACGCACCCGGCTCCTACTTCCCGCAGGCCCGCAATATGCCCGTGGGCGTCCCGGACGCCGACGCGGTGCTACTCGCGTGCATCCATGTGGCGCCGGGATCGCGCCGGCATGGCCTGGGCGGCGTGCTCCTGCAGGCGGCGATGCGCGACCTGGCCGGGCGGGGTGAGCGGGTGCTCGAGGCATACGCCGCAGCCGAGCATGACGCGTCCGCCGACTCACCGATGGTCACCGCCGACTTCCTGCTCGACCATGGCTTCACCGTTGCGCGGCCGCACCCCGCCTACCCCCTCATGCGCCTCGAGCTCACCACGCTCGCCGCTTGGACGGACAGCCTGGAGGCCGCGCTGGCCGCGCTCCAGCTCCCATTGCGCGTGGGGGTCCGTGCCCCTGCGCCGCTGGCTGGCTCGCGATGAGGGGGCCGATCCGACCGTGACCGACAAGTCGGCCGCCGGGGGCCGCAAGGCCGGCTCGCTGGACCGGGTCCGTCGCTACCTCCAGGAGCGCGGGCACGCCGACGACCTGCTGGTCTTCGACGACCGCTCGACCAGGACATGCGACCTGGCGGCCCAGGCCGTGGGCTGCGAGGTCGGACAGATCGTGAAGTCGCTCGTGTTCGTGGCGGACGGAACCCCGGTGCTGGCGCTCGTCGCTGGGGACCGCAGGGGAGACACCGCGGAGATCGCGGAGATCGTGGGCGGCACAGACGTTCGATTCGCGGACGCGGACACGGTGCGCTCCGCGACCGGCTACGCCATCGGAGGCGTCTCTCCGTTCGACCTGCCCGAGGAGCTCGTGGTGTTGGTCGACGAGTCCCTGCGGCGGTTCGACGTCCTGTACACGGCCGCAGGCACGCCGAGCTCGATGGTCCGCTTCGATCGTGACGCGCTCTTCGCGCTCGTCGGCGGTCAAGTGGCACGGATATCGCGGGCCTTGTGACATGACCCACGCCCCCGACATGGTCGACCCTGTCCCGCATGGACGCAGCCGCGTGCCCCTGGCCATCATGGCCGTGGTCGCGGCGGTCGCCCTGTTCGTTGCGGCGTTGGTGCTGGTGGGACCGGGCGACGCGGTCGTCGACGGACACAGCGTCTGGGTAGGCTTCGGCGCCACTCCGGCGGATCTGGTCCGGGCGCATCGCGCCTACGCCCCATGGGGCGACTTCGTCTCGGCCACCGGCCGCGTCCTACGCCTGGGCGGAGGGCTGCCGCCCACGTTCGTCGCCGACGGGCGCAACGTGGCTCCGACCACGCGGATCCATCCGCGCGACCACGTCGTGAGCGTACGCGGCCGCGACGTCGCCGAGGAAGTGGTGACGACCACGGCCCCCGAGCCCGCGCCGGTCGAGTACCAGGGCGAAGGCCCCGACGAGACGGTGATCAGCAGCGGCACGGCCGGCGTGGCGCTTCTCAAGATCGGCGAGGTCTCGCATGACGTCGTGCAGAAGACCATCGTGCTCGCGCCCGTGGCGAAGGTCGTGCGACGGCAACCGTTCCAGTCCGGCGCGAAGCTCGTCGCGCTGACCTTCGACGACGGGCCGTGGCCGGGCCAGACCGAGGCGATCCTCGCCATACTCAAGACCAACGACGTGAAGGCCACGTTCTTCATGCTCTCGGCGGCGGCGAACCATCACAAGGATCTGGCGAGGAAGGTGCTCGCCGACGGGAATCTGATCGGCAACCACTCGGTCAACCACAAGAACCTGTCGAAGTCCACGCCGGACGTCGTGCGCTTCGAGATCGTGAGCGCCGCGGACACGATCCAGAGCATCACCGGGTACCGGCCGGTGTGGTTCCGCCCGCCTGGAGGGAACTACAACGCCACCGTGCTCCAGATCATGTCGGAATCGGGTGTCAGGCTCGCGATGTGGACCACGGACACCAATGACTGGCGGAAGCCGGCCCCCCAGGAGATCGTCGGGCGCGCACTTGCCGGGCAGCAGAACGTCAAGGTCGTGCTCATGCACGACGGCGGTGGCGACCGGAGCAGGACGATCGCGGCGCTGCCGCAGGTCATCGCCGAGTACAAGGCGCGCGGCTACCGCTTCGTGACCTTCGACCAGCTGCCGGCGGACCAGTTGCCCCACTGAGGGGCGGTCCCTTCAGCGCCGGTGTAGCGTCGTCGGCGTGACCACCGCGTCGAGCGGGTGGTCGTGCTCCTCGCACGGGACCTCGTCGACCAGCTGTTCGTCGAAGGCCAGCCCGATGGTGAAGGCGCCCGGGCGCAGGCGAGGAAGCAGCGTGTCGTAGAACCCTCCGCCGAAGCCGACGCGACGGCACGCGCGGTCGAACGCGACCCCGGGCACCACCACCACATCGAAAGCCTCCGGAGGCATCGCCTCGGCGTCGGCGTCCGGCTCGGGGATGTCGCACGTCCCGGGCACGAGCTCGTCGAGCGAGCCGATGCGATGGAGCGTCATCTCTCGGTCGCCGCACACGCGGGGGACGGCGATCACGGCCCCGCGGTCGGCGAGCACCGAGATGAGGGTGGCCGTGTCGACCTCTTCGGGAAGAGCAGCGTAGACCAGCAGCGACCCGGCTGCGGTGACCTCGGGCATGGCGAGGACGCGGGCGGCGACCGAGCGGCTCAGCCTGTCCCGGTCGTCGGGGCCCAGGGAGCGACGTGCGGCACGCGCCTCGGCACGCACGCGTCGCTTGCTCTCGGCCGATCCAAGGTCGGTCATTGTCCCGCTCATCCTCTCGTGACGTACACAAGCCTTGTGCGTCGGTTGCGTTCGCCATGTGGCGGGGACAGTATATCCTGAGTACGAGCGGGGTCTGGACCACACGTCGGCGGCTCGTCGGGCGGTGCCGCAGGTGCTCGTTGTTCGATCGATGCATGCCGGCAGCATCACAGGAGAGACCACGCCTTGAGCAACGCGTCCGAGCCCCCACGCTCCGCCAGTCAGAGGTCGCTGAAGAGCGGGGGCGGCGCGACCCTTGCGGTCGTCTTCGTCGGGCTCGCACTGCTGTCCGTGATGGTGGGCGTATGGTACTACCAGATCCAGAGTGCTCAGATCTCCGCCCAGAAGACGACCGAGCTGGAGTCCATCCGCAGGCTCAAGGTCGACCAGATCGTGCAATGGCGCACAGGCCTTCTTGTCGACGGTCAGTTCTTCGCAGCGAGCCCCTTGGTCACCGACGCGACTCGCGCATGGACCGCGGACCCCGGGTCCGCGACGGCGGCATCGACGATGCGCGAATGGATGCGCACCATCATCACCTTTCGGGGGTACGCGTCCGGTGTGCTCCTGATGCCTGACGGCGTCCTGGCGATGTCGACCGGCACGACGGACTCCGCCGTGAGTTCGGCGACGCTGGAGGCCGCCCGACTGGCGCTTTCGTCGGGCACGTCCCAGCTGACCGATCTGCACATCGATCCTGCGACCGGCAGACCCCGCATCGACATGGTCGTCCCGATCGGCGCTTCCGGCGGACGCGCGAGGGCGCTGCTCGTACTGCGGGCCGACCCGCAGCGCTACCTGTTCCCGCTGATCCAGGGATGGCCGACCCCGAGCGCCAGCTCCGAGACACTGCTCGTGCGCCGTGAAGGCGACCAGATCGTGTACCTCAACGACCTGCGGTTCCGCAAGGGCACGGCACTCATCATGCGGTTGCCGATGAAGGACACGAAGCTGCTCGCCGTACAGGCGGTCAGCGGCGCCGCGGGAGTCGTACGTGGCATCGACTACCGGGGCGTCCCGGTCCTCGGCGCTGTCGGGCCTGTGCCCGGGACCGGCTGGTTCATCGTCGCCAAGATCGACACGTCCGAGGCGCTCGCGCCGGTGGACACCGCGGCGCGGAACGCTGCGATCGCGGTGGCCCTGCTGATCCTCGCGGCGGGCCTGGGCGTCGGCATAGCCCGCCGTCAGCAGATGCTGGTGGCCGAACACAGGTGGGCGGCCGCGGAGGTGGAGCGGCTGGCCGAAGAGGCACGGGCCCGCCACGAACTCGATGAGGCCCGCGCGCTGTTGGCCGCGGTCGCCGACACGGTCCCGGACGCCATGTACGTCAAGGACCTGCAGGGCCGCTACCTCATGTTCAACACGGGCGCGGAATCGACCGTTGGCAAGTCGCGGGACGAGGTCCTCGGCCGTGACGACACGCTCCTGCTCCCTCCCGACGAGGCTGCCGTGGTCATGGCGGGCGACGCCGAGGTCATCCTCGGGAACGCGACGACGACGTACGAGGAGACCGTCACCACAGCCGACGGGACCGTGCATACGTACCGCTCTACCAAGGGCCCCGTCCGCGACTCGGACGGCGTCGTCTTCGGTCTGTTCGGCATCGCCCGTGACGTGACCGAGCTCAAGGTCATCCAGGACGAGTTGCGAGCGCATAAGGACCGTCTCGAAGAGATCGTCGAGGTCCGTACCCAGGAGCTCGCGGCTGCCAACGAGGAGCTGACCAGCACCAACGAGGAGCTCACCAGCGCCAACGAGGAGCTTGCGGCCGTCAACGAGGAGCTGACGGCGGCGAACGAGGCCACGGTCGAGCTCAACGAGAAGTTGCTGGCCGCGAACGAGCAGCTCGCGCGCGCGACGCAGGCCAAGAGCCAGTTCCTGGCCAACATGAGCCACGAGCTGCGGACACCGCTCAACTCGATCATCGGGTTCACCGGGGTGATGCAGCAGGGACTCACCGGCCCCCTCAACGAGGAGCAGCAGCGCCAGCTTGGCATGGTGCGTCACTCCGGGGAGCACCTGCTCGCGCTCATCAACGACGTGCTGGACCTGTCGAAGATCGAGGCCGGCCGCTCGAGGGTCAGCGCACAGGACGTCACAGCCGGGGACCTCGTGGACGCCGCAATGGCGACCATCCAACCCCTCGTGGCACGGGACGACCTGGACATGGCGATCGATGTGGAGGACCGCGGCCTGCCGTTGCACACGGACGTCCAGAAGGTCAGTCAGATCCTGGTCAACCTGTTGGGCAACGCCGTCAAGTTCACGCGCGAGGGCTGCGTGACCCTGAAGGTGACGTCGCCGGACCGCCGAACGGTCTCGTTCGAGGTCACCGACACCGGCGTGGGCATCTCGGCCGACGACCTCGCCGAGGTGTTCGACGAGTTCGTCCAGGCCGAGGCCTTGGGCCGCAAACCCGAGGGGACGGGGCTCGGGCTGCCGATCTCGCGCAAGCTCGCGGAGATGCTCGGCGGGGAGCTGGCGGGTTCGAGCACGCTCGGCGAAGGCTCCACGTTCACGCTGACGATCCCGGTCCGCTATCGGGCGCAGTAGGGGCGGGGCAGGTCACGGCCGGTCAGGCGACGCCCAGGACCGTCAGCACGAGCAGTGTCGCGGTCAGCGCGATCGCCGCTACGATCGTGATCCACGCCGCGGCGTTGAAGATCCGCCCGTTGACGTGCTCGCCCATGATGCGGCGGTCGTTGATGATCACCATCATGAAGATCAGCAGGAACGGGAGCAGGGACCCGTTGACCACCTGCGAGAAGATCATGATCCGGATGAGGTCGAGGCCGGGGATCAGGATGACCGCGGCAGCCGTGAAGATCACGAACGTGTACAGGCCGTTGAAGACCGGCGCCTCTGCCCAGGTCCTGTCGATGCCGCTCTCCCAGCCGAACGCCTCGCAGATGGAGTACGAGGCCGTCAGAGGAAGCACGGCCGCGGACAGGACGGACGCCGAGAGCAGACCGATCGCGAACAGCAGGCTCGCGTAGCGGCCTGCAAGGGGTGCGAGCGCCTGCGCGGCCTGGCCCGCGTCCGAGATGACGATGCCATGGGGGAAGAGAACCGTGCCCGTGGTGATGATGATGAAGATCGCCACGACGTTCGCCGAGGCCGCCCCGACCATGACGTCCCACTTCGCGAGTCCCCACTCCTTGATCGACGTACCCTTGTCCACGATGTTGCTCTGGACGAAGAACTGCATCCACGGCGCGATGGTCGTGCCCGTCAAGGCTATGGACAGAGCGAAGAAGTCAGGAGTCAGCTTCACGTGCGGCGTCACGAGTGAGGTCGCGACCACACCCCAGTCGGGCTTGGCCATGAACGCGGAGACGATGTAGGCGACGAACACCGCGGACAGCCCCAGAAGGATCTTCTCGACGTTTCGGTACGATCCGCGCGTCACGAGCAGCCACACGGTGATGGCCGCCACCGGGACGGAGATGAGGCGACTGACCCCGAACAGCTGCATGGCGGCGGCGATGCCGGCGAACTCCGCGATGGTCGTGGCCGCGTTCGAGGCCAGGAGCATGAGCATGGCCAAGAACGTCGGGCGCACCCCGAAGCGCTCGCGGATCAGCGCGGCGAAACCCTTGCCCGTGACGGCTCCCATGCGTCCGGCCATCTCCTGGATGATCACCAGGGAGAACGTCATGAGGAACATCATCCACAGCATCGAGTAGCCGTACTTGGCACCGGCCTGCGAGTACGTGGAGATGCCGCCGGAGTCGTTGCCGGCGGAGGCCGCGATGATGCCCGGCCCAAGGACGGCCACGAACGCCCACACCCTGGACAGGCGCTTCGGCTTGGGAGTCGTCGCCTCGACGGGCTTCACGATCCGCCCCCGTCCCTAGCCGAGGTTCCCGAGGAAGCCAGGCGCGAGGCGCAGCAACCACAGGGCCCCAACCACGAGCACCGCGAACCAGACGACCGCCAGCGCCGAGAGAGCGAGGCTCACCGCGACGCCGGAGACACGCCTTCCCGCCGCCGCACGGAGCTGCGCGACATAGCCGACGACCGTTCCGCTCACGACCGTGAGCAAGACCGACAGTCCGTAGACCGCGCCGACAGCGATCGTCCAGGTCGCGGTCGGGAGCGGGGTCGCGCCGGGAGCGGTCTCGAAGAGCGCACGGGTGCCCAAGCCGAAGACGGCAGCGGCGAGCAAACCGACGACCAGGCCGAGGCCGAGACCCGCCAGCGTCTCCTGCGCGAGGCGACGGAGCAGAACCCCGCGGCCGGTGTCCTCGTCCGAGCCGATGACGCGGGACATGGCGTGCGAGGCGACGTCCTCGGACACGCGGAGGACCACGGTACCGAGCGCGATGACCATGATCACAGCCACGGACAGTCTTCCGAAGACCGACGCCGCCGCCACGAACAGCAGCGACCAGGCGATGAGCCAGCCGTTGCGCGAGACCCACCGCCACAGGCCGAGCAGACGCTCGCCGACGCGGGCGCCGGTGGCCAGCGCCAGGTCCTCGGCCGATTCCTCCTCGAGCACGTCGAGGGCGTCGTCGACGGTGACCATGCCGAGGATGCGCCCGGCCTCGTCGACGACCGGGATCGCCAGGAGGTCGTACTTGCCCATGAGTTCCGCGACCTGCTCCTGGTCGTCATCGGGCCCGACCGTGAACACGTCGCGCTCCACGATCTGCCCGACGAGCGTGTCGGGTTCCGAGACGATCAGGTCGCGCAGCGAGACCACGCCCTCAAGGACCCTCTTCGCCCCGATGACGTAGATGTAGTAGATGTTCTCGTTCTCGGCCGCGGCGCCGCGG
>Ga0066793_10001610_pt1 | contig 10392 bp, 13 predicted proteins | sample PersoiDNA2013189_FD_83876 | JGI IMG/M metagenome (GOLD analysis project Ga0066793, IMG submission 83876) | Permafrost soil microbial communities from the Arctic, to analyse light accelerated degradation of dissolved organic matter (DOM) -... | ecosystem: Environmental > Terrestrial > Soil >...
CTTCGCGGCCGCGATCTTGGTCACGAGCGCCTTGAAGTCGGTGTCCTTATCGCCGGTCTTCTCGCGACCGACGAGCTTGCCGCCGTCCTTCTCGAACTGCTTGCCGAACTCGTCGGCCAGGCCGACGCCGTACGGGGTCGAGTCGTCGACCACGAAGGCGATCTTCTTGCCGAGGTCCTTGAACGCCGAGTCAGCGGCGGACGGGCCCTGGACGGAGTCGATCGTGCAGACGCGGAAGACGTTGCTCAAGCCCTGCTCAGTCAGCGCCGGGTTCGTCGAAGCCGGCGAGACCATGACCAGGTTGGCCTGGTTGTAGACCTTCGACGCCGGGATGGAGACGCCCGAGTTCAGGTGCCCCATGACGCCGATGACCTTGGAATCGGACGCGAACTGGTTCGCGACGTTGACGCCCGTCTTCGGGTCGCCCTGGTCGTCACCCGAGAACGCTACGAACGTGAGGCCGACCTTCTTGGCGGCGGCGGAGGCGTTCACGTCGGTGATGGCCAGCTTGGCGCCGTTCTCCATGCCCTTGCCGAGCGCGACCGCTCCGGCGGTCAGCGGGGCACCGATGGCAAGCTTGACCGTTGCGGTCTTGCTGGCGCCGGTGGTGGTGCTGGACGTGCCGCCACTGCATGCGGTGACGGTCATCGCCAGGATCACCATGACGGCGACCAGTGCGACGTACTTCTTGGCTTTGCCCATGCTCATCCCTTTCTCCGTAACGCGACACGTGCTGTTCGAGCCTGTGTGCACCATCCTTACACGTGCACTGGATACTCCCGCCCTCCGGGATTCAAGGAGTGTATCAGACCGTGAATACGGGCCACAAGGCATCAGCACGATGGGTGCGGAAGCATGCATCGGCTCGGCACGCAAGTTGGATATCGTTCCCCTTCCTACGCGGAACTTGATGGCATAAGTCGCGATGAGTATGCGTAGTCCCCCGTCGCGCCCCATCACAACCAGACGCCGTTCAGCCCGGACCACAGGAACTGCACTCCCAGATAGACCAGGAACGCGGCACACACGCCGATGATCAAGCGGTACGCGCGGTCCGATGCGAAACGCCTCCCGGATGCGACGGAGAACACCACCACGGAGTACCACGCGACGTCCGCGAGCTCGTGCCCGACGAAGAACGCGACGACCCCCAGCGGCCCGAGCGCGAGCCCGTCCGACGCGAGCTTGAGGCCCGCCGTCGCCCACCACAGCGTCCAGTAGGGGTTGGAGAGGCTGATCATCGCCCCGTGGAGCACGGGGCCGAAGCGGGAGACGGGAGCGTCGTCGCCCTTCGCGGCGTCGAGGGTGAGCGAGCCGTCGGTCGTGCTGCGGAGCAGGCCGGTGCCCATCCAAAGAAGGAAGGCGCCCCCCGCCAAGGCGAGCGCGGTCGTGACAGCCGGACGCCTCAGGAACGCCTGAAGGCCGAACGCGAAGCCGACGAGCAGCACAGCCTCCAGCAGGGCGTGGCCGACGAGCATCATCAACGCGGACGCCCTGCCGTGGCGTAGCGTCCGCGTGACGGTGACCGTCAGGAACGGGCCAGGCGCCATCGCGCCGGTGAGTCCGACGAGGAAGGCCTGGAACATGAGCTGCGACGCTGCGAGGAGCTGCGGCTGCGACATGCTCCTAAATGTAGTACATGGGCGTGGCTGCGGCGTCGAGCGATGCCTGCCGCTTCGCCAGGACCTCGAGGTCCACTCCCTCCAGGTCTCTCTCGAGACGGGCGGCGGCGGCGGCCCACATCTCGCTGACGGCCGACCCCGTGACCTTCGGCACGTCGAGCACGTCGCCCTGAAGCGCCCGCACTGCGTCGGCGACCGAGATCTCCGCCGCGGGGCGGGCGAGAGAGCAGCCGCCGCCCGCGCCACGCTGGCAGGTCACGAGCCCGCGCTTGGCGAGAGCGGTGAGTTGCTGCTCCAGGAACCGCTTGGGCAGGCCTAGCTCGTCTGCCAGGTCGCCCGCGACGACGTACGTGCCTGCAGGGATGGCGGCCAGAGCGGTCAGAGCCCGCAGCGCGTAGTCGAGTCGCTGTGACACGCGCACCGTCAGCTACCGTAGCCTTCCCACAGCACCGTCGACAGGTACCGCTCGCCGGTGGACGGGGCGACCGTGACGATCGCCTTCCCAGCGGACTCGGGTCGCGCCGCCAGTGCCAGGGCGGCCGCGACGTTGGCGCCCGAGGAGATGCCGACGAACACGCCTTCCTCGGCCGCGAGTCGGCGGGCTGTGGCAATGGCTGTAGGGCCATCTATCGTGAGGACGTCGTCGAGCACGTCGAGGTCGAGGGTGGCGGGGATGAAGTTGGCGCCGATGCCCTGGATCGCGTGCGGGCCCGGGGTGAGCGGCTCCCCGGCGCGCCTCTGCGTGATGATCGGCGACTCGGTCGGCTCGACGGCGATGGCAACCATGGAGGGGTCCCTCTCCTTGAGATACCGTCCCGCCCCGCTGATGGTCCCGCCGGTGCCGACGCCCGCGACGAAGGCGAAGAGCTGCTGGCCGTCGAGCGCCGCCTCGACCTCGGGGCCGGTCGTCTCGTAGTGAGCACGCGGGTTGGCGGGATTGTCGAACTGCCCGGGGATGAACCCTCCGGGGATGCTCTCGGCCAGCTCGGTCGCTTTGTCGACAGCCCCCTTCATGCCCAGCGCACGGTCAGTGAGCACGAGCTCGGCGCCGAACGCGGCCAGGAGCTTGCGGCGCTCGATCGAGAAGCTCTCCGGCATCGCGAGGACCACTCGGTAGCCGCGCTGCGCGCCGACGAGGGCCAAGGCGATGCCCGTGTTGCCCGAGGTCGGCTCGATGATCACGGACTTGCCGGGTGTGATCAGGCCGCGGGCCTCGGCGTCGTCGATCATCGCCTTCCCGATGCGGTCCTTGACCGAGCCGCCCGGGTTGCGGGACTCGAGCTTGACGTACACGCGGCCGGGCAGGCCCTGGTCGAGGCGGGTCAGCCTGACCAGCGGCGTGTCGCCGATGGTGTCGATGACGGTGGGAAGGGTGTGTGACATCTCGCGTCTCCTTCAGTGCCGAGGTCCGTGCCGATGTGGATGAACATACCCCTCGCGAACGCCACCCTCAAGCGATTCAGCGCACTAAATGGATGCTGTTACTGCGTTATCCCGCGCAAGGCCGTCGTGCGCTACGCTGTTCCGGGACGCTCTTGAACCCGCGCGGAAGCGCTGGCGCGACGTGAGGACCTGGGGGATGTCGAACTCGTTCTGGGCATGGACCATCGTGACCGTCGCTATCGCCGCGGTGGCGGCCTTGACTCGCGACCGATACGCCGCACCTTGGGCCGCGGGGGCCGCGTGCGCCACGCTGCTGGAGGGACTGGGAGTCGACCCGAGGTGGGGCTGGGCGGCGTTCCTGATCACTTCGAGCGCCCTCTTCGTCATCTTCAACGTCCGCCGCGGCAAGCATTCGCGTCGCCGCAATGGGTCGCCCGGCGACCGCGATGACGAACACCCCGAGCCTTCAGACACTCGCGGGAGCGCCGCCGGAGGCGACTGAGCCCCCGAGTCGACGTTCACACGCGGACGAACACCTCGCCGGCGCGGACGCTCACGGGATACGTCTTCACGTCGGCGTCGGGGTGGTCCGTCTCGCCGGTGCGGACGTCGTACCGCCATCCATGCCACGGGCACATGACGTGGTACCCGTCCAAGTAGCCCTCGCCCAGAGGCGCCCACAGGTGCCCACACACGTTCTCAAGGCAGAAGAACTCCCCGTCCACGCGGAACAGGGCCAGCTTGCGCTTCCCGACCGCGACGACACGGCCTTGGCCGTCGGCGAGGTCGCCGCTCGCGGCGATCCGGACATCGACCGGTCCGGTAGGCGCCTCGATCACGCCGTGGAGGGCGCTGCCGTCCTCTACATCGGTGCGGACGAACAGTCCGCACCAGCACTTCCTCATCGCGGAGAACTGGTCCGTGTAGAAGGGGATGCACGGGCAGATGATCTTCAGGTCTTCCTTGGGGTCGCCGGTGCGAACCCTGCAGGGACAGTAGACGTCGCCGTCCCGGTCGAGGACCTCGATCTCGCCCTCGAGGACCATCGCCACGAAGTCCTCATCCGTGTTGAACTTGTAGCCCAGCCGTGCGACGAACGGCCCCATGTACGCCTTCAGGTCGTCGCTCGTGGTGCCCGGCGCGAACCGGCGCATGGACGTGAGCTCGCTCACAGGTGCAACAGCTTCTGCATCTTCGGCTTGTTGAAGCCGACGATGACCTCGCCGTCGACTTCCATGACCGGGAACGACGTGCCGCCGGACAGGCGCTTGACCTGGGCCACCGCCTCCTCGCGCTCCGTGCCCGTGAGAAGGTCGACTTCCACGACGTCGAACGGGACGTCGTTCTCCTCGAGGTACTTGCGTGCCATCTTGCAGTACGGGCATGTGGACAACGCGTACACCTTGGTTGCCATGCGACTTCCCTTCTGTCCGCGAACGCGCGCCGCTGCAGGCGCCGGGATGTGGTGTATCTTCCCAAACTGGAAGCACCCACGACCGAGGCCTACGGGAGGCCGAATGGCTCGAAAGCCAGCCACGGCGCGCGACGATGCACCCACCAGGACCGACCTGCGCCAGCGGCTCACCGTCGCGATCGCCGCTCTCGCGGTGCTCCTTTCGTGCGTCGGCGGCGTGTGGTGGACGGTCACGCTGGCCTCCAGTGCCGGGGACGTCGCTGTCGACAAGCAAGAGACCCTCGCGCTCAAGCAACGGTGGCAGGCCTCATACGACGCCATCGTCCCGATCGCGAAGGACTTCACGGCCACCGCCGCGAGCGGGACGATCGACGTAGCGACCTACAGTCGGCGGATCGAGGTGGCGCGCGCGATCGTCGACTCGATAAGCGACGTGCCGGTGACGGTGTCCGAGAACCGCCAGGTGCGAGACTCGATGCTCTCGGGCGCTTCGAAGGTCCTCGACGGGATGGACGCGTTGCTGCAGGCGGCGGCGTCGAACGACACGTCGAGCGTGGAGACGGCGGTCGTGGCCATCGACGAAGGCAGCACCACGCTCAAGGAGGCGGGAGCGGCGCTCGATGCCAAGATAGCCGCCAAGGGCTGGCGCTAGGACCGACCGACTGTTTCGCGCCGTGCCCGCGTGGTGTATGAAGATGTATGACGAGCTATACGCGGCCCGGGGAGGATCGGATGGCTGACGGGACAGGCGCACGCACACCGGCCGAGCGCAGAGCGGCGACACTGCTCGCTCGGCTCGTGGACTCGCGCGGCCCCGCACCTGTCTCCGTCCTCGCGCTCGCGGTCCGTGAGTATGCGCGGCTCGACCCAGAGGAGGCCGACGCCGCCGTCGGCGCGGACATAGACCGCCTGCGGGAGCTCGGCCTCGTGATCGACCGGATCCGCGATGGGGAAACGGCTGCGTATGCCATCGCCGACGCCTCATGGCAGCACAAGCCGCTCGTCCTCGACGACGAGGACCGCCGCCTGCTGGCGCGGGCGGTCGAGATCGCCGGGGCACCGGAGCCCGGGTCCAGCCTGGCTCGCGGACTCGCGTCCGTGGCGGGCGACACGCCCGAGCAGCAGCCGGGAGCCGTCGCGATCTCGCTCAGCCCCCGCGACCCCGGCGCCGCCGCGCGTGCCGGGTCCTATAGCCGGCTACACCGTCTGGCGGGGCTCATGTCGAGGCGTTGGACCGCAGGCTTCGGCTACCCGGGTGCCGACGGCGAGATGCGGCAGCGGACGCTGGACATCCACGGCCTCGGCGCGTCGCAGGGTGTGTGGTTCGCGGTAGGCGTCGCCCCCGACGACGACGTGACCCGTGTGTTCGCACTCGCGCTCATGCGCGGTCCGGTCGAGGCGGTGGGCGATCCCGGTTCCTACGAGATACCGGCGGATTTCGACACGACCGCGTTCCTCGCACTTCCGTGGCGCGCCGGCCCCGACCCCGTGCCCGCCGTGGTCCGCTTCGACGCCGAGCTCGCCGCCTTCATGTCCACGTACCTCGACGGTCTACCGCTCCGCACGCTGGACGACGGCGAACTCGAGGCCGACCTTGAGGTGGGCGACATGGAGCGCTTCGTGCGCTGGGTCCTCGCGTACGGCCGCCATGCATGGATCATCTCGCCGTCCGAGGCCGTCGACATCGCCACCCGCGTGCTCGAGGAGGTGGCTGCGCGACATGCCTGACGAGCCGAAGGTCAGCGAGCCGGAAGCGGCAGCGATGCTGCGCATGGTGCACGAGGTCAGGAGCGGCCTCGGTGATGTCGACGCGGTCAGGCACCTGACACGCGCGCTCGCGCGTGCCGCGGGGCTGCCTCCCGAGGCTTCGCCGTGGGACGCCGACCACCCCTACCCGGACCGCAGCGTCATGACAGTGCTGCAGCGCGCGATCTGGTCCGACCTGCTCGTGAGGGTCGGACACCTGCAGCAGGACGGGGAGCTGCGCGAGCTCGTGGTCGAGCCGTACCACGTGCGCCTCGAGGGCGGCTACTGGTACCTACTGGCTCGCGTCGCCGACGACGGTCGCGAGCGGGTCCTTCGCCTCGACAAGATCCGGTGGGCGCAGGTGGAGGGCGGCTTCACGCCGCGACCGCTGGACCTGGACCTCTACGCCGACGGTGTGTGGATCCCGGCGGAGCCCGGAGAGAACGCGACCGTGGAGTTCGGCCCCTCCGTGGCGATCTACGCCCAGGAGCGCTGGGGACGCGGCGAGTCCACCAAGAGCGGCGGCGTCACCATCGAGATCGGCTACCGGCGTCCGGAGATGCTCATACGCGCCCTCGCCCGGTTCGGGGGCGACTACGAAGTCGTCGCGCCGGCCGGGCTGCGCGCGGCGGTGCGTACCCGCGCCCTCGCGACTCTCGCGGTGATCGGCGGCGGGGACACCGCGGTCGGGGAATGACCCCGGGGCGGAGACCGCGCCGGGGCATGGCCATCGCAGTCGTCATCGTGCTGGTCCTGCTGGCCGCGGCGGTCGCGTTGGCGGCGATGTTCGGGCCGGGAGGTGGATACTCCGCCTCGCGACCCGCCGACCTGACCAGCGCGAAGGCGAACGGCGAGGAGCTGCTCGCCTCGCGTGACAAGACGGTCCTGGTCGTTCTCGCCCATCCTGACGACGCCGAATGGTGGTCGGGGGGCACGCTGACGCAACTGGCGCGTTCGGGCAACAGGGTGGTGCTCGTGCTCGGCACTTCCGGCGACAAGGCAGCCGGCGGCTGGAAGGGCGTCGCCCAGCTCCGGGAGCAGCTGCAGCTGCAGGCCGCCAAGTTGATCGGCTACTCGGATGTGGTCTTCCTCCGCCACCCGGACCAGGGTCTCGGCGCAGCGAAGGCCTTCCCCGACGAGGTGCGGACGCTGTACCGCGAGCGCCGGCCGGACATCGTGGTCACCTTCGACGTGGCCGATGAAGGGTCCGTGTATCACCATCCGGACCACGAGGCCGCCGGGCGCGTGGCCTGGGCGCAGGCGGAGGGCCTGCCGTCGATGACCTTCTACCTGCAGCACACGAGCGCGCCGGACACCGTCGTCGAGTGCATCGGCGTCCGGGACGTCAAGCAGGCGGCGTTGTCGATCCTGATCGACTATCAGCCGCCGGGCTCCCCTCAGCGGTGGATCGTCGAGCGCGCACGCTCGTGGGGATGGATGCGTGCCGCCTTCGGGCAGGGCGTGAGCTACCCTGAAGCGGGCATCGTCAGCGGCGAGGTGTTCCGTAAGGCGCGACGATAGCGGGTCGGCGTGCCACGGACGGGAAGGCGGGAGAAGCGATGTGCCAGTTCTGCGTGCAGCACGGCGACGGCAAGCGGTGGTACCTCGAGGCCTCCACGTACGCCTACGACCTCGACCACGACCTGGAGCGCCGTGAGTACCTCGTCGGGTTCGTGCGCGACTTCGGCTCCAGCCGGGCATGGACGCTTCGAAACCTGCCGCGGCTGGCCAAGGCCCCGCAGCCTCTTCGCGACGCCGGACGGGCGCTGTTCACCCGTACGATGAAGAAGAACCACTTCGGTCAGCCGGTGCCGATCGAGGAATGCGAGCAGATCCTCGACATCGCGACCTCGGTCGTCCGCCTTCCCTGCCCGTGCCGCTACTACGCCGGCACGCCGGACGAGGGCTACTGCCTGGCCATCACGACCAAACCGATCGACAGCCTGCTCGAGGAGTCCTTCGCCGACTACGACACCGGACCGGACGTCTCGAAGTTCCAGCGGCTGACGAAGGCGGAGACCGTGGCGCTCCTCCGACGTACCGAGGACGAGGGCCTCATGCACTCGGTCTGGACGTTCCAGACCCCGTTCATCGGCGCCATCTGCAACTGCGATCTGGAGTCGGGCTGCATGGCGATGAACCTCACGGTCGCCCACAAGACACCGATCATGTTCAAGGGCGAGTACATCGCCATGGTGGACGCCGAGGAGTGCTCGGGGTGCGCCGCCTGCGTGGAGCGCTGCCCGTTCAGCGCCATTGCGCTGGAGCCGCAGGGGCGCCGCGCCTTCGTCGACCCCGAGGCGTGCTACGGTTGCGGTACGTGCAGGTCGGCCTGCTCCTACGGCGCGATAGCGTTGAGAGACCGCGTGACCGGTGAGCTGCTGGCCGTCCCCGAGGCGGACGCGGCAGCGCCCACCGTCTTGGCGACGGCAGGCTGACCGACGACCGCACCCCGAGAAGACATGACCAGGGAGATCCACATGAGGCACCGAGCCACCAGTGCGTCCGCCCGCATCGCCGGCGCCCTGGTGCTGGCCTCTCTCGCCATCGTGGGGCTCGCCGTTTCCGGCTGCGCCAAGAAGGCCTCGCCCGCTGGCGCCGCCGCGAAGTCCGGGACCTCGGCCGCCAAGGATGCCTCGGCGAGCGCGGGGGTCCTGGCTCCGCCGCCCGCCGGCTCGCTGTACCACGGCGTCTACCCCGGGGGGAAGACCGGCGAGGAGGACGACATCACGGCCGCCTCGACTGACGAGTACGAGGCCGCGGTCGGCCACAAGGTGGCGTGGGTGTACTTCTCCAACAACTGGTACAAGAGCGCCGCATTCCCGTCCGCGACCTGCCAGTGGATCGCCGCGCGCGGCTCCGTCCCCTACATCCGGCTGATGCTGCGTTCGAACATCGACCCCGGCAGCGTCGAGCCGACCTTCACCCTCGACCGCATCATCAAGGGGGAGTTCGATCCGCAGCTGAAGGCGTGGGCGAAGGAGGCGGCGAGCTTCGGCAAGCCCGTCATGGCGGAGTACGGGCCGGAGGTCAACGGGGACTGGTTCCCGTGGAACGGCTCCTACAACGGCGCTGACAAGACCACCGGTTTCGGGGACCCCAAGAAGGCCGACGGGCCCGAACGCTTCGTCGCGGCCTACCGCCACATCATCGACGTGATGCGCGAGCAGAAGGCGTACAACGTCTCGTGGGTCTTCCATGTCGACGTCTATGGCTCACCCGAGGACCCATGGAACAACATGGCGGCCTACTACCCGGGCGACGGCTACATCGACTGGCTGGCGTTGTCGGCCTACGGCGCGCAGGACTCGGCCGATGACGGTGGGCAGTCGTTCCGCGAGCTCGTTGACGCGGGCTATCCCCAGCTGGCGAAGGTCTCGTCCACCAAGCCGATCATCGTGGCGGAGATGGGCACCGACGTCCGCAACACGCTGACCGACCCGGCTGCGTGGTCGAAGACCGCGCTGACTGACATGTTCGCGAAGCGGTGGCCTCGCATGGCCGGCTTCTGCTGGTGGGACGAGCGGTGGGCGAACGACGACGACCCCGCGAACGACTCGGACATGCGTGTCCAGGACTCGCCCGCCGTCACGAAGGTCTTCCGCGATGTCCTTGGCGCCGACGCGTCCCGGCTCATCGAGCGCCCGGTCGTGGCGAAGCGGAGCGTAGCGAGATAGCGTACCTCGCGCGAACCGCGAACGGCCTCAGACCGGGCGACCCCACAAGACCGCGGCGCCTCACGATTCCGCGGCGCCGGAGGACGCCTGCTTCGCACTGTTCTTCCCGAGTGGCTCGCGTGTGTGGTAGACGAGCCCCGCCGTGCCCGGCCCCACATGGAGGCCGATGACCGGGCCGAGGGGGATCACCGGCACCGGTCGACCGGCCACACGCTCGGCGAGAGCGGCGAGCTCCTCGCCCGCCTCCTGGTCCGCGATGTGATGGACGATGACGTCGCCGAGTCCCTTGGCCGCGACGTCCGCGGCGAAGATGTCGACCATCTCCTGGTACGCGCGGCCCTTGGTGCGGATGCGCTTGAGAACATCGGTCTTGCCATCGGCGACGGTCAGGATCGGGTGGATCTGCAGCATGGTGCCGAGAAGCGCGGAGGCGCCGCCGATGCGGCCGCCGCGGCGCAGGTACTCCAAGGTCGCCGGCGCGAAGATGAACCGGCTGCGATCGATGATCCCGCGGGCGGCCTCCGCGGCTTCGGCGGCGCCTCCGCGCTTC
>Ga0066793_10001612_pt1 | contig 10390 bp, 8 predicted proteins | sample PersoiDNA2013189_FD_83876 | JGI IMG/M metagenome (GOLD analysis project Ga0066793, IMG submission 83876) | Permafrost soil microbial communities from the Arctic, to analyse light accelerated degradation of dissolved organic matter (DOM) -... | ecosystem: Environmental > Terrestrial > Soil >...
CGGTCACGCTGATCACGCGCGGAGCGAACTCGCTCATGTCGTCCGGGACGTCGATGGCCTCAGCCATCACGTCCAGGATGTGCAGGCGAGCGTCCCGGGCCTGGGTCAGCGCACCGGCCAAGACCGAGGCGGGGATGCCGCCCAGCTTGGTGTCGTGCTGGATGGCCGTGACGAACTCGCGGGTGCCGGCGACCTTGAAGTCCATGTCACCGAACGCGTCCTCGGCGCCGAGGATGTCGGTCAGGGCCGCATACCGCGTCTCCCCGTCGACCTCGTCGGAGACCAGACCCATCGCGATACCGGCGACCGGGGCGCGCAGCGGCACACCGGCGTTGAGCAGCGACAGGGTGGAGGCGCACACCGAACCCATGGACGTCGAGCCGTTGGAGCTGAGCGCCTCGGACACCTGACGGATGGCGTAGGGGAACTCCTCGCGGGTCGGCAGCACCGGCAGGAGCGCGCGCTCAGCCAGGGCGCCGTGACCGATCTCGCGGCGCTTGGGCGAACCGACGCGCCCGGTCTCACCGGTGCTGTAGGGCGGGAAGTTGTAGTTGTGCATGTAGCGCTTGCGCGTCTCAGGGGCGAGGGTGTCGAGCATCTGCTCCATGCGCAGCATGTTCAGCGTGGTGACACCCATGATCTGGGTCTCGCCGCGCTCGAAGATCGCCGAGCCGTGGACGCGTGGCAGGACCTCGACCTCGGCGCCGAGGGCGCGGATGTCAGCCAGGCCACGACCGTCGATACGGACCTTGTCGCGCAGGATGCGCTGACGGATCAGCTTCTTCTGCACAGCACGGTATGCCGCGGAGATCTCCTTCTCGCGGCCCTCGAACTTGTCCGCGAGGTCGCCCTTGACGGCAGCCTTGATCTCGTCGATGCGGTTCTCGCGCTCCTGCTTGCCGGAAATCTGCAGTGCGGACGCGAGGTCGCCCGAGACGACCTCTTCCACAGCGCCAAGGACGTCGTCCTGGTAGTCCAGGAAGACCGGGAAGTCCTGGACCTCTTTGGAGGACTTGGCGGCGAGCTCGCCCTGGGCCTTGCACAACAGGGCGATGAACTTCTTGGACGCCTCGAGGCCCTCGGCGACGACCGACTCGGTCGGCGCGCCCTTGCCCTGGTGCTTCACCAGGTCCCAGGTGGCGGTGGTGGACTCGGCCTCGACCATCATGATCGCGACGTCCTCGACACCATCCTTGGCGGTGACGACGCGGCCGGCGACGACCATGTCGAACACCGAACGCTCCCTGTCGCTGAAGTTCGGGAAGGCAACCCACTGACCGTCGATGAGCGACACGCGGGTCGCGCCGATCGGGCCGCTGAAGGGCAGACCGGAGATCTGGGTCGACATGGACGCGGCGTTGATGGCCAGCACGTCGTACTGGTGGTCGGGGTTGAGCGCGAAGACCGTGATGACGACCTGGACCTCGTTGCGCAGACCCTTCTTGAAGGTCGGGCGCAGCGGCCGGTCGATCAGGCGGCAGGTGAGGATGGCGTCCGTGGAGGGGCGGCCCTCACGACGGAAGAACGAGCCGGGAATCTTGCCGGCGGCATACATGCGCTCTTCGACATCAACCGTCAGCGGGAAGAAGTCGAACTGTTCCTTGGGGTACTTGCCGGCCGTGGTCGTCGACAAGAGCATGGTGTCTTCATCGAGATAGGCGACAACTGCGCCGCCGGCCTGCCTGGCCAGGCGTCCGGTCTCGAACCGGACGGTGCGGGTGCCGAACGAGCCGTTGTCGATGGTGGCTTCGGCGAACTGAATCTCTGGACCCTCCATGGGATCCTCCTTTTCTTCTGAATACAGCCGGGCATCGTCGTGGTGCACGCGCTTTTCAATAAGTAGAGCCAATAGGTTGAGCCTTTTCTTCGGGGCGGGGCACCAGCCGAGCCGGGGCTCCCGGGGCGGTGTTGCTCAGTGCCCCGCTCTCATACGAAAAAACGGCCCCCTCACATGTCGTGGAGGAGGCCGCTCCACCCGAATGGAACGATTATCGGCGCAGACCGAGGCGCTTGATCAGCTCGCGATAACGAGTGATGTCGGTGGCCTCGAGGTAGCGCAGCATGCGCTTGCGACGGCCGACCAGCAGCAGCAGACCGCGTCGGCTGTGGTGGTCGTGCTTGTGCTCACGCGAGTGCTCGGTCAGGTCCAGGATGCGACGGGTGAGCATCGCGATCTGGACCTCGGGGGAACCGGTGTCGCCCTCTTTGGTGGCGTACTCGGTCATGATCTCTTTCTTGACAGCAGTGTCCAGGGGCACGCGGTATCTCCTCGGTTGTTTCGTTGCGCGGTGCCTTGGGGCAGGTTCACCCAGGCTCTCTGTATCCGCGGCCGGTTGCACGGCAGGGCAAGGTTACCAGCGGCAAAGGTCCGCGCCCTAATCCTCGGTGACGACGTCGTCCGGGCCGTTCTTCGCGGGGTGGACGTGGTGGCTGCGGACTTGTAGTGTACAAGTTGATGACAAGTTCGAGGTTCCGCCAGATCGCCGAAGACCTGCGTGAGCGGGTCGCCCTCGGCGAGTTCGGTGACCAGGGCACCCTGGACAGCGAGTCTGCCCTGTGTTCCCGGTATGCCGTCAGCCGGGTGACCGTCCGCCGGGCCCTGGAGACGTTGCGCGAGCAGGGGCTGGTCCAGAGCCGCCAGGGCTCCGGCTGGTTCGCGACCGGGGGGTCGTTCCACCAGACGTTGGCGCTCGGGACCTTCCGTCATGCCGGGTCGGCCGTGGCAGAGTCGGGCAAGGTGATGACGCGGCGCGTCGTCGAGTTCGGGTACCTCAAGGCCTCCCCCGTGCTCTCCTCGACACTCGACCTTGTTGCCGTCCACGCCGGCGAAGCCGCCGCCGACGTGCTTCACAGCCGCTCCGTGCGAACGGTCGACGGTGTCCCACTGGACCTGGTCGCCGAGTGGGTGCCGGCTGCGATCGCGGGTCGCGTCAGCCGCGCCGATGCCGCTGACCCCGGCATCTGGGCCAGTTTGCGGCGGGACGGACACCGGGTCGCCTCCGTCCGTCAGACCATCACCGCCGGTATCGCGACCGCGGACGACGCTGCCCTGCTGGACGTCGAGCTCGGCGCGCCGTTACTGCTCGTGCGACGCCTTGCCCTGGACGAGGACAAGGCGCCGTTGGCTCTCTCGGACCACCGCTACCTCGCCCACCGGTTCAGCCTCGAGGTCGAGTTCAACGGCTGGCCGGGGGCCGGAGACGACACCCCACCAGGCCTGCGCGAGCGCGCAGCCCACGCACCCGGCATACCAACCGATCCCAAGGAGAACGACTCATGAAGGTGCTCGTCACCGGCGGCGCAGGGTTCATCGGCGCCAACTTCGTCCAGCGCACCCGGGCGACGCGCCCCGACTGGGAGCTCACCGTGCTCGACGCCCTGACTTACGCGGGTTCGCTGGAGAACCTCGCGCCGGTCGCCGACCAGATCGAGTTCGTCCACGGGAACATCGCCGACGGTGACCTGGTCGACCGGCTGGTCGCGGACTCCGACGCCGTCGTCCACTTCGCGGCCGAGTCGCACAACGACAACTCCCTGGACAACCCATGGCCGTTCATGGAGTCCAACATCATCGGCACCTACCGGCTGCTCGAGGCGGTCCGAAAGCACCAGGTGCGGCTGCACCACATCTCGACCGACGAGGTCTACGGCGACCTCGAGCTCGACGACCCGGCGCGCTTCACCGAGCAGACGCCGGTCAACCCCTCGAGCCCATACTCGGCCACCAAGGCGAGCGCAGACCTGTTGGTACGAGCGTGGATCCGCTCGTTCGGCATCGAGGCGACGCTGTCCAACTGCTCCAACAACTACGGCCCCTATCAACATGTTGAGAAGTTCATCCCCCGCCAGATCACCGGCATCCTGCAGGACGTCAAGCCCAAGCTGTATGGCGCCGGGGCCAACGTCCGCGACTGGATCCACGTGGACGACCACAACGACGCCATCGTGACGATCCTGGAGCAGGGCCGGCTCGGTGAGACATACCTCATCGGCGCCGACGGCGAGCAGAACAACCGCCAGATCGTGGCGCTGCTGCTGGAGCTGATGGGCAAGCCCGCCGACTGGTTCGACCTTGTCTCGGACCGCCCCGGCCACGACATGCGTTACGCCATCGACTCCGGCAAGCTGCGCGCCGAGACAGGCTGGGCGCCGAAGTACCAGGACATCCGCGCCGGGCTGACCCAGACCATCGCGTGGTACCGCGACAACGAGGCGTGGTGGGCCCCCGCCAAGAAGCGCACCGAACAGACGTACCAGCGTCTGGGCCGCTGAGACCGACGGGTGAGACTCAGGGCTGCGACCGGATGGCGTCGTAGATCTGGCGGACGGCGGGGGCCGAAGTCTCGGCGCCGGTGCCTCCTTGCGAAACCACAACAACGACAGCGTATCTGGGCCGGTTTGCTGGAGCGTAGCTAGCGAACCACGACGTGGTCTGCTTACCGAAGACCTCGGCCGTCCCGGTCTTGCCGGCAACCGGATAACTTGCCAGCGGGAAGCTGGCGAAGGCTGCCTTGGCCGTCCCGTCGGTGACCACGCCCCGCAACGCCGAGTGCAGGAATGCCAGCATGGTCGGACTCAGCGCGACCTTCCCGTTCGCCTTCGGCGAGATGCTCCTGACGGGCTTGCCGTCGGGGCTGGCGAAGGCGGCGGCGACCTGGGGCGTCCACAGCGTCCCGCCGTTGGCGATCGCGGCATAGACCGATGCCAGCTGCAACGGCGTGACCGCAACATCGCCCTGCCCGATGGCGAAGTTGGCCGCGTCACCGGCACGGAGCTGGAACCCGGTCCGGCAGTTCTCGATCGCCAGAGCCTTGAGATAGGCGGCCCGTGCGGGATCGGTCTTGGCGACGTCTGGATATCCGGACCCATCTGGTCGTCGTGGGAGAAGGACAGATAGACGATCCGGCCGACACGGAACTTCACCCGATCCCGAACGAACACCTCATAGCTCCGCGGCAGGCTCAGCGCCAGTTCGCGCACGCTCTCGATCGTCACCATCGGATCCCCACCATGCGGTTCAGGACCTCCAAGGTCAGGCAGACAAGAAGCCACCATCATCGGTGACAACCAGTGGAACTGTCATAGAAGAACGGGCAGGGACCAACTCGGTGGCGGCAACGACAATGCAGGTGTGGATCCCTGGTGCCGTTTGTCCTTGCCGCCGATGGCACCCATCAGGATGCTGTTCACCCGGAAGCACCAGGCTCCGCGGGAGCTGGCCCGGTCGAGGCACGCACTTTGAGCGAAACGGGCATGGTCACGGTGCGTGGTCCCGTTGAAGAAGCAGCCGCGCCCGCACCACCGGCCATCCCTTCATGCGCCAGCGCGTCCAGGAGGAGGCGGGCCGCCGTCGCACCCATGCCCCTTCGGTCGACGTGGTGCGTTGTCAGCGGCGGGTCGAGCAGCCGGGAGGTGTCGAGGTCATCGTTGCCGACGACGGACAGGTCACGAGGGATGGCCAGCCCCAGCTCGCGGGCCGCGGTATAGACGCCGTATGCCGCGTCGTCGCTGTTGGTGACCAGGGCCGTGGCCCGCTGTCCCGGTCCGCGTCGTGCGTCGGTCGCGACGCGGCGCCCGATCGCGCCCCACGACAGGTTGTCGGCCTCCAGGACGTGGCCCCTCAAGCCGTGACGCTGCATCGAGGCGTGGAAGAAGTCCGTCCGCTCGAGGTCCGGCGAGTCGCGCTGTGGCCCGTCGACCAGCGCGATGCGGCGATGGCCCAGTGCGACGAGATGGTCGACGGCGCCATCCATCGCCGCGACGCCGTCGGAATGCACCCGGAACGCCGCGATGTCAGGCGCATATGTCACCGAGTTGAGCAACACGATCGGCGCGCCGGTGGCCGCCTTCCAGGCGTGGGCAGCGCGCCCACCACCGATCGGGGCCAGCGCCAGGGCGTCGACGGCGCGGTCCGCAAAGGCGTGCACGAGCGCCTGCTCACGTCGAGGGTCGTAGTGCGACGACCCGATGACCACTTCGCTTCCGTGTGCCGCACACTCGCGCTCGAACCCCTCGGCGACGTCGAGGAAGAACGGGTTGCGCAGGTTGCGGATGAGCAGCCCGATCAGGCCCGAGCGACGGGTTCGCAGTGCCACCGCGGACCGGTTGGGCGAGTAGCCGAGGCGCTCGGCCGTCTCCTGGATCGTGCGTCGCAGCTCGTCGCTGACACCCGGGCGCCCGTTGATGGCGACGCTCACCGCCCCGATGGACACGCCGACGACGCGGGCGATGTCGGCCAGGGTGGCGCGAGGTTCTCGGTCACCCGTTCCGCCACCTGGAGAGCCCATCCTCGGAGTGTAGGGCGGCCGGATGGGGACCTCGGAGATACCGGGCGGGTCGCGTTGTCCGCTCGATGAGATGACCGGCGGGTCGCGTTGCCCTCATCGCCGGGCTTGCTATAACGTTCTAGTTACGACCTCGTCAGTTGACTCTCGCGCCGGAGGATCTGTGTCGCTCTTTGAGCCGACAGTGCAGTGCCAAAGCTCGTGACCCACGTCAGGACGCCGGTCCTGTGGGACCGCAGCCGGCCCTTCGAGGTGCAGGGCCACCGCGGGGCCAGGGGCCTCCGCCCGGAGAACACGCTGGCGGGGATCGCGTGCGCCCTTGAGATCGGCGTCGCCTCGATCGAGTGCGACGTGGCGCTGAGCGTCGACGACGCAGTGGTTCTCAGCCACGACGGCACCGTCCCGTCGCTGGCCGCACAGCCTCCAGCGGAGCCCATCCCCGTCGCCCGGCTGCGACTGGACGAGTTGCGCCGCGTCGACCTGGGTGAGGCGGGGCGGCCGGCGACTGACGCGGTCGCGGCCTTCCGCAGCGAGCCGGGTCAGCGGATGGCGACACTGGGCGGCGCACTGGCTCTGCTTGAGCTGTTCGGCGCGACCGGGGTTCGGCTGGACGTCGAGATCAAGAGCACGAGGCACAGCGACCCGCACTGGGACGCAGCGCACATCGTTGACCGCGTCCTGAGCGAGATGCGGGCCTACGGCGCGATCGAGCGGTGCAGCCTGCGCAGCTTCGACGTCGAGGTCATGCACGAGGCCCGCTCACGCTGCCCGCTACTGAGTCGCGTGCTGCTCGTCGGGCAGGTCTCGGACCGCGTCCCGCCCTCGCTCGCGGTCAGCGAGCTTTTTACCGCAAGCGACGTCGTCGCGCTGGCTCTCGACCTCGAGGCGGTCGCCGTGGCGCCTGGACGTTCGCTGCTTACGGACGAACTGGTGGCGCGCTGCCATGCGGCTGGGCTGCCTGTCATCCCCTGGACGATCAATGACCCTGAGCAGGTACGCAAGCTGTTGGACGCCGGGGTGGACGGGGTGTGCACCGACCGGCCGGACCTCGTGCGCGCGACCCTGGCGGCACAGGGCATCCAGCTGCCGCGGCGCCACCGCGCGCCGGCGTGGCTCGGCTACGGGTGGCAGGCGTGGCCCGACCACCTGGCTTCGTCGGGCGTGGCCTGAGTGCACGCCCGGTAGCGATGGACTCGGGTGAACGCAGAGCAATTGATGGCGGACCGTGACCTTTCAGATTGACCACGGGAGCGGCGATACCTAGCCTCAGGGTCGTGGACACCCGAATCGACCGGTTCGACGCCGCATCTCACCGGCCGGAAGGGGTGTGGTGAGTACCGATCTGGCCATTGCGTCCACCAGGGCGGCCGACACGGTCGGCGCGCGACGCCGGCGGCGTGAGTCGTTCATCGCATGGCTCTTCCTGCTCCCCTCCCTCGTCGGGCTGGGGATCTTCATCTTCTACCCGCTCGTCCGTTCGTTGTACCTCTCCGTGCACGGCAACGACATCTTCGGCGGCGCGGGCGCGTACGTCGGTGCGCGCAACTACGCTCAGATGCTGGCGTCCTCGGACTTCCGCCACGTGCTCGTCAACACCCTGCTGTTCACGCTGCTGACCGTAGTTCCCGGCGTACTCGGGGCACTGGCAGTCGTCCTGCTGCTCGAGACCCGCGTGCGGGCTATCCGAGTCTTCCGCACCGCCTTCGCCATCCCCCTTGCATTCTCCGCGGCGAGCGCGTCCGTCGTCTTCGCCGTCATCTACAACCCGGCGATCGGCGTGGCGAACGGCCTGCTGGGGCAGCTCGGCATCGATCGCATCGGCTGGCTCACCGACCCGTCGATCGCCCTGCTGTCGGTGAGCATCACGACCGTGTGGATGCAGTTCGGCTTCGGCGTGCTGGTGCTGGCCGCGGGGGTCGGCGGCATCTCTCCAGAGATCTTCGAGGCCGCTCGGCTCGACGGCGCCACCGGTTTGCGGCTCGCGCGCAGCATCACGATCCCGCTGCTCGGTCCACAGCTGTTCTTCCTCGTTGTCGTGTCGACCATCCAGGCCCTACAGAGTTTCGGACAGATCCATATCCTCACCCGCGGTGGGCCGGACGGTGCGACGACGACGCTCGTCTACTCGATCTATCAGCAGGCGTTCGCCTTCGGCTCGAGCAACTTCGGGCTTGCCAGCGCGCAGGCTCTGGTGCTGCTGCTCATCGTGCTGGCCTGTTCGGCGGTGCAGTTCGGTGTTCTCGAGCGCAAGGTGCACTACTCGTGAGCCGAAGGTTCAGCGGTGTAGCAGGCTGGGTGGTGCTGGTCGTCGCCGCCATCGGCGTACTGTTCCCCGTCTACTACGCCGTCGTGGGGTCCGTGATGGGCCCGAACGACCTCGCGTCGTACCCGCCCTCGCTGTTCCCGCACTCGTTGCACCTGGACAACTTCAGGGACGTCTTCACGGTCATCCCACTCGGCCGGCAGTACCTCAACTCGGTGCTACAGGCGGGCCTGATCACCCTGTCCCAACTCATCACCAGCGTCTTGGCCGCGTACGCGTTCGCCTTCCTGCCCTTCCGGTGGCGCGCTGGCGTCTTCGGCGTATTCCTGGCGACGCTGATGGTGCCGTGGGAGGCCATCATCCTGCCGAACTACCTGCTGATCAGCGGCTGGGGCCTGGCCGACACCCTTCCCGGCCTGGTGCTGCCGTTCCTCGTGAACGCCTTCGGCACCTTCCTGCTGCGCCAATCCTTCCTGCAATTCCCGCGCGACCTGCGTGACGCCGCACGGGTCGACGGGTGCAGCCACCTGCGCTTCCTGTGGCGCATCCTGTTGCCCCTGCAGAAGCCCGCCCTGGCCGCGACGGCCGTCTACGTCTTCCTGTCTGCCTGGAACCAGTACTTCTGGCCGCTGCTGATCACCTCCACACCCACGATGCAGACCCTGCAGATCGGGATCACCCAGCTGCGGGACGCCGAGGCAGCCAACCCGGGACTGATCCTCGCCGGGGTCACGCTGTCACTGTTGCCGACCCTCGCCCTGGTTGTTTTCGGCCAGCGCTTCATCGTGCGCGGTCTCGTCGCGGGCTCGTCCCGATGACGACGCCCCGTATGCTGCGCCCGTCCGGGTCGCGGCCACATATCTACCCGCGTTACGCCACCAATGGCGGCGCACCATAGAAGGAGTACCCATGAACAGGTCTCGACGGCCCGGCATACTGGTCGCTGGTCTCGCCGCGGTCGCCCTGGCCGCCAGTGCGTGCGGCGGAGGCGGCTCCAGCGGCAACGCGCAGAGCACGGGTGTGCCCGGCGCCGACGCGCTCACAAAGGCCCAGGGCGTCACCACCATCACGTTTTGGCACTCCATGAAGGCGACCAATGCCGACGCCCTCAACACCATGGTCGCCGCGTTCAACAAGAAGAACGTCGCGAAGATCAAGGTCAACGCGGTCTTCCAGGGCGAATACGACGACGTCATCACCAAGTACAAGGCGTCGGTCCAGCAGAAGAAGACCCCCGACCTGGTGCAGATCTACGACATCGGCACCCGGTTCATGGTGGACTCGAAGCAGACCGTGCCGGCAGGGGACTTTGCCGCCAAGGACGGCTACGACATGTCGGCCATCGAGCCCAACATCGCCAACTACTACACGCTTGACGGCAAGCTCCGGTCGATGCCGCTGAACTCGTCGCTGCCCCTGCTGTACATCAACGCGGACGCCTTCAAGAAGGCGGGTATGGACCCCAACAAGGCGCCGCAGACCCTCGACGAAATCATGACCGCCGCCAAGAAGCTGACCATCAAGAACGACAGCGGCCAAGTGCAGCAGTACGGCTTCGGAGCCGCAATCTACGGCTGGTTCCTCGAGCAGCTGATCGCCGAGTCGAGTCAGACCTACTGCAACATGGAGAACGGGCGCAAAGGTCTGGCCACCGAGGTGCAGTTCGGCGGTGACACCGGCACCCGGGTGGCCACCTGGTGGGCCGACATGGTGAAGCAGGGCCTCGCCACCAACACCGGGCGCAAGACTGACGACGCCCAGGCCGCGTTCAAGAGCGGCAGGGTGGCAATGAACCTCGAGTCGACCGGAGCGCTGAAGGGCTACCTCGCGGCCGCCGAGGGCA
>Ga0066793_10001613_pt1 | contig 10390 bp, 5 predicted proteins | sample PersoiDNA2013189_FD_83876 | JGI IMG/M metagenome (GOLD analysis project Ga0066793, IMG submission 83876) | Permafrost soil microbial communities from the Arctic, to analyse light accelerated degradation of dissolved organic matter (DOM) -... | ecosystem: Environmental > Terrestrial > Soil >...
ATATATACGCCTGCATTTTATCAGAACCTCACTATTTCTGGTTCTGTGCCTGATTCTCATACCGCTGTATGGGTTGATGGGTGCGGCGATATCCACCCTCACGGCGGAAGTCGTCATTGTCTGCATTGCCGGCAGGGAATTTTCTCTATACTTCAAGATCAACGAATTTCGCTTGTTGTCTTTGAGTTATGGCATGGGAGCGTTGCTATTTCTCGTCGCGATCCTTGCCCAAAGTCGTTTGCCTATTCATCCCGTAATAGTCTTTTTAGTGTTTACATGTATTTTCATGATCAGCACCTTCATAACCACAAGGAAGTACTACCTTGCTGAAATTCGCTAATTTGTTATACCAAAAAATAGAGAATTCATTTCTTTTGACCGTATTGTTAGTCGTTGGGATGAGCAGCTCCGTCTATCTGTTTTCAATACTAAGGGTGCCAGAGTTCATCGCCGACGATTATTATATCTTTTATCTCGTCCAGAGCCATCCTTCTTCTATTGTTTCCCTTAACTTTGATGATAAATATTTGCTCTTTCTTCGACCGGTTGCATATTTCTTTTTTTGGGCGCAGTATCACTTATTTGCTTCCAATGCTTTTCAGATGAAGCTTTGTTCGTTGCTTTTCGGCCAGATGTATGTGATCGCCGCAATTACCGCTGCAAAGTATGTTGTTCGTTTTTTCCATGGAACAAGTTCTAATACCATTCTATTGTTTGCCGGGCTCTTCATTTCGCTGCATCCAGATACTCTGATGTCGATTCTATGGATTTCAGACGTCAATGAAGTATTGATGAGTTTGTTTTATGCATTGGCGTTAGTTGTGTTTTTCGCATTTCGGCGCGATGATCTTCACTCACCTTCCCTCGCTATTTCATTGTTGGTTATCCTCTATATATTATCGTTGTCCTCAAAACAACAATCCATGCATTTGCCGCTCTTGTTCTTATTTCTACTCTGGGCGTTTAGGGACAAGTTTAATTTGCAAAAATCTAGGACATTGCTACTTGCATCCCTGATCTGCCTCATTGTTTTTGTTGTTGCCCTTATATTGAATGTTAAAATGTACCTATTGTACCCTTCTGATGATTCAATTTCGATTGTCAGTCAGCTGGCAAAAAAGCCATTCTCTTTATTAGGCGATATGGCGATTATTTTTTTCCCGTGGGGAGGATCGGGCATCTATGATTACTTCATCCAAAACAGATTGTTTGCGCTCCTATTGTTTATGCTCATTGCCCTGCTTTCGGTGGCATTCCTCTCCAGATGGAAAAGTTACACTACTCACGTATTCCGTACCATACTGTTTGTCACTATTGTTTTTGTTCCTCGAATCATAGCCCCAGGTGGAGACAGATTGAATACCGTTCACGTTTTCTTAATGGTAACATTATTTCTTGTTCTCCTTCACGGTGTTCCCAGACTCGCACTCGTTGTTTTGTGTGGTTTAGTTATCGGTGCTGTAGCTGGATCGGTTGCAAAAGTATCCCTCCTCGAAGACACCGTCAGGAACCACGAGGCATTATGTGAATCGCTAAACAGCCTGGATAAAAAGGAGAAAAGGATAAAATATGTGGCGTATTTTTCTGGTCGAATACCTACTAGTCATTCATATTACTTCTACGAGCATAACACGTTTGGCGAAGATACACTCCTTATGCATTCTGGTTTGGTAGTAGGTGATTATCGAGATTGGCTTTATATTCCAAGGGATGTCCGGTGCAGCATTGCTAATGACACTCTGACCATTGAGAGCAATGTCTCTCAGACTGACATCTATTGGGATCATGATTTTCATCCTTTGATACTGCAAAAGGAAAAAGGAAAAATAAGAGGATTTTCTCGAATACGTCTGCTTGTTCCAGAGATGGTGTATCGGAAGAAGGTTCTGTATCTTGCCCCAATGGATTCAACATGGCGCGCATTGCGGTGAATTTTGAACGGTTACAGTGTACACTTTCAATGATATAAGGCGCAATAACAGGAAATATATTCTACCAATGAAAACGTCTCCAGTTATCACTGTACTGATGCCAGTATACGATTGCGCCGCCTATGTTGAGAGTGCCGTCCGGAGTGTGCTCGATCAGACTTTCACGGATTTTGAATTTCTGATAATCGATGATGGTTCGACTGACGATACACGTAAGAAAATACTCCGATTCAACGATGAGAGGATCAAAATTTTTCCCCGAGAACGCGAAGGGTTGGTGAGCCAACTGAACTTCGGCCTGAAACAGGCGCGGGGCGAATTTATTGCGCGGACTGATGGCGATGACATTATGGTGCCGCACCGGCTGAGAACACAGTTGCAGTATCTCAAGAGCCATCATGAGGTAGGGGTCGTTGGTTCTTCTTTTATCATGATCGATGATATGGGGAACCGCATGGGAATTGAGCGATATCCCGAAACAGATGAAGGCATTAGAAATGCCTTTCCCGTTTACAATCCGATCCCCCACCCAAGTGTGATGTATCGGAGATCTCTTGTCATGAGCGTGAATGGATATCGCGATGAGTTTTTTCCCGTCGAAGACTTGGATTTGTGGCTGCGTCTATCGAGATCAACAACTTTTTCAAACATTGACGATCCTTTGATGCTCAAAAGGGTGGGAAAGAACTCGGTAACTGCTCTGCATCAAAAAGAAACTAAGGCCGTTCACTTGCTTCTTGGCCGCCAATATCTCAATGATGAGATGAAGTTTGTTCGCACGAAGGACGAGCAATTTCAACTGGAGCTCAAAATGGCACGATGTGAATATTATTATGGCATGCCCACGATGTCACGATCGTTATTCGTCTCATTATTGAGGCGCAGGCCTTATAATCTTGTGGTGCTCCGATATTTGTTGTCGTCAGCGTTGAGTGAGAATGCGAAAAACAAAATAAGAAGTAGCCGGTTGTTGAATGCTCTCAAGAAAACAAAAATATTACGATCCCGTAAATATCAGATCTGATACATTCAAGAATCGCGAGTAAAACATTCTCTACTGAAAATGCGACGGATTGAAGAACACGACTTGAACCTGCAATACGAAGAAGGTGTTCAATAATATAGGAATCGCGCGGTGTTCAGCCTTTTATGATATCTGTTTTGCTTCCTACATATAATTCGGCGACAACCCTCGGCCTTGCGATCAGAAGCATAGTGCAGCAAACACTTCCTGATTTTGAATTGCTAGTCCTTGACGACGGTTCGACCGACGACACTGAGAAGGCGATGGAATCCTGCCATGATCGGCGGATCGGCTATCACAAACTTCCGCACAAAGGACTCGCAGCATCACTGAATGTCGGACTCTCAATTGCCCGTAATGATATTGTTGCACGCATCGACGCGGGTGACATTGCTTTGCCTGAGCGGTTGAAGAGGCAATTTGAATTCATACGGGCAAAACCTAAAAATACCATTGTGGCGTGTAACCAAGCTGTGTACATCGATCAGAGAATCATGTACAGAACATTTGGATCTCCTGACCCCGACGCCGTGCGAAAGCGCCTTGCCCTGCATTGCGATTTCCCTCATTCTGGAGTAATGTACTACCGAGAGTACATCGTGGAGAATGGTGGGTATTCAGACACGGCGATAGAAGACTACGAATTATGGCTAAGAATAAAGAATTCGGCACGGATCCATATTTTGCCCGAAGTGTTGATGTTCACGCTGTATGACAGGAATTCACTGTCGAACAAAGATGTGACTGAGAGAAACGCGATACACTACCGTATCCAGGAGAAATACTATTTGAACGTTGAAGAAGAATTCGCGCTGAGCGGAACAAACGAAGGAATTGCCACACGAGGATGGCGCGAGTACTTTTTTGGCGACAGGAAAATGGCTCGTGACCACTGGAGACAATTGGGGCTTCTCGCAGTCGTGCAGCCAAGGATCATCATTGCCTGGCTTGTTACGTACCTACCGCAAAGCACGTTCACTGCTTTCAAGGAATCAAGAATGAAATTCCGAATCCAATATTTATTGCGTTATTTTTTCCGGGACTCTCGGACATTAAGACGGACGTTTACAGAATTGATGGCGGGAGGGTCCCCGTGAAGCTTTTGGAGCTTACAAGATCGTATTACCCTTCGGTGGGAGGACTGGAGAAACATGTGCTGGAAAGGGGGAGGATTTACGACGCCTTGGGTATTACGTATGACATTATAACCACAACTTTTTCGACGGAAAAGAGGGATAACGAGATTGACGTCAATCATGTTCGGCGACTGCGTCAATTTACTCCGTATAATATCACACCCACGTTGCCGTTGTATCTAAGCGATGAATATGACTGTATCAGCGTCAATCATCTCGGTCGCTTCTACAGCGACTATGCCATTCATCATTATCGGAATAGGCGGCAAAAAATATTTATTACGCCCTATTTCGCCTACCACACAAACAGGCTGCAATTTTTAAAGAAAGCCGTTGAAAAATATTGGTTTCCCAAATTGATTGAGAATGTTGATGCCCTTATTGTTTTCTCGAACTATGAAAAAAATTTCTGGTCTGACGCATACAGTGTTAATGGCAACAAAATTTTTGTCATACCCCCTTATATTAAAATCGGGAAGAACGAGCTTCAGAGTATTTCCGAGACTGCAACAGAAAATTACTTCTTCTATTTGGGAAGAGCGGGAGGCAACAAGAGAACGGATCTCCTACTACAAGCATTCTCGTCACTCAAGAATATCGACACACATCTATTAATGACGATCAGACCAGAAGACGTCGCACCAGATCTACTTCCGATCGTCGTAAAAGACAAGCGGATACGCCTTCTAGGCTACGTGGATGAGGTGGAAAAGATGAAACTGATGGCGGGAGCTGAGGCTTTGATTTTTCCCACGACATGGGAGTCTTTTGGATATGTCGCGTGTGAAGCATCCGAATTGAACAAACCGCTATTGTGCAGTGATATCCCGGTGTTGCGAGAATTACTCGACCCCAGCGGCGTCTTATTTTTTCAGAATGATGTAAAGCACCTGGCTGAAGCTATCAATGAATTCTCGTGTTACTCATCCAAGAAAAAGAACGAAATGGGAATTGCAAATAACCGCAATTTGGCGAAATACTCCTTCGAAGCCGCGTGCACAAAATACAGAGCAATGTTCGCCTCCATCATGAGCCCGTAGTCTCATCGCTGTCGGAGACGATGATTTGATGGATGGGCGGTTTAGCTCCAAAAGGAAATCAAATCTCAACTCCAAGGATTTTTATAGAGACCGATTTTATATTTCAAGATTAACCAAAAGAACGCCATATCCTCAATGAGATATCGTCGCCACAATCGTTTGGGCTCTTGATATAATCTGTACGCCCACTCCAGTGCCATAGTGCTGACCCATCGAGGTGCGCGTTTAACGACCCCGGCTTCAATGTCGATGGCAGCCCCGAGCGCCATGAACAAGCGAATCTCCGGTAACGCGTCTTTATATTTTATGATCCATTGTTCCTGTTTCGATGGTCCCACCCCAACGATTAACACATTTGCCTCAGATTTTTTGATACGTTGAATAATCTCGCGGCATTCCTCCTCCTTGGTGTCGAATCCTAGAGAAGGAGAGTGTGCTGCTACGACAATATTTCTGCCGACTTTTTCGTTGATACGGTCCATTGCTTTCTGTGCGATGCCATTACGTGAACCGAGTAAAAATATTCTAATGTTCTCATTATTACGGTGATGATAATAATAGGCCGGGAGGAGGTCTGAGCCCGATATCTTCTCTAACGGAATATTTTCGGTCAGACTCATCAGTAAAAACAGGATTTGACTATCGACAACGACGTGTGTTGCCGCAGCATATGCATTGTAAAATCGCCTATCTTTTTGTAGCTTAACAAGGTGATCAACATTCAGAGTAAAAAGCACTCCTTCATCGAGCTCCGTAAGCAGAGAGTCCATGGAAATGCTTAAAACATTGATATTCAGAATGTGTATTTTATTGTCCATATGATTTGGAAACTGATCCTTCTCGATAATACCAGATGAAAATCACCGCGGTACTATCACTCATAATCGTTGTATCTCTTCCTCTCCATCCTCAAGTCAGCTTGAAATCGGATGAAGTTGTCCAAAACACGTATCGGTTAGATATTGTGAATGAGGCTCGTTATGAGCTTCGGACCTATGGTCAAGCAACGACTATACAATTTAATGGATATTCCGATGAATCGAAAGGAGGGAACTATATATTACCGCAACAAGATCTCTTTATTGCGATACCTCCGAACACGGATCCCGAAATCGTCTTTAGCGCAACGCGGACGAATCGCATCAAGGCTAGTCCGGAAATCAATCCAATCGTGCAAAGAAACGGCGATTCCTCCCTTCTATATCTGAGAGCTCCCGCCTATCAGAAGACAGCAGCACAGAGTCTCTTTGCAAAAAAAGGCTATGTGTGGATCGGAGATTATTACTGTCTGCACCTGCAAGTACATCCTTATTCTTATGATGACTTGTCGAATAGCGTTACGGAGGTGAAGGAATACCGTGTTGAATTGCGCTTTCGTTTCGGCCTGCCAACAGCCACAGCTATCAGACCGCGGAAAGAACAAAATGCCATCCTGAATTCAGTCTATGCAGAAACCGTCAAAGGCAAGCGCACGGATCGGCGTATTTCTAGAAATGACGATTGGATTGATTATACCAAAACGTATTTGAAAATTGGAACCGCGAAGGATGCAATCTATCGGCTTTCCTATAGCGATCTTAATGCGGCCGGAATTCCAATAAACGCCATCAATCCTAAAACGTTCAGATTGTTCTGTAGAGGAAAGGAAGACGCAATCTTTGTCGAAGGGGAGAACGACAACTCTTTCGACCCGGGTGACTATGTCGAATTTGTCGGACAGAGGAATTATGGCGGCAAATATCGAGAGGTGGCGCAGTACGGCTCGCCGTACAATGATTACTTGGACAGATATTCCGATACAACGATATACTGGTTGACGTGGGGAGGAGATGCAGGAGCTAGAGTAGATTCGACGCTGAGTTTCAGCGGCTCTGTTGCCCCAGCGGTAAATTATTATGACGAGCTCATTCACTCGGAGCAAGATCTCTATTATGATTATTCCGACGGCGGGGGAGTGGTGCGACGTGAGATGCCGGACATCTTTGAAAACGAAACCTGGAACGAAGGAAGAATCAGCGTCGGGACTCGGACTTTCAATTTTGCTATTTCGGATTTATATCCCCTGAAACCAGCACGCGCCTTTGTGAAACAACAAAGTTATTCGTCGGATATAAACCTCAATGCACACAGGGCCGGACTAAGCATAAATTCCAATACAACAGTGTACGACTCCGGGTTTATAAATAAATATGAAGTGAAAGTCCTCCATGCAGATTTTACATCTTCGGATCTTCATGATGGAACGAATACCCTCTTCATCTATTCATACCCCACTGCGAATACGGTAAACCAGATGATCGGCGATTGGTACGAGGTTGAGTATCCGCGGTATCTGAAGGCGACGAATGACTCGTTGTCTTTTTCCCTTCGAAGCATTACAAACCCAACGCCGGGGCAATTAACAATCTCCGGAATCCAATCAAATGCGATTTCACTCTACAAGTTGTCAAGCGGAAATCAGACCACCCGAATTACGAATTATTCCAGGTCGGCCGACACGGTTTCCTTTTTCGATACAATCCGCCTGAACGACAAATATTTCCTGATTGCTGAGAACAGGATTGTCCCGCCAATCATTTACTACAAGAAACAGTTTGTGAATCTCCGCAATCCTCAGAACAAGGCGGATTACATTCTCATCACCCACCCACAGTTAATGCAAACGGCCCAGAACTACCTCTCCTTTATCGGTGCTACCTACGCAATCTCAACAAAGCTAGTTAATGTTTTCGACATTTATGACGAATTCAATTATGGATTTCTGGCCCCTGAACCAATCAGGGAATTCTTGAAGGCGGCAAATACTCTCTGGCTCCCCCCTCAGCCGAAGAATGTTTTTCTTGTCGGCCGCGCGGCATACGATTTCTACGGAAATAAGACGAAATATTTCGGCGCACCCGCGCGACCAAATTTTGTTCCTTCCTATGGCGACCCGGTCAGCGATCCGTGGTTTGTTATTTGGGATACTACAGGGGCGAGCATTCCGCAAATGGACATTGGGCGATTGCCGGTTCAAAGCGTGGATGAATTCCAATCCTATCTCGAAAAACATAAAAAATATGTTGCCCAGCCGTATGACGAATGGAATAAGAAATATCTCTTCTTTTCAGGCGGAAATTTTACGGACACGTCCCAACTAAGCAGACTGCGTTCGGTCAACGATGAGATTGTGACCTCGTTTGTGAAGCCCCCTCCGGTCGGAGGAATCGCTCATCATTTTTTCAAGACTGCCGATCCGGTCACGAATTTCGGACCGTATTCCCCAACGGAGATTACTTCGGCGATTGAAGACGGGGCGGTATTCATTTCGTATATCGGTCATAGCGGCACCGAAACGTGGGACAACAGCATCACCGATCCGGCCCAGCTGAACAATACGCAGAATCGTTCTCCTCTCATAACGGATTTTGGCTGCTCGACGGCAAAATGTGCAGAGCCCGATGTTACATCCTTTTCCGAGCTTTTTGTGAGCGGGCTGAGTGGCCAAGCAATCGCGTATATCGCAAATTCGTCTTTGGGTTTCGAGACAACGGCGGAAACGTTCCCGCAGATTTTTTACGGCACAATCCTGAGGGACTCAGTCTATAATCTTGGGGAGGCTCACCGCATAGCAAAAACGTGGTTTCTCACTCACTACGGTGCCTCGGATCTATACAAGCTTTTCTCCCTTACGAACACACTTGTCGGAGATCCGATCGTCAGCCTTCCAATTCCGAAGAAACCGAATTTAGTAATCACGGCGCATTCTATTGAGCCGTTGTCGTCAAATGTCAACGACATATCCGACAGTCTGCTCGTAAAGTTTTCCTACTTCAATTGGGGGAAGGTCCCTGCCGATTCATTCGGATTGAGGCTTACCGATCATTACAACGGCACAGATATTTATCAATCAATATTACGGAGAAAGATGCCGGCGTTTGCCGACACCATCACCTCCCACATTCCCATCAAAAACAGGACTGGCGCTCATGCCCTTCGGATCGAATTGGATTACCTGCAGTCAATAGATGAAATTACGAAGGCAGACAATTCATTCACGCTCGAATTCAATGTCGCAAGCACAGCGGTGAGAGCGATGAGTGCATACCCCGTTCAAAATCAGATACAGAAGGAAATTCGGTACCTGAATCCCTCACTCAATGCGGGCGCGAGTAACGTCATCATAGAACTGAGCAAGAAGGTGGACTTTTCAAATTCCGTTCTCGCCACAATCCCGATTGATACCTTCTACACCAGATTTCAGATTGATACAAGTTATAAAGGATCGCGAATTTGGCTGCGGACGAGAATGGAGGGGAGCAGTTCATTCGGCGTGGCTCAATCGTTCTATGTGGGGAACGGTGGAAAATATCTTCTTAATGACAGCACGAGTTTTTCAACTGCCGCGTACTCCAAGGTGAAATATTCGGCCAACAAGGCAGCTCTGGACACGTCAAACGTCACATTCTCAGCAATTTCAGCAGGCGTTAATGGTGGAAATCTCGCCGTGATTTCTGAGAACAATCAGAATTACATTCCTGAAAACCTGAAAGGGCACCACGTCTGCGTTTTTGACGGCACGACATTTCAGCTCATTCAATACCGCCGGTTCAATATTTATGATGATGGACTTCCGACGACGCAAAAGTATATCGATTTCTTGGATAGTCTCAACAACAATTCTCTCGTCGTCATTGCGATATCGAACGAGGGAAGTGTCAATTTGACAAATGAGCTTAAAGCGAGAATCAAGGCTTTGGGAAGCAAATATATTGACAGTGTGGGTTTCACAAACGCATGGGCGATAATCGGGCGGAAAGGGTCAGCGCCCGGAAGTGTTCCCGAAAAGTACAGCAATGCGTTCGATGCAAGAGTGCAAATTGATACTTCGATTATTGTTCCGAACTCAAGCGGCAGGCTGGTGACCTCAGAAATTGGACCCGCGACGCAATGGAGAACCGCGGACCTTCTCTATGTCCAACCCGGAACATCTCAGATTAAATTTCGCCCGTTGGGTATAAAGAAGGACGGGGCCGTCGACACTCTCAATTATGTATCAGTAACCGGCACGAGTGCAGACTTAAGCATTATCAATGCGTCAATCTATCCGAAAATTCAAATTCTGGCAGATTATAATGCCGCCTCTGATGGCACATCTCCATCTTTGAGTCAGGTGGGTGTGAATTATGCCGGAGTTCCAGAGTTAGGGACTAACTATCAAGTTGTTCAAACAAACAAGATTGAAGTCTCGACAAATCGTCTTTCAAAGAGAAGTGCAAT
>Ga0066793_10001614_pt1 | contig 10389 bp, 5 predicted proteins | sample PersoiDNA2013189_FD_83876 | JGI IMG/M metagenome (GOLD analysis project Ga0066793, IMG submission 83876) | Permafrost soil microbial communities from the Arctic, to analyse light accelerated degradation of dissolved organic matter (DOM) -... | ecosystem: Environmental > Terrestrial > Soil >...
CGGACATGCTGGACCTGGACCTGGACCTCGAGGCCGACCTGGGGGTCGACACGGTCAAACAGGCCGAGACTTTCGCCGCAGTGAGCGAGGCCTTCGCCATCCCTTTCCAGGAGAGCCTGAGCCTGCGGGATTACCCAACGCTCAATCATGTGATCGGCTTCGTCTATAAGATGCGGCCCGATCTGGCGATGCAGGCGGCCGGCAACTCACAGAGCGGCAGTGCACAAAGCGAGAGCACAACGGACGCGGCAGGCGCCGAGGCGGGCGCAGCCGCATCGGCGGCTTTGACGGCGGACGCGGCGGCCAGCCTGGCGTCATCCCTCGCCGAGGCGGACCGCATCCCGCGGCGCGTGCCGGTGCCCTCACTGCGACCGCCGCTGGAGCTGTGCAAGTCGACCGGGGTGACGTTGGGCGGCGGCAGCCGGGTTGTGGTGGCCGCGGACCGCGGTGGAACCGGCGAGGCGCTGGCCGGGCGGCTGCGGGGGATGGGGATAACCGTCCTCATGCTCGACCCGGCCGGCGAGGCGGCGGCGTTGGAGACGCAGCTCAAGACGTGGCTGGGCGAGGCCCCGATCCTGGGCATCTACTGGCTGCCGGCGCTGGACGTCGAGCCGGCCCTGGAGGAACTGGACCTCCCCGCCTGGCGCGAGCTGCTGCGGCAACGGGTCAAGAACCTGTACGCCAGCATGCGGGTCCTGTACGACTCGGTAGCCGGGCCGGGCGCCTTCCTGGTGGCCGGCACGGCGCTGGGCGGGCTGCACGGCTACGGTGTCGAGGGTGCGAGCGCGCCGCTGGGCGGCGGGGTCAGCGGCTTCTGCAAGGCCTACGACGTCGAGCAAGGCCTGCGCCCGCACGGCAAGGGCGTGCTGGTCAAGGTCGTCGACTTCGAGGCGGGACCCCCCTTCGCTTCCACCGCCCAGGACGCCGCCACGCGCGCCGGGCGCCTGATCGACGAGACGTTGGCAGACCCGGGGATCGTCGAGGTGGGCTACCATGCCGGCCTGCGTTACACCGTGACCCTGGTCGAGCGATCGGCCGCCGAAAGCGCAAACGGAGCGCCCGCCCGCGAGCTGAACCCGGGTACCGTCTTCCTGGTCAGTGGGGCAGCCGGTGGGATCACCAGCGCGATCGTGGCCGACCTGGCGGCGGCCAGCCGCGGTGTCTTCTACCTGCTGGACTTGGCGCCGGCCCCGGCGCGCGGCGACTCGGAGATCGCACTGTTCCGGACGGACAAGGAAGCGCTGAAGCGCAAGCTCATCGAAGAAGCGCGCCAGCGCGGCGAGCGGCCCACCCCGGCGCAGATCGAACGCGCGCTCCAGGGGATCGAACGCCGCGAGGCCGCGCTGCGGGCGGTTGAGGCGGTTGAGGCCGCGGGCGGCCGGGCGCACTACTTCAGCCTGGACCTGCGCGACGGCGCCGCGATGGCCGCCGTGATGGAGCAGGTGCGCCGGGAGTGTGGGCGCATCGACGTGTTGGTGCATGCGGCAGGGCTGCTGGTGGACCGCACGCTGCCCAACAAGGAGCCGGCCCAGTTCGACCTGGTATTCGACGTCAAGGTCGACGGCTTCTTTAACCTACTGCGCGCGGCCAGCGGGCTGCCCATCGGCGCGACCGTCGCCTTTAGCTCGGTGGCGGGCCGCTTCGGCAATAACGGCCAGAGCGACTACAGCGCCGCGAACGACCTGCTCTGTAAGCTGAGCGCGAACATAAGGGTCTGGCGCCCGGATACCCGGGCGATCGCGCTTGACTGGACGGCCTGGGCCGGCATCGGCATGGCCGCGCGCGGCTCGGTGCCGCAGATCATGGAGTCGCTGGGCATCGACATGCTGCCGCCGGAGGCCGGCATCCCGGCCGTGCGCCGGGAATTGCTGTGCGGCGGGCAAGGTGAGGTGTTAGTGGCCGGAAGGCTGGGCGCCTGCCTGGAAGAACGAGATCCGACCGGCGGGTTGGACACGGCACGCGCCGCCGCCTACCTGGCCGAGCGCCGTCCCTGCCTGCCAATGATCGGCGAGATCAAGATTGCCGGGCAGTACAGCGACCTGCAGGTCGAGACCGAGCTGGACCCGAAGCAGCAGCCGTTCCTGTACGATCACGCGCCGGACGCCGGCACTCCCTGGCTGCCCGGCGTGATGGCGACGGAAGCGCTGGCGGAGGTCGCCAGCCTGCTGGCGCCCGGCTACAGCGTGGCTGCGGTCGAGAATGTCCAGATGCTGGGCGCGCTCAAGTTTTTCCACATGGAGCCGCGCACCCTCTACATCAGCGCACGCGTGACGACCAACGGGCCGGCCGACCCGGCGATCGGTGGCCGCGAGCTGATCGCCTACGCCGTGCTGCGCTCGGTATCAAGACCGGCCAAAGACGGGCTGCCGCCGCAGGTCAAGGAGCACTTCGTCGCAGAGGTGCGCCTGCGGTCGCAGGCGCTGCCGGAGCGTCGCATCCAGTTTTCCCCGCCGGCCGAGCATGTGCTGCCAATCGGCGCGCCGGACATCTACAAGGTCTTCTTCCACGGTCCGGCCTACCAGGTGGTGGAACGCGCCGGCGTGGAGCCCGGCACGGCCCTGGGCCTGGTGAGCCGGGCGATGCCGGCCGACATCATGTCGGCGGAGACCGGTTGTCCTGACGGCACCGCCACGCTGATGGCGCCGCGCCTGCTCGAAGCGTGCTTCCAGGTGGCGGCGCTGTGGAGCGTGCGCAACAAACAGGCTATGGCCTTCCCGTTGGGGATCGACTCGGTGACCGTCCACCGGCAACATGGCCAGGCGGATGGGCGGCGACTGTACACACAGGTCAGCACCGACAACGACGGCCAGACCTTCGACGGCCAGGTAGTGGACGAGGAAGGCCGGCTGTATGTGGACCTGCGGGGCTACCGCACGGTGACCCGGCCGGGCGTGACCCTCGGCTGAGTATGCTCTACTGGCTGCTCCGTTCGACTGCCGATCACCCCGCCCTGGGGCGGGGTGAAGCGCCGCCGGGCCTGCTCCATCCCCAGGAGGAGGCCCGGCTGGCCGCGTTGCGCGTGCCGAAGCGGCGGCAAGACTGGCTGCTGGGTCGTTGGACGGCCAAACACCTGCTCCAGGGCTGGCTGGAGGCGGCAACCGGCGAGCGGCCGCCGCCGGACCGGCTGCCGGTCCTTGCCGACCCGGACGGAGCGCCCTACGCGGCGCTGGCGGGGCGGGGGCCGGCGCCCCAGCCGCAGCGCCTGGCCACCAGCCTCTCCATCAGCCATTCCGGCCAGTGGGGCTTCTGCGCGCTGTGCGACGACGCGGGGCGGACGGTGGGCGCGGACATCGAGCGCATCGAGCCGCGTGCCCACGGGTTCGCCGAGACGTTCTTCGCGCCCGCCGAGCTCGCGGCGCTTGACGCGGCCAGTCCCGACCAGCGCGACGTTCTGATCACTGCCACCTGGTGCGCCAAGGAAGCGGTGCTGAAGGCGCTGCGCCTTGGGCTGCGCGCCGACACGCGCCGGGTCACCTGCCGGCTGGCGGAACCAGGCGCGCCCCCGCGCCAATGGTCTCGGCTGTTCGTGAAGACGGGGCCGGTGCTACAGCCGGCCGGCGGGCCAACTGACTTCGCCGGCTGGTGGGCGATCAACGAGGGCTACGCGCTGGCGCTGGTCGTGGCCGGGCGGGACCTGCTCACAGACCTCCCCCCGCCGGCGCCCTTCGAGATGTAAGACTTCCCCTCGCCGGCCAACGAAGACTTCAATGCGATATGTCATTGCTCCGTGAATTGGTTTGGGTAAGCGTTCAATGAAAATGTCAGGGTAGGGCCGGCCTACTGGATGAGCCGGACGCCAGTATCGGAGTCAGTCGCGGGAGACGAAGCGTGCCGGGCAAGGGCCATGTTTTGTCGCGCAAAGGGCCAGGCATTTCTCGCCTCAAGGAAACTGCCTTGGGTTTCATCTGCAGGGTCCTTATCTGCGTCCACATCTACTGATACTCGACCACCGCCGCGATCGCAGCCGCGATCTCCTCCATGATGGCGGGCGCCAATCGACCGATGTGCTGGATGAACCGCTGAACGTCCATTCCGCGGAGCTGCAGCACGTGTCAACGGCCGACTCTTTGGTCAGGCCGTTGACGGCATCAGGTATGAGGTGGACGTGCCAGTAGCTCGAGGTGAAAGCCGGCTTCCAGCCAGTGATCGGCGCTACCAGCTTGATGGGCAGTCGCCCAACGGCATCGGAGCTCACGACCACTGCGGGACGCTGTTTCTGGATCTCGGCGCGGCGGGTCGGGTTGAAGTCGACGAGCCAGACGTCGCCACGCCTGGGCAACACATGGGGGACGCTGGGCGGCGGCTCGCTAGTACTCGACAAGGTCGCCCCCTTCCACGTCCCGCCACTCAGTATCTTGAGCATAGTGCTCTGCCAGCTTCTCGGCCTGTTCAGCCAGGAGCCGCCGACGTTCTTCCAGAGGGAGCTTCATAAATGCCCGGCGTTCGATGATCGGTAGCGGCAACTCCATATCTACTCGCTCAGCAAGCATCGCCTCAGCCTCGTCTTTGCCAACCAATCCCTCGGCGAGGGCGCGAAGCACGCCCTCGCGCATCCATTGTGGCTGTTCGGCCGGCAATTCCATCGGCTCCTCCTTGCGCCATCCCAGACGGTTGATGTCAATGCACCACTGCCGGTTGTACGCGTCGGTGATGATGCTCAGGTCCTTCAGACGGAACAACAGAGCCTGCAGACTGAGGCCGAAACGCCGCTTGAGCAATAGCAGTTCCTCGGGCTGGATGAAAGCCCGCCTGCGACCCACTTCACGTATCAGGACATCCGCCGGGGCAAGTAAGGCCGCCCCAAAGCGAAAGGCAGCGCGTTCCTGATCCACATCCTCGGAGATGTCGAGCAGCAGGTGACCCAGCTCGTGACCCAGGCTGAGGCGTCGCCGTCCGCCCGGAACACCTTTGCGCGACACCACAGCGGCCGCCCGCGCACGATGCTCGCTGTCATAGGCAACTGCCGAGATACCGTCGAACTTTTCGCCCGCCTTGATTTCCAGCACGTGAACGAAATGATGTTCCAGAACATCCGTCAAGTTGCCTATCGGGTCGCGACCGAGTTGCCATTCGCTGCGCAGCTTATCCGCGGCATCTTCCACATCGTCGCCCTTGTGAACTTCGAGGCTTTGCACTGGCAGGGACACTTCTTCTGTGTGCCCGAGCAGTTCCTGCAATCGCACGCGCATACCGAGACTCTCGGCCACAAGCGCCTCCACGCGCGCCTGCTCGCCCTTAGCAAGGGCTGATCCCTTGCGGTAAGCGATGAACTGAACCTCAATGTCGGGTTCGCTCAAGAGGTAGGCGGCTTTCACTCCCAGAGCTTCTGCCAGCCGGTTGAGCACAACCGGCGAGGGGCGCGCAGTGCCTTGCTCATACTTCGACAGTGCCTGTTTTGTGACGGCGCCGCCGATTGCTGCGGCCAAAGCCTCCAATGAAAGGCCACGAGCCAAGCGCAGTTGTCGCAGACGCTGGCTGATCATGGTCTTCCTCCTTTCCTACCTGGTGGAATCGTGTGCCTGGTTGACAAGTATATACGAATATTGCTGAATTGTCAACCAAGGGGGAATGGTTGGGAGAATCCTGGGTATAGCAAGACGTCAATATTGACAGCCCCATTGCCCAAGAGTAGAATCTGCTCCAGGCTGGCAGGACAACAGCGCAAGTTGCTAGTTCGCTTGTCCCCAACGAGAGAGGATTCGAGTGGGCCAACTACAAACTCAAATAAACCTCTGTCACCATTTCCCTCTCCTTCTAAGCCGGTCCGCGTTCAGACTCTTTCGGCCCAAACCGGATATTTTCGCCAGAGGAGGTGTCCATGCGTAAGATCACCATGCTTGGCACGGGATTTATCAGCGACTTCTACGCGATGTCCTTGCTGGGACAGCGTAGTCGCGACACGATACTGAACGTGGGCGGCCACACCGAAGCCGGCACGCAAGCCTTTGCCGCCAAGTGGGGCATTCCCCGCTGGTCCACGAACCTGGCCGAGGCGATCAACGACCCCGAGACAGACACGGTGGTGATCGGCCTGCCCAACTATCTACACAAGGAAGCGGCCCTGTGGGCGGCGCAGGCGGGCAAAGCCGTGCTCTGCACCAAGCCGCTCGCGATCAGCGGCGCCGAAGCCAGGGCAATGCTCGAGGCGGTCGAGAAGGCCGGTGTCTTCCATGGCTACCTGGAGGACCTGGTTTACACGCCCAAGACCCTCAAAGCGGTCCAGGCAGTCAAGAATGGCGCGCTGGGCAAGGTGCTGTGGGCACGCTCGCGCGAGGCCCATCCGGGGCCGCACAGCGACTGGTTCTGGAACAAGGAGCTTTCGGGCGGCGGGGCGATCGTCGACATGGGCTGCCATTGCATCGAGATCAACCGCAACTTCATCGGCAAAGACATCCGGCCGGTCGAGGCCATGTGCTGGGCCGGCACCCAGGTGCATCCCATCGAGGCGGAAGACAGCGCGGTGGGCCTGGTGCGCTATGAGAACGGCGCCATCGGCCAGTTCGAGGTGAGCTGGACCTTCCGCGGCGGGATGGACCTGCGCGACGAGGTCACCGGCACCCAGGGCACGATCTGGCTCAATCACTGGCTGCGCACCGGGTTCGAGATGTTCACCGCGGTGGGCCAGGGCGGCTACGTGGCCGAAAAGGCCGAAGGTGAAACCGGATGGCTGTTCCCGGTGGGTGATGAGCCGGGCTCGCTGGGCTACACGCCGATGTTCGCCGAGATGTTCGATGCGGCCGAACGGGGCGCCCTGCCCATGGAAACGTTCTACGACGGCTACGTGGTTAACTCGATCATCGACGCGTGTTACAAATCGGCCCAATCCAAGAAATGGGAACCGGTGCAGCTAGACATCTGGCGCGGCGCAACGGGCGTCTCAGCCAGCGTCGGCCAGGTTGAGTACGATGCGCAATACTGGCTGATGAAGAGCGAGGTGATGCCCGACGGCAAGACGAAGGTCATCTTGAAGGACAAGCAGACCGGCCAGTTTGTTCAGAAGGTGAATCCGTAAGGAGGAGGTCTCAGAAAAACGCTCATATATCATCATCGTCGTGTTCCGTGATCGGTCCGTTAGAAGATTCTCTTGGAGGAGAACATAACATGTCAAGGCAAACAAGCACTCTGAGCCAGGTTCTGGCGATTCTCGTCGTCCTGGCGGTCCTCGCCGGGTGCGCGACTGCGCCCGCCGCGCCCACGTCTGCGCCTGCTGCGCCCGCGCCCGCCGCAACTGCGGTACCGCCCACCGAAGCGCCGGCCGCCACCGCGGCCCCGGCAGCCACCGCTGCGCCCACCGAAGCGCCGGCCGCCACCGCGGCCCCGGCAGCCACCGCTGCGCCCGCCGCAACGGAAGCCCCGGCGGCAACGGCTGCGCCGCTGGCCAAGAAGTTCACCATCGGCATCTCGAACCCGTTCATCAGCTCCGAGTACCGCACGCAGATGATCCAGGAGCTGAAGGACGTCAACGCCGAGTACATGAAGGCCGGCGCCACCAATGACCTGGTCATCGAAAGCGCCGACACCGACGTCGCCGGCCAGATCCAGCAACTGCAGAACCTGATCAACAAGAAGGTCGATGCCATCCTGGTCAACCCCGGTGACGTGAACGGCCTCAACGCGACCCTCGAAGACGCCATCTCCAAGGGCATCCTGGTCATCTCCGTCGACCAGGCCCTGCAGGCCAAGGGCGTCTACGACGTCGGCCTCGACCAGTACCAGTGGGCCAAGACATCCGCTGACTGGCTGGCCACGAAGCTGGGCGGCACGGGCAACATCATCGAGATCGAAGGCGTGCCCGGCCACCCGGCCAATGCCCTGCGCATGAGCGCCGTCGACGCCGTCCTCAAGAACTACCCCAAGATCAAGCTCCTGGCCAAGGGCACCGGCAACTGGGATGAGGCCACCGGCCAACAGGTCATGTCCAACTTCCTGGCCTCCTTCCCCAACATGACCGGCTACTGGACCCAGGACGGCATGGCCATCGGCGCCATGCAGGCCCTCCTGGCCGCCAATCCCGCCAAGTGGCCCGTAGGAGTCGGCGAGGCCCGCTGCCAGTTCCTCACGCTCTGGGATCAGCGCCTCAAGCAGGACCCCACCTTCGATACCATCGCCGTCGCCAACCCGCCCGGCGTCTCCCCGACCGGCCTGCGCATCGCCGTCAACATGCTGATGGGCAAGAAGATCGATACCTCCAAGCTGGCTGGCCCCGGCAACATGCAGTTCGTCCTGCCTATCCCGGTCACCGTGACCAAGGATAACTTCCAGCAGGTCTTCTCCACCCAGTGCGCCGGCAAGCCGCCCGCCTACTTGCTCGACGGCATCATGACCGACGCCGAAGTCCAGCAGTTCTTCCTGAAGTAAGCGAGGTAAGTCGTGACTGTGTCGCTTTCCGCCCGAAACATTGTCAAGCACTACGGGGGCGTGGTCGCCCTCGCCGATGCCAACCTGGACGTGCAATCCGGGGAGACGGTGGCACTGATCGGGGCAAACGGAAGCGGCAAGAGCACGCTCAGTAAGATCATCAACGGAGTAGTTGCCCTCGATGGGGGGCAACTACTCCTGGATGGGGATCCGATCCATCTTTCGTCCCCGCAGGCCGCCAAAAAACTTGGCATCAGCACAGTGTTCCAGGAACTCTCTCTGATCCCGCAAATGACGATCGAGGAGAATATCTGGTTGGCGCGCGAACCGCTGCGAGCCGGCCTGGTCGATGCCCGCACGCTACGCAAACGGACGGCAGCCCTGCTGGCCCTGTTTGAGGGCACCTTCAGATCGTCGCTGCAGGCGGACACGCCCATATCGGCTCTGCCACCCGACGAGAAACAGATCATCGAAATCCTCAAAGCGATCAGTTTTGACCCGCGCCTGATCATCCTGGACGAGGCGACCGCCAGCCTGGACAACCGGCAGGTCGAGCGCCTGTTCCAACTGGTCACGCAATGGAAACGGGCCGGCAAGGCCATCATCTTCGTCTCGCACCGCATGGAAGAGATCTTCCGCGTGGCGGACAACTACTCGGTGCTGCGCAACGGGGTTACCGTCGGCGCGGGGCCGATCAAAGGCGTGAGCGAGCGCGGCCTGGTCGAGCTGATGGTCGAAAAAGCGGCCACGACCGGCACGATGAAGCGTGACCGGCAGATGTTCAGCGCGCCCACCGACCACAAGCTCCGGCTGGAAGTCAAAGATCTCCAGACAGACGTGCTCGGAGGGGTGAGCCTGCAACTCCATGACGGCGAGCTGCTTGGCATCGGCGGGCTGAAGGGCCAGGGCCAGCGCGATCTGCTGCGGGCATTGTTCGGCGACATGCCCTATTGGGGAGAGGTGACCCTCTCCGGCGAGCCCGTGCGTTTCAAGCATCCCAACCAGGCGATCAAAAAGGGGGTCGCGCTGGTGCCGGGCGAGCGCGCCAAAGAGGGGCTGCTCTTCATCCGCTCCATTCTGGAAAATATGCTGGTCCCCTCCTGGAAGAACTATGGTTTTCCGCTGCGCATGGGGCGCGCCCGCGCCGATGCTCTCAAGACCGGCGCAAGCCTCGGCCTGAAGATGGCCGGGCTGGACGAGCCGGTCAGCAGCCTGTCGGGAGGCAACGCTCAAAAGGTGGTGATCGGCAAGTGGCTGCTGCGTGATCCCCGGCTGCTGTTGCTCGACGATCCGACCAAGGGCGTAGACGTCGGCACTAAGGCGGAGTTCTACAAACTGCTGGCCCAGTTGTGCGCCCAGGGCACGGCGATTCTGTTCTACAGCAGCGACGACGAAGAACTGCTCGGCCTGTGCGACCGGGTCCTCGTGCTGCATGACGGCATCATTCGCGCCGAGCTGAGCGGGACGACGCTCAACAAAGCCAACCTGGTCGCGGCCAGCCTGGGCGCATCGGACGGAGGCGAGGCGGTCGCGCCGGGGACCAGCCCGGTCGAGAGCGTGCCAAGCCAGGGGGTGCGATGAACAAGTTTCGCTGGTCCACCTTCAGCGCCCGGCGCCCCTACCTGTTCACGCTCTTGCTGCTGGTCGTGTGCATGGCGGTGAATTTCGTTTTCCAGCCGGGGCTGTTCGCTCTCGACACGCTCAACAGCAACATGCGGGTCTTTCTGCCCTCGATCTTGCTGGCCGCGGGCCAGGCGGTGGTCGTGCTGGCAGGTGGGATTGACGTCTCAGTCGGCGCGATCCTCTCGATCGTGAACACGATCCTGGTCACCCAGCTGGGCGCCGGGGCATCGGCGGGCCGGACCGCCGAGCTGCTGGCGTTCGTGCTGGTCGTCGGCATGTTGGCCGGGGCGATCAACGGCTTCTTCATCGCTTATCTACGCCTGCAGCCGATCATCACCACCTACGCCACCAGTTTCTTGTTCGGCGGGATCGCCCTGGCCATCCTGCCCTATCCGGGCGGGGCCATCC
>Ga0066793_10001616_pt1 | contig 10380 bp, 10 predicted proteins | sample PersoiDNA2013189_FD_83876 | JGI IMG/M metagenome (GOLD analysis project Ga0066793, IMG submission 83876) | Permafrost soil microbial communities from the Arctic, to analyse light accelerated degradation of dissolved organic matter (DOM) -... | ecosystem: Environmental > Terrestrial > Soil >...
CACCACGAGCGAAGCCTACGACCGGCCGTGGGCCGCCCCGCCGCTCGGTGTCGGAGGATATGAGTACCGCTTACTCACCCGCAGTGGGCAGCCGATGATCTAAAAAAACAGAGGGTTCGACATCGACGAAGGGGCAGCAGCATGAGGGCATTGATTCGTGGCGGTTGCGTCGCGTTTGCGGCAGCAGCGCTAGTCGTGAGCATGGCGGGCGTCGCCGCCGCGAAGCCCAAGAAGCAGTCTCCTGCCAAGTACGCCAAGACCGTGTGCGGCACGTACACGCAGCTCGAAACGGACATTCCCAACTTCGCTACCGCAGTGGGGAACCTGGATCCGACCGATGCCGTCGCCTTCAAGACCCAGGCGACGCCCCTGGCCAACACGCTGGTGACCGAGATGAAGGCCGCCGAGACCAAGCTCGCCACCGCCTATCCGGATGTTTCGAACGGCAAGAAGATCGGGACGCTGCTCGTCACGAACGCCACCGAGTTCGAAAAGGCCCTCAGCGACGCGCTCAGCGCGTTGCAGGCCGACTCCAGCGTGGCGGGCCCGACGGTGTTCAAGGTGGCGGTCCAGATCTTGCCTACGAAGCTCAGCGACCCGTTCAGCAAGGTGACCGACCAGGACGTGATCAACGCCTTCCAGAAGGAAAAGCTGTGCAAGAACGTCGTCACGGTGACCGGCGGCTGACCGTCTGACGCTCCCGCCCGCCCGAGTTTGGGGCGCAGAGGGCGACGCCGGTGCCGGTACGCTCGGTCAGGTGGAACGGCGCATCTTCGGACTCGAGAACGAGTACGGCGTCACCTGCACCCTGCGCGGTCAACGGCGGCTGAGCCCCGACGAGGTGGCGCGCTACCTGTTCCGGCGTGTCGTGTCGTGGGGACGATCAAGCAACGTGTTCCTCGAGAACGGTGCCCGGCTGTACCTCGATGTCGGGAGCCATCCGGAGTACGCGACACCGGAGTGCGACTCGATCGCCGACCTCGTCGTGCACGACAAGGCCGGCGAGCGGATCCTCGAGGGTTTGGTTCGCAGCGCCGAGCAACGCCTGCGTGAAGAGGGCATCCGGGGCGAGGTGTTCCTCTTCAAGAACAACACCGACTCGGCCGGGAACTCCTACGGGTGCCACGAGAACTACCTGGTCGAGCGGGAGGGCGACTTCACGAAGTTCACCGACGTGTTGATCCCGTTCCTCGTGACCCGCCAGGTGTACGCCGGTGCGGGGAAGGTCCTCCAGACGGCCCGGGGCGCGATGTACTGCATCAGTCAGCGGGCCGAGCACATCTGGGAAGGCGTCTCGAGCGCGACGACCCGGTCCCGCCCGATCATCAACACCCGAGACGAACCCCACGCCGATGCAGAGCGCTTCCGACGCCTTCACGTGATCGTCGGCGACTCGAACATGAGCGAGTACACGACGTTCCTGAAGGTGGGGACGGCGTCGATCCTGTTGCGGATGCTTGAGGAGGACCCCAGCCCGTGGCGCGACCTCACGTTGGAGAACCCGATCCGGGCGATCCGCGAGATCAGCCACGACATGACGTGCCGGCGAAGGGTGCGCCTCGCCAACGGTCGAGAGCTCTCAGCGGTGGAGGTCCAGTCCGAGTATCTGAACCGGGCGTTGCGGTTCGCGAAGAAGCGGGGGGTGAGTCCCCAGGAGCAGCGGGCGCTCGACATGTGGGAACACGTCATGACCCATCTCGAGAACGACCCGTTGAAGCTGCGCACCGAGATCGATTGGGTGGTGAAGTACCACCTGCTCGAGGCCTACCGGGAACGTCACGATCTGCCGTTGACGCACCCGAAGGTGGCCCTGGTCGACCTGGCCTACCACGACGTGACCCGGGCCCGTTCGCTCTACTACTTGCTGGAGCGCCGCGGGCAAGTCGATCGGACCGCCAGCGACGCCGACATCGAGGTCGCGGTGAACACCCCGCCCCAGACGACCCGGGCGCGGCTGCGAGGGTCGTTCATCAAGCGGGCGAAGGAACGCAAGCGTGACTACACCGTCGACTGGGTGCACCTGAAGCTCAACGACCAGGCGCAACGGACGGTGCTCTGCAAGGACCCGTTCAAGGCGCGTGACGAGCGCGTCGAGCGTCTGATCGCCTCGCTGTAACGGTGGCGCCCGGCGTGGTTGCGCGGACACCGCGGGAGGTGTCCCGCCGTCGTCCGATCTTGTCGACGGCGGTGATGGTCGCGGGTCGTGAAGGGTGCGGGTGGTGAGTGAGCGCCTCGAACGGCTGGTGAACCTGACCGCCACACTGCTCGACACGAGGCGATTTTTGACGCTGGAGGAGCTCGCGGCCCGGCTGGAGCCCTCGTACCCCGAGGACAAGGTGGCTCGCCGGCGGGCGTTCTCGCGGGACAAGGAGACGTTGCGGGATCTCGGGGTTCCGATCACGACCTCCGCCATTGATGGGTTTTCGACCGAGATCGGGTACCGGATCCTCCCCGACGACTACTACCTCCCGGATCCGGGGCTCAACGTCGAGGAACGCGCCGCGCTGCACGTCGCGGTGACCGCGGTGCGCCTCGACGGTGGTGAGGCCCAGGAAGGCCTCCGCAAGCTAGGTGGCGTCGAGGGGACCGGGGCACCGGCGCTGGCGGCGCTGGCGGTCACGGCCGGGCTCGCGGAGCTCTTCGACGCGGTGGCGCGTCGACGGGTCGTCGAGTTCGACTATCGGGGCGACCCGCGTCGCCTCGAGCCGTACGGAGTCGTGCACCGTTTCGGCCATTGGTACGTGGTGGGTCGCGATCAAGACAAGGATGCCCCACGGGCGTTCCGCATCGACCGGTTCGACGGGCCACCGCGTTCGGGGCCCGACGGGGCCTTCGAGCCGCCGGCGGGTTTCGATCCGAGCGAGGGGTTGCGTTCGGACCCGATGACCTACGGGGACGACCGGCCCGTGGAGGCGCGAGTCCTGGTCGACGCGACAAGAGCGGCGTGGGTTGTCGACCAGCTCGGCGACGACGCCGTCGTCGAACGCCGCGACGACGGCGCGGTGGTGGTGCAGCTGGCGGTCGTGAACCGCGAAGCGTTCCGGGCGTTCGTCGTCGGGTTGCTCGAGCACGCTGAGGTGCTCGCGCCACCGGAACTGCGAAGCGATCTTGTCGACTGGCTGCGGGCCGTGGCGCAGAGCGACGCGTGACGCAGCCCGTCGCCGGGTCGCGGCTGCGGCGCATCCTGGCGCTGATCCCGTGGATCCTCACCCATCCCGGGGTCACGATCAGTGACTTGGCGCACCGCTTCGACGTCCCCGAATCGGAGCTCGAGTCGGACTTGGCGCTCCTGCCCCTGTGTGGCCTGCCGCCGTACACCGCCGACCGGCTGATCGACGTCTGGGTCGGCGACGACGGTGCGGTCAGCATCCGGTTGGCGGAGTACTTCGAACGGCCGTTGCGACTCACCCCGTCAGAAGGTGTCGCGCTCCTCGCCGCCGGGCGGGCGCTGCTCGCGGTACCGGGCTCGGATCCGCACGGGCCGCTCGCGACCGCGCTCGACAAGCTCGAGGCCGCCCTCGGTGCTCGAGGAGCGCTCAGCATCGACGTCGGTGGGAGCGACAACCTCGATCGGTTGACGCACGCCGCGGCCGACAGCGAGCAACTCGAGATCGACTACTACTCCTTCGCCCGCGACGAGATGACGACTCGGGTCGTCGATCCCCTGCGGGTCTTCCACGCCCTGGGGGCCTGGTACCTGGCGGCGTACTGCCATCGGGCCGACGCCGAGCGGCTGTTCCGCGTCGATCGGGTGCGTGCTGTCCGTCCCACCGGCGAGTCGGCGCCGCCGCACCCGTCGGCGGGTGACGACGACCTGGTCGATCTCGTCTATCGCCCCGATCCGAGCGACCCGCGGGTCCAGCTCCGATTGCGGCCCGACGCGGCGTGGGTCGCCGAGAGCCTCCCCACCGAGGACGCCAAGCCGCGCCCCGATGGGGGATGGGACGTCGTCCTGGCGGTGAGCGGACCGGCGTTCCTCGAGCGGCTCCTCCTTCGTCTGGGCCCGGCGGCGACGGTGGTCGGTCCCGCGACGGCACGCGCCGCCCGGTCCGACGCCGCCCGGCGGGTTTTGGTCCGCTACGAACGGTGAGGGCCGACGGCGGTTCTGACCCCGAGGCGTGGAAGGATGGCCCAGTGGGGCCGCGACCGTGACGACGACCGGGGAGCCGGATCGCGACGCGCTGCCCGGCGGTCACGAGACCACGCTCCTCGACCCCGGTAACGCCAGCGGTTCCGCGCCGCCGCCCAAACCGGGCGACGACGGCGACGGGGGCGGCGCCGGGGGAAGCGGCGACGGCACCGGGGCGGAGCCGTCCCGACGGGCTCGCACCCAGCGGCTGATCATCGAGTGGGTCGTACTGATCGCGGCCGCGCTCGTCATCGCGTTCGTGATCAAGACGTTCCTGTTCCAGGCGTTCTACATCCCGTCCGCGTCGATGGAGCCGACCCTGAACATCGACGACCGAGTGCTCGTGAACAAGCTCAGCTACGACTTCCACGATGTGCACCGAGGCGACATTGTCGTGTTCAAAGCCCCGCCGGCTGAGCGCACCGGAGGGATCGACGATCTCGTTAAACGGGTCATCGGCCTCCCGGGCGAGACGGTCACCGAACGGCGCGACAGCAACTCCGGCACCTTCAACATCTACATCAACGGCCGGCGCCTCCATGAGCCGTACCTGTCGAAGGACGCGTCGTCAGGACCGGAGGGGTCGTCGGTCCCACCCGGTTGCGGCGCCCCCGCCGATCAGAGCCCGGGGTGCGTCGTCCCGCCCGGACGGGTGTTCGTGCTCGGCGACAACCGCAACCAGTCGAAGGACGCCCGAACGTTCGGGCCGATCACCGAATCGTCGATCGTCGGGCGGGTCTTCGTGAAGATCTGGCCGCTCAACGACCTGTCCTTCCTGTAGTCGCGGCTCCGGTCCCGCACCCAGAAGGGCCTAGCCCGGGCTCCATTCGCTGACGGTCGCGACCATGCGCTGCACATGGTCGCAGTACACCGCGTCGATCCCGAGGTCGAGCATGGCCTGCAGGTGCCGGACCTCTTGGACGTCCCAGGCGAACGCAAGCACGTCGAACCGGTGGAAGAGCACCACGAGACCTTTGCTCCACTCGGAGTAGTGGAGGTTCATCGCGTCGACGCGGGCCGCGGCGACGTCAGCGGCGTGGCGCTCGAGCGAGTCCGGCAGTCGCCGCCGTATCGTCGAGTGCACCAGTCGCACATCCGTCGCGCCAGCGCGCAGCGTGCGCAGCTGGTCGAGACTCGGTGAGCACAGCCACGTGCGGGCCGGATCACCGACCCGGCGCACCATGTCGATGATTGGCTCCGCCGCGGCCGGGTCCTTCACGTCGATCGAGAGGTCGTAGTCGTGACCGAGTTCGGCGAAGAGGTCGGTGAGCCGCGGGACCCCATGCCGGGCGAGGCGCGCCGCGCTCGTGTGCGCGACTCGCAGCTTCCAGAGCCCGAGGAGCGGGCCGCTGACCAAGACGTCGTGGGTGAGGACGACCTCTCCATCCGAGCTGAGCCAGGCGTCGGTCTCGAGGCCTCGGGCACCAGCCTCGAGGCCGGCCCGGAACGCCGGGATGGTGTTCTCGGAGTGGAGGAGCCGAGCCCCCCGGTGAGCGAACGTGATGGGCGCCACAGGGCCGAATCCTGGCCGATCGGCCGGCCTCAAGGGGCTCACCGGGGGTGCCGATGCAGGAGTTGTGGCCACCGTGATCAAGGCCGACTGCCCCGGGTGTGGGGTGGTGCGGCTGGGAGCAAAGGATCTCACCGTCCGGGTCTGCACCGATGACGGGTCGGGGGCGTACTGCTTCCGATGCGCCGAGTGCGGATCGGCGGTCTCCCACGAGGCCAGCGTGTCGGTGTACGAGCTGCTGGTCTCGGCGGGGGTCAAACGGGTCGACTGGTGTTGGCCCGACGACCTCAACGATCGGCCCGGCGGGCCCCGATTCACCCACGACGACCTGCTCGACTTCCATCTGCTGTTGGACCACGACGACGAGGAGTGGAGCCGACAGCTCACCGCGTCCACCCGGGACGCCAACTCGAACTCGACCTGATCGCTCCCGGCCCGACGAGGGTCGTGGCCAGGGTCCGACGGTACGATGCCGGACGGACTCGCGCGAAGGGAGCGTCCGTGTCGCTCGGCCCAGCCGAGATCCTGGTGCTGGCGGTGGTGGCGCTGGTGTTCGTGGGTCCTCGGCGACTCCCGAAGCGGCCCGGCACCTCGGACCAGCGTGGCGGGACCTTGCGCCGCGACCTTGCCGACGTGATGGTCGCGGACGCCACCAACCCCGTCGCCACGGCTCCGCAGCTGAGCTCGCGGGAGGCGGCGATCCGCGGCGGCTCCGGGCCTCCCGTCGGAGCGGACGGCACCCCCGAGGGGTCGGCGTAGGACGTGTCTCCGAGGAGTCGCGATGCCCGGATGACGGTCATCGAGCATCTGACCGAGCTGCGTCGACGGATCCTCATCTCGATCTTCGCCATCGTGGCCACGGCGTCGCTCTGCTATTGGTTCGCGCCCGACATCATCCGGTTCTTCCTGCACTACTACAAGGACGTCACGCACGGAAAGAAGACCGCCTTCATCTTCACCGGGCCGCTTGACGCGTTCGTCACCCGGCTCAAGGTCGCCACCTATTCCGGGATCTTGTTGGCGTTGCCGGTGTGGCTCTGGCAGCTGTGGCGGTTCATCACCCCCGGGCTGAGCAAACGGGAAAAGAAGTACGCGATCCCGTTCATCCTCAGCTCGCTGGTGCTCTTCGCCGCCGGCGGGACGGTCGCGATGCTGATCCTGCCGAAGGCCCTGGACTTCCTCCTCAAGGCGGGAGGCACCGAGCTCCAGCCTCTGCTGACCGCCGACCGGTATCTCACCCTCGTCTTGCTGATGATCCTGGCGTTCGGCTTGGCGTTCGAGTTCCCAGTGGTGTTGGTGTTCCTCCTCCTGGCCCGAGTGATCACCACCAAAGGGCTCCGGCGTCGCCGCCGGTACGCCATCGTGGGCATCTTCGCCTTCGCCGCGATCATCACCCCCAGCCAGGACCCCTACTCTCTGTTCTTCATGGCGATCCCGATGTGCCTGTTCTATGAGGGCAGCATCATCATCGGCCGGATCATGAAGCGATGAGCCCCGACCGACGCCGCACCTACCGCCCCCCCCGGGATCGTCGCGAGGTCCTGATCGCCGTCGCCGCGGTGACGGCGGTGCTCGTCTTCACCGCCGTCATGGTGTGGGTGCTCGGGCCGCACCCGAGCGGGTCGTCCAGCCCGTCATCGCCGTCGCCGATTCCGACCTCGACCGCGACAACGACGCCGTCGAGCACGGCCACGTCCACGACGGGTTCGACGCCGAGCAGCACGTAGGGCAGGTGAGCGGGCGCGGCGAGTTCGAGGCGGCGCTCGGGTTCACGCTCGACGACTTCCAACAACGGGCCCTCGACGCCATCGACGCCGGCCAGTCGGTGCTCGTCGCGGCACCGACCGGGTCGGGCAAGACGATCGTCGCCGAGTACGCGGTCAACCGGGCCCGGGCGCTCGGCGGCAAGGTCTTCTACACGACGCCGCTCAAAGCCCTGTCGAATCAAAAGTTCGCCGATCTGCGCCGCGTCCACGGTACCGACACCGTCGGGTTGCTCACCGGTGACAACTCGATCCATGGTGACGCACCGGTCGTCGTGATGACGACCGAGGTGCTGCGCAACATGATCTACGCCGCGTCGCCCGCGCTCGAAGGGTTGCGCTACGTGGTCCTCGACGAAGTCCACTACCTCCAGGACCGGTATCGCGGCGCAGTCTGGGAGGAAGTCATCGTCCATCTCGCGCCCACCGTCGATCTGGTCTGCCTGTCAGCGACGGTGTCGAACGCCGAAGAGTTCGCAGACTGGATCGCGACCGTCCGGGGGGCGACGACCGCGATCATCGAGGAGCGTCGACCCGTCGCGTTGCGCCACCGCTACCTGGTGGGGGAGCGGGGCGTCGACACCCTCCATCTGCTCCCCACCTTCGTCGGTGACGGCGACGACCTGCGCCCGAACCCCGAGGCCTCCCGCCTCGACCGGCGTCAGGGTCGGGGCGGCGCCCGTGCCGCCACCGGACGGGCCCGAAGCCGCCTGGTCGCCCCGGGCCGGGTCGAGAGCCTCGACCGGCTCGCCGACGACGCCATGCTCCCGGTGATCGTGTTCGTCTTCAGCCGCAAGGGCTGCGAGCAGGCGGTCCAGCAGTGCCGGGCGGCCGGCGTGCGCCTCACCACCCCGGCGGAGCGCGACACCATCCGCGGGATCGCCGATTCGCACCTCACCGATCTTGCTGCGGATGACCTGGCGGTCCTCGGCGTCGACGCCTGGCTCGACGGGCTCGGGGCTGGAATCGCGGCGCATCACGCCGGGCTGGTCCCGCCGATGAAAGAAGCGGTGGAAGAGGCGTTCGCGGCCGGCCTGGTCAAGGTCGTGTACGCGACCGAGACGCTGGCCTTGGGGATCAACATGCCGGCCCGGTCGGTGATGATCGAACGGCTGACGAAGTTCACCGGCGAACGCCACGAGTTCCTGACCCCGGGGGAGTACACCCAACTCACCGGCCGGGCGGGGCGGCGCGGGATCGACGACGTCGGCTACGCCACCGTGTGCTGGAACCCGTACGTCACCTTCGAGCAGGTCGCCGGCCTCGCCGCTCGACGCACCGACGCGCTCACGTCGTCGTTTCGCCCCACTTACAACATGACGGTCAATCTGGTGCGCCGCTACTCGGCCGAAGACGCGCATCACCTGCTGAACCTCTCGTTCGCGCAGTACCGAACTGACCGCGACGTCGTGGCCCTCGAACGGCAGCTCGAACGCAGCCGGGAGCAGCTCGCCCGTCAACTCGAACGGGCCCGCAGCGACACCGGCGATGTCGAGGAGTACCGGCGGCTCGTAACCCAGCTCGAGGCGGCCCGCCGGGGGCGAGGCGCGGCGTCGCAGGTCTCGGCGGCACTCGAGCGGCTCCGGCCCGGCGATGTGCTCTGGGTCGGTGGACGCGGCGGGCGGGTGGCGGTCCTTGCCCACGACCGGCGCCGCGGCGGCCTCCCCCGGGTGTTGGCCCTCACCGCGGGCAAAGCGCTCGTCCGGCTGGGGTCTGACGACTTCCCCGCCGCGCCCCGACCCATCGGACGGATCGAGCTGCCGGAGCCGTACGCCCCCCGCAACCCGAACTTTCGCCGCGAGACCGCGCAGCGGCTCCGTCGCGCCAAGGTCCGCGAGCACGAGCGGGGAGCGGCACCCGACACCATCGCCGAACTCGAGGCCGCGGTCGCGGCCCATCCGGTTGCTGTGGACCCCGCCCGGGAGGCGCGGCTGCGGGCCTCGGCGAGCGTCGAACGCATCGAGCGCGAGATCACCCGCCTGGAACGACGGGTCCGGGGCCGAAGCGACAGCCTCGGCCGCCAATTCGACCGAGTCCTCGGGCTCCTCGAATCGTGGGCCTACGTCGATGGTTGGTCGCTGACCCCACCCGGCGCGATCCTGGCCCGCCTCTACACCGAGACTGACCTGCTGCTCGCCGAAGCGGTCCGCGAGGGACGCGTCGACGGGCTGACGACAGCGGAAACCGCGGCGGTCGTGTCCTGTTTCACCTACGAGCGGCGCGGCGCCGCCGATGCAGCCGCCCCGCCGATGCGATGGCCGACGCGGCGGGTCGCCGAGCGGGCCCGCGAGATCGAATCGGTGTGGCAGACCCTCGTGAAGGCCGAAGACGACGCCGGGCTGCCCCAGACCCGCGCCCCCGATCCCGGGTTCACGCCCTACATCTACGAGTGGGTGCTGGGCGAGTCCCTCGCCGCGGTCCTCGACGACGAGGAGCTCGCCGGCGGCGACTTCGTCCGCCACGTCAAGCAGTGCATCGACCTGCTGCGCCAGGTCGCCGAGATTGCACCCGAAACGGCCACCCGCGACGCGGCCCGCGACGCCGCCAATGCCGCCTTCCGGGGTGTCGTGGCGGCCGCGAGCACGGTGCCGTGATCCGGCCGGGTCAACCGTGGGGGGCACCGACCGCCGGGCCGCCGGACGCGACCGGCGCCGGCAGCGACCGGGACTTGGCGGCACTCGCCGACGCGCACCGCGGCGCCCGACTCCAGTTCGAACCCGACGAGCGCTGCGAGCTCGCCCGGGCGGTCGGATTGACCGTCGCCACCCCGTCGGTCACCGACCTGGCGGTGGACGCCCTCGATGTCGACGGCGTCGGATTGGCCGTGAACATGGTCGTCGCCGGCGTCGCTCCCGACCGGCTCGGCCCTTGGTCGCGGGCCCGGCCGGTCACGGTGCGGGTCGACGGCCGGCTGGTCCACGATGGGCCCGCCACCACCGTGGTCGTCGCCAACGGACAGTTCCGCCGTGGTGTCGACC
>Ga0066793_10001620_pt1 | contig 10371 bp, 8 predicted proteins | sample PersoiDNA2013189_FD_83876 | JGI IMG/M metagenome (GOLD analysis project Ga0066793, IMG submission 83876) | Permafrost soil microbial communities from the Arctic, to analyse light accelerated degradation of dissolved organic matter (DOM) -... | ecosystem: Environmental > Terrestrial > Soil >...
GATAAGGCCGACGCGCCGGAGCGGTTGGCGGAGCTTCGGGCTGTCTACGAACCGTATCTGCACGCGCTCAGTCGCCGGCTTCTGATGACGCTGCCGCCGTGGATCCACAAGAATCGGATGAAAGATAACTGGCAGGGCGGCCCGTGGGATCGCGCCATCCAGGCGCGATCGCTGGAACATCCGGGGCACGCGGCGGACGATCACTTCTGATCGGGCGATCTGGCCAGGTGAGATTGTTTGGCGTAATGCCGATGGGGGAGTCGCAAGCCGCTGGGATAGTTTCCGAGTTGCCGAAAATTCTTCCAGAGTCGTCGCCGCCGCAACGTCCCACGCAGGCTATAATTACGCGCACCCATGGCCCTTACTTCTGGCACGAAACTCGGTCCCTACGAAATCCAGTCTCCGCTGGGAGCGGGCGGCATGGGAGAAGTTTACCGTGCCCTTGACACCCGGTTGGATCGTGCCGTGGCGATCAAAGTTCTTGCTTCTCATCTTTCTTCTTCGCCGGAACTGAAACAGCGCATGGAGCGCGAGGCGAGGTCCATTTCTTCGCTGAACCATCCGCACATCTGCCATCTTTATGACATCGGCTCGCAGGAGGGCACCGATTACCTGGTAATGGAGCTTCTGGAAGGGGAAACTCTCGCCGAAAGACTGCGTAAAGGCGCGATGCCGCTGAACGAAATCTTCAAAATCGGGATTGCCGTGGCCGAGGCGCTGGCGGTCGCGCACCGCCAGGGCATTGTGCACCGCGACCTGAAGCCCGGAAATATCATGCTGACCCAAGGGGGCGCGAAGCTGATGGACTTTGGGCTGGCCAAACCGCTGGGCCTGCAGACCAAGGGCACGGCGTCAGGAGCGGCACCTTCGTTCACCGCGGCGGCCACGTTAAGCGGGCCGAGTCCGTTAAGCCCATTAACCACAGCCGGCAGCATGATTGGCACCATCCAGTACATGTCGCCGGAGCAGATCGAAGGAAAAGAAGCGGATGCCCGCTCCGACATCTTTGCCTTCGGTGCCGTGCTTTACGAGATGGTGACGGGAAAGCGGCCCTTTACGGGGAAGAGTCAAATCTCGCTGGCATCGTCAATTCTGGAGTCAGACCCGGAACCGGTCAGCGCCCTCAAGCCTCTTACTCCACCCGCCTTTGAACATGTGGTCGCAATCTGCTTGCAGAAAAATCCGGAAGAGCGTTTCCAGACGGCGCATGACATCAAGCTGGAGCTGCAATGGATCGCGGCGGATCGGTCATCCCCTGCGGTGGCGGCTGTGCCGCCATCACCCTCGCGTACCCGCGAGCGTGTTAGCTGGGCCGTGGCGGTTGTCATCGCGATTGCGCTGGGAGCGGTCGCCGGAATTTTCATTAACCGTCCGACTCAGTCTGCTCAGTCCATTCGCACCGTCATCGATCCTCCCGCGAACGCTACGCTCAGTCTGACCGGCGATTTTGCCGGTCCGCCGGTCCTGTCGCCCGACGGTGCATCGATCGCGTTTGTGGCCTCCGGTGCGGAAGGCAAGACCGCAATCTGGGTTCGCCCCATGCACGTGCTGGAAGCGCGTGCGCTCCCCGGTACCGAGGGCGCGATTTTTCCCTTCTGGTCATCCGACAGCCGCTCGCTCGGCTTCTTCGCCGACAGCAAGCTGAAGACGATCGATCTCAATGGCGGCTCTGCGTTGGTGGTTTGCGACGCCGCTTTCGGCCGGGGGGGCGCGTGGGGGCCGGGCGGAGTGATCCTGTTCAGTCCGAATACGCAAACAGCACTGATGCAGGTCAGTGCCAGCGGCGGAACTCCGGTTCCCGTCACCAAGATCGACACGGCTCAACACACCTCGCATCGCTGGCCGTTCTTTCTCCCCGATGGCAAGCATTTCCTCTATCTGGCCATCAATCACGACCCCTCCCGGTCCGCAAACGATACTCTGTATTACGCCTCTCTGGATGGCCGCGAAAATCGTCCGCTGTTCCGCTCTCAATCGAACGCGGTTTACGGCAGCGGTTTCCTTTTGTTCGCACGTGGCGGCCAGTTGATGGCACAGCCATTCGATCCCGCCACTGGAACGCTGAGCGGAGAGGCACAGAGCCTGGCCAGCGGAGTGGTAGACGACGTCAGTACCTGGCACATGGACGCCTCTAATTCCAGCGCCGGGCTGCTGGTTTTAGGCAGCGGCGGGACCGCCGACTGGCAACTGGTCTGGATGGATCGCAACGGAAAACAGATTGGCACCGTGGCCGACAAGCTCACCAACCTGCAAACTGTGCGGATATCCCCGCAAGGAGATCGCATCGCTCTCCAGATCGACACCGGCATGAACGATATCTGGGGGCTCGATCTGGCTCGCGGGGTCCGCACCCGGCTTACCTTCGGTCCAGTTTCGAACGCGTTCCCTGTCTGGTCGCCCGATGGCAAGTGGATCGCCTACAATTCCGATCGCAACGGTCACTCCACCCTCTACCGCAAGCCCTCCGATGGCAGTGGCGCGGAAGAACTCTTGCTCTCCGATGAGCAGGTGACCATACCCAGCGATTGGTCGCGGGACGGCAAGACCCTGCTCTATTCGCGCGGCCCTGCGGGCAACAACTGGGAGATCTGGGCCTTGCCGCTCGAGGGAGAGCGCAAACCGCGGCTGGTCGTACCGCGCGCCGCGAATTCGTTCAGTGCCGAAGGACATCTCTCCCCGGACGGCCATTGGCTCGCCTACACCTCGACAGAATCCGGCACATTTGAAGTGTATGTGGTGGCCTTCCCCGGCGGGCAGGGCAAATGGCAGGTTTCGACGAACGAGGGCTCTCAACCGCAGTGGAGCAGGGATGGCAAGGAACTCTACTACGTCAACGACACGAACCGCATCGTGTTTGCCGTGCCGGTAAAAGAAGCCAACGGTGCGTTACAATTCGGCACCGCTCAGCCCCTCGTTACAAATTCAGCAGCCCAGCAGTTCATCTACGATGTCTCGCCCGACGGCAAGAAGATCCTTATGAATCTGGTTTCGCAGCAGGTCAGTCAGTCCGTCACCGTGGTTACGAACTTCACGGCGGGGTTGAAGAAGTAAGCGAAACTACTGCCGCGACCGCGCGATGGTTACTGCTGTCGATCCAAGCTTGCTGGTGGAGAGCCGGGCGTCCCCGCCCGGCGGCACGGGCCGTATGACTCATCCCGCAGTCACGGCACTCGATATGACCGATGGCCCGATGATCGGATGACCCGATGCTCTGCTCCTTCTGCTAACATTTCCCCTTCATGAAACACGTGGGCGAAAACGTGGTGCGCATCGAGGCTGAGGCGTTGCGGGCGCTGGCCGACCGGCTGGCGGGTTCGATGGCGGCGGACTTCAACCGGGCGCTGGAACTGTTGTTCGGTTGCCGAGGCCGGGTGGTCGTGACCGGGATGGGGAAGAGCGGGCTCATCGCTCGCAAGATCGCGGCTACATTAAGTTCGACCGGATCGCCGGCGCTCTACCTGCATCCGGTGGAGGCGCTGCATGGCGATCTGGGGATGATTGTGCGCGGCGATGTCGTGCTGGCGCTTTCGGCCAGCGGCGAGACGGACGAGATTCTGCAGTTGATGGCTACGATCAAGCGGCTGCAGGTTCCGCTCATTGCTATGACCTGCGACGATATCGCGCAACCCTTCGCGGGCGGGGGCGCCCGCGCCACACGGGCTTCTACTCTCGCGTCTGCTGCGGACGTGGCTTTGGACTGCTCGATTTCTAAGGAAGCTTGTTCGCTTGGACTTGCGCCTACCGCTTCAACTACAACGATGCTGGCTCTGGGCGATGCGCTGGCGGTGGCGCTTTCGGAAAAACGCGGATTCAAGGAAGAAGACTTTGCCAACCTGCATCCCGGGGGAAAGCTGGGCAAACGGCTGGCGCGGGTCGAATCGCTGATGCACTCGGGTGACGCGGTTCCGCGGGTGACGGCGCAGACGAAGATGCCGGATGTGATTTACGAAATGTCGCGCAAGAAGCTGGGAATGACCGCGGTGGTCGAGGGCGACCGTCTGCTGGGTGTGATCAGCGACGGCGATCTGCGGCGGTTGCTGGAGCAGCGCGGCAAAGATGCGCTCGACCTGACGGCGGGGGATTGCATGACGCGGACTCCCAAAACCATCGGACCGCAGGAGTTCGCCGCCACGGCGCTGGCGCGCATGGAAGAGATGAAGATTACTTCGCTCGTCGTCGTGGACAGCGATCAGCGCGTGCGGGGGATCGTGCACCTGCATGATCTGTGGGGCACGGAGATGGTGTAGCGACGCAGCCTCTGAAGGGGCACCAGATTTCCCATAGAGACGCGGCTTGCAGCGTCTCCGCGTTCCCGGAGATGCGGGCAAGACGGGGCAAGCCCCGTCTCTACAGGCTAGTTTTAGCGGGAGACCTTCACCTTCGGCGCATGAAATGCGTCGGGAAAGGTGAAGGTGACCAGCGCTCCTTGTCGTACGTTGCCCACCAGCGCGGGGCGGAAGCAGGCAATGCAGGTGCCACCGGCGTGACGAACGCTGGGATAGACAACTCCGGCCGAACGCTTCGCTCAAGACGACAGGGTGGATTTATGCCACGAACTTGCGGGACACTACGCTAGTGGCAGAAGCGCTGTAGTTTCGGCGGAGGCGGGGTGGGGAACTCGTCAAACTCTCCGTCCCATCCGGAGCATCCACGCGCCGCGACGGCGCGGATCACGACCTGTTCCAGATCGCGGGCTTTCGCCTTTGCTTCCGTGATCTGATCTATCGTGAGGTAGCCGCCGCTGTTGAGTTCGCCGAGGCCCGCGCCCGCTGCCGCATAACCGGCGTCGGCCGCAATGCTGTACCAGACGTAGGCAGTGAAGCGGTCCTGCGGAATGCCGCGGCCATCTTTCAGCGCTTTGGCGTAGAAGTATTGCGCCTGGGGAAGTCCCTGATCGGCGGCAATCTTATAGAGCTTCGGAGCCTTGGTGTAGTCTCGATCCGCCATCGAACGGCCCAGGTAGTAGGCGCCGAAAGCGTTGTTCTGGTCGGCGGACAGCTTGAGCCATTTCTGGGCCGCGTCGGGATCGCGCGGCACCCCGTTGCCGAGGAAGTAGTGTCGTCCGGCGAGCCAGCCCGCAAGCGGGTCGCCTTGTTGAGCAGCCTTGCGATACAGGTCGACGGCCTGACCCGGGCTGCTCGCGAGCACGGTTCCGGTTTCGTAATAGTAAGCCAGTGCGATTTGGGCTGGCCCGTAGCCGAGGTCGGCGGAGCGCCGAAAATAGTCGATCCCCAGCGAGTCATTTTGTGACGGCCCAATGCCAGTAATGGCGTCCATGCCACGCTCGTACAGAGCCTCTGGAGAAGTACTCTGCGCTAAGGCGATCGTGCTCCATAGCACGAGAATTGAGGTCAGAATCGTTCGACGCATGGGCGGTTCTTATGTAAGAAGTGTTGGAACAAGTATAGGAAATACGCTGCGTCGGTGTAGAGTTACGAAAGTTCCGCGGGATGGACCGACGGGCGGGGGGGAGAAGAAGTGGCAATTTCAGAAACACCGCATGTGGCCCAAAGAGCCGCGTTCTACGCGGTCATCGTGTGCTGGTGGATATTTCTCCTGACATTCTGGCTGAGGAAACGTCCGCCCCGAGCCCGGGAGGCGAAACGCGATTGGACTTCGCTCATCGGATTGTTGCTCCAAGCCGCAGGCTACTTCAGCGTCTGGTCTTTTCCCTTGCAGCGGAGACAGTTCTCGCCGATCACGTCCGGGTCGCCAGTGGTGGAATGGGGGCTGGCAGCGCTGACTGTGGCCATCGCAGTCGCTTCGGTGTGGCTGGTCAACGCCGCCGCTCGGCGTTTGGGGAAGCAATGGGCTCTGGCCGCGAGCCTGGTAGAGGGTCACGAGCTCATTCAGGACGGGCCCTATCGCTTCGTAAGGAACCCCATCTACACGGGCATGTTTGGAATGCTGCTGGCTACCGGACTGGCCGCGGGTCGATGGATCCCGCTGCTGGTTGCAGTCGTGTTGTTTACTGCCGGAACCTACATCCGGATTCGAAGTGAAGAGCGGCTACTGCGGCAGGCCTTTGGCTCCGAGTTCGAAGAGTACGCACGCAACGTGCCGGCGTTGATCCCGGGAATCTACTGAGCCTTGACGGGCGGGGACGCCCGTTTCTCCACATTCGTTCTACGCGTATCGCTCACGCATGAAATCGCCAATCGCCGAGTAAGCGGCGGTCAGCGTCTTTTCGTCGGGCAGGAAAACGATGCGGAAGTGTTTTGTCCCGGGACGCTGGCCGAAGCCGGACCCGTGCACAACCATCACATGCTTCTGGCGAATCAGTTCGGTGACGAAGACGTCGTCGCCTTCCGGGATGTCGATTCGTGGGTAGGCGTAGAAGGCCCCGCGCGGCGCCACACAACTCACGCGCGAAGTTTCGGCACACCACTTCATGGTCAGATCGCGGCGGCTGCGCAGCTTGCGCTTCACTTCGAGCAGGTGATCCTGCGGGCCTTCGAGCGCGGGCTTGATCGCGTACTGTTCGGGATGGTTGGCGCACAGGCGCGCCCGCAACAGTTTGTTTACGCCTTCGAGATACGGCTTGATGACGGAAGCTTCGCCGCTGGCAATGCCCCATCCGATGCGCCATCCGGGGGCGAGGTAATTTTTGGACAGTCCGCCGAAAGTAATGACCGGCAGATCGGGCGCGACCGCGGCCATGGCGATGTGCGGGTCGTCATCCTGGGTTTCCCTATCAATGATCAGCTTGTCGTAAATCTCATCGGCAAAGACGATTAGATTGTGGCGGCGTGCCAGTTCGGCAATTTGCTCGAGCATCTTTCGTGTACAGACCGAGCCGGTAGGGTTGTTGGGATTGATCAACACAATCCCGCGCGTCCGCGGCGTGATCTTCTTCTTGATGTCGTCAAGATCGGGCTGCCAGCCATCTTCTTCGTTCAGGTAATAAGTGTTCAGTCCGATTTCGAGCTTGGCCAGAACCGCGGAATAGAGCGGATAGTCGGGGCAAGGGGTGAGCAGGTTGTCGCCCGGATTGAGCAGCGCGGTCAGGCAGATGTCCACCGTTTCGCTGACGCCCGAGGTGACGAAGACATCCTGAATGTTGGTGATCCCCTTGCGGGCCGCTTCGCCGCGAATCGCGTCGAGCGCCGGCGGGATGCCCGAAGAGCTCGAATAGCCATTCTTGCCGTCGCGCATGGCCTTGTACACGGCTTCAATCATGTGGGCGGGCGTCTGGAAGTCAAAGTTGAGCGGGTCGCCGATGTTGAGCGGGAGGATTTTGTTTCCCTGCCGGGCGACCTCGTCGGCGATGCAGGCCAGGTCGCGAATGGCGTAGCGGACGTTTTCCAGGCGGGCGGCAGGGGCAATTTCGCGGGCTTGCGATACAGGCATGAGGATCGCTCGCTTTCCGCCTAGATTGTACAAGAGCTCGCGCGGCCGAGGTTGCTGGACCTCGCTGGACTGGGACGGAAGAAATCGCATCCGGGATGAGTTGTAGTTCAGCGGAAGCTGAAATCGAGCGTGACGATCTCATTGCTCGGCGACGCGGCAGGGGCGTATTTCCACGTCATCACGGCCTTGACTGCGCTTTCGGCGAGAATCGGATTGCCGCCCAGAACGTCGATGTTAGCCACGGTTCCGTTCGCAAGCACCCTGGCACGCAGGCGAACGATCCCGCCGATTCTTGCGTTCTTGAGGGCTGCGGGATAATCGGGCTTTTGGGTCCGAATGACCTTGCGACCGGAGTGTTCCTCAGACTGGGCTCGCACCGCAGGAACCGAGCCGAGCGCCAGACAGAACACGAGCAGCGCCAGGCTCGCCAACCATAACCTCGCCAACGACAGCCTCTTCCGATTGTTGCTCATGGTCCGGGAACCGCCACAGAGATCGTAGGCCAATCTGCACCCGCTGGGAGGGCCGAAGAACGCATAAAACCCTGACTATCTACGGTAAGGGTTTCGAAGATCGAGCAGCAAGATCACCGATGGAGGCGTCCCAAAACGAAAATCAATCACCGCCGAGACGCCGAGATCGCCGAGGACTGCAGATCCCTCGCTACGCTCGGGATGACAAAACTGAAAAAATCTCTGCGCACTCTGCGTCTCGGCGGTAGATTGCCTTACTTACTCCACCCGGTCGATCTGCGCCTTCTGCAGCTTGTCGGAGTAATCCACGTAGACGGCCTTCCACTCCGTGTAAAAGTCGATCGCGCCGATGCCGCCTTCGCGGTGTCCGTTGCCGGTGGCCTTGGTACCGCCGAAGGGCAGGTGAACTTCGGCGCCGATGGTTGGAGCGTTGATGTAGGTGATGCCCGCCTCCAGATCGCGGACCGCCGCAAACGCCTTGTTCACGTCCTTGGTGTACAGAGACGACGAGAGCCCGTATTCGATGTTATTGGCGATCGCGATGGCATCTTCGAGATTGTCGCAGGGAACGATCGAAACCACCGGCCCGAAGATTTCTTCCTGGGCAATGCGCATCTTGGGATCGACGTCGGTGAACACGGTGGGTTCGAGGAACCAGCCATGCTGGTATTCGCCTTTGTCGAGCCGGTTGCCGCCGCACACGAGTTTGGCGCCTTCGGCTTTTCCGATCTCGATGTAGCTCAGGTCGGTCTTGAGCTGGTTCTCGTTGATCGCCGGACCCATCTCCACGGTCTCGTCGAGGCCGTTGCCGACTTTGATCTTCTTGGCGCGGGCGACGAAGTGATCGACGAACTCGCCGTAAACGCCTTTCTGCACGATGATGCGGCTGGTCGCGGTGCAGCGCTGTCCGGTGGTGCCGAAAGCGCCCCAGAGTCCGCCTTCGATGGCGAGATCAAGGTTCGCATCGTCGAGCACGATCATGGGATTCTTGCCGCCGAGTTCGAGCGAACAGTGCTTGAAGCTCTTGGCCGCCGTCGTACCCACGATCCTGCCGACCTCTGAAGAGCCAGTCAGCGAGATGGCGCGGACCACCGGATGTTCGGTCAGCGGTGTGCCGACCTCCGAGCCGAAGCCGGTCACGATGTTGATGACGCCTTTGGGGATGCCGGCGTCAGTCAATGCCTGCACCAGGTTGAAGGTAGAGAGCGGAGTGTCCTGCGCCGGCTTGATCACGCAGGTGTTGCCGCAGACGACGGCGGGCAGCAGCTTCCACGAAGAGATTGCCATGGGGAAATTCCAGGGCGTGATCATGCCGCAGACGCCGATCGGCTGGCGGATGGCCATGGCGAACTTGTTGGGCAGTTCCGAGGGTACGGTCGGGCCGAATAGGCGGCGGCCTTCGCCGGCGTTGTAGTAGGCGGCGTCAATGGCCTCCTGCACATCCCCGCGGGTTTCTTTCAGCACCTTGCCCATTTCGCGGGTCATGTCACGGGCGTGGTCTTCTTTGCGCTCAATCAGGATCTCGGCGGCGCGGAAGACCATCTCGGCGCGGCGGGGCGCGGGCACCAGACGCCATTTGGCAAACGCGCGCTTGGCGGCGTCCACGGCGGCGTTCACGTCGGTTTTGTTCGACCGCTGGAAGATGGCGACGACCTCGCGCGTGTCCGCCGGATTGCGGTCTTCGAAAGTCTGTCCGCCGACGGATTCGACCCACTCGCCGTCAATGAAATTCTTGAAAACCTTGGTTTTGGTGGTGCCGCCCGCGATCGCCGGGCGGGTCAGGGTATCGGTCGCCATAGAAGCCTCCTGGGAGTAGTGCAGAACTTCCATGCTAACAACCGGGGGGAAGACGGGCAAGCGAGGGGGTATGAGACATCTCGGTTCCCGGCGGGCGAGATGTGTCCAGTTGCCGAAGACACGGACGGTGGTTCCGCGTGGTCACTTTCGTAACCCTTTCTCCCCTGACTCAAGTTTAATACCCATCCCAGCAGGGATATGATGGTCATAGATTGAGAGATATCCCGTATTCTCAGAATTTTGCAGTGAGGTTGGCACGGGCTCGTGTCGAATAAACTCAAGCCGGGACTCTACGTCGCCTGGAAGACGGTGACGTATCGCAGCGTGATCATGGCGCTGCTCGGTGTGGCGCTGATCTTTGGCGCCGTCATGCGCGTGGCGTTTCCGAAATTTACCGACTGGACGGTGAAGGCGGTCGAAAATCTTTCCACGGGCTTGCTCGAAAAAGTTGCGGGCTTGGCGCCTCGGCTCAAGGGGCCATCGGCCGCGGTTTCGCAGCAGGCCCACTTCACGGCGCTCGATGGCACGATCCGGGTAAGGAAAAGCAACGGCAACAGCTGGATCAACGCCGACTACAACGTGCCGCTCGAAAAGGGCGACGTGGTGCAGACCGGCGCGGAAGGCATGGCAAAGATAGTTTTCAACGACGGCACCAACTACACCGTGAAACAGGATTCGCTGATCGTAATCGAAGAGAACTCGGCCAACGATCAGCAACAAACCAACGTGTCGGTGGCGGTCACGACCGGCA
>Ga0066793_10001621_pt1 | contig 10369 bp, 10 predicted proteins | sample PersoiDNA2013189_FD_83876 | JGI IMG/M metagenome (GOLD analysis project Ga0066793, IMG submission 83876) | Permafrost soil microbial communities from the Arctic, to analyse light accelerated degradation of dissolved organic matter (DOM) -... | ecosystem: Environmental > Terrestrial > Soil >...
CACCCGGGGATGCACACCACCGACACGATCGACTTCGACATCGTCATCTCGGGTGAGGTCTGGCTCGAGCTCGACGACGGCGCCGAGGTCCAGCTGCGGGCCGGAGATTCGGTGATCCAGAACGGCACCCGTCACGCCTGGCACAACCGCTCGTCACAGCCGTGCACCGTGGCCGTCGCCCTCATCGGCGCTGCCCGCACCACTGGCTAGCGACCCGCTCAGCCACCGGGCCCGCCCCTCGGGGCCTCCACGGCCCGTCTCGATTTCTCCGTTCAGGGACTTGCTTCGCGCGCCGATGTTTGCCTTCAGGTTTCGGCGGGCAAAGGACCGACCATGGGAAATGACGGAATCGTGGTGACCGACCAGGACTGGGCCGAGGCCGGCACTGTCAGCCGATGCGGCGGTCGCCGATAGCGAGCACGGCGCGGCGAGGATCAGAGCGACGAGCGGAACGATCAGGGTGCGCCGGATCATGGGCAGACTCCTCGGTTGGCCCGGCCGCCGAGCGCAGGACCCTCGGGCGCAGACCGATGGATAGTCGGGAGCGATCGGTTTTGCCGGCCGCGGGTCAGCCGGTCACGACCGTGCGGAATCGGGTGACGACGGCGTTGACAATGCTCATGCGCTCGGGGAGAGGCAGGATGGCGTTCTGGAACTGGAACCCGGTGACGGCGCGCCCAACCCGAACCACAACCAGGTCGGAGACCAGGGTGACCACGGCGCCGTGGTTCGGAGCGCTGATCAAGAACTCGTAGCCGAGGGCCTGGTCACCCAACCCGGCGAGATCCGTGAGGGGCGTGACGACCGCGGTCCCGGAGGCTTGCTTCGCGATCTTGTCCACGACGGCCTGGACACAGGCCTGACCTTGGGGCCCGTCGTACGCCGTGGCCAAGCTCTGGGCTGCGCCGCCGTTCCGGCCGACGAAGACCACGTCTTGGGCTGCCCCGATCTGGTCGGGCGCGACGAACTTGCGGGAGAAGGCGCGACTCGCACCTCGATTGGCGGCGCTCAACGCCGCGCGAGCCGCGGCGCACGCGGCGATCCCCTCGACCCGAAGTAACTCGGGGTTCTTCGGAGTGGTGGTGTTTGTCCAGGCCGACGGGACATCGCGCGGCACGATGAGCCCTGCCTTCAGGATCGCCCCGGTGGGCGGGCCGGCACGCCCGGCCGCCACCGCGCTGGAGGACCCGGCCACGACCATCAGCGCGGCCAGTACCGCCGAACCGACGCGGAGCATCGACAGCTGCCTCTTCCGAACGACGTCGGCGACCAGCACGATCCGGGACACTATGGCGTGCGGTGTTCCGGGCGCGACGTCGCCGGGGGCGGACCGGGTTGCTGCGTTTCGGTTCGACGGGGTCCCCGCGGGAGTCCTCGGAGCGATGAAACGGGAGCGGCGCGGTGAGACCGACCACCCCATGCCCGCTTACGCTTCATCTCATGAGTGCTGACCCCCAGGACCCAGGTCCGCGCCCGTTGCCCCGGCGGTCCGGCGTCGAGCAAGCCGGCCGCGGCTTCGTGCTGGTCTTCGTCGGGGCGCTGATGTTCTTTGCGTTCGTGATCGGCTCAGAACTTCTGGGCTCGGTGGGTCAGGCAGCATTTGCGTTCGTCTTCGCCAGCGGCGCGTTGGTCTATCTGTGGCTCCGCCTCGATGGTGAGACGCGGCGTCGGTTCAGGCTGGAAGCCCGCAATTGGGTTCGACCGTCGTCCCGAGGCTGAGCCCCCGTTCGCCCCGACGAGGCGACCTCCGTTCCCAGAATTCGACGGCTCGTCCGAGCGGGGTCCGTCGAGGGCGCGAGGAACGTCGACGCGGTTGAATAGGCGCCGCCAGTCCCGGACGGGGCTGTCAGGAGGTCGGGCGTGACGGCGACGGCGACGAAAGCGGCACAGGTCCGTGAGCACGTCGGTCACCCGATCATCGACGCCGACGGTCACTTCGTCGAGATCGGACCCATTCTCCAAGACGAGCTGCTGGCGTCACTCGAGGAGTTCGGCGGCGCGGGATTGCGTGACCGGTTCCTCGCAAGTCGGACGGCTCCCACCGACACGGCTTCGAACCTCGCCGACCGGGCGGACCCCTCCGTTCGGGAGCAGTGGCGGGCCATGCCGTCATGGTGGGGTTGGCCGACGCACGACGCCCGAGACCGCGCGACCGCGCACCTCCCCGCGCTGTTGTACGAGCGGCTCGACGAGCTGGGGATCGACTTCACGATCCTGTACCCGTCGATGAGCCTGGCGTTCTTCGAAGAAACCGACGAAGAGCTCTCGTCCGCGCTGTGTCGCGCCGTGAACCGTTTCCACGCCCGCGTCTTCGAGCCGTACCGTGACCGATGCACGGTCGGGGCCCTCGTGCCGATGAACACACCGCAACAAGCAGTCATCGAGCTCGAATTCGCGGTGCGCGAGCTCGGGATGAAATCGGCTCTGATCGCCGGCTACGCGCGACGACCCGTCGGGCAAGACGCCTACCGACTCGACATGTTCGGGCTCGACAGCCAGTACGACTACGACCCGTTCTGGTCCGCGTGTGTCGAGCTGGGTGTCGCGCCCGTGGTTCACAGCGCCCTTCAGCATCACCGTGTGACCCGTTCGATCTCCAACTACGTCTACAACCACATCAACGGTCTCGCCGCAGCCCACGAATCCCTGTGCAAGTCGTTGTTCCTGGCCGGAGTGACGCGCCGATTCCCGGCGCTGCGGGTCGGGTTCCTCGAGGGAGGGGTGGCGTGGGCGTGCAGCCTGTTCGCGGGGCTCGTGGGTCACTGGGAGAAGCGAAACGGTGACGCGATCTCGGGTCTCGACCCGGACTTGCTCGACGTCGACGAGCTCCTCCGCTACTTCGGCGACTACGGCGACCCGAGCGTCGTCGGACGCCTGGACGACCTGCGGCGCTACTACGGGCGTCCCGCGGCGCGTCCAGAGGTCCTCGACGAGTTCGCGGCGTGTGAGATCCACGAAGCCGATGACCTGCGCCGCCTGTTCGAGCAGCATTTCTATTTTGGCTGTGAGGCCGACGACCCGCTGTTGGTGTGGGCGTTTCGGGATGACATCAATCCGCTCGGGGCGCGACTGCGGCCGGTGCTGGGATCCGACATCTCCCACTGGGACGTCCCGGACATGACCGAACCGATCGCCGAGGCGTTCGAACTCGTCGAACGGGGCCTGCTGACCGAGAGCCAGTTCCGAGAGCTCACGTTCCTGAACCCGGTCCGGCTTCACGGCGCCGCCAACGCCGCGTTCTTTGCCGGCACGGTCTGCGAGACCGCTGCCGCGGACGCGCTCCGCGCCGAGCCGGCCTGAAGCGTCCGGCGAGGAGGTCCGATGGACAAGTCCACCGCTCGGCCACTGCGATCGGTGCTGTTCGTGCCCGGCGACCAGGTCGACCAGGTCGACCAGGCACTGCGCTCTGGTGCCGACTCGATCGTGGTCGACCTCGAGGAGCCCCGCACGCCGTTCCCCGAGGCGGCACGCCACACCGCCCGGGCGGGGGTTCGCGCCTTCTTCGACGGCCTGGCCCGGGGCGCTGAGCGCCCGGTCCTCTTTGCTCGGGTTCAACCGCCCTCGTCGGGTCAAACGCTCAAGGACTTGCGCGCCGTGATGGGAACCGCCCTGGCCGGCGTCTTGGTCCCGAAGGTGCAAGGGCCCGAAGACATCCATGCGATGCACGCTCTCCTGCACTGCATGGAGGTGGAGCTCGATCTCCCGGTCGGGTCCACCGCGATCTATCCGATCCTCGAGACGGCGCAGGCCCTCCGTCAGGCCTACGACATCGGCGTCGCGTCTCCCCGGGTCTCGTACCTGGGCGGAGCGGTGTCCCGATTCGGAGACATCCATCAGGCGCTCGGCTATCGCTGGACCCCCGAGGGTCGGGAGACGCTGTTCCTCCGTTCGAAGGTGCTGGTCGACGCGCGCGCCGCTGGGATTCGCTATCCCGTGAGCGGGATGTGGGGTGGCGCTCGCGGCGACGTCGATGGTCTCCGCGCGTGGGCGGAGCAGCTGCGCGACCTCGGCTACTACGGAATGATGCTCGGAGACCCGGTGCACATCCCGATCGTGCACGAGGTGTTCACGCCGGCTGCGGCCGACATCAAGTATTGGCAGGATCTCGACCGCCTGGCTCGGGACGCCGAGGCCTCGGGCGAAGGACCGATCACCTACGGCGACGCGGGGCAGGGCGAGGGCCATGTCGTGCACATCGCGCACGTCGGTTCTGCTCGACTCAACCTGCAGTGGGCACGCGATCTCGGCATCGTCACGTAACACGCGGCTTCTCGGGAACGCGCGATGCGTGGCGCGTGGCCGGTTTGTGCACCCCGGTGACCGCGCCGTCGGCGTCGAGGGTCAGGTGGCGCGGCCACCGGGAGCTGGGGCAGCATCTCGCAACCGCCCTGTGACGGGGCTGAGAGGTCACTCGAGTCGCGGCGCGCCTGCTCGCCCGGCGATGCCTGGTCGGTGTCTCGACCTGCTCACCGATCCCTCGGGCTGTGGTCGCGCGATATGAGTCCCGGTTCCGCGTGGAAGGCTTCGGTGGTGGACCAACTTGGTGTGGCGCCTCCCGCGGACCGTGTCCGACGGCGCGGCCGGTTGAGCGCTCAGGAGCTGGCCGAGGCGGTCGTCTTGGGCGATCTGACGTTGGCTCTGTGTCTCGTCGGGCATCTGGTCCCGTTGGCGTCGGGTTTGTTCGCTGCTGCCGTGGTCCCGATGGCTGCGGTCGCCGCCCGCCATCGCGTCCGGGCGGTGCTGGCGGGCGGGATCGCGGCGTCGGTCGTCGCGTTCCTCGTGGCCGGCACCGGGCTCGTGGTTTCGGTCGCCGGCTGCACGGTGCTCGGCGCGGTGGTCGGCTGGGCCACCCGGCGGGCGTGGGGCATCGGACGCACCGTGCTGGTCGGGGTGGTCGTGTTGTGGCCACCGGCTGCCTCTGCGGCCATCGGAGCCCTGTACCTCCTGAGCGATCTGCGACGACTCACCCTGGCGCAGGTCACCAACTCGTGGCGGGGCACCAGCCGAACCCTGCGTGACCTGGGAGTGAACTGGGTTGCCCACGTCGGGGACGAGGTGGTCCGTTGGGCGGTCCGCGACTGGTGGGCCACCCTTCCGATCGCGGTGCTCGGCGCCATCGCCGGGAGCGTGGCGTTGGCGTGGCTCATCGCGCGCCCGACCCTTCGCCGGGTGCAGGCCGCGATCACCGACGCGGACCGGATCGCAGCTCCCAGCGACGAAGGTTCGCCCGCGCCGGTCCCCCTGCGGCTCCACGACGTCGGGTACCGATATGAGCGCTCCGAGACGTTGGCGCTCGACGGCGTCTCGCTTGAGATCCGGCCGGGCGAGTTCGTGACCGTGATCGGACCGAACGGCTCGGGCAAATCGACCCTGGCTCGCATTCTGGTGGGGCGGCGGCCCACTTCCGGCACGGTGGCACGCCCGGGCGCGGTCGCGCTCGGGCATCGTCACGGAAGCGCGATCGTGTTCCAACGGCCCGAAGCCCAGGTGCTCGGGGTCCGGGTGCGCGACGACATCGTGTGGGGCCTTCCCGCCGACGCGCCAGTGGACATCGACGCGATCCTCGAACGCGTCGGTCTCGACGGGCTCGCTGACCGGGAGACCTCCACGCTCTCCGGTGGCGAGCTGCAACGGCTCGCGGTGGGCGCCGCGCTCGCGCGTGAACCTCAGCTGCTCGTCTCTGATGAATCGACGTCGATGGTCGACCCTGCCGGGCGACACAAGCTGGTCGCGTTGCTGCGCCAGACCTCAGCCGAGGACGGCGTCGCGGTCGTGCATGTGACGCATCGGCGCGCTGAGTCCGACGTCGCCGACCGGGTCCTCGCGCTCGAGGCCGGTCGTCCCGTCCCGGTGCCCGTGCTCGCACCTCCGCCTGAACCGCTCCCAGTGGGGCCTGCGCCGTTGCCGGCACCGACCGGAGGCAGCGTCATCCAGCTGCGCTCGGCGGGGCACGTCTACGGCTGGGGAACACCGTGGGCAACCCGAGCGCTCGAGGGCATCGACCTGGAGCTCGAATCCGGCGAGGGACTGCTGGTCCTCGGGCACAACGGTTCGGGGAAGTCGACGCTGGCGTGGATCCTCGCCGGGCTGCTCCAACCGTCTGAAGGCAGCGCCACCCTGAATGGCGAGCCCATCGATCACGCGGTCGGGCGGGTGGGTCTGGCCTTCCAGCACGCCCGGCTGCAGCTGCTGCGATCAACCGTCGCGAATGACATCGCCGCGGCGTCGGGCGCTGGTCTCGAGGTCGTCCCCACCGCGCTGGCGTCTGTCGGTCTCGACCCCGCGATTTTTGCCAACCGGCGAGTCGACGAGTTGAGCGGCGGTGAGATTCGCCGAGCGGCGCTCGCGGGCATCCTGGCCCGTCATCCCGGCGTGATCGTGCTCGACGAGCCGTTCGCGGGCCTCGACCAGGCCGGGCGGCTCTCACTCGGAAGGCTGCTTCTCCGATTGCGCCACAACTCGGGCGTCACCGTTGTGATCGTCTCGCACGGCGACGACATGCCGAACGGGCTCATCAACCGCGTGGTCGAACTCGAGCGCGGCCGTGTCAGAGGGGATGCGCCCGTTCCCGGCCTCCCCGTCGCGCCCGGCGGTCGCCGATGAAGCCTGCTGCTGGCTTTGAGCGGGCCGACGCCCCCAGCGGTCGCGCGCGCCGCAAACCCGAGTTGGTCATCCTCCGGTTGCTCCCCGGAACGTCTCCGCTGCATCGGCTGTGGGCGGGAACGAAGTTGCTGATCGTCATGCTGCTCGCGGTGCTGGTGTCGGTGCAGCCCACGTGGCCGACCCTCCTGGCCGTCACCGTCGTGATCGGCGCGGGTCTCATCGTTGCTCGGGTCCCGCTCGGCGCCTTCCCGCGGCTTCCGCGGTGGTTCTGGGTCCTGTTCGCCGTCGGTGGCCTCTTGACGCTCCGGTCGGGTACGCCTCCCGTGGAACGGGTCGGCGGGTTCGAGCTCAGTCTCGGCGGCGTTGAGGAATGGGCGCTCTTCGCGGCATTGGGGATCGTGCTCATCGTCGCGGCGTTGCTCGTCGCCTGGACGACACCGCTCGGTGAGGTGGCCCCGGCCTTGGGTCGACTCGCCACGCCACTGCGATGGCTGCGCCTCCCAGTCGATGAGTGGGTGGTCGCGGTGGGCCTGGCCATCCGTTGCCTGCCGCTCCTCCTCGACGAGATCCGCACCCTGGTGGCGGTCCGTCGACTCCGACGTCGCCCGGCTCCGGCATCGCGCGTCTCGTTACGGCACGCGTTCGCCCACACGGCGCGGGAGGGACGTGACCTCTTGACCACCGCCATCGTGGTCGCCTTGCGTCGGGCCCGGGACCTCGCCGAGGCGATCGAGGCCCGCGGTGGTGTCGCGTGGACGCCGGGAAGCAAGGCGGGACCGGGGCCGGCCGATGTGCTGGCGTTCGCCATCGTCGCGGCCGTCGCTGCCGTCACCTTGATCGCGTGACCTCGAGCCGGCGTCACGGTCGGTACGTGCTGGGCCCGTGTCCGGCGTCGTAGCATCCCGGCCCATGGTCCGCGACGCGATGGCCGCCGCGGTCTACGAGGGCGGCGGGCGTATCGAGGTGCGGGAGCTCCCGGTCCCGTCGCTGGACCCGACCGGTGTCCTCGTGGAGGTCTCGCACTGCGGGATCTGCGGCACCGATCTGCACCTCGTGCTCGAGCAGTTCGCCCGGCCCGGTTCGGTGCTCGGCCACGAGTGGGCCGGCACCGTCGACGCGACCGGCGAGGCGGTCCGCGGCTGGGAGCCCGGCACCCGTGTGGTCTGGAACCCCCAGCCCGGCTGTGGGAAGTGTCGGGCCTGTCGGCGGGGCCGACCGTCGGTGTGTCTGCGGCGCGACCCGCCTAACTATCTCGACTTTCGGGGAGCGTTCTGCCAGTACGTCACCGTCGACGCCGCCCGCCTGCTCCAAGTCCCGGACACGTTGTCGACGCGCGCCGCGGCGCTCACCGAGCCGACCGCCATCGCGTTGCATACCGTCAACCTGTCGGGTGTCGGGGCCGAGGATCGCGTCCTCGTCACCGGTGGCGGACCGGTCGGCCTGCTCACGGTGGCGGTCCTGCGCACCCGCGGGGTCCGGGACATCACCGTGTCCGAACCGTCGCCGCCGCGGCGCGAGCGGGCGCTGGCCGTCGGCGCGAACCGAGTGCTGTCCCCCGACGAGCTGCCATCGGTTCCTATTGGCCGCATCGTGGATGACCCATACTCGTTCGCGTTTGAGTGCTCCGGGCACGCCAGCGCCGCCGAAGCGGCCCTGGACCAGTTGGACTACGCCGGCACCCTCGTCTTTGTCGGCACCGGCGGCACGCCGCCGCGCATCAACCACAATCGGATGATCGTGCTCGAGCTCACCGCGATGGGGGCCTACAACTACGACGCGGACGGATTTGCGCCCGCGTTGGAGCTGCTCGCCTCGGGAGCGCTCCCGCTCGACCTGCTCATCGAAGCCGACGACGTCCTCCTCGATGGTCTGCTCGACGCGATGCATCGACTCGCGGCCGGCGACCTCCCGGGCAAGGTCCTCGTCCGACCGGAGGTGTCCCGATGACCAAGCCCGCGGACCGTCCCCGCCTGAACCACGTCGCGCTCACCGTCGATCCCGCCATCCTCGACGAGCGGGGTCGGGCCGAGATCCTGGACTTCTACGGCGAGGTCTTCGGCTGGACCGAAGGCGACAACAGCGGCGAACAAGGCAACCCGCTGATCCTCTACACCGGCGTGTTCGCCGAGTTCGTGTACCTGCTCCCGGGCGAGCCGTTCCTCACCGCCCCGGCGCTCGACCACTTCGGGCTCCAAGTCTCGACGATCGACGAGCTCGAGAGCATCGTCGGGCGCGCCGAGGCGCGCCGTGACGGAGACGACCGGGTGCGGATCATCGACATCTCGGCCCGAACGACGCCCGGTCCGACCCACGACTACACGTTGACCAGTGCCTACATCGGGTTCGTGCTTCCCCTCATGGTCGAGTTGCAGCACATCGCCCGGGTCGAGCGCGCGGACGCCTGACCTCACGCGCCGCTCGGCGGTCAGCGAGACGGTTCGGTCGGGACGTCGAAATACTCCCGGTAACGCCGGGACTGCTCGAGGATCGAACCGGCGTCGAGTCCGGTGTCCGCAAACGAGTACCGGTGGGTGCCGTGCTTGTCCTGGGCGTTGTCGGCGAGGAAGGCCCGCATCCGGGATTCGACGTCGGGCCTGAGCTCAGCGTCCCAGCGCGAATAGATCGCCCGGATGGTGTCGATCGGGTCGGCGAGAAACGCCTCGTAGTGCACGTCGATCACGCGGTGATTCGGGATGAGACCGGTCTCTCGCGCAGACACCGAACGGTCGAGGGCATCGAGAATCGGTGCGGCCCATTCTTCCGCCACCGCCGCGATAGAGACGCGGTCGCTGAACGTTCGGCGCACGGTGGCGAAGAGCGACGAGATCGACGGGATGACCCGCGTCGGGTCACGATGGGTCTGGATGAAGCGCGCGTCGGGATACTCGGCGAGCAGCGCCGGGAGGGCCCACAGGTGCGCACCCGACTTGAGGACCCATCGGTCCCCTCCGTGCCGCCATTGCAGGAGCTGGAGGAACCGCCGGTGCCAGCGGTAGGCCGGGGCCAGGTCGGCCTCGTTGGTCAGCCACCGCTGATAGGTGGGGAGCCGGTACTGACTCAAGAAGATCAGGCTCGCGAACTCGGCGCCGGTGATGCGGATGCACTCCTGGGCCAGCCGAGCTCCCGAGGGATGCATCGCCTTGAACTCGGGATGCGCTTGATTGGCCGCTTCGATCGTGGCCTCGACCTCGGCGATGCGGGGGTCAGTGTCATAGGTCGCCGTCTCCGGCGGCGGGCACGGCCGGTCCACCTCCCAGGTTCGTGGGACCCGGTTCGCGGGGTCCTGGGCGAGGAGGTCGTGGAGGATCGTGGTGCCGGTCCGACCCATGCCGATCATCACGATCGGGGGGGTGACCTCGGACTGGCCCATCTCGGGATGGCGGCGGTGCCAGTCCGTGACCTGGAGCCGGTTGGTCAAATAGCTGAGCAGGATCTCGGGTGTGATCGCGACGCCGACTTCGTTCAGGTCGGCCTCGTGTTCGAGGCCGTCGACGAGGCGATCCAGGCCGAGGCGGAAGGTGTCGCCGTCGAAGTCGTCCAGGCCGGCGCGCGCCCGGGCCGTGTCGATCAGCTGCTCGGTGCTGAGTCCCGCCAGCATCAGGCGTCCCGGCCCCTCATCGCGGGCCGTGAGGCCCAGGCGTCCCAAGACCCGCCGTCCTTCCGTCGGCGACCCAGGGTCGTTCGGTCGTGCGCCTCGATCTTCGCTCCGGCGTGCACCGTGCCCCCTTGTCGCCGCGGCATCGCGCCGGCACCGTAGGCGCCGGGC
>Ga0066793_10001623_pt1 | contig 10365 bp, 8 predicted proteins | sample PersoiDNA2013189_FD_83876 | JGI IMG/M metagenome (GOLD analysis project Ga0066793, IMG submission 83876) | Permafrost soil microbial communities from the Arctic, to analyse light accelerated degradation of dissolved organic matter (DOM) -... | ecosystem: Environmental > Terrestrial > Soil >...
TCCTGCCGTCTCCGAGGCGAGCGCGATGAGGCGCGGATCGTCGACCACCATCGCGACCTCCGCTGCAAGGTCCTGGAGGTGGTAGCCGGTCAGGCCCAGCTCGGGGAAGACGATGAGCCCGGCCCCGGCGGCGCGCGCCTCGATGAGCAGCTCGCGGTGACGGGCGAGATTCGCGTCGAGGAGACCGAGCTCCGGCGCGAGCTGGGCGAGGGCGATCCGAAGCGGCTGCACGTCCCGAGTCTAGTGCGCGGATGGTCGCTGAGGCGGCAGGGGCTGCGTCTGCGCGGCGGTCACTCCCGGTGCTTCGGCCGGCGGATTCGCCCCACCACTGATCGCCCTGCGCTGCGCGATCGAACCATCGACCTGTTCTGCGAAATGGCAGGCCACCTCATGGCCAGAGTCGAGGGTCCGGAGCTGCGGCTCGACCTCCACGCACTCTGCCGGGTTGCCCAGGCGCTCGCGGAGCCAGCACCTGGTGTGGAAGTGACAGCCGGGCGGCGGAGCAGCGGGGTTGGGCACGTCGCCGGTGAGGATGATCCGGCGCCTCCTGGACTCCACGGCAGGATCCGGGATGGGCACGGCCGAGATCAGCGCCACGGTGTACGGGTGCCGCGGGGCATCGTAGAGCTCCCGCGAGGGTGCCAGCTCGACGATCCGTCCCAGATACATGACCGCGATCCGGTCGCTGATGTGGCGCACCACCGACAGGTCGTGGGCGATGAATAGGTACGTCAGCCGGAATTGCACCTGCAGTCGCTCGAGAAGGTTGACGATCTGGGCCTGGATCGACACGTCGAGCGCGCTCACCGGCTCGTCCGCGACGATAAGGTCAGGGTTGACCGCGAGCGCGCGCGCAACCCCGACGCGCTGCCGCTGGCCACCGCTGAACTCGTGGGGATAGCGCTCCGCGTAGGAGGGATCGAGGCCCACGATCTCGAACAGCTGCTCGACCCGCTGGCGACGCTCGTTCCGCGTGCCGAGGCTGTGAATATCGAGCGGCTCGCCGACGATGCCGCCCACGGTCATTCGAGGGTTCAGGCTGGCATACGGATCCTGGAAGATCATCTGCATGCGTCGGCGCACGCTCCGGAGCGCCGCACCCTCCAGGGTCGTGATGTCCTGTCCGTCGAAGATGATGCGGCCGGCCGTCGGACGGTACAGGCGCAGGATCGCCCGCCCCATGGTGCTCTTGCCGCATCCAGACTCGCCAACGAGGCCCAGCGTCTCCCCACGGCGGAGCGTGAGGGTGACGTCATCGACGGCGCGGACGTCACCCACGTGGCGCTCCACCACGATCCCCCGCGTGATCGGGAAGTAGACCTTGAGCTGGCGCACCTCGAGGAGCGGCGCCTCCGCGTCGGCCGGGCTCGCGACCGGGCTCACCGCGTCCGTCGGGCTCATCGGTCGCGCGCCGATTCCGGCGAGGCGGCGAGCCGGTTCGCGCCCGGTCCCGCAGCCACGCGTCCTGCGGCCTCGGGGGGCTCCGCTGGCGCGAAGCCGGGTCGTTGCGGCGCGCCCGCCGCCGCTTCGTCCGCCGTCGGCGGGTTCCAGCACGCCACGCGATGGGTCGCCTCAGGTCCGGAGGTCCGCACGGTCGTGCCCGGCTCCAGCGGGCCGAGCGAGGGGTTCTCGGTCCAGCAGCGAGCCATCCGCCACGCGCAGCGAGGCGCGAACGGGCAGCCCACGGGGGCGACCCGGAGATCTGGCGGCACGCCCTCGATCGGGATCAGCGCCTCCTCGGGGCCGGCATCAACGCGCGGGATCGAGTGGAGCAGCCCGACGGTGTACGGGTGGCGGGGCTTGGCGAACAGCTCGGGCGTCGTCGCCGCCTCGACGATGAACCCCGCGTACATGACGTTGATCCGGCCGGTCATGCCCGCCACCACGCCGAGGTCATGGGTGATGAGGATGACGGCGGTCCCTCGCTCCTTCGTGAGGCGCTGGAGCAGCTCGAGCACCTGCGCCTGGATCGTGACGTCGAGCGCTGTCGTCGGCTCGTCCGCGATCAGGAGCTGCGGTTCCAGAGCCAGCGCCATCGCGATCATGACCCGCTGCCGCATCCCGCCGCTGAACTGGTGCGGGTAGTTCCGCAGCCGGCCGGCGGGCTCCGGAATGCCCACCATCCCGAGGAGCTCTATCGCCCGGGCCCGTGCGTCCACGCTGCTGACCCGCCGGTGCGCCTGGATGGTCTCAACCATCTGCTCCTCGATCGTGAGGACCGGGTTCAGGCTCGTCATGGGGTCCTGGAAGATCATCGCGATGTCACGTCCCCGGAGCTCCCTCATCGAGGCTTCCGGAAGCTTGGTCAGGTCCTCGGTGTTGAACAGGACCTGGCCGTTTTCGATGTGCCCTGCCGGCTGCGGGAGCAGCCGCATGACGGCGAGGTTGGTCACGCTCTTGCCACAGCCGGACTCACCGACAAGGCCGAGGGTCTCACCTTCCTCGAGGTCGAACGAGACGCCGTTCACGGCATACACGGTGCCATCGTGCGTTCGGAAGCGGACGATCAGGTCGCGAACAGAGAGCAGCATCGTCGCCTATCGCTTCAGGCGCGGGTCGATGGCCTCGCGTAGCCCATCGCCGAGCAGGTTGAACCCGATTGCGCTGAGCACGATCGCTGCGCCGGGGAAGAAGATCAGGTAGGGAGCGGACTGAAGGAAACGCGCCGAGTCGGTCAGCATCTCGCCCCATTCCGCGACGCGCGGATCGCCCGGTCCCAGCCCCAGGAACCCGAGCCCGGCGACGTCGATGATCGCCGTGGCCAGGGCCAGGGTCGCCTGGACGATGAGCGGGGTGAGCGCGTTCGGCATCAGGTGACGCAACAGGATGCGTGCCGGCGTCGCTCCCTCCGCACGGGCCGCGGTCGCGAAGTCCGCCTCGCGCAGGGCGAGGAGGGTGCCGCGCAGCAGCCTGGCGAAGATCGGCGCGTACGAGATGCCGACCGCCAGCATGATCTGCAGCTGTCCGTGACCGAGCCAGGCGACGATCCCGATCGCGAGCAGGATGCCAGGGATGGCCAGGAGCACATCGGTCACGCGCATGAGCACCGCATCGACCCTTCCCCCCGCCCCGCCGGCAACCGCACCGACGACGGACCCGAAAGCGAGCCCGAAGAAGACGGCGACAACGCCCACGGTCAGGCTGATTTGGGCGCCGTAGAGCACCCGCGAGAACTCGTCGCGGCCCAGCAGGTCCGTGCCCATGAGGTGGGCCAGGCTGGGACCCTGCTTGCCGTCGGCGAGGACGCCGACCGTTGGATCGTAGGGAGCGATGACCGGCGCGAGGACCGCGGCCGCGACGAAGATCGCGATGCACACGGCGCCGACCAGCGCCGGCCCGTTGCGCATGAGCCGACGGAATGCGTCCCGCCACAGCCCGCGGCTCGCGCGCGCCGTGGGCCGCGCGACGATTGCGATCGGTTGGCTCACGTCAGCTGTACCGGATCCGGGGGTTCAGGAACGCGTAGCTGATGTCCACGATCAGGTTCACGAACAGGAAGATCGTGGCGAAGATGAGGATGAGCGACTGGACCACGATGTAGTCGTGGTTCTGGATCGCGCTCACCACCCAGGAGCCGACCCCGTTCCATGAGAAGACCGTCTCGGTGAGGACGGCGCCGGCGAGCAGGCCGCCCACCTGGAGGCCGATGACCGTCGCGACGGGAAGCCACGCGTTGCGCATGATGTGCCGGTCGTCGACGCGGCGCTCGGTGAGACCCTTGGCGCGCGCGGTCCGGACGTAGTCCTCGTTGGCGACGTCGATGACGGAGGCCCGCGTGATCCGGGTCACGATCGCCAGCGGGATCGATCCCAGGGCAATCGACGGCAGGACCAGGTGCGAGAACGAGTCGATGATCGCGTTCGGGCGCCCCGTGAGCAACGCGTCGATGACCGCGAAGTGCGTGACTTGCGGGATCCCGAGGCGCGGGTCGCTCTGCCCGAGTGCGGGCAGCCAGTGGAGCTGCACCCCGAACACGAACACGAGCGTGTAGCCGAGGACGAAGATCGGGATCGAGATCCCGAAGAGCGACACAACGGTGACGATGCCGTCCACCCAGCCGTTGGGGTGGCGCGCCGCCAGGCGGCCCAGCGGGATGCCGAGGCCTACGGCGAAGATCAGGGCCCCGATCGTCAGCTCGATCGTGCCCGGAAAACGGACGAGGAACGTGTCGGCGACCGACTTCCCATCGACGAAGCTCGATCCGAAGTCGCCATGCAGGAGCCGCACGAGGTAGTTGACGTACTGGACGTAGAGGGGCTGGTCAAGCCCGAGCGTGGTCCGGATCTGGGCAGTCAGCTCCGGCGTGGCGTGCTGTCCCAGGATGGCCTCCGCGGGATCGCCTGGAAGCAGCCGCAGGAACAGAAACAGGATGATGGAGAGCCCGAAGAGGACCGGGATGGCCCCGATCACTCGCCGGACGATGAACCTGAGCACGAGACGACGGCATCCCTCTTCGACGAGCCCCCCGAGGTCCCGGACCTTGGGGGGCTCGCGCTCGATGCGTGAGGACGGGCGAGTCGCCCGCCGGCTCTAGGGCTGGATCGTGACGGAGTTGAAGAGCTCGGTCTGGTTGCCGGCGCCCACGAAGCCTTGGACCTTCGAGACGTACGCGCCCGGTGGCGTGGAGTTCACGATCGGCACGGTTGGCATGTCCTGGACCGCGAGGTCCTGGACCTGGCCCCAGAGCGCGTTGGCCGCGTCGGGAGACGTCGCCTGCAGCGCCTGGGTCATCAGCGTGTTGACCTGGGGATTCGCCCACCCGAACTGCAGATTGGGCTTGCCATTCTGCCAGCCGAACCAGGCCGTGTAGAGGAAGTTGTCGGCGCCGGCCCAGTCGCAGGTCCAGCCGAACAGGAACAGGGGGAAGTTGCCGCCCGTGGCATGGCTGACGTAGCCGCCGTGCCAGTCCTCGGTCTTGAGGGCGACGGTGAAGCCGATGGCCTGCAGGTCGCCGGCAATCGCCTGGGCAAGGCTCTTCGGGTCGGGCATGTACGGCCGGACCACGTTGGACGGGTAGTAGAGGTCGATCTTGAGCTTGTCGGCGGACAGGCCGGCCTTGGCGAGCGACGCCTTCGCGGCGTTGACGTCAAAGGCGGGCATGTTCTCGGCCTTGTAGCCGGTCGTGCCGGCCGGCAGCCAGCTCTGGGGGACCTTGGCCGCACCGGCGTAGAAGGCGTCGATGTATCCCTGCTTGTTGAGGGCCTCGGCGACCGCGAACCGGACGTCCTTGTTGGCGTAGATGGTCGGCGTGGCCGCGCCGCCGGACGAGCTCTGCAGGCTCTGGTTCATGCCCAGGTAGCCCGTGTTGCATGACTGGCCGCGGTCGACGATCTGGAGGCCGCTGCTCTTGGCGGTGGCGACGTCGGCGGGAGAGATGGTCTCCGCCAGGTCGATGCCGCCCGCCTGGAGGGCCTGGAGCTTGGCCGTGGAATCCTTGAGGTTGGCCTGGAAAGTGATCTGATCCAGATGTGCGGCGTGCGCCGTGTCCCAGTAGTTGGGGTTCTTGACAACCGTCACATGGTCGCCGGTCACCCAATCCTTGAACATGAACGGCCCGGTGCCGACCATGCTCTCGCCCTGACCCTGGGCGTACTTGTTGTCCTTGAGAGGCGTTGTGTCGGCCTTGTCCTTCTGGAGGGCGGTCGGGCTCTGGATCCCGAACACCGCGAGGGTCTGGCTGACGAGGAAGTTGCTCTGCGGCGTCTTGAAGTTGAAGACGACCGTCGTCGCGTCGGGCGCATCGACCGAGGCGAGATTCGAGGCGTCGCCGAAACCGCCGAAGACCGCGCCGTAGTAGTAGGCGTTGTCCTGGAGGTCACCCTTCGGGTACGCCTTCCAGCGGTCGTAGTTGAACTTGACGGCGGCCGCGTTGAAGTCGGTCCCGTCGTGGAACTTGATCCCCGTCCGCAGCGTGAACGTGTAGGTCTTCCCGTCGGCGCTGATCGTCGGCATGCTGGCTGCCAGGACGGGGATGACATCGCCGATCGTGCCGGGCGTCAGGCCCACGAGGCCCTCGACCACCTGGATGGCGACGTAGAGCGAGTTCCCGTCGCTCACGAGCGAGGGATCGGCGAACACCATGTCGCCGTCGAGGCCGACGACGAGCGTACCGCCGTTGCCCGAGGCGCTGGCAGCCGCCGACGGCGAAGGCGCCGCGGATGCGACGGCCGCGCTTGGCGAGGCCTGCTGAGATGGCGCGGCGCTGGGCGACGGCGTCGCCGAGCCGCCGCACGCCGCGAACACGATCGCAGCAGCGGCGAGCAGTGACCCTGTTCGGGCACGCAACATGTTTGGTTTCCTCCTACGTCGATCCCGCCGAGATGCCCGCAGGCATCGGTCGGTGGTCCATTGACCCGAGCATGATACTCACCCCTCGGGACACGATGAGCGCATGGCCGTGATCGCCTCGAGATGCGCCGCGTGCCGTCACAAGGCGACGACCCAGCTGTCTAGGTTCCACCCGGGTTCGAACGTGAGTGCCGCGTCGGCGAAGGTGACGCCGGAAACTTCGTGCCACCCCGCCCCGCTCACCGCGCGGCGAATGCGCAGCCGCGCTGCTGGATCTCCGATCAGATGGACGAGGACCGGGCCGCCATGGCGATGTTCTCGGCGGAGACGTCCTCCGCGAAATGGCAGGCGACCGCGTGCCCGGGTGCGAGGTCGCGCAGCTCCGGCGTCTCCGCCACGCAGCGCTCGGGGTTCCCCAGTCGCTCGCGCAGCCAGCACCGCGTATGGAAGCGGCAGCCCGACGGCGGGTTGGCCGGCGACGGGATGTCGCCCTTCAGGATGATCCGCTTCTTGCGGTGCCGAGGGTCCGGGTCCGGGATCGCCGACAGGAGCGCGACGGTGTAGGGGTGGCCCGGGTGCGCGTAGATCTCCTCGACAGGGGCGAGCTCCGCGAGCGCGCCCAGGTACATCACTCCCACCCGGTCGCTGATGTGCTCGACGACGGCCAGGTTGTGGGCGATGAACAGGTAGGTCAGGCCCAGCTCCTGCTGAAGGTCGTCGAGGAGGTTCAGGACCTGGCTCTGGATCGAGACATCCAGCGCCGAGACGGGTTCGTCGAGGACCACGAACTCCGGGTTGAGCGCGAGCGCTCGCGCGATCCCGATCCGCTGCCGCTGGCCGCCCGAGAACTCGTGCGGGTAGCGGTGGATGTGGCTCTGGTTGAGCCCCACCTTCGCGAGCAGCTCGCGGACCAGCTCCTCGCGCTGCTCCTTGTTCGACATGCCGTGGACGAGCGGGCCCTCCCCGACGATCTCGCCCACCGACATGCGGGGATTCAGGCTGGCGTACGGGTCCTGGAAGACTACCTGGAGGTCGCGCCGGACCGCCTTCATCGCCTGGCCGCTCAGCGCGATCGGCTTGCGTCCCGCCTTCCGTTCGGCGGCGGTCGGCAGGTCGAAGATCGTCTTGCCGTGCACGATGACCCGCCCGGATGTCGGCGGAAGAAGACGGAGGATGACCTTGCCCAGCGTCGTCTTCCCGCAGCCGGATTCGCCGACGAGGCCCAGCGTCTCGCCACTCCGGACGGTGAAGCTCACGCCGTCGACCGCCCGGACCGCGCCGATGCGGGCGACGCCGAGCGGCCCGCCGCGGATCTCGAAGTGCTTGTAGAGATTGTCGACGACGAGAAGCGGCTGCTCCTCTCCGGCCGGAACGGGGACGGAACCCGGCTGGGTCTCGAGCGCGGGGTTCCGGGTCTGCTCGGAGCTCATGCTCATCACTCGGCGCTCAGGGCGGCGGCCGCGTCGAGGGCGACCTGCTCGCTGGGAGCTTCGCCGACCGACGGCGGATCGCCCGCCGGCGTGAGCCAGCACCGCGACAGGTGCCCGGGAGCGACCTCCTGGAACGGCGGGGCGACGTTGCAGATCGGCATCGCGCTCGGGCAGCGACGCTGGAAGAGGCATCCCGCGGGGAGGTTGAGCGGGTTCGGCACGACGCCCTTGATGACCTCGAGGCGGTTGCGCTTCTCGCCCAGCCGCGGAATCGACGCGAGCAGGCCGCGGGTGTACGGGTGGTGCGGATGCTCGTAGACGGTGTTCACGTCGGACTGCTCGACGACCTTGCCGGCATACATCACCACCACGTCGTCGGCCATCTCGGCGATCACCCCCAGGTCATGGGTGATCAGCATGATCGACATCCGGTTCCGCTCGCGCAGCGCCTTCATCAGCTCCAGGATCTGGGCCTGGATGGTGACGTCGAGCGCCGTCGTGGGCTCGTCCGCGATCAGGAGCTCCGGGTTGGTCGAGAGGGCCATCGCGATCATGACGCGCTGGCGCATGCCGCCGGAGAGCTGGTGCGGATACTCCTCGGCCCTGCGGGCGGGATCCGGGATCCCCACCTGGGACAGCATCTCGATCGCCCGCTTGCGCGCCTCGCCCCCGCTCATCCCACCGTGGATGGAGACCGCCTCGGCGATCTGGTTGCCGCACGTGTAGACAGGGTTCAGCGAGGTCATGGGCTCCTGGAAGATCATCGAGATCTGGTTCCCGCGGATCTCGCGCATCTCGTCGTCCGGGATGTCGATCAGGTTCTTCCCCCCGAACGTGATGGTGCCGCCCACGATGCGGCCGGGCCGCTCGATGAGCCGCATGACCGACAGCGCAGTCACGCTCTTGCCGCAGCCGGATTCGCCGACCACGCCGAGCGTTGCCCCATTGCGGATGCTGAAGCTCACCCCATCGACTGCCTTCACGAGGCCGTCGGCCGTCGCGAAATGCGTCTGCAGGTCCCTGATCTGGAGGAGCGTGCGCTCGTCGTCCTGCCTGACCATCGCGTCAGGCCTCGATCCGCTGCCGCGGGTCGAGGGCGTCCCGGAGGCCGTCGCCGAGGAAGCTGGCGGCCAGCACGAGGAGGATGAGGGTGATGCCCGGGTACCAGATCCACAGCGGCTGCCGGTAGAAGTAGTCCTGGGCGTTCGTCAGCATGTTGCCCAGGCTGGCCTCGGGAGGCCGCAGGCCGAAGCCGAGGAAGGACAGCGCGGCCTCGGTGACGACCGAGTCGGCGATCCCCAGCGTCGACGCCACGACGACCGGCGCGAGCGCGCTCGGGATCATGTGCCGGATGACGATTCGGCGGTCACTCGCCCCGAGCGCCTTGGCCGCCTGGACGAAGTCCGACTCGCGGAGGCGCAGGAACTCGGCGCGGACGAGGCGTGCTGCGGTCGTCCAGCCCGTCAGGCCGATCGCGAAGATGATGACGAAGACGTTGCCGGAGCCCATGAAGGCCACGAACATGAGGACCAGGAAGAAGGTCGGCAGCGACAGGACGATGTCGACCACGCGCATCAGGACGTTGTCGACCCACCCGCCGACGTAGCCCGCGATCGAGCCGATCGTCGTCCCGAGGCCGGCGATGATGAGAACGGCGAAGAACCCGATCGTCAGCGACGTCTGCAGGCCGCGCATCAGCCGGAAGAAGATGTTGATTCCCAGGTTGTCGTAGCCGAGCGGCGCCGTCAGCGACGAGGGATCCTTCGGCCCGTGCGTCAGGCTCGTCTTGAACCACGCGTCGCCGCCGATCAGCGGGAAGGCGATCGACGAGACGATCAGGACCACCATGAGCACGAGCGCGATGGCCGCCATTCGGTGCTGCAGGAAGCGCCGGCGCACCAGCTGCCAGTAGGTGCGAACCGGGACCAGGTCGACCTCGTCGATCTCGGTCGCCGGCCTCGCCAGGGGCGCGCCCGGGACGGGGAGTCCCTCCGATCGTGCCATGCCGGTCCTTCCTCCGCTCAGTACGTGATGCGGGGGTCGACGACCGCATACGCGACGTCGGCCAGTAGGTTGCCGAGGATGACCATCACACCCCCGATCATGACCGTGGCCAGCACGACCGGGTAGTCACGCTCGGTCACGGCCTGCACGCCGAGGAAGCCCAGTCCGGGCCAGGAGAAGACCGTCTCGGTGATGGCGGCGCCTGACAGGAGCGCGGGTACCGTGAGGCCAAGCAGCGTGACGATCGGGATCATTGCGTTGCGGAGGGCATGCTTGAAGATCACCCGACGGTCGGCCAGGCCCTTGGAACGCGCCGTCCGGATGTAGTCCTGGCGCAGGACCTCGAGCATCGATGCCCGCATGTAGCGGCTCCAGCCTGCGATCTGTATGCTCGCCAGCGTGGTCACGGGCAGGGCCAGGTGCCAGAGCAGGCCCAGCAGGGCACCCGTCTTGCCGAAGCTGTTCTGCCCGAACAGCGGGAACAGGTTGAGCTGAACCGAGAACGTCTGCTTGAGCATGAGGCCCAGCCAGAAGGTCGGCAATGCATAACCGATCGTCGAGAACGTCGTGATGATCTTGTCGGACCAGCTGTACTGCCTGACCGCCTGCAGGATCCCGATCGGGATCGCCAGCATGACGGTCA
>Ga0066793_10001624_pt1 | contig 10362 bp, 8 predicted proteins | sample PersoiDNA2013189_FD_83876 | JGI IMG/M metagenome (GOLD analysis project Ga0066793, IMG submission 83876) | Permafrost soil microbial communities from the Arctic, to analyse light accelerated degradation of dissolved organic matter (DOM) -... | ecosystem: Environmental > Terrestrial > Soil >...
CCACATAGGCCGGAGGATGAAAAGACGGAGACGCGGTGTGTGCCGGAGGAGGGAGTCGAACCCTCACGAGACTTGCGCCTCTCGGGATTTTGAGTCGAGGGAATTGACGCGCTCCACCGCGCTCCATCGCACCGCTGATTGCCCCAAATTGCCCCATGACCAGGCTCGCGTCTGGACGCGGAGCTACAATGCCCCCCGGTCTTCGCATGGCCCTCCGGTCCGGCGCCCGCCTCGGCCCGTACGAAATCGTCTCCGCCATCGGGGCCGGCCGCTCGGCCGCTTGGCGCATGCCTTGGACCCCTGGGCGACCTCCTCGGCGGGCTCGACAGCGCCGTCGCCAGTCCCGCCACCCGCACGCGGTCCGCTCGCCTCGGAAAGCCCCGATAGGCGGCCACGCCTACGCGCGCCTCTTCCAAGGTTTGGCGGGCGACGCCGGGATGTCTCTACATCCTGGCCGCCCTCCAACGGCGGCCACCGACAGAAGCAGGTGCGAACAACCAGCGCCCGAGCGGTTCTGCCAGGCGAAGGAAAGGTGTAACATCGCCAGCCGGTTTGGTTTATCCTACCTATCGGCAACGCTCTGCCTCTGTGCGGTCGAAGCGATCACAATCATGACCAAGCCAAAGACAGACCTCCTCGCGTGGCAATCGGCGGACGGCGCCTCGCGCCTTTTCTGCGGGGACAGCTTCGAGATTCTGCCGACGCTGCCGGATGAGAGCGTGGACTGCGTATGGACTGACCCGCCCTACCTCCTCTCGAATGACGGCATCACGTGCGTCGCCGGCAAGATGATGAAGGTGAACAAGGGCGAGGGGGACCGGAGTCGCGGCGTCGATCTGGACCACGAGTTCTCTGTGAACCGTATCGTCGCACTCATCGACGCGAAGGAGGATGAAACGCTGGCCAGGGCCGCCGGACAGCACAGTCGGCAGCACGCGGGTCCGGACCACCTGGTGGTGCCGTTCCTCCTCCATAATCTGCCGCCGGAGAGAAGGGCCGCTCTTGCCCGCTTCATGCCGCCTGTCGTCACGCGGCTGCTTGTGCCCATCGTATGGAGAAGGAAGTGGGCACCCATGCGACCGTTCCTGCTGCCCTGAGCAGAAGCGGGCGAGTGGGCAGGCTCGGGGTCCGCTCGCAGTTGTCCGTTCCACAGGGCACTGGGGTGGAGCGCCGGCCCTCTACTGGTTCTTCTTCCAGGTCAGCTCCACCGTCACCGGGATCTGGTTCTCGATCGGCATCGTCAGCAGGGAAGGCGGGTCGATCTTGAAATCTGAGAGCGTCGCCGGGATCGTTCCGGTGATCCGCGTTTCAGCCCCGGAGGTCGTCACCTCGAACCGCACCTGTTTGTAGTGCGCCGTCTGGCCGGCGAACTCAACCTCGAGATCCACGTGAATCGTGCCGGACGCCGCGCCGCTCTCGGGCACCTTGGTCCGCACCGTCACCATCGGAAACGTCGCGCCGCGCGCCGCCTGCAGCATGTGCAGGTCGCGGTTGGTGTCGCCCGCGTTGAACGAAGGGAGGGGCACCGCCACCAGCACGTCGCACTCGCCAGCCGTGCAGACGCCCTTGCCCCGCGCCGCGTGGCTGACGCCCTCCATCTGGTGCAGCGGATGCGACACGTGATAGGTGAGCGTGGAGCGCACGAGCGTCCACTGAGGATCCGGCGCAGCTGCCAGCGGACGCGCCAGCAGCACGAGGCACACGCACAGGAGCTTCTTCATCGCTCAGAACTTGATCGACACCGACATGATCGCCGCCGCGTACGCGCTGAGCGTCACGACGCCCACCGCCCCGTGGTAACTCGCGATCCCGTGCACGCGCTGGCCCTGGCTGAGCTGATGGTAGGCCATGGCGCCGAGCAGCGGCGTCAGCACCATCCCCGTGCCGTGCACCCACGCCAGCATCTTGTGGACCCGGGTCGGCCCGCTCGACTTCGCGCCCTTCACCTTCGGCGCGAAGATCGCAAACGAGGCCGAGGTCAAGTACATGCCTGCGGTCACCGCGCCGAGCGCCGCGTGCACGTTGCGGCCAGTTCGGCTCTCCTGCCTGCCGCCCGCAAACAGGCCCGCGACGACCGTCGCCGCGAGCGGCGCCGTCGTGAACAGGCCCAGCCGCTGGTGGATCTTGAGCATGTGCGTCCGGCGGTCGAGCCGCGCCTGCTCCTCGGGACTGCCAGTCAGTTGTTGCGGCGAGAATCCGAGGTCCGAGAGGGACGGCGCCGGCAGCGGGCGCGCCACGAGTACGACGTCGAGTGCCTGCGCCCCTGCCGCGGCGACCGTCACCTTGACGGCTTTCGCCTCGAGGTCCTCTGCCGACACCGACACTTCGTACTCGCCGGCCGGCAGGTTCGGCACCGAGTACGCGCCGGCCGAATTCGTCGTCGTCGTGACCACCTGGCTGGTCGCCAGGTTCTTCACCACCACCGTCGCGTTGGCGACCGTCGCGCCGGACGGCCCCGTGACCGTTCCGGCGACGCCGCCGCCCTGCGTCTGCGCCCGCGCGGCCGGCACGTCGATCAGGCAGAGGGCCGCCACGAGCACGGTCGAGATGGTCTTCCACGGCCTCGAATGCATGAGCCTTCTCCAGTCAAGCAGAGGTTGCCTTCGCTAATCCTAACCGAAACAGCGTCCGGCCGCCTCCTATTTGCTCGGGCCGCTCCTCGTCCGGACCTGGAGTAGGATGGGGCGCGGGTGATGCGATGAAGAGACCGAAGGCGAGAGGGTTACTGGACAGCTACACCGGGCTGTCTCGGCATGACCTGACGCGGCGCTATCGGGCGCTGCATGTGCGCCGGTGACCGAGCCGGCCGAGTCGACCGAGTCGCAATGCGACTGCGGAAATGTGGGGGAGGCTCTTGCTGGTGCCGGAGGAGGGAATTGAACCCAGACTCAATGGCGTCTGGAATGTGCTGCGCGATGCCGGCTTGAGGCATCAGGCTGAGAGATCCCCTCATTATCTTTCGGACTGACGTTGTGTTTGTCCGAAATATGCATTACGATACGGACAAATGGCCACTGCGCGCGGACCAGCCCTCGACCTGACACGCCGGATTCTGGACCGAGTCACCGGCCAGACCGACCACGTATGGACTCCGGTCGACTTCCTTGATCTGGCCCCGCGCGCAGCCGTGGACAAGGCCCTTCAGCGGCTCGTCATCGCGAAGAGGCTGACGCGCATCGACCGTGGGCTCTACCACCTGCCGCGACTCAACGCCTTGACCGGCAAGCCGGCGGTGGCGGACTACCGGGCCGTCATCGATGCCGTGGCCAGACGCGACCAGAGCCGCGTGCTCGTCGACGGCCTCACGGCCGCGAACGACCTGGGACTTACCACGGCGGTGCCGGCGCGGGTCACCGTGCTCACCGACGCTAGGCTCCGACCGATCCAATTGGGCCGCCAACAGATCCGGTTCCAGGCGGCGGCGCCCAGCCGGCTCTACTGGGCCGGCCACCCGGCCATGCGGATCGTTCAGGCCCTGTACTGGCTGCAGGACGTCCTCGACTCGGACCGCAAGAGAATCGTGCGCAGCCTCAAACGCCTGCTGGCCGATCCCGCTCACGGTGCCGTCCTGCGCACCGATCTGGAGAAAGGGCTCCGCACGCTGCCCATCTGGATGCAGTCCGTCGTTCGCGACGTGCTCGACCAGGGTGTGCGCACCCCGGCGCGTCCGCGTCCTCGCGCCTCTGCCCGTGGGCGCCGCGCCACTCGCGTGCCCACTGCTTCGGACCAGCGTGCATGAATCCCGACTACGTTCGCATCATCGCGGCGTCGGATGACGACCGCCGCGGGCTGTTCGCGGCCACGGCCAGGCGCATCGGCACGACTGAGCAGAATGTCGAGAAGGACTTCTGGGTGTGTTGGACACTCGACACGCTGTTCCGGCGACTGCCGGCCGGCGGGCCGCGCCTGCTCTTCAAAGGCGGCACGTCGCTCTCGAAAGCCTTCGGACTGATCGACAGGTTGTCGGAGGACATCGATGTCACCGTCTTCCGCAGCGACCTCGGCGAACCCGCACCGCTCGACGAACTCGAGGGGCTCACCGGTAAGAAACGCCGCGCCCGACTCGACGCCATCAAGGACGCCTGCCGTCACTACGTCCATGGCGACCTGCGCACGCAACTGGCGCAGGCGTTCGACGCCGTGTTGCAGGCGGCCGGTCGTCGGCATGCCGCCTTGGGCGTCGTCGCGGACGAGGGCGATCCTGACAGCCAGACCTTGCTCATCCACTACCCGAGCGTGGCGGCGGCGCCCGACAGCTACGTTCGTCCGTCGGTGAAGATCGAACTGGGCGCCAAGTCGGCGTTGGACCCGCACGTCTCCGCCTCGGTCGAGCCGTTCATCGCGACCGAGATGGCCACCACGGGCCTTCGCGTGCAGGGCATCACGACGATCGAGCCGACGCGGACGTTCTGGGACAAGGTCATCATCCTTCACGGACTTCGGCGGTGGTTCGAGCGCCGGGGTGACTTGCGGCAAGAGGGTCAGCGCATCACGCGCCATTACTACGATGTGCACAGCCTGCTCACTGCTCGGACCGGACCGTCGATGATCGCCGACGCGTCGCTGGCCGCAGAATGCGTCCGCCACGCACGGATGTTCTTCGGCCGTCCCGACTTCGATCTCCTGCATGCCACGCCCGGGACGTTTGCCATCGCTCCGACACCGGGCATGCTCGAACGCCTCGAACGAGACTACGTGAACATGGCGGGGATGATCTTCGGCCCGATTCCGCCGTTTCGCGAGGTGGTGCGGACGATTGTGGATCTCGAGCGGCGCCTGAACGAACCGGGCTTCTGAGCAGACGGGTTGAACCACCGGGGAGACACGACGATGAGTGCTCTGCGCCGCGGCGAGCGGGATTCAGCCCTTGTCCCTACCGAGAACTCCATCCGCCTCAGACCCTCGGTGTTCGAGTTGAGTGGTTGGCGACCGCGCGAGTCGCAGCGAAACCTCCGGCGCCCACGGAGCGCGGCGTTCGAGCCTTCGTTGCGCGTCATGGAGAGAGCGCGGCCGCGCAGTTCGGGGGCTGCAGGCGGACACCTGATCTGATGATCTGAGGCCGGAGCGCGACCGTTTGATTAGGCGGCTCGGCGTTCGTAGTGGTGGTGGAGGCCGCCGACGTGTGGGACGGCGACGATGCTGCCGTCGCTCGGCGACTGGATGGCTCGCGCGATCGGCGCGTCCTTGCCCAACGATAAGTGAGTCCGCCATTGGTGGTAGTAGATGAGATAGCGGCGCAGATGGTAGCGGAGTGCGCGTTCATCCCAGACGACCACGTGATCAAGGCACTCGCGCCGAATGGAGCCGACGAGTCGTTCGACGAACGGATTGTTGAATCGCTGGGCGTTGCTGCCGGCGGCTGCCTCTGTGGGAACGACTTGTAAGGCCGTGTAAGCCGTTCCGATCGCGCGGAGCCGCCTCCCTATTTCGCCGGTTCGCGGCTCGTCTGCTTCTTCAGGTAGGGCATTCCCTCGGTCCACCACTTCGGAGCCGTCGTGTCCTTCAGGAAGTGGTCGAAGAACTCGAAGAAGCGGATCGTCAGGTCCCGCTGGTTCGCAATCCCGCCCAGGTGGTGCCCCTCTCCCGGGTACGCCAGCAACACGGCCTTCTTCCCGTTGTAGCGGAGCGCGTTGTAGAAGGCGATGCCGTTGACGAAGCCGACGGTCGGGTCGGCGGTCCCGTGCATGATCAGGAACGGTGCTGTTGCCTTTGGCGCGAACGTGAGCGCCGACTCGTTGTGATACCGCTCGGGCTGATCCCACGGCGAGAAGCCCCAGCGCCCCTGGTCGTAGAGATAGTAGGAGAACGCCGTTTCGCCGCTGCCGCCCTGGTTTTGGTACGACCAGCCCCAGGGCTGGTTGAAGTCGTTGTAGAGGTCGACGACGCCGGCACCCATGCCGATGGCGGCGAACATCTTCGACATCACGCCGATGTAGGCCGCGCCCTCCCCGCCGTAGCTGTGGCCGGTCACGCCAATCCGCTTCGGGTCGGCGTAGCCGAGCTCGATCACCTTGCGCGTGGCCGCTTCGACGCACTCGAGCATGTCGCTGTGAGACAAGCCGGTGCGGAAGTGCACGTCCGGCATCATCGTGAGATAGCCGTCGCTGACCGCCTGCGTCGGCATCCGGCCCATGCTGACCATGTACGCCGGCGGGGTGTAGACGTGCATGTTCTGCGAGTTCCTCTCGTAGAACGTCACAATCATCGGACGCTTCTCTCCCGCCTTGTAGTCGTCCGGCACCGCGAGGATCCCCTGCAGCCGCAGACCGTCCTTGTTCTTGAAGTCGAACAGCACGCGGTGCCCCCACAGGAAGTCCTTCTGCTGCGGGTTCGCGTCGGTGATCTTCTTCGCGTCGGCGAAGCCGGGGCCCGAAATGCGCAGGTCGGGGAACTCAGCGAACGTCTGGCGGGTGAACATGAACCTGTCCGCCTTCCGCGCCTTCACCGGCGTGCTGAACGACGCGTCTTCATAGACGAGTGGCTTCACCTGCCCGCCCGCGAGTTCGTAGAACCCGGCCTTCTTCGTCCACTCACCGTAAGCCGAGAGGGTGATCGGCTTGTTGAGATCGACCGTCCCGCGCGGCCCCACCGAGCGACGGACGGTCGGGTCGAGCGGCTCCGTCCGGACGATGCGGAAGTGAATCTGGTCCTTGTCTCCGAGACCGCCGGTGAGCTTCTTCGGCGCGGAGCCGTCGAGCGGGAGCAGCCACAGGTCGTACCGGTGGTTCACGATGACCGCCTTGCCATCACTGGTGTAGCCGGCGATGCCGTACGACGGCTTCGGCCCCGGGTATTCGAACTCCACGTCGATGAAGCGCACGGGCGTGGCGGCGCCGAGCGTCCGGGTCGCGTTGGCCTCGAGGTCGTAGACCTGGAACTTGCTGTCCTTCCAATAGAGAAAGTGCGTGCCGTGGGGCGAGATGCCGAGGGCATGGCGCCCTGTCTGCTGCCCCTTCGCGAACAGCGTGCGCTCGCCGGTGGAGGTGTTCACGCGGTAGAAGTCTGCGGTCGGCTGCTTGTCGTCGTGAATGTACCCGCGCGTGTCCCGCCCCACGGCCCACTTGCCGTCGGGCGCGACGTCCAGTTCGCGCATCGTCTCGTCCGCGAGCTTGACGAACCGTTTCGCCGACACGTCGAACGCCTCTCGGAAGGTGAAGTTGCGGTCCTGTTCCGCACGGACCATCTGCGCCGACTGCACCCGCTCGTCGGTCGTGTTCCACACGTCCACGTCCGGCGCTTCGTCGGTCGATCTGCGCGTGGTGTCGGGTGGCGGGACCTGTTCCTTCATCCCGAAGAACACGCGCTTGGTGTCCTCGCTCCAGGCGAGAGGCGCGCGGTCGCTGACGACCCAGCCCTTCGGGAAGCCGTCCGCCTTCGCGGGGTCGAGCACGACCGGCGTGCACTCGGGGGCGCCGTCCTTCAGTGCGGATACGACGTCGGGGAAGGCGACGAGCGTGTTGTTTCTCTCTCGCATCTTCTCGACCTCGCTGCCCCTGAGCACGGCGATGGCGTTGCCGTCGTCGTTCCAGGCGAGCCGGTTGTAGCTCTTCGCGTCGTTGTCGAAGGGCGTCGTCCGACCGGTGCGCGTGTCGAGGACGAAGAGACCGTTGGCGTCCTTCACCGCGGCGTCCACGGTGTAGGCGAGCAGTTCGCCGGTGCGGTTGAAGGCGATGTCGGCCACGCTGCCGAGCAACTGGTGGCGTCCCGTCCTGAGATCCAGCAGGACGACGTCCTGGCCGCGCGGTTCTGTCGAGGCGCCGGCCGCGCCGGCACGCTGGCCGGTTCCGCCCGGCGTCGGCGGCGTCGACGGGGCGCCGCCGCCGCGTCCGCCGGTGGACGGCGCGGCTTCGCCACCACGGCGCCGGAGGAACAAGTGCGTGGAGGTGGCTGAGAAGGCGAACGTGCCGATGTCCTGCCACGATCGCACCTCACCGGTGCCGAGATTGCGCAATTCGACGCGCCGTGGCGGAACGTTCTGCGCGGCGCCGCCGCGAGTTCCCTGGCCGGACTGTGCGCCAGCGGTAGACGAGGGCGGCGTCGCGGAGTCGGTGGGGACGGCCGCCCCGGCGCCGCCGCGGTTGGCGCGGGCGCGTTGTGCGGCGCCCGGGTCCATCTGGTAGGCGATCCACTTGGAGTCGGCCGAGAAAGTCCCGCCGGTGGCGTCCGCCACCGTCACCTCCACGCTGGTTTCGAGATTCAGCAGGTGCAGGACCGGTTTGGCCTCGGCCGGCGTGGTGTTGGTGAGCTGCAGCGTGTAGGCTACCCACTTCCCGTCGGCGGAGATCTCCTGGCTCGCGATGCTGCGCCACTTCGTGTAGTCGTCGACCGTCATGGCCTTCTTCGCCGGGGCCTGCGCCTCGGGCAGCGCATGGGCAGCGACGACCAGGACCGCCAGCCCCAGCGCGAAGGCGGCAAACCGGAGGCGGTTGAATCGGAACTTCTCAACGGCTGTGCGCATGCGGGTTCCTTCGGGGGGGCGAGATCACTCCGGGGCAAGGGCTGAGTGCCGCCGGCCCGGTGCCGGCCTGCCAGAGTAGAGTATGGTAGGTCAAGTAGCCGCCAAAGCGAGTGGAATTCCGATTCAGGCGCCTGACGACGAGCCTCACCCGCCGGCGGCGACCATCGCACTGCGCCGGTCGAGTGCAGGCGGTGTTGGGTGATGGATCGCTCGTCCTGTGGATGAAGGAGAGCGAGCAGCAACATGCCTGACCCTCGCTACGTCGTTGCGCGTCGAGCGCTGCTCGATGCCCTGGAGGCGTTGGAAGATCACCGAGCCGCACTCATCCTCGTTGGGGCCCAGGCGATCTACGTTCATGCCGGCGAGGGGAACCTCGCCGTCGCGCCGCACACGACCGACGCGGACATTCCTGGAAGCCCTGGACGAGAGCGACGATCGCGCGTTCGACGTTCGAGTCGCCGGCCCGAGTGCGCTCCTCGTCGCCAAGCTGCATAAGCTGTCAGACCGGGCCCACGAGCCAGGGAGCAAGCGGCTGAAGGACAAGGACGCCTTGGATGTAATGCGCCTACTGCGGGCGTCACCGAGTGTCGCTCTTCTTGTCCGCGGAGTAAGATCAGTCGCGACGCCTATTGCACACGGTTAGCGTGTTTGCTAACATCTCCGACGTGGCGTTCGCGGTCGAGTACTTCCATGAGCGCGTGCTCGCTGAAATCGAGTCTTGGCCGGTCGATGTGGTGGCCGACTACGCGCGCCTCGTGGAACTGGTGGCCGAGTACGGACCGAGTCTTCGTCTCCCGCACTCTCGCGCCCTTGGCGACGGACTGTTCGAACTTCGACCGCGTGGCCGGTCCAGCACAGGCCGCGCGTTCTACTGCTTCATGCTGGGCAAGCGCATCGTCGTGCTGCACACGTTCATCAAGAAGACCCAACACACGCCCGATAGGGAGCTGACGCTGGCGCGTACGCGCCTGAAGAGGTTGCAGGATGGCTGAACTGAAGTACGAACCCGTTCCCCACGACCATCGCGCCTTCCTCGAGAAGGCTCGTGCGCGAAAGGGCTTCACTGAGGCGTACCAATCGCTCGAACTGGAATACCAGGTCGCGGGTCAAATGCTCAAAGCTCGTTCCCGCGCCGGTCTCACGCAGGACGCCGTGGCAGAGCGTATGGGTACAACCAAGAGTGCGATCTCTCGCCTGGAATCCGCGGGCAGGCATGCACCGTCACTCGCCACGCTGAAACGGTATGCCCATGCTGTCGGATGCGAGCTTCGAGTCAAGCTCGTGCCGCAAAAGGTGACCTGACGCCTACCCCCTCGGGGTTGCGATCATCGCAGCCGACGACCTGGAGCGGTCGGTTCCTTGGCTGCGGGCCAACGAAGAAGTCCTCGTCGGGCTCGCCCAGGGCAGGTCGAGGTGCAGTTGCCAGCCCCGGTCTCCGGAATCCGGACCGAGGTCCAGGGCAATACCGCATTGGTCACCGTCGATCTCGACGAGTTCGGTCCCGAGGCGCGACCGTTGCTCCTGGAAGAGATGGCGCAGGGCTGCGGATTGCCGGTCTTCGAAGGAACCGTCGATCACGGCTATTCGACGATGCGATCGGTCGGCTCCCACGCCCGATGCCCTCGCTGCAACGCCGCGACCCGGCGGCAGATGGCTCACTTCATCTACGCCACCGACATCGCTCCCCGCGTCATGTTCGCCCCTGCGGGGCACTTCTGTACGGCCTGCCCGTCGGTCATCGTCGACGAGAATCTCATTGCGTCGGGTGCGAAGGAGGGGTACAGCCAGAAAACGAGGTTGTGGATCAGGTGGGATCGCCGTCATCTCTTCGCCCGACGCCAGGCGGCGATCATCTGCCCCACGAGTTCGTCCGGCGTCATTCCCTCTTTCGTGGCTAGCGCCTC
>Ga0066793_10001625_pt1 | contig 10362 bp, 7 predicted proteins | sample PersoiDNA2013189_FD_83876 | JGI IMG/M metagenome (GOLD analysis project Ga0066793, IMG submission 83876) | Permafrost soil microbial communities from the Arctic, to analyse light accelerated degradation of dissolved organic matter (DOM) -... | ecosystem: Environmental > Terrestrial > Soil >...
GCGAGCACCGTCTCCGAGCCCTGGCCGATCTCGGAAGCACCGGTCATCACGGTGACCTGCGCGAAGTCGTCGATCTTGAGGATCGTCCCGCAACCATCGGACGGATAGATCTTGGCGCCGCCGCCGACGTGCAGCATCGACGCCGTGCCGCCCCCGCTCTTGATATGGCCCGGTTTCCCCTGCCTGGCTGCGTTCTCGCGATGCTTGCGCCGATACTCGCTGAACTGGGCGGCGGTCCGCAGGCAATCCTTGAGGCCGCAGGTTTTGAAGTGCAGGCCCTGAGGAGTGACTTCGCCCGGGTCCTGCGCATTCTTGAGGCGGAACTCGAGCGGGTCCATGTCGATCGCTTCCGCGAGCTTATCCATGTGGCTCTCGACGGCGAACGTGCCTTGCAGGTTGCCGTAGCCGCGGAACGACCCCGCATACGGATTATTCGTGTAAACCACCGTCGTGTGGTATTTGCAATGCGGCACCCGATAGAGCGACGAGAACGTCTGCATCATCACGAACGGCGTCGAGGCGCCCCACGACGTGTAGGCGCCGTTATCGTGCAGCGTCTCCACGGTGCGGAACGTCAGCGTGCCGTCCTTCTTGACCCCGCTCCGCAGCGTCAGGATCACCGGCTGGCGCGTCGGCGAGGCGATGAATTCCTCCTCGCGCGTGAAGACAAGCTTCACCGTCCGCTTCGTCGCCTTGGCGAGAAAGATGCAGATCGGTTCGAACGGATAGATGTCCAGCTTGCTGCCGAAAGCGCCTCCGATCGGCGGCTGGATGATCCGTATGCGTGCCGGATCCATCTGCAGGACCTGCGCGAACTCGCGCTTGTGCAGGAACGGAACCTGCGTGTTCGAGTACAGCGTTAGGTTCCCCGAGGAATCGAAGTCGGCGATGATGCCCGACACGCCCATGCAGCAGTGGGTCACGTAGTGCAGCTTGAACGTATCCTCGATCACGATGTCCGACTCGGCCTCGCCCGCTGCGACATCACCTTGGGCGTAGTCCCATTGGGTCGTGACATTGTCGGGGTGCGCGTCGTGGACGACCGGCGCGCCGGGCAGCAGTGCTTTGCGCGGATCGGAAAGGATCGGCAGGTCCTCGTATTCGACCTCGATCAGCCGCAGCGCCTCCTCCGCAATTTCCTCGGTATCGGCCGCGACCGCCGCGATTTCGTCGCGCAGGCTCCGCACCTTGTCGCCCTTGAGCGGCATGTGGTCCTTGGCGACGATGCCAAGCGGCCGCTGATACGGAACATCCGCCGCCGTCAGCACCGCATGGACGCCCGGGAGCGCTTTCGCGCGACTGGTTTCGATGCGGACGATCCGCGCGTGGACGCGGCTGGAACGCAATATCTTCGCGTGCAGCTGGCCGGGGAGATTAAGGTCATCGATGTAGCGCGACTTGCCGCTCGCCTTGTCCGGCGCGTCGAGCTTGGCAATGCGCTTGCCGATCAGCGTTTGTTTCGCAATCGTTTCCATGGCGCCTCCTACGACTTTCCGTCGGCCGCGGCCGCAATCGCATCGATGATCTTCACATAGCCGGTGCAGCGGCAAAGGTTCCCCTCGATGCCGCGCTTGATCTCGTCGCGGGACGGATGCGGGTTCGCGTCGAGCAGGTGCGTCGCCTGGACCATCATGCCCGGCGTGCAGAAACCACATTGCACGGCGCCGTGGAAGACGAAAGCGTCGCGCAGCTTCTCCCCCAGCGGCGTCGACGCGACCGCCTCGACGGTAGTCAGCACGCGGCCGTCGCAATCGACGGCGAACATCAGGCAGGCATTGACCGAGACCCCGTCGACCAAGATCGTGCACGCGCCGCATTCGCCTTCGCCGCAGCCGTATTTAGTCCCAATCAATCCGAGCTCGTCGCGGATCATCGCCAGCGCGCTCATCGTGACCGGCACCGCGATCCGCTTCGGTGCTCCGTTGATTGTGAAACGGATTTCATATTGCAGCGACATCGTCCAGCACCCTTTTGGTCAGGTTGTGAATGAGCTCCCGCCGGTACCACTCGGAAGCACGAACGTCGGAGATCGGCCGCACTTCGTCGTGCGCGACGTCGGCGACGGCGCCGATCGTGTCGACGGTGAGCGCGCGGCCTTCGAGCGCGGCTTCGGTTTTGGGCGCCCGGATCGGCGTCGGCGCGACCGCGCCGAAGGCGACCCGAACCTGGGTCAGCACCCCGCGCTGCAACACCCCTCCGATGCCGATCGAGATCGCCGCAATGTCGAGCGCCGGCCGCGTGCCGAATTTGTGGAAGCGGGCGACGAACCCGTCGGGCGGCCGCGGGACCCGGACCGCGACCAGAAGCTCCGATGCCTTGCGCGCGGTCTTGCCGGGGCCGACGAAGAATTCCCGCAGCGGCACCTGCCGCGATTCGCGGGTGCCGCCCGGCATCGAAACGAGCTCGACCTCGGCGTCGAGAATTAGTAGCGGGACGAGCAGGTCCCCCGCCGGCGACGCGTTGCAAATGTTGCCGCCGATGGTCGCCGTATTGCGCAACTGATCGCTGGCAAATTGGTCGCCGGCTTCCACGAGCACCAGCAGGTCCCTTCGGATCACGTCGCTTTCCATCAGCTCGGCGACCGTCGTCAGCGTGCCGATGCGAATCGCGCCTTGCTCGACGGCGATGCCTCGGAGCTCCGGGATGCGGCGGATATTCATCAGTACGCGGCCGAACCGGGCCCGGCCCGCCTGGGTCTGCGGCATCAGATCGGTGCCGCTCGCGAGGATCGTCACGTCGCCGCCACGAAGCACGGTGGCGGCCTCGTCCACTGACGCCGGCGCGCAGTACTGCTCGATGGTTGCCGTCATCTTGCTTGTCCTCTAGAACCGGATCGGTTCGCGGTAGCGACCGTACACGCCGACCAGCTCCTTGGTGATCTCGCCGACGCTCGCGTAGGCCTTGACGGCCTCGATGATCGCCGGCATCAGGTTGACGCCGGCCTCGGCATCGGCGCGCACGCGCCCGAGTGTCCGCTGCACGCTTGCCTGATCGCGCTCGGCGCGCGCGCGGCTCAGCGCTGCGACCTGCGCCCGGGCATCGTCCTCGTTATGCGGATGGAACGCGACCTTGCCCTTCTCCTCGTCGATGCGGTAGCAGTTGACGCCGACCTTGCGGAACGTACCGGCTTCGAGCGCTTGCTGCCGCTCGTAGGCCCGCGCCGATACCTCCGCCTGGATGCGCCCCTCAGCGATCAGCTTGACGATCCCGCCGCGGGCATCGACATCGGCGATGATCGTTTCGATCTTCGTGCGCATCTGGTTGGTCAGCGTCTCGAGGTAATACGAGCCGGCCAGGGGATCGACGGTGTCGCAGAGTCCCATTTCCTCGATCAGGAGCTGCATCGTGCGTAACGAGATCCGCTGCGCATATTCGGTCGGAATCGTGTACGCTTCGTCGAAACAGCAAAGCGCCATCGTCTGGGCGCCGGACAGCGCGCTGATCAGCCCGTAGTATGCGCCGCGGACGATGTTGAGCTCGGGCTGCTCCAACGTGAGACCGCTGCCGCCGCCGCCGGCGATCATCCGCATCAGCATCGACGCCGGATCGCGCGCGCCGTACTGTTCCTTCATGATCTTCGCCCAGAGTCCGCGCGCGGCGCGAAACTTGGCGACCTGCTCGAAGATGTTGCCGAAGATATTGAAGTTGTAGGAAAGTCGCCCGGCGAATTCGTCGACGCCGAGCCCGCGCTTGATCGCCTCGTCGGCGTAAGCCCGCGCGATGCAGAAGGCGTAGGCGATCTCCTGCGCCGGCGTCGCGCCCGACTCCCGGATGTGGTAGCCGCAGACGCTTACCGGCGTGTACTTCGGCGCTTCCTTCGCGCAGTATTCGATGGTGTCGCCGACCAGCTTGAGCGACGGCTCGACCGGGAACACCCAAGTGCCGCGGCCGACGAACTCCTTCAGGATGTCGTTCTGCGCGGTGCCGCGCAGGCGCTTGACGTCGTAGCCGCGCTTTTGCGCCATCGCCAGGTACATCGCGATCAGGATCGCGGCGGCGCCGTTGATCGTCAGCGATACCGTGATCCGATCGAGATCGATACCGTCGAAGGCGACTTCGAAGTCGCGCAGCGTGTCGACCGCCATGCCGACCCGGCCGACCTCGCCTTCGGCCAGCGGATCGTCCGAATCGAGACCGATCTGCGTCGGCAGATCGAACGCGACATTCAGGCCGGTCTGCCCGTTGGCGATCAGGTAGTGGAAGCGCTGGTTGGTGTCGCTCGCGTTGCCGAAGCCCGTGTATTGGCGCATTGTCCACGGCCGCTTTCGGAACATCAGCGGATGAATGCCGCGAGTGAACGGGTACTCGCCGGGCAGCCCGATCATCGCGGCGCCACCGCTCGCCTCGATATCGGCGGAGGTGTACAGCGGCTTGATTTCGATCCCGGACTCGTTGATGAGCGGGGGAAGCGCCGGGTCCTCGCGGGCGTTCATCGCACGTTCTCCCTGATGTAGCCGACGATGTCGGTGAGTTTCGAGCCGGTCGGGAAGATCCCCTTGAAGCCCAGTTCGCGCAATTGCGCCTGGTCCTGGGCCGGCAGGTTACCACCGATGATCCAGAGCTTGTCGGTGAGTCCCACCTTCTCGAGCAGTGGTTTAAGCTTGGCGCAGAATGGCAAGTGCGAGCCGGCCATGCTGGACAGCGCGATCACGTCGACATCTTCTTCGAGGGCGATCTGCGCGATCGACTCGGGTGTCTGCCGCAAGCCCGTGTAGATCACCTCGAAGCCGGCGTCCATCAGCGCGCGGACGACGACCTTCGCGCCCTGGTCGTGACCGTCCAGCCCCGGCTTCGCAACGACGATGCGGACGCGCCGTCCGGTTTCCAGTGGGGCGCTCATGCCGACAGTTCCTTCGCGATGATGAGTTTCAGGATTTCGCTGGTGCCGCCACCGATCAGCGTGAAGCGCACGTCGCGCAGATACCTCTGTATCGGGTACTCCATCGCGAAGCCGTAGGAGGCGAGCACGCGTGCGGCCTGATCGCAGACGGTCGCCGCCGTCTCGCTCGCAAAGAGCTTCGCCATCGCGGCCTCCTTGTGATGCGGCCGGCCGGCATCGCGCAGCCAGGCGGCGTAATGGACGAGGTGTTCCGCGGCTTCGAGACCGGTCGCCATTTCGGCAAGCTTCAACTGGATCGCCTGGAAGCGATTGATCGGTTTGCCGAACTGAGTGCGCTCTCCGGCGTAGCGCCGCGCCTCGTCCAGCGCGGCACGGGCGACGCCGAGCGCTATCGCTCCGGTGATGATCCGGATCTCGGCGAGGATCTTGCGCAAGTGGACTTCGCCGTCGCCCTCCTCTCGCGAGAGCCGGTGCGAGTCCGGCACGAAGCAGTCGTCGAACGCGACCTCGGAGGTCGGCAACGCCCAGACGCCCATCTTGTCGATCGGGCGGCCGATAACGAGCCCCTTGAACGAGCGCTCGACCAGGAAGATGGTCAGCTTTTTCTCGGCTCCTGCCTTCGCAAATACGGTGAAAAAATCGGCGACCGGCGCCGAGGTCACCCAGGTCTTCTGGCCCGACAGCCGGTAGCCGCCGTCGCCCTTACGCGCGGTGGTGGCAATGCGGTCGAGATCGCTGCCGGCATTGGGCTCGGTCATGCAGATCGCGCCGATCTTCTCGCCCTTGAGCGCCGGCTTGAATAGGCGCTCGCGCAGGTCGGCATTACCGAGCCGATGCACGAAATCGGTTCCCATCAGCGACTGCATCGCGGCGCAACCGGCGAGCGACACCGAACCGCGGGAAATTTCGGCCAAGGCCAGGCAGAAGCAGAGCAGATTCATTCCAGAGCCGCCGACGCCTTCCGGATAGCGCATGCCGAAAAAACCGAGCTCGGCAAGCTGGCCGAAAAGCTCGCGCGGGAACGCATGCGCCGCATCGAGCGCCGCCGCCGCGGGCGCGATCCGCTCATCGCAAAAGCGCGCGAAGAGATCGCGCACGGCCCGCTGCTGTTCGGACAGGTCGAAGTCCATGATCGGCCGGTCAGCCGTCTTCCAGCCCGTAGGCTTCGCGCGCGGCCTGCTCGGAGATGACACCGTTACGCACCTCCTGCCGCAACTGCCCGCGGTCGCGCTTGCGCGGATCGCCGTAGCCGCCACCGCCGCCCGCGACCTGGTGGTACACGGTGCCCTTCGGAACATCGGTGATCAGGTCCTTGTTCTTTGGCACTACCGTCCGGCCGTCCGGGTAGGTGAGCCGGATGAAGTTAAGCGTCGCATCGCCGCCGCCGAAAAGCCCGAAGGCCGGCTCGAAATCGCCGTCGCCGAAGATCACGACCTGCGTGTCCTCCGAGCCGATGCGGAAAATCGTCTCGACACCCAGACCGCCCCGCCATTGCCCGGGTCCCGCCGAATCGCATTCGTATTCGTGCTTGATGAGAAGGTGCGGCGTCTGCTGCTCGAACATCTCGTAATCCTGGTCGAGCAGGCCGCCCGACGCATCGATCATGCCGATGTGGTCGTAGCCATCGGTGCCCAGCATCGCACCCGACCCGCCCTTCAAGCCCATGAAGCCGATGTCGACGTATTTTTCGTTCTTCGCCGGATCGGTCCCGGTGGTGAGCGAACACAGCAGATTGTTCCACCCCGCGGTGACGCGATCCGGAATGGCCGGGGCGAGCGCCCGGATGATGGCGTCGGCGTTGGGCGGGCAAAGGTGATTGCCGAACGTCGTCGCCTTCGGGTACGCCGCATTAAGGATTGTGCCCACGGGAATCACGATTTCGATCGGCTGCACCATCCCCTCGTTGTGCGGAATGTCGGGGTTCACCATCTGCAGCAGCGTCAGCACGGTCGCCGACGCGCTTGACGTGAAGGTGCCGTTGACGAAGCCGTTGGTCTGGGCGTCGGTCCGGCTGTAGTCGAACTTGATGCTCTTGTCCTTGACCTCGATGTCGACGCGGATGGTGAACTTCGATCCCTCGTGGCGGCCGTCGTAATAGACGTAGCCTTCGCCCTGGTAGTTGCCGTTCGGAATGGTGGCGATCTCGGCTTCCATCATCCGGCGCGTCGCATCGAACAGCGCGACTTTGTGCGCCTCGAAGCTCTCGCGCCCGTACTTCTTCAGCAGTTCGATGAACCGCCGCTCGCCGATGTGGCAGGCTCCCATCTCGGCGCGCATGTCGTGGCTTACGATGTCGAAGCGGATATTGGCGAAGATCAGGTCCCAGACATCCTTGCGCAGCTTGCCCTTGTCATAAACCTTCACCGGCGGGATGCGCAGCCCTTCCTGCCAGACCTCTGTCGCGTTGGGGTTGTAGCCACCCGCCACGTTGCCGCCGATGTCTGCCTGGTGGCCCTTGACCGCGGTCCAGGCGACGAGCTCGCCCTCGAAGAAGATGGGCTTATAGACGGCAACGTCGTTGTTCTGGTTGCCGAAGCTGAACACGTCGTTATGGAAAATCACGTCGCCCGGATGAAGGTCATCGCCGAAATACTCGAGGATGTACTTGCACACTGGGGCGAGCGAGAACGCGAGGATCGGCAGGTTCTCGGTCTGCTCCAGCATCCGCCCCGCGCCGTCGTAGAGGCCGGTGACGAAGTCCTTCGCCTCGCACAGGATCGGCGAACGCGTCGTCTGCCGCATCGAGATGCTCATCTCGTCGGTGATCGACTTGAACGTCCGCGCGTACACCGACAGCAGAATGTGGTCGATGTTCGGGCCCGGCTTCCCTTGGGTCGCGTCGTTCATGCGAGCGCCTCCTCCCGGGCGCGCTTCACTAGATCCTCGCGTCCCTTTTGATGCAGCGCAAACGAGCCGAGTCGGTCGACGACGCAGTCGTAGCTCGCGCTGACAAAGATCGCCGTCGTCTCTTCCTCGATGATTGCAGGCCCGGCAATCCGATTGCCGTGGTGCATCCTGTGACCGTCGTACACCGCCACCGTCCGGAAGGCATTCTCTTCCGGCAGGTAGGCGTTGCGCTCGCCTTTTCGCGCCACCGACGCATCGGCGCCGACGAAGGGCTCCTCGGCATAGCGCGGCCGGTCAGTGACGCCCACCGCCTGCACGCGCACATTGATCATCTCGACTGGCGCCGCTTCGCCTTCCAGCGAATAACCGTAGAGGCGGTTGTGCTCGGCGTGGAACGCGCGTCCGACCGCGGCCACGTCGCGCGCCGCGATCAGCTCGCGCGGGACGTCGAAGGAGACCTCGTGGTATTGCTTGACGTAGCGGCAGTCCAGCTTCACGTGCTGCCGGCGCCGCGCCGGGGCGATGCGCTCCTCGTCAAGCTGGCGCTCGCCTTCGGCCGTCATTTCGCCGATCAGCGCATCGAGACGGTCCCAGTCGACGCGGTCGAGGTTGGACACGAAGGTCCGCACGAAATCGTGCTTGAGGTCCGACAGCAGCATCCCCATCGCGCACAGGACCGACGACTCGCGAGGCACGATCTGGAACGGAATCTCGAGCTCCTGGCAGATCAGGCAGGAGTGGATCGGGCCGGCGCCTCCGGCAACGATCATCGGGAACTCCCGCGGGTCGAAGCCGCGCTTGATGCTGATCTCGCGCACGCCCTGCGCCATGTTGTTGCAGGCGACGCGGTACATGCCGGCCGCGGCCTGCTCGATGGAAAGCTCCAGCGGCCGGGCGATGTGCCTCTCGATCGCGGCGCGCGCCGCCACCACATCGAGCTTCATTTTGCCGCCGGCGAAAAAATCGGGATCGAGGTAACCGAGAACGACATTGGCGTCCGTGGTCGTGGGCAGCGTGCCGCCTGTCCCGTAACAGGCGGGACCGGGAGCGGCGCCGGCGCTCTGCGGGCCCATCCGCAGCAGTCCGCCCTCATCGATCCACCCGATCGATCCACCGCCGGCACCGATCGTGTGGATGCCGAGCATCGGCAGCGCGATCTTGTGGCGCGCGATCTCGCCCTCGTTGACCAGCATCGGTCCGTCGACGGCGAGCGAGGCTTCGAAGCTGGTGCCGCCCATGTCGACGGTGATGCACCGATTTCGCTCGTGCGCCTGCGCATAAAACAGTCCCGCGCCCGGTCCGCCGGCAGGTCCCGACAGCAGTGTCAGCGCCGCGTTCTTGCGCGCGATCTCCGGTGCCATCACCCCGCCGTTGCTTTGCATGATGAGCAGGACGCCGCGAAAACCAATCCCATTGAGCCGCGCAACCAGTTGAGCGAGATAGTGGTTAAGCTTGGGGCCGACATACGAGTTGAGCGCAGTCGTGCTCACTCGCTCGTAGAAACGGATCGAGGGCAAGAGATCGGTTGAGACCGTGAGGTAGGCCCCCGGCAGCTCGCGGCGGACGATCTCTCCCGCCGCCCGCTCGTGCGCAGGGTTCGCGTAGGCGTTCATGAAGCAGATCGACACCGCCTCGACTCCTTCGGCCTGGAACAGTGCGACGGCGCGCCGCACCTCGTCTAAGGCAAGCGGCTCGATTTCGCGCCCATCGCGGTCGAGCCTGCCGCCGACGCCGATGCGCAGGTAACGCGGCACCAGCGGCTTCACGTTGGTGAATCGGTTGTTGTACTGCTCTTCGCGTACGCCGCGGCGCATTTCGAGCGCGTCGCGGACTCCGCGCGTCGTGATCAGCCCCGACTTCGCGCCGGTGCCTGTCAGTGTTGCATTCGTCGTCACCGTGGTGCCGTGGACTATCGTGTCGACCGTGGCGATGAACTGCCCGACCGGCTGCGGCGGCGTCTGGCTGGCGGCGATCTCCTCCAGCCCGTTGACCACCGCGATCGACGGATCGTGCGGCGTCGACAGTACCTTGAAAATCCCGGGTTCCGCACCATCGCGCGTGACGACGAAGTCCGTGAACGTACCGCCCACGTCGATTCCGATGCTCAGTGCCATGCCTCGCTCTCCTTCGTCATTTGTCCGGCCATCGCCTTAAGCCAGCGCTTCGCCACGGACCATCCGGCGCAGCTCGTCTTTCTTCACCTTGCCAAGCGCGCTCTTCGGGAGACGGTCGACAAACACGAACTCGCGCGGCTGCTTGAATCGGGCGATGCGCCCGTGCAAGACTCTTTGCATGTCGGCGTCGGAAAGCGTCCGGCCCGCTTTGGGGACGACGATCGCCACGACGACCTCACCCCACTTCGCGTCCGGCCGCCCGACGACGGCGACCTCCTCGATGTCGGGCGACTCCGCAAGCGCATTCTCGATCTCGGCCGGATAGATGTTCTCGCCGCCGGAAATGATCATGTCCTTGCTGCGGCCGTCCACCCAGAGAAAGCCTTCCTCGTCGAAGTGGCCCACGTCGCCGCTGTGGAACCAGCCCTCGCGCATCGCGTCGGCCGTCGCAGCAGGTGCATTCAGGTATCCCGACATCACGTTCGGTCCCTTGACCACGATCTCGCCGGAAGCGCCCGGCGCGACGTCGCGGCCGTCGTCGCCCACGACGCGCACGCTGCA
>Ga0066793_10001627_pt1 | contig 10360 bp, 13 predicted proteins | sample PersoiDNA2013189_FD_83876 | JGI IMG/M metagenome (GOLD analysis project Ga0066793, IMG submission 83876) | Permafrost soil microbial communities from the Arctic, to analyse light accelerated degradation of dissolved organic matter (DOM) -... | ecosystem: Environmental > Terrestrial > Soil >...
GACGAGGAACGCGCTCGACATCGGGATGCCGAGCGGGCGTTGCGGGCAGATTCGCCGACCATGAGGTCCGGTTGCCGATCGAGGCCTGGGCGGCGATTGCCGCTGCGTTGCAGGTCGCGCCGGACGTCTTCGTCAACGTCTCGCGGTCGGATGTCAACCGGCACTCCCGGCGGGCGACCACCGGTGTCGTCAATCTGTTCGCCGATGCTTGCACGTGGTCCCGGCCAAGTGGGCTGAACCCGGCGTGACGGTGTGTGCTCTCGTAACGTCCGTTAGTCGAGCAGGCGCTGGCGCTCGGGCGGCCAAACCCCGAAGTCGGGGATTACGTCTCGCTCCAGCTCGGTATCCATGCCTGGTACGAAGGGCACATCGAAGGCTACGAGCGCGCCATGCCGGAGTCGTCGGTTGGGACGAGGACACCACTGGTGAAGCATCCGATCTTGACGACGATGACCCGGAGCGGGCATTGACCGAGACCAGGTGCCTTACCGTGGCTGAGGTGGCCTCCCGCTACAACACGACCGAGAAACATGTTCGCGGGCTGGTCAGTAGAAAGATGATCCCTTTCGGAAGTTTGATGGGGTGCTGCGCTTCGATGAGGCCGAGGTGGAGAAGTGGACCAAGCGCGGCCGACCTGACACAGAGGAGTGACCGTGATGCAGGCGGGTAGTGGAAAAGATCAAGAGCCTCCGTCGCCCTACCAGGCTGGCTACACCTTTGGCGATCAGTACCGGAAGGGACCAGGCGCAATGCTGGTCGATCTTCATCCAATATCGATTGACCATCTGCTGTTAATGGGCGAAGCCATGTGGACCGGCGGAGCAGAGTGCGAACGACTCGGCTTCTCGTCCGGCACATTCGATGGGGTGCGATTCATGAAGGTTTTGTCGCTGGGCTCTATGGCAGAGTGTCAGAGGAGGACCTGGTCGCGGAGATAGAGCGCATCGAGACGGCACCGCGATCAGCAGATGTGACGGTGACTGATGCTGCGGGCCGTTCGGTTGACCCTGGGGACTACGTGGAGCGGCACTGGCTGCCGGCAAAGTAACGCGGCCACCGAATGGCGGTACCGTCGACAACTTGCCTTAGGCAGGATGGCGGGTACGGCGAACGCTCAGGCGTTGGCGTCGCGATGAAAGGATTTCCATGATCGAAGAATTCGAGCTAAGACCTAGCCGCTGGTGGCGCAAGATCCCAAAAGCAACTCAGGCCGCCCTCGAACGCTACACCGAAGATCAAGAAGCATCTCGTGGCACATGGCGGGACGCGCGAAGGTGCCAACACGAAGGTGCCAAGATGTCGGACCCTCCCTACCCGTCGGACGACACCTGGTCCAGCAGCAGCCGCTCCAAGAGCTACAGGATTAGTAGCTGAGTTTGGCCTATTGCCTAGTCATAGCATCTTGCGGCATTCTCATCAGGATATACATTGCCATCGTCTTTATGACTAAACTTTGGGGGGTCTAAGTTGTCCACCGATCTCTATTCTCCGCCTCCGTTGAATGAGCCCCCGCCCCGAGGGCCTAGTCGTAAATGGCGTTGGTGGGTGGCTATTGGCGTTGTACTACTATTCCTTGTGGCTGGTGTTACGATTGTGCTCGTTACTCGGCATAGCACACCAGCAGCAGCGGCCGAGTTATATTTGGAGCCTTCTGATTCAACAGGGGCTTCACCATTTACTTCTACCGTGGCTGCACCGCCTGTGCCCCAACCACTTCCACAGCCGAGTGTGTCGCCGCCTATCAATCCATCACCATCTGCGTCGCCAACATCCTCGCAGCTTTCAGTTCTTCCGATTAGCGGTGCTACGCCTGGTCTTTATGGCGGAACTCAGAATCAGGCGACCTGTGATCGCAACCAGATGGCTAACTTCTTGACAGCCAACCCGGATAAGGCTATTGCGTGGGCGGCAGCGATGAATACTGACCCATCATTGCGTTGGTCGGGTGGTACGCAGTTGACCGCGAGTCAGATTCCACAGTATTTGAATGAATTAACTCCGATTCGCCTACTTGCCGATACTCGCGTTACCAACAATGGCTATGTTAACGGTCATCCCACGCCACACCAGTCAGTGTTGCAGGCAGGTACTGCCGTGTTTGTGGATCAGTATGGCGTGCCGCGCGCCCGATGTGCGTGTGGCAACCCATTGCAACGCTCGATCCCGCTGACTTCCTCAAGTAAGAATGTTGGCACACCGTGGTCGGGGTATGGACACGCTGTGGTGATTAATCAGAGCACCACGATCATTAACAACTACACTCTTATCAATATCACTAACGGTACTCCGTTCACTCAGCCTTCGGGTGGAGGCACCGTACCGATTCCTGGTAACCCTGCGCCTGTTCCTACCGTTACGGTAACGGTTACTGCGCCGTGTCCGTCTTCATGTGCGACCACACCGCCGTATTCTCCGCTTCCTTCTTCACAGCCAACTGCGCGTACTACTCCGGTGCCGGCTCCGACTCCACGGCCGACGCTATCAGTTCCACCGTCAATCTCGCTTGGTACGGGTGACGTGCAGGCAACCCTGCTATGGAACGGAGATTCCGATCTAGACCTTCACGTGACTGACCCAAGTGGTACAGATATCTACTATGGGAACGATACGTCCTCGACTGGCGGAAAGCTTGACCACGATGATATTCCTCATTGTGGGGATTCACCAGCCACTCACGTCGAGAACATCTTTTGGCCGACTGGCGGTGCGCCATCCGGTCAATACAAGGTCTATGTAGTGGACTTTAGACAGTGCCCAGGAGCCTCGTCGTCTTTCGAGATGAGAGTCACTGTCGGAGGTCGAGTGGTTTACGATCAATCTGGATCACTTACCGCTACTGATCAACAGTCCTCGGGTTATGCGTTCACTAGGTGATTACATCACTACTGTGCTGGCTGGCTCCTCTGAATTGGGGGAACTAGCCGGCCTCTAGTGGTTGACAGGTATCTAGAGTTAGCGGCTTGTTCTTCTCGAACCATAATGTCTTCGACCATGTTGACCATATCACCAGAAGTTTGATCAGGTGCATTTAGCCAATCACGATGACCTCCTCAATTGCAGCGTCCCGAGTGAGTGGTTGGCCCAGGCGTCGGAGAGTGATCTTGAAGCGATCGCCGATCTTCAGCCGAAGTACGTCGAGGCGAAGATCATTCTTCCTTCTACATCTCGGCGTGGCGAAGGGTTTCGACTGTTCCGGTCCTCATGAAATGGATTTTCTTCATGGCATCGAAGCTGATCGGGTTGATCCACTCCCCGTAGCGCCCAGCCTGCTTGCCCAAGAGGTTTCGATACGCCTTTACGCTCTTCCGCTCCCAGCCGACCATTGCGGCCAGTTCATCCTGCGTAAGTCTCAGGCTCGGGTCGTTGACGTAAACCTTCGACATCGGAAGATTGATCATCCTCTTCTCGCGCCGTAGTGCCTTGGCTTCCGGGCACCGTAGCGCGAAGAGCACGAGCAGGGATTGTGTGGATTCTGTGTACAAACGTCCGTTCATCGAGCACGAGTCTGGAGGCCGCTAGGCAGGCTGGAGTTAGGCATGTGGGCACGCAAGGCACGCATGAAAGTGCCGTTCCGCGGAGCGGGTAGTTGCTGGAGCGGCAAGGTGATGCGTGCCTTGCGTGCCCACCAAGAGGAACCGCAGGTCAGAGCGTTGTGCTTGGTGCGCACGCAAGACGTGGGGTTGCCAAGCGTGCAGTCAGAGCAGGGCTCCAGGAGGCGATCGTTACTGATGCGGATCACGCACAAGCTGAACCCTGCTGGCAGCCACCCGATACGCGCTTGGACCAGCGGCACGAGGCCGAGATCGCCGCCAGTGTGGCCAGCTCCGAGAAGGCACGGCGTAACGCCCCGCGAGCCTTTGAGCGCGCCTACGGGTGGTTTGCCAGCAGCCGTCGCCCGAGCATCGGTGCGCCGTCGAGACGGCCCGGCGACTGGTGGAAGAACGCTGGATCGAACGTCCGGATGGCGGAGGGCGAGCGCATCGAAGAGCACGCGCCGGACCTGATCCCAGCCGGTGCTCTTCTAACGCCCGTTGGTCGAGCACGCGCTGGCAAAGGGCGCTAGCCAGCGAGTCCCAAGCCGTCTCGTGAGGCGGATCTGGCACAGCAGTCACCTGCTTCACGGTTGACCGGGAGCATGAGGCGGATCCGTCTCATGCTCTTTGGCAAAGGCGTGACGATGGAATCTGGGTTATCGAACCCGAATCCCTTGGGTTGACATCCGGCGAATGGGATGCAGCGCTATCTGACATCACAATTCCGTCCTCGCGACCTGTCGGTCTCTCGGTCTCGGGGCATCTGTGTTCTTCTTGGCCCGTAGCAAAGGAGTCCCGGTGTCCCGGTGGCACAGTTCGCCTGGGTCATTCCGCATCATTCCGGATGAGGACGTCGAGCGGGTGCAGGCCCGGCGGTGTCTCGCGAGAACGGCTCGACCCAGGACCTGCACGCGCTGATCGCGGCCCAAAAGATGCTGCACGCCGCGTTGTCCGGCATCGGGTTCGACCCGGCCGGTCGGTCCAGGCTCGGCGTGGGCGAGGTACGGCGCGTTACGGCCCTGGTGGATCTGATGTCGCGCCGGGCGCGGTGAGCCGCCGTACGACGGTCGCTGGGTGGCCACCACGGGTGCTGACACCCGTGCCGGCCGCAGCTCTGAGGGCGTCCAATGCCGACTTCACGATGGACTTCATCGAGACGGCGTGCGGATCACCAAGGACTCGATCGCCGGCGCGGCCAGCGAACGGCTTAAGCTGCGCCGCCGGCAAGGGGAGTTGATCCGGCATCTGTACGCGGTGCGCCCGGATGGCCGGCCGCGGCGTCGCCAGGCTTCGATCGGGATGCCACGCAAGCAGGACCCGCGAAGACAACAGCCCATTAGCATGAGAATCGACTCGGTGAAGAGGATCACGAAGTCCTGGACGAGAGGGTCGAGCACGTCACCTGTCGCTGGTGTAGGTCGGTCGTCGTCGAGCCGCGGCTCGCCTAGCTAGTCAGACCGTTAGCTACGATCCCGTCCGTGTGCGCTGATAGCGCCAATCGTCACCGGGACCTTAGTCCCTTACGGCCAACACCTCCGGGGTGAAGGCTCAGCCGCCACAGCGCTCATCGGGGAGCCTCAGGGAAATGCACTGTCGGTCATCTCTTATCGTCGTGTCGTGCGTGTTGGTTGCAACCGCTTGCACGCGTTCGACGGGCAAGGTCTCAAATCCCCAACCGACGACGACGGCTCCGACTACGCAGCCGAAGGCCGACAACGACTGGTTGAACCGCACCTACCAGCTCTCCTGTGACGACATCAGCGACAAGCCGATACCAGTTACTCTGCAAAATGGGCAAGGAACGGCAGGGCCAAATAACGGCTACGACCGCTGGGAGGTCGCCATCGATGCCAGGGCCGCCGGTTCTTTCGATGGCCTCGGCTCGGGTACTGCTGTCATGTTCTCCTGCTCTCCGCAGCCCAGCAACTTCGTCCTACAGGAGGTGCAGATCTTTCACGAAGACGGCAACTACGTCGGCCGATTGCGGCCTCTGAACCCCCTACCAAGCGGTCTTTCGCTACCACCTGTCTACAACCACGACGCATTTAGCGTCCACAATGGGCTGCTCAACACTGGCGTTTGGTACTACGCCGGGAGCGATTCACATGCCAGCGGCCCTTCCATTCCAGCGACCCTTCATTGGCGATGGGATGGACGGCAGTTCGTGCCAAACAGTCAAGGGCAGCCCAGTGGTAGGGCCGAGCCTTGTGTGCTTCGTAGCTCATGGTCGTGTCCGCCACCGCCGCATGGCTAAGCGACGGAAGGGAGCATAGGGTCGAGTGACCACCAATAATAGGCAAGGATTGGTTTGGCAATCCCTGCCCAATCTGTTGGGCGGTCTAGGGGCCGTTGTAATCTGGGCTGTACTGACGGCCGTGTTCCGCCCAGGCAGACTACCGACGTTGAGTGCATTGGGTCTCGGTGCAGGATTGATAGTCTCGGCTGCGACCGCTGTGTGGGTGTGGCGTGCCCATGCTCCCACTAAGGATGCACCAGATCATCGGCTGCGACGTAATGCAAACCGACTTGCTGCTAAACGCCAGCGGTTTAGCACTCATACGCGTCTTATTTGTCTTGCCGTACCGGTGCTATTCGTCGCAGGAATAGTGTGGGACTTAGTGCCGCGTGGACTCGACTATCGCGCGGACATAGTTGTTTACAGTGACGAGGGTTACGCGCAGGTCTTACCGGAGGCATATCAACCGACGAAAATGCAGGAAAGTCTAATGAGCCACATGAGTGGTCCTCGCGCATTCGAACAATTGGCAAGTGCTCTTCGCAGCTCGGAGGGAACCGATGTCGGGAATATCGACATTCGCCTATTGCTTCAAAACCTGGACAGAAGTACCATAATCGTACTCGATATCTATCCGATAATTTTGAATCGTAACGCAGCCTTGACGGGCACGTTCGTCGATGTTCCTACCCAAGGCGGAGCATCGAATGAGCGAATGGAATTTAACCTTGAAGAGCGCGATCCAAGGGCTCATTCAGTCGACGATAATGGGAAACCAACGCCAGCGTTGTATTTTGAGAATAGGCATATCCAGTTGGGTGTAGGCGAGACTGACATCATCGTGATGGGTCTGGCGGCCTCTCGGCATTCTTACCTGTTTGACATCGGCGTCGACTACCGAATGAAGAACACGCAGAGGACGGCGGTCATAGCCAACAATGGACAGCACTTTCGTATTACTGGCTATGACTGCGATCCCGCTTCAAAGAAGCCGTCCTACAAACGCGCATTCGGGCTAACGATAACGGATTATCGGTATACGATTAGTCCTTTACCGGCGGAGAACACAACCGCCAGCAAGTGCGAGCTTTAGCGGAGAGAGGCCCCGATGAGTCGGACTCGGCGTACAGCGAGGTCGAAGCGGCGCACCAGAGGGCGCCTCCTTCGTCACGCTAACTCGCCGGAAGCGCACCCACCGATATCATCACGAGTCGGAAAGCGGATCATTGTCGCGGTTGGGGCACTTGTAGCCCTTATGACGGCACTGGCGGTGAATTATTACGGACCAAGCATTCTCAGTCGCACAGGCCAAGGGGCTTCTGCAGCGCTTGGTCGCAAAGACGTGGAAGTCACGGTCGGGGCCGAGTTTGCCAATCAGTGGGTCTTTCAGGGCGGTCTTGCGGCTTTGGGCAATCCTGAAGTGCGCAATAACTGTGACGGTGAGGACTACCTAAGGTGGATCGCGCGATCGGGAGCTATTCCTGCTTTCAACTCATTCCCGCTGGTTGTCGAAAACAAGGGGGACAAGACAGTAGTCGTCGAAGGCTTCGCAGTTAGGACACTAGAAGTCCGCAACCCTTCGGTGGGAGTAGTTCTGGATTGTCCGGTTGGCGACGACTCCGGCCCAGTAAGATCGGTCCACTTCTCCTTCACCAGCCCAAATAGCCCAAGTATCTCCTACACGGACCAAAACCGTGTCCAGGTTCCACGCCTGACATTCGTACTCAAGAAGCATGAGTCCCAGGTTGTACTCATTTTCGCTGACTCCCCGCAGGCCCTGGTCCGGTGGGACGCGGACATCCTGTTCACCATAGATGGACGACGCGTAATCCAGCCGCTTCGCGGTCCGGACGGTCACGGCCCCTTCGCTATCAGCCCGAACAACACGACAGATCCGTCATACGTATGGTCGGGTAAGACTTGGAGGAGCAGCAGCGACCCCGGAACCTAGCGTGGCTAGAGAAACCAGATGTTCAGAGGGAGTTAACTGGTGGGATGGAGTCGGCCGCAGCGGGCCAGAGTGGAGCGTGAGCAAGCGATTCTGGGACGCTACTTTCCGACCCAGGAATGGTACGACCCGACTGAGCCTTCAAAGACCTTCATCGATGGGTAGATCACCACCAACTCCGGAGCGCGATACGGCCTTCGGATATACGTCCCGGAGCCTTTTCCCTCTGCCTGTCCCGACATGATCGTTTCGTTCCCTAGGCCATTGCTCGACGGGTCGGTTATTTCGGCCTACAGTCTCGGTGATACAAAGAAGGGCTCGATTCAAACCATCGACGACTGTCGGGGGTAGTGCTCCTTTTTCCGCCCTCGCGTTATGCCTGTCGCGACTTTGGTAGTGCGCCGTGTCGTGGGGAGTACGCCGTAGCGTGGTGTACAACCAAGAACCCCCATCGCCAGGGAAGGCAACGAGGACTCTTGGTTAGCGGTGGCGGCCTGCTTCGCGTAGTCAGTTGTGGCCCGGCGCCTGTCGGGTCGGTCAAGCGGGTCCCTCGTAGCGGCTAGTTGAACAGCGTGCTGAGTTCGACGTCAGCCAACCAGCTTCGCTGCAGCAGGGTCAGGTCAGGTCAGGTCGTCGTCGCGAGTGAAGTGCCGGCATGAATACAATCAACAATCAAACGGAGGAGTCCGCAACCTGAGGGGACGGACGGGCTCCTCCGCTGATTGCAGTCAGCTAACGCAGGTGAGTGAAGGAGTCTTGCACGGCGACGCTCACCACAGACTGATTGTTCGACAAGTCCGAGGCGTACTTGTCATGCCGCCCTTGCACATTGAGGCCCGCGTAGATCTTGATTGCTGGTTGGTTTGTTATATCCGTCGGCATGCCGCAGATGGGGTCCAGCGTCGGCGTACCGTCGGGCTTGTCGAATGTAAGGTCGCACCAGCTTCGAAGCGCATCTCCGACTGGATTTGTGACGAACGGTGGCTGGACTTTAAGCGCCACGCCAGATCCCTGGTATTTCGAGGGATCGAACCCGCCCGGATTTGGTGAGACGTCGAACCACCGTTCGTAACTCAGCACCTGGCTTGAGTGCCTCGGGTCACCATACAGCGCCACGTCCTTGATATTGGTCAAGAACGGCTTGTGGGCCGGTGACGCCGTGGCGAAGTCCAGGTAGTTGTCAACGACATTGGCCCCCTGCGAATAGCCAGCGAGCGCCACTTTCGCTTGCGGGCAAGAAGAGCTGCCCAGGCCTTGGATCATCCGGAGGGCGAGCGCGGTGACGCCCTCGCCCACAGAGTCATTGTAGGCTATTGGTGCAGTAATGAAGGCGTCGGTTAGGCCGCTTACGGGAATGGCCTGATAGTCGATAGGTGCTGGCTCAATATCTGAAGCGTAATAGCTGCTTTGTAGGAAGTAGCGGTGCGCTGCGACGGGGACACCGTAGCCACCATTACTCGCCGCCGTCTCACCGCTGCCGCGAACCCCGAAGAAGAAGATGGGCGGGCAGTTGTTCCACGTTGCCCAAACCTCAGCAGTCCAGCTTCCGCTGTTGTCTCCGAACTCGCCCGTTCCATCGTTGACGCCGAGGTAAAGCCGTCCTGACTGGGGCGGGTTGACGATCAACCCGTTGTCCACCTCAAACGGTATGCCACCAGTGCCAATCTTGCCGACCATTGTCCAACAGTAGAGCCCTGGAGCTACCCACGATCGAGTCGCGTCGTCCGTTGCGGTGCATTGAGTCGCGTCAGAATTTGGCTGGCCTTTGGTCTGGGCGCTTGGTGACTTCCCTGGGTCCGATCCCGCGATCTTGATCGTGCCATAGGCTTCGATAGATACGCGTGTGCCGACGGCCACATCGATACCCGTGTCGGTCCATGGTTGAGACGCGGCCACCTGGACGTGAAGACGATTACCACCGGTCGGTGGGGTGGCCGCATGAGCCGCGGTCGCCGTAATCAGAGGCGATCCGCCGGCGGCAACCATCGCGGTGATGAGTACCGCTCTCAGGAAAGGGCGCCCAAGTCGACGCTTGAGACGGGTCCGAGATCTGTGCAGCTTGCCTTCCAGGATCATAATGCCCTCCATCTCCCGTCGGCCATTCCTTATGGCCGGCAGCTCTGACTACTGGTAGTCCAGCGCAAGCATTCTGCTTGCATGTTCCCGGCGATGCCGGCTCGGGGTCTAGTACGCGCGCTAAGCGCTGGTCATGGATCATCTCCCAAGTCACAGACGGATCGACAAGGGAGACATCTGTGGGCTGACCCCCATGTGTCAGTGCCGTGGGCCTCAGTGCGAGGCTCCAAGCTGTTTTGCGTTAGCAGCGCGGCGCCGTCGCTCCATTGGTATTGATCAGCGCGTCAGACACCCAGCCCGACATCCGGGGAGGTGATGTAGTCCCAGTCGGAGGTCGAGGGCCAGTGCACAGGGTCCACGAAGTCGCCGGACACACTACAAACCACCGCAACCGTCCCGGTAGGCGACACCCGGCCCAGGACCGTGTTAGCGACGTGCGGCCCGGTGTGAATGCTGGGCGTGATCGCGTTCGGATCGGTGGTGACGAGCGGGAAATATCCCCAGACACCCGCGGACGGAGCGGTCGAGTAGTACGGGTACCCGTACAGATACTGGTAGGGGCGCGTC
>Ga0066793_10001628_pt1 | contig 10359 bp, 8 predicted proteins | sample PersoiDNA2013189_FD_83876 | JGI IMG/M metagenome (GOLD analysis project Ga0066793, IMG submission 83876) | Permafrost soil microbial communities from the Arctic, to analyse light accelerated degradation of dissolved organic matter (DOM) -... | ecosystem: Environmental > Terrestrial > Soil >...
CGGAAGTCCCGCCGCGATCCTGATCATCGTTCTGTGCGCAGTCGTCGCCGGCGCCGTGCTGTGGCTCGCGGGAATTCGCGCCGCGGCTGACGTTGCCTGGGCCGTGGCCGTTGTGCTGGCGCTGATTCCGCTGAGCATCTCGGTGGCGCGTGACCTGCTCCATCGCGAGACAGGAGTGGATCTCATCGCCCTGCTTGCGATGGCAGGATCGCTCGTTCTGGGCCAGTACCTCGCCGGGGCGGTGGTCGGCCTCATGCTGTCGGGCGGTCAGGCCCTCGAACGGTACGCGAGCTCCCGCGCCCGCCGCGAGCTGTCCGCTCTCCTCGCAAGGGCGCCCCGGATCGTGCATCGCTACGAGCATGGCTTCCTAACCGCGCCCGACGTCGGCGAGGTGAGAAAGGGCGACCTGCTGCTCGTGAAGCCCGGCGAGGTGGTGCCGGTCGACGGAGTGATCACGTCGCCGGTCGCGGTCCTCGACGAGTCGGCGCTGACGGGCGAGTCGAGGCCGGCGGAGCGCCTGATCGGTGACACCGTGCGAAGCGGTGTCGTGAATGCGGACGTGCCATTCGACATGCGCGCCCTGACCACCGCCGACCAGAGCACGTACGCGGGCATCGTGCGGTTGGTGCGTGAGGCTCAGGCCTCCAAGGCTCCCTTCGTCCGCCTGGCCGATCGATACGCGATGTGGTTTTTGCCCCTGACCCTCGGAGTGGCGCTGCTGGCGTGGGTGGTCTCAGCTGATCCCGTACGGGCTCTGGCCGTGCTCGTGGTGGCGACGCCGTGTCCATTGATCCTGGCTGCGCCCGTGGCGATCGTCGCCGGCATCTCGCGCGCCGCCAGCCGCGGGATCATCGTCAAGGGGGGCGGGGCGCTGGAGACCCTCGCTCGGGCGCGAACCCTGGTGTTCGACAAGACCGGCACGCTCACTTCGGGCTCCCCCAGGGTCGCATCTGTGCAGGCGTTCGGCGCGATCGAAGCAGACGAGCTGCTGCGCCTGGCGGCGTCGCTGGACCAGGTGTCTTTGCATGTGTTCGCCAGCGGCATTGTTTTGGCCGCCGCCGCGAGACATCTCGATCTCGATTTCCCCACAGAGGTACACGAGCACGGCGGCAAGGGGATCGAGGGCTCGGTATCGGGTCGCCACATCGCTCTCGGACAGGCGCGATGGCTCGCCGCGGGCAAGCCGCTCCCCGATGCGGCGAGCGCGCTCCGGAACCGGCTCGAAACCGGTGGCGCCATGGCTGTATTCGTGGCAGTCGACGGCGCGATCGTTGGGGCGCTTGTCATCGAGGACCCTGTGCGGGCGGACACGCCAGCAGCGCTGCGGATGCTGCGGCTCGCGGGCATCACGCGCATCGTGCTTCTCAGCGGCGACCGGCCCGATGTCGCACAGGCGGTCGGCGGTTCGTTGGAGGTGGACGCAATCCTGTCCGAGCACACGCCAGAGCAGAAGGTGCAGGCGGTCCTCAGCGAGCGCTCGCGAGCAGTCACGGTGATGATCGGTGACGGTGTGAACGACGCGCCGGCGCTCGCCGCCGCCGACGTCGGGATCGCCATGGGAGCGCGGGGGGCGACTGCCTCATCGGAGGCGGCTGACGCGGTCATCGTCGTCGACCGGCTGGACCGCGTTGCGGAGGCTGTGCTCATCTCGCGGCGCGCTCGCGACATAGCCGTTCAGAGCGTTCTGGCCGGCATGGCTTTATCGGGATTCGGAATGGTTCTCGCCACCTTCGGATTGCTCCCGCCCGTGGCGGGGGCCTTTTTCCAGGAAGCCATCGACGTGGCCGTGATCCTCAACGCGCTGAGAGCGTTGACCGGCGGCGACCTGCGGACGGCCGGCGCCGGACAGGAGACTGAACCGAAGGCCACCGCGCCCGGCCGAACACAGGTCCCCATCGCGGGGGGCCGATAGGCCCTTTCGCGTCAACGCCCCTAGCGAGATGGTGAGCCAGGTAAGCATCCATGAGCTGGATCGTCTCCGATGTCATGACCAATGATCCGGTCACAATTGGGCCTTCGACGTCCTTCAAGGCCTGCGCGAATCTCATGCGCATCCACGAGGTGAGCGCGATACCAGTCGTCGACCGTGGCGCCAGGCTGGTTGGAATCGTCTCCGAGTCAGATCTCCTCGCCAAGGAAGCCCAGGGCATGGTTCGCGGCCGGCCGGAGCATGCAGGCGACAAGTCGAAGGCGATGAGGGCGGCCGAGCTGATGACCGCGGGCCCGGTCACGACCACAGCCGGCGCGCCACTTGCCGCCGCGGCGAGCCTGATGTTTCAGCATCACGTAAAGGTGTTGCCCGTGGTCGACTCCGAACAGCGCCTGGTCGGGATGGTGAGCCGGGCCCAGGTCCTGAAGGTATTTCTCCGGAGCGATGAGTCGATTCGAAGGGAGGTCGTCAAGACCGTCTGTGACATTTCCTCGATCAATCGCAAGGGTTCGGAGGTCGAGGTTAAGGAAGGCGTGGTCCATCTCTACTTCGTGGACGAGGAGCGCAACCTCGCCGAGGTCATCGGCCGGCGCGTGACGGGAATACCGGGCGTGGTCGGCGTCCAGTGCCACTCCAACCGGACCGAGCTCGCGGCTGCGGAGATGGCGCCGGCAGGAGAGACTCATGCCTGAAAGGCGGCTCACTCACAGGCTCGGCCAGCGACTGGTCGATGGTGTTCATCTGCGGTCCGTTCCGCAGGTCGAACAACCCTGGATCACCACTTTCAATTTGCGGTGGTGGCGCCACCTGGAAGAAGACAGCGTTCAGCGCAAAAAAGGGCCTCGCGGGAAAGCCGGGATACCGACCTGACGTTCGCCGGGTCAGCGGGATCCGATCGGGGGTCTGGATGCGCCCGGCTCGAGCCGGATCCTCGCATCGACCACCACGGCGCCCGCAGTGTGGACTATGAGCGGGTTGAGGTCCATCTCCGCAACTTCGGGGTGAGCCTCGACCAGGGCGCTCGCGCGCAGCAGAACGTCTTCCAGGGCAGGCACGTCCGCGCGCGGGGCTCCACGGTAACCGTCGAGCTGTGGAAAGGTCTTCAGGGACCTGACCATGCGGTCGGCGTCGCCCTTCGTGATGGGAGTGATCCGGACCGCCACGTCCTTCAGGAGCTCCGTTGCGGTGCCGCCGGCTCCGCATGCCAGCACCGGTCCGAAGTGCTGGTCCTGGACCACACCGACCAGCATTTCCACGCCATCTGGCACCATCGGCTGCAGCTGGAACCCCGAAACGTGGTGGCCGGCCGCTTCCAGGGCGTCCGACATCTTCGCGGCGGCGTGCTCCACCTGGGCCGCTCCTCTGAGACGGAGCTGAACTGCCCCGGCATCTGACTTGTGCAGCACTCCTGTTGCGATCGCCTTCAGCGCAACCTCCTCGCCCATTGATCTGGCTTCGCGAGCGGCTTCAGCCGGCGAATTCGCCTGGCGGGTCTCGACGAGCGGAATCCCGTAGCAGGCCAACAGCTCCGAGATGGCGGGCGCCGCCATCCACCCGGCCCCCGACGCAAGGGCCGCGGCGATGATCCCAGCGGCTCGATCACCTTCGATGCCGGCGATCTCCGCGACGGTCTCCTCGGGCGCTGAACGCCAGGCGCCGTAACGGGCGACGAGGCTCAGCGCACGGGCGGCTTCCTCGGGGAACGGATAGTGCGGAATCCGGACACCGCCCGCGGAGATCACGCGCGGAGCCGCCTGCTTCGACATGAACACGCTTAGCACGGGAATCGCGCGGGGCAGAGCGCGCGCGGCGCGGTGGATGGCGCGCACCACCTCCGTCCCTTTTGTGATCAGCGGCGGCGTGAAGATCACGATGATGGCGTCGATCTCCTCGCAGGCGGCCAGGACGGAGATCGCCCGCTCGTAGTCTTCGCCGTTCGCCGCGGCAAGCATGTCGACCGGATTGGCGGTGGATCCTGCAGCGGGCATCGACGCCGCAAGCGTCTTGCGGACCGCTTCCGGGAGGGGCGCCACGATGAGGCCGTTGGCCTCGCACGCGTCGGCGCAAAGAATCGCCGGACCACCCGCGTTGGTGAGGATCGCAACCCGGTTGCCGGCCGGCAGCGGTTGGCTGCCCAGTAAGAGCGCGGCGTCGAACAGCTCCGCGAGGGTGTCGGTGCGGATCACGCCCGCCTGCTGGAACAGGGCATCGACCGTGATGTCCGAGGCGGACAAGAGCGCGCCGGTGTGGGACGAGGTCGCCCTGTTCCCGGCCTGGGTGCGCCCGCCCTTCACTGCCAGGATGGGTTTCGACCGGCTCACGCGTCGCGCGACACGCGCGAACTTGCGCGGATTTCCGAACGACTCGAGGTACAGCATGATTACGTCCGTCAGGGGATCGGCCTCCCAGTACTGGATGAAGTCGTTTCCGGACAGGTCGGCCTTGTTGCCGACGGATACGAACGATGAGAGTCCTGAGCCGAGAGCTTGGGCGCGCGCCATCACCGCCAGCCCTAGGCCGCCGCTCTGTGAGAGAAAGCCAACGCGACCCGGGACCGGCCGGTCAGGGGCGAATGTCGCATCGAGGTTCACTTCGGGCGCGCTGTTGATCACGCCCATGCAGTTGGGGCCCACGAGCCGCATTCCGGCCTGGCGGCAGATCTCGACCAGCTCCCGCTGAAGGGTCGCTCCCTCGGGCCCGGCTTCGGCGAATCCGGCTGAGATCACGACCAGCCCGCGCACTCCTTTCTGTGCGCACTCGCGTGCGACCGACGCGACCACCGCGGCGGGTACGGTCACCACTGCCAGCTCGACGTCGCCGGGAATGGCCAGCACCGAGGGGAACGCCGGGACGCCTTCGATCTCGGTCGCAGCGGGATTCACCGGGTAGATAGGACCGTGAAATCCGTACGCAACGAGGTTGTGAACGACGGCGGCGCCGATGCTTCCGGCCTGCCGCGATGCGCCGATCACGGCGACCGAGGCGGGCGCGAGCAGGTGGGTCACGGCAGCCACCGCCGCGAGCCGTTCGCGATCTTCGAACTGGCGGACGCCTTCGGGGCCGATCTTGGTCGGGAGGTCCGCATGCACCTCGCCTGGTTCGGATCGGGCGTGCACCGGGAAGCCGCTCTCGCGGAGCAGTTGGAGCATGCGGTGGTTCTCCGGCCGGACCACAGCCTCGAACATGTCGAACCCGGCGGTCGCCGCCGCCTCCGCCAGCTGCCCGAGCAGGATCGTGCCCAGGCCCCGACCCTGGTAGGCGTCGGCGACTGCCAGGGCCATCTCAGCCTTTCGCGGCGCGGTCTCGACGTACATGGCGTGTCCGACGATCCCCGCTTTCGCGCCCGCCACAGCCACAAGGCCGTAACTGGACGTGTAGTTGACGTTGACCATCCTCGAAATCGAGGAGTCCGCGTTGGCAACGGCCGCAAAGAAGCGGAAGACGCGGGATTCCAGCGACAGGTCAGAGAAGAAGCGCCCGAGCTCGGCGGCATCGCCGGCGCGCACCGGCCTGATCGTCAGCGTCGACCCATCGCGCAAGACGACCGTCGCCTCGCGGTGGGCTGGATACGTCTCCGTCACTGCGTCAGCTTGCTCGGTTGGCGCGGTCATTCACGCGTAGCGCCTTGCGCTCTTCGCCGCCGCGCTCCATCCAGCCGCTCAGCTCTGGCCCTGCAGGAGCCGCCTGGTCTTCTCGAACTCGTCCTGGCTGATCTCGCCTGCCGCCAAGCGTCGACGCAGCGTCTCAATGGCCGGGTCGGCGGCGCTGTGTGAACCGGTGTAGGCACGCACCACCCACAAGAGCAACGCAATCAGTCCGACCGAGAAGAGCAACATCGAGGGCAGCATCCACAGCCAGCCGTCGTAGTAACCCCACATCATTTCGATCACCTCCTTCCTACCGACGGTAATACCTCGAAGCGGTCACCATCGAGAGCCACTGGTCGGTCAGAAAGTGGGCCGATCGACCTGCTCGGCTAGCTGCTATGCGGGCGGCGCAATGAAGTGGAACGTCAGGCTGGACCCGGTTGAGGTGGCGTTGGCGCAGCCGGCCCCGCCGAGACCGACGGCCCAGGTCACGACGCCCTCGAAGTCGCCAATCTCGTAGACCTGCAGCAGCCGCGGCCCGCTCGACATGATCGAGACCGGCCCGGTGTAGTTGCGCACGTCGCCCCGAAAACCACGAAGCACAATCGTGGCGCCCGCCGAGCCGGCGAGATCGACTGGCTTGCCACTGGGGTCCAGCATGAAGTGCGTGCCTGCTTGCGTTTTGACCCCGAACGCCGGTGTGCCCTGCTCGAACGTCAGGGTCAGCGTGTCGCCGGCTGCAACCGCCGACACCACCGGTGGAGCCGTGCTGATCCGCGAGTCTGGTCCGATCCAGGAGGCTGAGGCTGCACTACTACTTGTGCACGCCAAGGGCGAGAGGCTGGGTGTAAGCGTTGGCGTAGGCGTCGCCTGTGAATTGCCCCCACCTGACGAGCCACACGCCGCAAGCAGTATCACGATCGTGACGATCTCAATCGCCACGTTGCGCCTGAACGCGGCGGCAGGCTGTCCCACACATACATTTCAGCCGGTGATGCTCAACGCCTCCAGGGCCGATCGGCCCTCTCGGTCAGAGACAGTCGTTCCATGGCGCGGGTCCGACAGCGCCCGCCAGTCTCGCTCGATGCCCGCCAGCAAGAAGACGGGCGAACCTCGAGGCCGTCGTCGCCGCCGATTTTGGGGTGTAGGCGGGAATCGAACCGTCAACCTAAGCTTTGACGGAAGGCAGTACCGCGGAGTTGGCGATGAGACGTGGCAATGCAGCGGCTACGACCACCGTAGCCGCTCTCACATGTCATCGCGCCCGCTTGAGGGCTATGGCCTGTTGCGAAACCACGCGTTGCTACACCTACAGAGCGGCTGGTGCCTTCGGCCACGACCGACGGCGAGGTCTGCGAGGCGGCGCCGTCACCGAACCGTGGCAGTTCGCCCGATTACAGCCTCCTCTACGCGATCGCCGAGTTTATTGTCCACGTTGTGCCAGTACTTGAAGACCCGGCTGAGGACCGGCTCCTCGACGCCTTGCTTGACGTGCGCGGCGATGTTCGAGACCAGCCGGTCGCGGGCCGAATCGTCGAGCACCTCCCGAACCATCGTCCCGGCCTGCCCGAAGTCGTCGTCCTCTCGGTGCAGCGCTTGGGCAGCTCGCACAATCTCACCGGTGACCTCCCACGCCGGATCCTGGCCGAAAAGTTGGGGCGCGGAGGCAGGTCCTCCAAAGGAGTTCGGCGCGTAGACGGGATCGCCTGGGTTCCGGTACCTCATGGCGCCGTCCTTGTTGTAGGAGTTGACCGTGGCGTGTTTCGGATAGTTGACCGGCAGCTGTTGCGCGTTGGTGCCCACCCGGTGCAGGTGGGTGTCGTGGTAGCTGAACAGCCGACCTAGAAGCATGCGGTCCGGCGACGGCCCGATGCCCGGGATGAAATTGCTCGGCTCGAACGTCGCCTGCTCGATCTCGGCGAAGTAGTCCTCCGGGTTGCGGTCGAGCACGTAGCGGCCCACTTTGATGAGGGGATAGTCCCCATGCGGCAAGACCTTGGTGACGTCGAAAGGGTTGAAGCGGTAGTTCGCGGCGTCTTCGAACGGCATGATCTGCACGTTCAGGGTCCACGTTGGGAGGTCGCCCCTCTTAATAGAGGCCCAGAGATCATGAATGTGCGCGTCGGGATTCTCACCGGCGGTCGCCGCCCCCTCGCTCTGCGTCAGGAACTCAATACCCTGGTCAGTTTTGAAGTGGTACTTCACCCAGAACTTCTCGCCGCCGGCGTTGATCCACATGTAGGTATGTGAGGAGTACCCGTTCATGTGCCGCCAACTCCGAGGGATTCCGCGGTCACCCATCAGGATTGTCACCTGATGCGCCGACTCCGGCGACAGAGTCCAGAAGTCCCATTGCATGTTGTTATCGCGAAGGTGGTTATCGGCGCGCCGCTTCTGCGAGTGGATGAAGTCGGAGAACTTCGAGGGGTCGCGAATGAAGAAGACGGGAGTGTTGTTGCCGACCATGTCGTAATTGCCGTGCTCGGTGTAGAACTTGAGCGCAAATCCGCGTGGGTCACGAGCGGTGTCGGGGGAGCCCAGCTCGCCGGCGACTGTCGAGAAGCGCGCAACTGACTCGGTCCTCTTGCCCTTCTGAAAAAGGACCGCCTTCGTAAACTGTGAAACGTCTTCGGTGGCCTCGAAGAAGCCGTGAGCGCCGCCGCCCTTGGCGTGCACGACCCGCTCGGGCACCCGTTCCCGGTTGAACGCCTGCATCTTTTGGATGACGTAGGCGTCCTGGAGCAGGATGGGCCCGGAAGGGCCGACGGTGAGCGAGTACTCGTCACTCGTGGCCGGCTGGCCGGAGTCGAATGTCGTGTGGGGCCGCTCATCGTCAGTCATAAGATTTCTCCTCTACTTGCCGGGGTAAAGCTGAGCGGTTCCTCTGACGGTAGTCTCCCCCGTCCGTCGGGCGACCTCAGCAGCTCTTAACGTCGGCGAACAGGTCGGCCGTTCGGCCACCTCCCTTCGACTCTACACGCGACGACTGGCCAGTGCCGACGCGACCGACCCGGGTTGCTACAACGCGTGCCACAGGCCGCCAGTCATGCCTTAAATGAGCTGCCCGTGCTATGAGGGCTTCGATTCGAAAGTGTTGTCGGGGGCCCGGTGTTCACCTGACGTAGACCGCTTACACAGAGGCCTGGGTCGCTTGGCGGAGTCGCTCGTAGGGCGTCTGCCCCGTGAGGGCGCTCGAAATTCAAGATCACGCGCGCGCGCACGACATCCGACCCCTGTCAGGCCGGCAGCACCGCGGCTAACGCCTCCCGCCATAGTCGCCGCACGTGCTCCCACTCGTCGCACTGAGCACGTCCTCGGCCATCGGGAAGAGAACGCTCTCCTCCTTCTCGATGTGCGCCGGCAGCAGGCGCGCGATCGAGTCGGCTGCGTCGCAGACCTTCTCCTCCCAGCCGTCACGGAAGCCGGCTTCGAGGGCGGCGACCGCCTCTTCAAACTGGAGCTCGAGCTGGCGGAAGATCGCGTGCTCCTCCATCAGCATCGCGATCGGACCCGAAGCGCTGTCGATGTGCCTGCCCAGCACCGGGAAGAGCGCTTGCTCCTCTTCGCGAAAGTGGCTCAGGACCTCTCCCTGGATCGCGCGTCGTAGATCACTGAGGTCATCGAGGACACCCGCTCCCTCCACGCCCTCGCGCTGGACTCGCTTCACTCCGGCCGCTAGCTTGACGAGCATTCCTTCGGCGTCCCGATGCTGCCGCAGGAGCTCTTCCATGATCGATTCCATGTCGAAGTCAACCTCCCCTGACGACTCTCACGGCATGTTCAACCCACCATTGACGCTCAAGGTCTGGCCCGTGATGTAGGCCGCGTCGTCTGACGCGAAGAAACAGATGGCCGCGGCGATCTCTTCCGGAACCCCAGTGCGCCGAAGCGGAATGGAGCGGACGATCGCCGCAATCAACTTCTCGGGCATCCCGGCAAGAAGCGGGGTGTCCACCAGGCCGGGCGCCACGCAGTTGACGTTGATCCCGTAGCGCGCGACCTCCCGAGCCAGGCCTTTGGTGAACGCGATCACGGCGCCCTTGGCGCCGGAGTAGACAACCTCGCCGCTCGAGCCCACCCGGCCCGCATCGGAGGCGACGGTGATGATCCTGCCTCCGCCCCGCTCCCTCATATAAGGAAGAGCGGCGTGACAGGTGGCCAGGTGACCGCGATAGTTGATCGCGATGACGCGGTCCCAGAGCTCCTCGTCCGTGTCGGCAAACGGGCCGGCCCTATCCCAGCCGGCGTTGGACACGAGGATGTCGATCTTGCCGAACGCGGTGATGGCTTGTTCGGTCATCGCCCTGACTCCAGGGGCATCAGTGACGTCTACATGCAGAGCAAGTGCCCGGCCGCCCCCCTCCGAGATCGACTTGGCGACGGCGCCGGCACCCTGTTCATTGACATCTGCGATCACAACCGCCGCGCCCTCTGCGGCCAGCCGCATTGCCGTGGCTCTCCCGATGCCGCTGGCGGCACCAGTCACGATCGCGACTTGATCCTCGAAGCGCTTCATCGTCCTGCACCTACACGCAGCAGCCCGGCCGGGTCCAGGCGGCGAAGGATTGACAGCTCCTCCAGCGTCGGCGCCGGGGTCGTCTCTAGCTTGACCGGGAGAATCGGAGCAAAGCCGGTCGCCTCCATCACCTGGTCGAGCGTGACGCCCGGGTGTAGGGTGGCCAGCCTTGCCAGGTGCCGGCCGGGATCGAAGTCCATGGTGCAGAGCGGGGTGACGATCAAGGACGGACCGCCTCCGTGCAGTTCGTGTGGATCGGCCGGAAAGCCCGGTCCGCTGATGAAATCGACCCGCTCGACGAAGGTCCGGCGGTCGTGGGACATCGA
>Ga0066793_10001629_pt1 | contig 10357 bp, 12 predicted proteins | sample PersoiDNA2013189_FD_83876 | JGI IMG/M metagenome (GOLD analysis project Ga0066793, IMG submission 83876) | Permafrost soil microbial communities from the Arctic, to analyse light accelerated degradation of dissolved organic matter (DOM) -... | ecosystem: Environmental > Terrestrial > Soil >...
CTTGTTGATCATGCCGCGGTCGTACATCTCCCGGAAGACGCGCACATCGCCCGCCTCGTAGGACGGGTTGATGGTCAGGTACGGTTCCTCGAAGTCGCCGCGCACGCCCAGACGCTTGAATTCGTCGCCCTGGATCTTCACGAACTCGAGCGCGTACTTCCGGCACAGCGCGCGCAGGTCGGTCTGGGAGATGGCCTTCATCTTCTCGGGCCCGAGGTTCTTCTCGACCTGGTGCTCGATGGGCTGGCCGTGGCAGTCCCAACCCGGCACGTACGGTGAGAGGTAGCCGCGCATGGTCTTGTACTTGACGATCAGGTCCTTGAACACCTTGTTGAACGCGGTGCCCATGTGGATGTGCCCGTTGGCGTACGGCGGCCCGTCGTGGAGTATGAAGAGCTCTCCGTCGGCGTTCGCCTCGAGCGAGCGCTTGTAGATGTCGAGCCCGTCCCAGAACTCGAGCCACTCCGGCTCCCGCTGCGCCAGAGACGCCCGCATGGGGAAGTCGGTAGACGGAAGGTTCATCGTCCGTTTGTAGTCAGCTTTGTCGGCCATGCTGAGCCCTCGCCTCTCGTCGTCACTTCGAAAGGACGCAAACGCGCCTCGTCCACTGCCGGGACGAAGCGCGCTTCTGTCGTCTGCACTCCGTGGTACCACCCAGCTTGCGCGGACACCCCCTCCAAGGAGGGCCGCACGCCACTCGGCCGCGTTCGTATCGGGGAGCGGTCCCCGTCGGAGCCTAGTGAGCGCTATCGCGCCGTTCGGTCCGAGGCTGATGAGGTGATCTTCAGGTCGGTTCCGCCCGCGGGCTCTCACTGTCTCCCGCTCGCTGGAGGGTGGGTCACCCCGTCCCTACTCGTCCTCGTCGTCGCCGTTTCGATATGTGCGCCCCTCGACGATGCGGGCGCGTATCGATCAGGGTAGCGCGCGGGCGGGCGGAGGGTCAAACGCCGGCCCCACCGACGTCACTCACGAGCCCTCCCCTTTTCCGATGACACACCGCAGCGCGACGGTAACCGCCTCGTCGTCACCGTCGACCTCGAGCAACTTATCGCGAGCCGCATCTCCCCGCACGACCCGCACCGCGGTCTTCGGCACACCGAGCGCCTTGGCGACGAGCCGGCACACCGCCGCGTTCGCCTTGCCGCCCTCCGGCGGCACGGTCACCCTCACGTGCACGTCACCCCCAGGTCCGGCCTCGACAGACTCGCGGCCGGACCTGGGGGTGACGCGCACGCCGATGCGAACGCTCATGAGGGAGGTCCGTCTCTAGTCGATCTCCTCGATGTCCAGATCGTCGTCGCGCTCGCCGACCAGCCCGCGCTGGCCCATCGCGAACTCGCTGGGGTCCTCGAACGTAGGGGTGTCGGAGCGCAGGTCGGGGCCCGCCACCTCACCGAGCGTGAGCGACTGCACGAATCCCGTCGAGGGCGGATCTTCGAGCTCGAGCGAAGGGGTGCCGCCATCGAGATGCCGGGTCGCGCGGGCGTGCGGACGAACGGAACCGTCGGCGAGCGGCGCCTCGGAAGCCGGCACGCCGGCGGCATCGAGGTCCGGCTTGAACGGCGGTATCGGCTTCGAGCCGGCGGGTGCCGCGGAGGGCTCGGGCTCGCTCAGCACGAACGCGGGCGGCTGCAGCTCGTCCTCGACGAAAGGCGGCTCGTCCACGGCGGTCGCCTGGGCGGCGGCGTCGGCCTCGGACGCGAGGCCGGCTATCGCGGCGGCCTGGGGTTCGACACCCAGCTCGTGGATCGCGCGCATGTAGTCCTCGAGCATCTGGCGGAAGCGGAGGCGGAAGTCGTCCTCGGCGCTCTTGATGCGCAGCAGCTCGGACTGCGTCTTCTGCTTCTCTGCGAGCGCGGCCTGGATGAGCTCCTTCGCCTTGATCTCGGCGTCGCGCAGGAGGGTGTCGGCCTCGTTGGTCGCCCTCCCCTTGATCTCCTCGGCGGAGGTCTGCGCGGCGAGCATCGTGTTATGGAGCGTCTTCTCGATCTCGGTGTACGAACGCACCCTGTCGTTGGCCGACTCGAGCTTCTCGCTCAGATCGATGTTCTCCTTGAAGAGGCGCTCGAACTCGTCCGCCACCTCGTCGAGGAACGCGTCGACTTCTTCCTGGTTGTAGCCGCGCAGGGAGTTGCGGAACTCCTTGTGGTGGATGTCCAGCGGCGTGAGTTTCATGGCCGACGAATCCTTTCGAGCACTGCGGGAGTCCCTTGGACCCTGACGCTACACATTAGCGCAAATGCCGGCCCTTTAGAACGCGCCCGCCACGAGCAGGGCGACGACCTGAAGGACGAGGATGGCGACGAACGGAGAGAAGTCGAGACCGGAACCACCGACCAGCGCGAAGGGCAGGATGCGCCGGAACAAGCCGATGTAGGGCTCGCAGACGGTACCGAGCACCCGGTGCAGGTCGGAAAGCACGCCGCCCCGCGCGTCGGTGACGAACCAGCTCATGATGACGTAGACGAAGATGAGGATCTCGTAGAAACGGATCACGCTGAGCGCGATGCCGACCGCCGACACCGCTCTAGTTCCCCAGTTCCCGGGAGCGCTTCACGGCGGCGCGGACGGCCTTGGCGATGGTCGCCCTGAACCCGCCGGACTCCAACTTCGCGACTGCGGCGATCGTAGAACCGCCCGGGCTCGCGACCGCGTCGACGACCGCCTCCGGATGCTCCCCGGTGCGCTCGATGAGTTCGACGGTCCCCCGCATCGTCTGCAGGGCGAGCCGCTGGGCCACATCCCGCGTGAGCCCTTCACGCACTCCGGCGCGCGCCAGCGCGTCGATGAAGATGGCGACGTAGGCCGGACCGCAGCCGGAGATGGCGGTGCCGGCGTCCTGGTAGCGCTCGTCTATGACGATCGCCTCTCCCACCGCACCGAACAGCGCACGCACGCGTTCCACGTGCTCTTCGGTCGCCTCGCCGCCGGCGCTCACGAGCGCCATCCCCGCGCCCACGAGCGCCGGGGTGTTCGGCATGACGCGGACGACCGCGGTGCCGGCGGGAAGGAGGGACTCGATGCGGGCGCAGGTGATGCCGCCCGCGATGCTGACGACCAGGGCCTCCCGCGGCAGCGATGCGGCGAGCGAGGCGACCACCGCGTCGATGACCTGCGGCTTCACGGCGATGAGTACCGTGTCGGCGCCCGCGAGCGCCTCGGCGCTGTCGGCAACCGTCGAGACGCCGTGCGCCGCCTTCAGGGTGGCGCGCCGCGTCTCGCTCGGGTCCGCGACGACGATGTCCCGCGCGCTCACGGCGTCGGCGGCCAGCAGGCCGCCGACGATCGCCCCGCCCATGCGCCCGCCGCCGATGACGGCAAAGCGTCCGATTGAACTCAAGGACGCGCCCCTTTCCGACAAGGTCCCTACTCGCCGAACAGGTTGCCGCCGCGATGGCGGACCTTGTCCTGCGCCGAGACCGCCACGTTGCGCGGGGAGAGCATGAACACCTTCTCCGAAACCTTCTGCAGCCCGCCGTCGAGACCGTAGGTCAGACCGGAGGCGAAGTCGATGAGGCGCTTCGCGAGGTCGGCGTCGGTCATGGTGAGATTCATGATGACCGGCTGACCGGCCTTGAACTTGTCGGCGATGCCCTGCGCTTCGGAGTAGCTGCGCGGCTCGACCGTGTGGATCTTGACCTGCGGGGCGGACGCGCCCGCATCCGACGCGGACGGGACGGCGCGCAGAGGTGCGGCGTCGCGGGCGCGCGCAAGGTCCGGCTGGCGGTCGACCCTGCGCACCGAGGCGGACTCGGTCCCGTACGGCGAGGTGTAGGCCGGCTCGCGCCGCGGCGCGGGCTCGTCCTCGTCCTCGTCGTCGTACTCGTCCTCGCGCTCGTTGTCGTCGTAGTGCTCGTCGTCGTACTCGTCCGCGAGACCGAGCATGACCTTGACGCGCTGCATGAAGCCCATCTGCACGCTCTCCTTGCCGTGTACGTCGGCGGCGCTGCGCCACGGGGTCGCGCGCCTACCGGCCGAAGATGGCCCTACCTACCCGCACGATTGTAGCGCCTTCTTCGATGGCGACGCGGAAATCGCCGGTCATGCCCATGCTGAGTTCGACGAGGTCGACCGCGTCGCAGTGCAGCGACTGCAGCCGGCCCATCCAGTCGGCGCACTCCCGGAACACCCGGCGGGCAGACTCGGGACGCGCCGCGAGGGGCGCCATGGTCATGAGCCCCTTGACCAGCACGTTCGGGAGATCGCACGCCGTGCGCACGGCTTCCTCGGCCTCTTCGAAGGTCATCCCGTGCTTCGACGCCTCGCCCGAGACGTTCACCTGGAGCAGTACCGGCTGGACGACGCCGGCCTCGCCCGAGCGGCGGTCGATCGCCCCGAGCAGGTGCGGCGAGTCCACGGAGTGGATGAGCGCAGCGCGGTCCACGACCTGCTTGACCTTGTTGGTCTGCAGGGTACCGATGAAGTGCCAGCGCTCGTCGGGGAAGAGCGCCTGCTTGCCGCTGAACTCCAGAGCGCGGTTCTCACCGAAGTCGTGCATGCCCGCGGCGATGGCCTGGCCGATCTCGGGCAGGCCGACGGTCTTGGTGACGGCCACGACCGTGATCTCGGCGGGGTCGCGGCCGGCGAGGTCGGCGGCGTCCGCCACCTGGCGCAGCACGCGGCCATAGCGCTCGGCGATCGCGCTCACGGCCGCACCTACCCTGCCGCGGGCGGCTCGGAGGGGTTGTCGAAGGTGCCGGTCAGCAGATACTGGACGCGCTCGCCGATGTCCACGGCGTTGTCCGCGATACGCTCGAGGTAGCGGGCCGCGAGCACCATCGAGGATGCCCACTCGATGTCCTCTTCGTCCTGCAGGCGCGCGAGCTCGCGGAAGAACTGCTTGAACAGGTGGTCGATCGGCTCGTCGAGTTCGGGGAGCTTGCGCGCGAGCTCCAGATCGCCCTTATCGAGCGCCTCGAGGCACGCCTCGAGCACGCGGTGCACGAGGTTGCCCTGCGCGTGGATGAGGTCGTAGAGGGTCTGCGGACCGTGGCGGTCGGCGGTGCGGCGCGCGGCCTTGGCGATGTTGACCGCGAGGTCGCCCATGCGCTCCATGTGCATCGCGATGTACGTGAGCGAGTGCAGGAGGCGCAGGTCGCGAGCGACAGGGAACTGTGTAGCCATGACCTCGAGCGAGTGCTCCTCGACCGCCAGCGTGCGGTGATCGATCTCGTCGTCACCGGCGATGACCTGCTCGGCGGTCTCCAGGTCGCCCTCGACGAGCGCCTTGACCGACAGCCCTGTCTGGTCGACGACGAGACGGCCGATCGATACGACCTCCGCCTTCAGTTCCTTCAGTTCCGCCCGGAAGCCTTCACGCATCGCCTGTGTGCCTTCCCACTTCTCGCCTCGCACCGGCCGCTCAGGCCGGGACATCTGCCGCATCTCCCGCCATTCTGCGGGGGTCCGGATTCAGGCCATTGTACCCCCACCGACCTGCGCCGACGGTTTCATCGATGTAACCGCTCCGGGGCCGACTCCGCGCCCTGCGCCGAAGTCCCGCCCTAGCCGAAACGCCCGGTGATGTAGTCCTCAGTACGGCGGTCCTTCGGAGAGGTGAAGATCGCGGCCGTCCGGTCGTACTCGATCAGATGCGCGGGCTGCCCGGTGACCTCCTGCAGGAAGAACGCCGTGTAGTCGGACACGCGCGCGGCCTGCTGCATGTTGTGCGTGACGATGACGATGGTGATGCGGTCCTTGAGCTCGGCCATGAGGTCCTCGACCTTCTGGACCGAGGTCGGGTCGATCGCCGAGCACGGCTCGTCCATCAGCAGGACCTCAGGCTCGACCGCCAGCACGCGCGCGATGCAGAGGCGCTGCTGCTGGCCGCCGGAGAGCGTGAGGCCTCCCCGCCCGAGGATGTCCTTGACCTCTTTCCACACGTTTGCGCGCTTGAGCGAGCTCTGGACGATCTCGTCGAGCTCGCTCTTCCTCTTCACTCCGTGCAGCTTCGGCCCGTACGCGACGTTCTCGTAGATCGACATCGGGAACGGGTTCGGCTGCTGGAAGATCATCCCGACGCGGCGCCGCAGGTCGACCGGATCGACCCCGGGCGCGTAGACGTCATGCCCGTCGAGGAGCACCTTGCCCTCGACGCGAGTGCCCGGAATCAGGTCGTTCATGCGGTTCAGACAGCGCAGGAACGTGGACTTGCCGCAGCCCGACGGGCCGATGAACGCGGTGACCGCGTGCCGCTTGATCGAGACGTCGATCCCGGTCAGCGCGTTGAAGTCGCCGTAGAAGAAGTCCAACCCCTTCACGGTGAACTTGTCGGAGTGGCTGTCCGTGGGGATCACCCCTGTCATGTGCGAGGAGAGCGGGTGGGTCATCTCTGCATCCCCTTGTTGCTCCGTCGGACGATGTAGCGTGCGGTCAGGTTGAAGCCAAGGACCATGAGCACGAGCAGCAGGGCGGTGCCGAAGGCGGCGGGCAGGTTGATGCCCTCCTGTGCGAGCAGCATGAGGTGCACCGGCATGACACGGCCGGGCTGCGTGGGAAGGACCGGCGCGTTGATCATCGTGCCCATCGTGTAGATGACCACGGCGGTCTCGCCCGCGGCCCGGCCGGCCGAAAGGATGACGCCGGTGACGATACGCGGCGTCGCGGACGGCAGGACGATGCGCGAGACGGTCTGCCACTTCGTGGCGCCCAGACCGTAGGAGCCCCAGCGGATGTACTTGGGGACGGCGCGGATGGCCTCCTCGGTGGTGCGCATGACGATCGGGAGCATCAGGAAGGACAGCGCGAGGGCCGCCGCGATGACCGAGAAACCCATGCCGATGCCCTCGACGAAGGCCGCGAGTCCGAACAGGCCCATGACGATCGAGGGGACCGACGCGAGCGAATCGGCGGCGAAGCGGATGGTGCTCACGAGGCGGCCCTGCACCGCGTACTCCGCGAGGTAGACGGCGGCGAGGATGGCGACCGGCGTTGTGATGAGCATCGCGAGCGTGGTCACGTAGAGCGTGGACTGGATCGTCGGCCAGATGCCGCCTTCCATGTTCACGCCGTGCGGCCAGCCGAAGATGAAGGCGGGCGTAAGCTGGCCGATGCCGTTGACGATGATGTAGAGCAGGATCGTGCCGAGCGCGCCGACCGTCACGATGGCGGCGAGCCAGATGACACCGAGCGCCAGCGTGTTCGTGAGGGTCTTGCTTATGCGCTCGCGGGACTGCATCTAGCCCACCTCCCTCCCGAGCCGCGACACGAGGCGGATGGAGGCGACGAAGATCATCGAGATGATGAAGAGCACGATCGCCACGCCGAACAGCGCCGTGCGGTGGTCCCCCGCCGCATAGGGCATGTCCATGACGATGACGGTGGTCAGCGTGAGGAACGGCGCGAAGATGCCGTTCGGGATGACCGGGGCGTTGCCGGCCACCATGACGACCGCCATCGTCTCGCCGATCGCGCGGCCCATCCCCAGGATGATCGCGTCGATGATGCCGATCTTGGCCGCCGGCAGCAGCACCCGCCAGATCGTCTGCCACTTGGTGGCGCCCATCGCGTAGGAGGCTTCGCGGATGCCGTCGGGCACCGAGCGCAGTGCGTCCTCCGAGATCGCCGCGATGGTCGGCACGATCATGACCGCGAGGATGACCCATACGGTGAACAGCCCGAATCCGAGGCCGCCGAACACCTTCGCGACGATCGGGCGCAGGAGCACGAGACCGAAGAAGCCGTAGACGACCGACGGGATGCCGGCGAGCAGCTCGACTGCCGGGCGCACGAGCTCCCGGACGCGCGGGCCGGCGACCTCGCTGAGGAAGACGGCCGTTCCCACCGCGAGGGGCGCGCCGAGCACCAAGGCGCCGACGGTGGCGAGCAGCGAGTTCACGATCAGCGTGAGGATGCCGAAGTCGCCCTGGGTCGGATGCCACACCCCGCCGCCGAGGAACGCCCCGATGCCGACCTTCGCGAAGATGGGGTACCCGCGCCAGCCGACGAACAGGAAGATGAGCGCGACTCCGGCGACGGCGACGCATGCGCAGACCAGGAAGAGGTTGCGGAGGACCGCCTCCCTGACGTACGTGGCGCGCGAGATCGTGGAGAGGCCCTCGCCCGCCGAACCGGTCGGCGTCTCCTGGCGGCCGGGTTCGACCGGCTCGCCGACTGACGGCGCCGGCAAGGAGTCGGTCATCGGTCGCTTCTGCTCGTCGGACACGCTACTTCGCACCCTTCTTGATCGGGGTGAAGCCGGCCGCGCGCACGACATCTTGCTGGATCGCGTCGGAGAGCACGAAGTCGATGTAGCGCTTGGAGAGCGGGTTCGGCTGGCCCTTGGTGAAGAAGTGCAGCACGCGCGAGATCGGGTACGACCCGTCGGCGACGGACTTCTCCGTCGGCGCGACCCCGTCGATGGTGAGCGCCTTGACCGAAGCGTCGACGAAGCCCAGCGAGATGTAGCCGACGGCTGTCGGGCTCACGGCCACCACGGAGCGCACCTGACCGGTGCCGGGAAGAACCGCGGCCTTCGGGTCGAAGGCTCCGCCGTTCAGCACGATCTTCGAGAACGCCTCGCGCGTCCCGGAGGCCTCGTCGCGGTTGACGAGCCCGATGGGGAGGTCGGGACCCCCGACCCCCTTCCAGTTGGAGATCGTGCCTTCGAAGATCTGCGCGACCTGGGACGTGGTGAGGCTCTTCACCGGATTGGAGGGGTTCACGATCACCGCGATCGCGTCGAACGCGATCGGCGTGTCCACGAGCCCGAGGCTCTTCTCCTCGGGTTTGAGGTCTCGCGACGAGGTGCCGATGTCGCTCGTCCCGTTCACCACCGATTCGATGCCCGCCGAAGAGCCGACACCTGCCACGAGCACGCGAAGGTCCGGGTGCTGCGCGTGGAACATGTCCGCGGCGACCTCGGCGATCGGGAGGATGGTGGTCGACCCCGTCACGGTCAGCTCGGTCTGCGCGGCACCCGTCGCTTTGCCGACGCAACCGGTGAGGTGCGAGATGGCCAGGACGGCGACGAGCAGGACGGCGGCGAGACGCCGATGGGTCATCGGGACGCTCCGAGGATGCACGCGAGCGCACCGTGGCGGCCCGTGAGGCCTTCGGCGCGATAGGAGTAGAACGCGTCGGTCCGCTCGGCCGTGCAGATGCCGGTTCGGACCACGGAAGTGAGGGGCACTCCGACCTCGTTCAGGCTCTCGGACACGACGGCGCCCAGGTCCAACCGTCCCTGGGCCACGGCGATACTACCAAACGCCTTAACGAATTGCGACAGCAGCGTTTCATCGACTTCGTAGTGGCACGGACCGATGTGCGGACCGATGTAGGCGACCAGGTCGGCGGGCGTGCAGCCGGCAGCTGACGCCAGCTTGGCGGCGGCCTTTCCGGGCAGCCGCCCGAGTGCGCCGCGCCACCCGGCATGCACCACCGCGACCGCCCTGGCGGGACGCGTCGCGACCAGCACGACAGGCACACAGTCGGCGAAGCACAGCAGCAGCGGCGTGTCGTGCTGCAGCGTGAGGAGCGCATCGGTGACGGGTACCGGCGGCGCCTCGCCGGCGTGGGCGAACGCGCCCATACCCGCGCCGGCGCCGCACACCTCGCGCGCGGCCGTCCCGTGGACCTGCTCGGCCATCGTGACCCGCTCACGGTCGCCCTCGATCCCGAGCGTCTCGAGGAAGCGCGCCCGGTTGTCGTCGACGGCGCCAGGGTCGTCACCCACGTGGGCCGCGAGGTTCAGGGACGCGTACGGCCCGCGGCTGCGCCCTCCCCCGCGCTCGGAGAAGGCGACCACGATCCCGTGCTGCTCGCGCAGCCCGGCGTCGGTGTGCCACGCGACACCGTCCCGTTCCACCCGCTCGAGTGACCGTTCGTCCACGAGCCCCTCTCTCCGCCGGGAGTTGCGCGGGCCCTCGCGGAGCCGCGATCTTCAGGATGCGCCGCACAAAGCGTACCGCGAAGGCTCGCACGACGGAGCGACTTCGGGTAGAAGAGATACGACGACCGTTCTCGACGGGGGGTGAACTGCATGAACCGGTCTACGAAGCTCTCTCTTGCGGCGGTGACCGCCTTTGCGGCGTCAACAATCGCCACCCAGGCGTTCGGCCAGTCCAGCAGCAGTGGCAGCGACGCCGCAAACGGCGCGGCTGCGATCTTCATCATGTGCTGCTGGGGCCTCGCGATCGTCGTCGCGATCGCCTTCTTCGCTCTGTGGGTCTGGATGCTCATCGACCTGCTGGGCCGCCAAGAGTACGAGTTCCCGAACAGCTCAGGGAACTCGAAGAACTCGTGGATCATCATCAATGTCGCCGGCTTCCTGCTCGGCCTCTGGGGAATCGTAGCGATCGTCTACTACTTCATGATCTACAAGAAGATCAAGCGCGGTACCGTCGCTCCGCAATGGGCC
>Ga0066793_10001630_pt1 | contig 10356 bp, 6 predicted proteins | sample PersoiDNA2013189_FD_83876 | JGI IMG/M metagenome (GOLD analysis project Ga0066793, IMG submission 83876) | Permafrost soil microbial communities from the Arctic, to analyse light accelerated degradation of dissolved organic matter (DOM) -... | ecosystem: Environmental > Terrestrial > Soil >...
AGAAGGGCCACAGTCGTCGCGTCGCTCACCTGCGCTGCCAGGGCGTCGGCGCGCGCCCGCAGCATCTCGGCGGACACGGCGATCATCTGCCACACGGGGATCTCGCGAGTCGCCACCCCCGCCCGGTAGAGGCCGAGCGTCGCCGCGACGGCCGCCAGGGTGGTCTTGTCGGGCCGCATCGCCCGGGCGAGCGGCTCCTTGCGCAACCGTGCTACCAGGTCCGCGCGGCCGACGACGAGCCCCGCCTGCGGCCCGCCGACCAGCTTGTCGCCCGAGAAGAGGACGAGGTCGGCGCCGGCGAGCAGCCGCTCCGTCGGCGTCGGCTCGTGGGCCAGGCCGAAGGACGCCGTGTCGAGAAGGGCACCCGAGCCGAGATCGTCGACGACGACCGCGCCGTGCGCGTGGGCCAGCGCCGCGAGCTCGGCCGCGTCCGGCGCCTCCGTGAACCCGGACTGCGTGAAGTTGGACGGATGCACGCGAAGGACCATCGTTGCGGTCCCGTCGCGCAGCGGCGCCTCGTAGTCCGCGACCCGCGTCCGGTTGGTGGTCCCGACCTCGATCAGGCGAGCCCCGGCCCGCCGTACGATCTCCGGGATCCGGACGCCGCCGCCGATCTCCACCAGCTCGCCGCGGCCGACGACGACGCCCTTCCGTCCGGCGAGGCCGACCGCGAGCACCAGCGCGGCGGCGCAGTTGTTGGTCACGAGCGCGTCCTCGGACCCGGTGAGCGCGACCAGGTGCTCCTCGGCCGCCGGGAAGCGCCGACCCCGGCGCCCGGTCCGCGGGTCCAGCTCCAGGAACAGTGGCCCGGACGCTGCCGCCTCGGCGGCCCGGATCGCCGCCCGCGGCCACGTCGCCCGGCCGAGGTTCGTGTGGATCAGCACCCCGGTCGCGTTGATGACGGGCATCGGCTCGGACGGGGACTCGAAGAGGGCGAGCCGGGCGATCAGCGCCTCCGCGATGGCCGCGATCAGTCGTGGGCGTTGACCAGCAGCAAGGCGGGCTCGCTCGGCCGCGATCTCGTCGCGGGCCGCGGCGACGAGCGCGAGGTGCTCGCGCTCGCCCACGTCGGACCTGGCGGCGGCGAGCAGGCGCTCGACGGACGGCGGGCGGGGCGCGGCAGGCGCGGTCACGCCCACGATGATCGCAGATGATCCTCATCCGGCGCCTCCGGGGTCCCGGGATCGGGACCGACCCCGGCCCGGACGGCGCGACAGGCTAGCGCGGAGGCGCGGTGCTCTCCCGGATCACGAGCTCGGTCGCCAGCTCGACCCGGGTCTGGGAGGGCTGCTCGCCCCGGGCCAGCCGCAGGGCGAGACGCGCGCCGGCCATCGCCATCTGGACCAGGGGCTGGCGGACGGTGGTCAGCGGCGGGCCGACCCAGGCGGCCACCGGCAGGTCGTCGAAGCCGACCACGCTGAGGTCTTCGGGGATGTGCAGCCTCGCTTCGCGCGCCGCCTGGTAGACGCCGAGCGCCTGCAGGTCGTTGCCGGCGAAGATCGCCGTCGGCGGGTTCGGGAGGCGCAGGAGCGAGCGCCCCTCGGTGGTTCCCTCCTGGACGTGGAAGGTCCCATAGCGGATGAGGTCGGTATCGATCGGGACGTCCGCCTCGTCCATCGCGGCCCGGTACCCGTCGAGCCGCGCCCGGCTGCACAGGACACTCTCTGGCCCGGCGATCACGCCGATCCGACGGTGTCCGAGGCCCAGCAGGTGGCGGGTCGCCGCGAGACCGCCACTCCAGTTCGTGGCGCCGATCGACGGCGTGTCGTGAAGCGGTTCGCCGGTCGGGTCGACCACGACGAGCGGGATGTTACGGGAGCTCAACAGCGCTCGCTGCCCTTCGTTCAGGTCAGAGAGCACCGCGATCACCCCGATCGGGTTCCGGGCGAGGACGCCGTCGATCCAGCGGCGCCCCGGAGTGCGCCGACCCTGCATCTCGGACAGGACCACCGCGAGGTCGCTCTCGCGCGCGACCTGCTCGACTCCCTTGATGATCTCGAGCGCCCAGTCGCTCTCGAGCTCATGGAAGATCACCTCGATGAGCGGCGCCGAGCGAACGGACTGGCTCGACCGTTCGTAGCCATGCTCGCGGATCACGGCCTCGACTCGCTGGCGAGTCTCGAGCGCGACGTCGGACCTGCCGTTGATCACCTTCGACACCGTTGGCGCGGAGACTCCTGCTTGCGCCGCGATGCCCGCGATCGTCGACGTCCGGCCGGATCGGCTCCGCTTCGGGGTTGGGGTGGTCGTCATGACCGAAGTGTACCGAAACTTTCGGTCCTGCAGGGCGCCTTCGTGGCACCAGCTGCAGCCCGGGCCCCGCGACCGGATCGTCCCGTCTTTGCGCCTTGACGGCCACCCAAAGTCTGCGTAGAGTCCGATTCTCGAAAGCGATCGACAATCGCCTCGAAACTTTCGGGACTCCGAAGGAGCGGTCAGCTTATCCCTGGAGCCGGGACGTGCTCGGCTCCTGGGGGCACGGTGACGAACGGTACAGCTACAGCCAGGTCCGGGAGGCGATCTCGTCCCGCAGGGTACCTCCTCCTCTCAGCGGGTTGAGATCGCCTCCGTTCTTCGAGACCCGGAAGGGGTCGCCAGCAGACGGCACGTGGCGCATGCGCCGTCCGGCAGGCACGGCGATCGCTTCGGCCGAGGCGCGTGACGCCCGGCAGGACGCATGTTGCGCATGCATGAGGAGTTGCTGAAGGAGGCGCGGCCCATCACGATCGAGCGAGTCTGGGCGAGGAGGAGCGACGAATGACTGGAGGTCAAGCAGTGACAACCCGTTTGCGACTGGTCGGAGTGCTCAGCGTGATGGCGCTCTTGTTCGGCGCCTGTTCGAGCGGCGCCACGAGCACGCCCGCCGCCCCGTCGGTGGCCCCGTCGGTGGCCGCGTCGGTGGCCGCCAGCCAGGCGCCGTCCGCTGCTGCGGCATCGCCGGCGGCGGCGCCCGTCACCATCGAGTGGTGGCACATCTCGAAGGACGATCCCGGCAAGACGCTCTTCGCGAACATCGCCGCTGCCTACACGGCGGCGCACCCGAACGTCAAGATCAACATCACGGTCCTCGAGAACGAGGCGTTCAAGACGAAGCTCGCGACGCAGATGCAGTCGGGCAGTCCGCCCGACCTGTTCCAGTCGTGGGGCGGCGGCTCGATGGCCGCCCAGGCCGACGCCGGGATGCTCAAGGACATCACCGCGGATGTTGCGTCGTGGAAAGACACGATCAACCCCGGCGCCATGAGCATCTATGCGTACAACGACAAGCAGTACGGCGTTCCCTGGGACATGGGGATGATCGGCTTCTGGTACAATAAGGCCTTGTTCGCCAAGGCCGGGATCGCGGCTCCGCCGACGACGTGGGACGAATACCTCACCGACGTCAGCAAGCTCAAGGCCAGCGGCGTCGCTCCGCTCGCCATCGCCGGCAAGGACATGTGGCCCTCGATGCACCTGTGGACCTATCTCCTGGTCCGCAGCGGCGGCGCTGACGCGCTCAAGCAGATGATCCAGAGCAAGAACTGGAACACCCCCGCCTGCACGCAAGCAGGCGACGCCGTGCTCAAGCTGAACGCCCTGAACCCGTACCAGGACGGCTACAAGAGCGCGTCGTACGACAACGAGGCCGCCGCGGTCGGCAACGGCAAGGCGGCAATGGAGCTGATGGGCCAGTGGGCGCCCGGCGTCGAGGTGGCCGACAGCACGAGCAAGAAGGGCCTCGGTACTGACCTGGGATGGTTCCCGTTCCCGGCCGTGACCGGAGGCGCGGGCGCCCCGACCGATGGCGTCGGCGGCGGCAACGGCATCGCCGTCGGCAAGAACGCGCCGCCGGAGGCCATCGACTTCCTCAAGTTCTTCAGCAGCGTCACGAACGCCAACTCGCTCAACAGCTCGACTCCGCCGACCGCCCTGTCGCCCGTCATCGGGACCGAAAGCACGGTCACGGATCCGAACCTCCAGCTGGTCCTGAAGGGCCGGAACCAGGCCAACTTCATCCAGCTCTACCTCGACCAGGCCACCTCACCGGCCATGGGCACGGCGATCAACGAGGCGACGATCGCGCTGTTCCTCGGCCAGTCGACGCCCCAGAAGGTCTGCCAGGCGATCACGGACGCGGCGGCGGCGCAGTAGCGATCTGCTCCGCGCATCGGTCTCGAACCGCCAGAATGGCAACGATCGGCGGGCCGGCTCACGCCGGCCCGCTCGATTTCGCCAAGGTGGCTGGTGGTCCGATTCTCGCAACCAGGGGACGGAGATGAGCACGAGCATCGCCATCGCCGCTCGGCCGGAGGCGCGTGCGCGATTGCGGTCCCGATGGATCACCATCGCCATCTTCCTGCTTCCGGCGCTCGCGCTGTTCGTCGTCTTCGTGCTGCTGCCGATCGCGCAGGCGGCGTACTACAGCCTCTTCAAGTGGAATGGGCTGCAGCCCCTGACGGACTTCATCGGACTCAAGAACTACCAGGTTGCTCTTGCCAGCGACACTTTCCGGTCGGCAATCGGCAACAACGTCTTCATCGTCGTGCTCTCGCTGGCGCTCCAGATCCCGTTCTCGCTCGGCCTCGCCGTCCTGCTCAACAGGAGGTTCCCCGGCCGCGGGATCTTCCGCCTGGTCTTCTTCCTGCCGTACGTGCTGTCCGAGGCGATCACCGGCATTGTCTTCAGCCTCATGCTCCGGCCGGGCGCGATCGTGGACACGAGCCTCAGCGGCGTCGGCCTGGGCGGCCTGATCCAGGACTGGCTCGGTGATGGCACCATCGTGATGTTCACCCTCTTCGTGATCATCTCGTGGAAATACTTCGGGTTCCACATGATCCTGCTGCTGGCGGGGCTCCAGGGGATCCCGCGCGAGCTGGAGGAGGCCGCCCGCATCGACGGGGCCGGTCGATGGCAGGCCTTCCGCCACGTCACGTTTCCGCTGCTGGGACCGACGCTGCGCGTCTCCGTGTTCCTGTCGATGGTGGGCGCGCTCCAACTGTTCGACATGATCTGGGTCATGACCAAGGGCGGGCCGATCGGCGCGTCGAACACGATGGCCACCCTGATGTTCAAGAACGGCTTCCAGAGCCAGCTGATGGGCTACGGCAGCGCCCTTGCCGTGATCCTCTTCGGGTTCGCCCTCGTCCTCGCCCTGGCCTACCAGCGGTACGTGCTGCGACGGGACGTCGAGGGCGCGCTCACCGCGTTCAACGGGTAGGGCCATGTCAACCGCGTCGACCAAGTCGGGTGTCACGACCGCTTCGGAGGCTCGCCGGTCGGCGCGCCTCGTCCCAGCGGGCGCCTTCAACGTCGCCAGCTACGGGATCCTGATTGCCGTCGCGCTTCTCATCCTGGTTCCGATCGCGTTCGCGATCCTGGGTGGGTTCAAGTCCAACAACCAGCTCGTGGGCGACCCGGGATCGGTCATTCCCAGCCCGTGGGTCGCGTCCAACTACACCGACGTGCTGTTCGGCGCCAACAGCGGCGCGTTCTGGCAGGAGATCAGCAACAGCCTGATCGTCGCGGTCATTGCGGTCGCCGCCACGGTCGTGCCGGGGTCGCTGGCCGCGTTCGCCTTCGCCCGGATCGCCTTCCGCGGCCGGGAGGCGATGTACACGCTGTTCACGCTCGGCCTGCTCTTCCCGGCCGCCGTCGCGATCCTGCCGCTCTACATCCTGGTCCGCAATCTCGGCCTGTCAGGGAACTTCCTGGGCGTCGCGCTGCCGGAGGCCGCCTTCGGGCTGCCCCTGACCATCATCATCCTGCGGCCGTTCTTCAGGAGCATCCCGGCCGAGCTCGAGGACGCGGCGAGGATCGACGGCTGCAGCACGTTCGGGTTCTTCTGGCGGGTCCTCCTGCCGCTGGCCCGACCTGCGATCGCCACCGTGAGCGTCCTGGCGATCGTCAGCACCTGGAACGCGTTCATCCTCCCGCTGATCCTGCTCAACGGGGAGTCACAGTGGACGCTGCCGCTGGGCGTCATGAACTTCTCGGGGACATACAGCTCCGACCAGGCCCGCATCCTCGCATTCACGGTTCTCGCGATCATGCCGGCCGTCATCTTCTATGCGGTTGCGGAGCGCCAGATCGTCGGCGGATTGACCGCCGGCTCGGTGAAGGGCTGATGACAATAGAACAGCGCTACCAGGACGCCACCCTGTCCATCGACGAGCGGATCTCGGACCTGCTCGACCGAATGACCGTCGAAGAGAAGGTCGCCCAGCTCGGATCCGTCTGGTCGTTCGAGATCGTCGGGATCGGGACGCTCGATCACGAGAAGGCGGAACGGCTGATCGGACTCGGGATCGGCCAGATCACGCGCCTGGCCGGGGGGACGAACCTGGAGGCGCGCGAGGTGGCGGCCCTCGGGAACGACGTGCAGCGTTTCCTCGTCGAGGAGACGCGCCTGGGGATTCCCGCGATCTTTCACGAAGAGTCCCTGCACGGCCTCGTCTCCAGGGATGCCCCGTGCTTCCAGCAGTCGATCGGCGCGGCCGCGGCCTGGGACGCGGAGCTGGTCCAGGCCATGGCGTCGACGATCCGCCGGCGGATGCTCGCGACGGGAGCCCGCCAGTCGCTGGCGCCGGTGCTCGACGTGACGCGCGATCCGCGCTGGGGGCGCATCGAGGAGACGTACGGCGAGGACCCGTACCTGGCGGCCGAGCTGGGCTGTGCCTACATCCGCGGCATCCAGGGAGACTCGCTCCAGGATGGCGTGATCGCGACCGGCAAGCACATGGTCGGGCACGGCCTGGCCGAGGGTGGCCTGAACCAGGCGCCGGCCCACGTGGGCCCACGCGAGATGCGAGACGAGCAGCTCTTCCCGTTCGAGACCGCGGTCCGGGAGGCCGGACTGGCGAGCGTCATGCCCGCCTATTGCGACGTGGACGGGGTGCCCTGCCACGCATCGCACGAGCTGCTGACGACGATCCTGCGCGACGAGTGGGGCTTCGATGGCATCGTCGTCTCCGATTACACCGGGATCCAGATGATCGCCACCCAGCACGAGCTGACCACGGACCTCGCGACGGCCGCGGCCGTTGGCCTCCGCGCCGGCGTCGATACCGAGCTGCCGAGCACCGTCGTGTACGGCACGCCCCTCCTCCAGGCCCTGGCCGACGGGCGCATCGACGAGGCGCTCGTCGACTGCATGGTCGAGAGGATCCTCCGCATGAAGTTCCGGCTCGGGATCTTCGAGCGCCCGTTCGTCGATCCACTGACGACGGCCTCGCTCGCTTCGCTTGCCGCCGACGAGACGCGCGTGGCGCTCGAGCTCGCCGGCCGATCCCTCGTGCTGGTCGAGAACGATGGGATCCTGCCGCTCCGAGCGGGACTCGAACGCGTGGCGGTGATCGGTCCCATCGCGGCGAGCGCGCGCGAGCTGCTCGGCGACTACGCCCACCTCCTGCACATCGAGACCCTCCTGGAGATGCGCGACCAGGGGAACGCGTTCGGCTTCCCGCTGACCGACGAGATCGTCCCGGCCGATGAGCTGGCGGGTCGCGGGACCATCTTCGATGCGATCGTCGCCCGGCTGCCCGAGGCGAGGGTCGAGCATGCCCGCGGAACAGGCATCCGTGGTGGAACAGACGCTGACATCCAGTCGGCCGTCGAGCTCGCGCGATCGTCCGACGTCGCGATCGTCGTCCTGGGCGAGCGTTCCGGGCTGACCGACAACGCCACCACCGGCGAAGCACGCGACCGGCGGGACCTGGGCTTCATGGGTCGTCAGCAGGAGCTGCTCGAAGCCGTCGTCGCGACCGGGACGCCGGTCGTGCTCGTGGTCGTCAGCGGTAGACCGCTCGCGATCGAATGGGCGGCGGCCCACTGCGCTGCGGTCCTGCTCGCGTGGGTGCCGGGGGATGCGGGCGCCCAGGCCATTGCCGCGGCACTCCTGGGCGACGTGAATCCAGGCGGTAAGCTGCCGATCACCGTCCCGCGCAACGTCGGCCAGGTCCCCGTCTCGTATCGACACCATCCGACCGGCGGACGATCCACCTGGAAGGGTGACTACGTGGACGGTCCTGCCACGCCGCTCTGGCCGTTCGGCTTCGGGCGGTCCTACACGGCGTTCGAGCTTTCGGATCTGCGCCTGGACAGGACGGAGCTGCCGACCGACGGCGGCGAGATCGTCGTGACGGTCGATGTCAGGAACACCGGCAGCCGGCGGGGCGACGAGGTGGTCCAGCTGTATGTCCGCGATCCGGAGGCGACCGTCGCTCGCCCGGTCCTGGAGCTGCGGGGATTCCGTCGAGTCGGGCTCGATCCCGGCGAGCGGCGTTCCGTGTCGTTCAGGCTGGCCGCGGAGCAGTTCGCCTACGTGGGGGCCGACTACCGCCGGGTCGTCGAGCCCGGCATGATCCGCGTCTTCGTCGGGAGCTCCTCGGCCGACCTGCCCCTGGGTGGGCAGTTCGAGCTCGTCGGGCGCACCGTTCACCTGGTCGAGCGCCACCGCTACCTCACCCGGACAACGCTTGCCTGACGCCCGGGCGGTCGTCGACCCGGCCGTCGTCGTCGGACAGGTCGACGATCGGCTCTTCGGATCGTTCGTGGAGCACATGGGTCGGGCGGTCTACGGTGGGATCTACGAGCCGGGCCACCCGTCCGCCGACGCGGAAGGCTGGCGGCGCGACGTCGTCGAGCTCGTGCGGGAGATGGGCGTGACCCTGGTCCGCTACCCGGGCGGCAACTTCGTGTCGGGATACGACTGGGAGGATGGCGTCGGGCCGCGCGAGGCGCGCCCCACCCGGCTCGACCGCGTGTGGCGCTCGATCGAGTCGAATGCGGTCGGAACCGACGACTTCCTCGCCTGGACCCGACTGGTGGGGCTGGAGCCGATGCTCGCCGTCAACCTGGGCACGCGTGGGGTCGAAGCCGCCCGGAACCTGGTCGAGTACTGCAATGGCCAGGCCGGCAGCCGGTACGCCGACAGGCGGGCCGCGAACGGGCATCCACGACCCTACGGCGTCCGGATCTGGTGCCTGGGCAACGAGATGGACGGCCCGTGGCAGATCGGCCACACGTCCGCGATGGAGTACGGCAGGCTGGCAGCGGATGCCGGCCGGGCGATGCGGCTCGTCGATCCATCGATCGAGCTCGTCGCCTGCGGCAGCTCCGGCTCGAAGATGCCGACCTTCGGCTCGTGGGAGGAAACCGTCCTCGACATCGCCTGGGAGGTCGCCGACCACATCTCGCTCCACAGCTACTACGACCCCGCCGCGTACGAGACCGTCGGCGACTACCTCGCCTGCTCGCTCGACCTCGAGCGGATGATCGAGACGGTCGCGGCCACGGCCGACGCCGTCGCCGACCGGAAAGGGAGCCGCAAGCGGATCGGCCTGAGCGTTGACGAGTGGAACGTCTGGCATTTCGCCGAACACCGTTCCCGGGAAGATCCCGAAGGTCCATACCGCGTCGCGCCTTCGCTGGCCGAGGACGAGCATGACCTCGCCGATGCCCTCGCCGTCGGGTGCCTGCTGATCGCGCTGCTGCGTCACGCCGACCGCGTTCGGATCGCGTGCCTGGCCCAGCTCGTCAACGTGATCCCCGCGATCCGAACGGTCGACGGGGGAACCGCCTGGCGCCAGGCCTCGTTCTACCCGTTCGCCGACGTGGCGCGACTCGGGCGCGGGACCGTGCTCGGCTTCGCGCTCAACGGACCGACCTACCGGGTGGCCGGCGAGGGCCAGGTCCAGGCGATCGACGCGGTCGCGGTGCGCGACGCCGCGGCCGGCTCAGTGACCGTCTTCGCGGTCAACCGGCTCGATCGTCCCCTGGGGCTCGAGGTCGAGCTGCGAAACCTCGGCCGGCTGGCCGTCGACGAACATCGCATCCTGACCGATCCGGACATCCACGCGCCGAACACGGCCGCCGATCCGAATCGGATCGCGCCGCGACCCGGCGTGAACGCCCGGATCGACGCGGGACGGCTGTCGGTCGAGCTGCCGCCGCGCTCGTGGAACGTGCTGCGGCTCACTGGCGCAGCGGGCGAGGGTTCCGCGGTACGGGACCTGAGCCGCTGACAACGCCGCTACGCCCGACTGGCGTGAACGTGGTGGCGGGAGCGCATGGGAGTCGAACCCACCCGGCCGCGCAGGCGCGACCGCACCGGTTTTGAAGACCGGGGAGCCCACCGGGACCCAACCGCCCCCGCGCCGGATGGTAGCGCGCGAGCCGACGGCGGGACCGTGACCGGAACGCGTGCGGCCCCTGTTGCCCGGGTGGTCTACTGTTCCCTCTTCGGGAAACCAAGGGGGTGATGCCGGTGACCTGTGCCACCTGCGGCACGGAGAATGACGCGGGGCGCAAGTTCTGCCTGGAGTGCGGGACCTCGCTGGCTGCGGGATGCCCGGCATGCGGCGCGCCCAACCCGCCAGC
>Ga0066793_10001632_pt1 | contig 10348 bp, 9 predicted proteins | sample PersoiDNA2013189_FD_83876 | JGI IMG/M metagenome (GOLD analysis project Ga0066793, IMG submission 83876) | Permafrost soil microbial communities from the Arctic, to analyse light accelerated degradation of dissolved organic matter (DOM) -... | ecosystem: Environmental > Terrestrial > Soil >...
ATGACCGTCTTTCAGATGGCAGAGGTTGCAGTGCCAGAGAAGCTGTTCAGGTCGATACTGTCTAGAATTCACCGCCTGGGGAGGGCATGCGTGAGGGCACCTGCCTTGAGCTGCTGAAAGACGAGGGCTTTAGAAGCGAGATGGATTCACATGCGGGACAGCTGTCCCCTGACAACGGAAAACCAAGCGGCTTGGGGGCGACATGGAGGGGCCCGGCGACGAAAAAACGACAGAGTCCGGTCAACCGCGTCGAAAAGGTACCATCCGGGGTAGGATGTCGGCGTTGGAGGAGTAAAATGGGGAATACCGGTAAAGTGTGGGCTTTGGAGGAGGCACATGATGGATGTCAGTGAAGAATCGCCAGAGTCTAGATGGTTCGCAGAGGATATAGTTGGAACGATGCGAGAACCTCTGCTGGTTCTCGACAGCAACCGCCGGGTGTTGTCTGCAAATCCCGCTTTCTACCGTACTTTCCATGTTGACCCCAAGGAGACACAAGGAGTCCTGGTCTACGAACTCGGGAACCGCCAGTGGGATATCCCAAGGCTCAGGCAGTTGCTGGAGGAAATCCTGCCAGAGAGCACAACCATTGAGAACTTCGAGGTAGACCACGAGTTTCACGAAATCGGGCAGAGGACCATGGTCCTGAACGCCCGGCGGCTCAATGATAGCGACAAGATTCTCCTGGCACTTGAGGATATCACCGATCGCAGGCGCCTTGAGGATAAGTTGAGGGACGCTTCGGAGTACACCCAAAGCATCGTCAGCACCGTTAGAGAACCCCTCGTGGTGTTGGACGACAAACTCAGGGTGATATCAGCCAACCGGTCTTTCTACAGGACTTTCAAGGTGACGCCGGAAATGTCTGAAAACACTCTGTTGTTCGACCTCGGCAACCGCCAGTGGGAAATCCCCAAGCTCAGGGAACTGCTCGAAGAAGTGCTTCCGGAGAAAACGAGTATCGAGGACTTCGAGGTCGAGCACGACTTCCCGGCTATAGGGCAGAAGACCATGTTATTAAACGCCAGGCGCATTCGGAGCAAAACGGGTGCCACACATATGATACTTCTGGCAATAGAGGACATCACAGAGCGCAAGGTCGCCGAGGAGGCGCTATTGCGCGCCAACGAGGAGCTGGAAGGGTACGCGCACACGGTCTCGCACGACCTGAGGTCCCCCGTTGCAACTATTGGCCTGACGACCGGAAACCTTGAGGACAGGCTGAAAGACCTTTCCGGCGGGGAAGTCGATGAGGAGGCAGCCGAGCTGATCGACTCGATAAAGAGGAGCGTCGAGAGGGCGAGCAGCCTCATCACAGACCTGCTGACCCTCGCGCAGGTCGGCCTCACACCAGAGAGTATAGAATCAGTGGACGTCAAAGCCGTGATCGGCTCCGTCATGGAGGAAGTCACACCACTACTGGAGGAAGAGGGAGCGGCCATCGAAGTCGGGGACGACATGGGCCGCATCATGGCCAACCCCACGCAAATACGCCAGGTCTTCGCTAATCTGATCAATAATGCTCTGGAACACGCGCGCGGCGGACAGTTGGTAATAAAGGTTTCGTATCTCGGACAAGACACGTACGGGGCTCACCGCTACCTGACGCGGGACAACGGCTCGGGGATCCCGCCCGAGGATATCGACCTCGTGTTCGCCCCGTTCTTCAAGGGGAAGACCGGTACCGGTACCGGCATCGGGCTCGCCACCGTCGAGAGAATAGTGAACTTCTACGGTGGAACGGTAAGGGCCTACAACGACGCCGGAGCCTGCTTCGAGTTCACGGTCAACGACTATGCGGTTGACGGCTACCGCCAGCTGCCGGAATCGGAGTTTACCTGCGAACAAGAGGTAATGCCTTTGTAAGACGTTGCATTCAGGACGCTGGCATTCCGCTTCGAAGCAAAGGCGAACAGGAATTTTTTACATGGGATCATAGGAAGAATATGCCATTATTGCATTATGAACGTCCGGAAGACTGTGATCATCGGGATCCATTGGCATGGCTATGAAGACCCTCCCTTATTCCATATCGTGTATTGTGCTTGACCGGTGCTCAGACCCTAAAACAACAGTCTCGTCCGATAGAACGCCAATTGCGGTATCCAAAGCGTCAAGGAATGTGTGCTTATCAATATCTGCGATCGACCTCAAGGCTGCGTAGAGATCGGCCTGTCCGTCCTCTCCCACCAGTATGTGGTGATGGGCTCTCCACAGCGATTGCACTGCTCCGCTCTGACCGGGACCTGCCGGTGGCAGCGCGGGCATTTCGTCCCCTTGATGAAGCGAATATGCTTCTCCTGGTTGCCCGTCGCCTCATCGCCGTGATGATCAGGCAGCGGAGTCAAGATCATCAGCGGGGCGAACGGCCCCAGAAACAGGCCCACGAAGAAATAGAAGTTTGCGTCCCTGCCGCGCCTGCGGGCGAGTTCTTTCGAAATGAAGGCAGTCGCAACGAACGCAGTTGCAACCGCTATCCAGGTCGTTGTCATGGTAAGCATTGAGTTGCCCTCAGTTTATTAAGCCTCTACCATTTGGTTCAACCTGTAACGGGACGGCCGCAAGCCCACGGATGGGTGATTTCAGGTTGGACTGCTTGATCGAGCCACTTGCGCCACCGGGGTCAGACCCAGGTAGCACAAAAGAAAAAACCGGGAAGACGTGAACGCCCTCCCGGCGATTCTTCCAGCTTAAGCGAGCTTACTCTTTGCCCATGTACTTGAAGGAAACCTTGACCCTGGCGCGGTACGCCGTGATCTTGCCGTCCTCCACCTTCATGTCCAGGTCCGCGATCTCAGCGATGCGGAGTTCCTTCAGGGACTTGCTCGCCATCTCGACCGCGTTCTTGGCGGCGTCCTCCCAGGACGTTGGGCTCGATCCAACGAGCTCGATAACCTTGTAGACACTGTCAGCCATGATGCCCCCTCTTCGTTCGTTGCCATGCCGCTGTCTTACCATTGTAGCACCAGCAGTCGTGTATCCCTTTTCGACTTCGACGCGGGAACAAAGGCTCCTGCGCCTCGGGAAACTTGACGTAATCCGAAGTGAGACCTATATATGTATCACCGGCTTCTCCTTTTTCGCGCTGCTCTTGAGGTATCGCCAAAGGCGCTTCGACTGGCCGGCTGGTAACGGAAGGTGATCCGATGAGGTACTGCAAGAGTTGCGGCTTCCCGGTCCCGTACGGGAAGTTCCTGGCGTGGACCCCGAACGGCACGATCATAGGGCGGGACTCGGGGCACACCCGCCTGGTCTACCTCGAGGTCGACGAGCTGCGCGCGCTCTTTGACGGCGTTTCCAGGTGGATGAACTTCTCGATAGACCCCATAATCTGCCGCGCGGAGAGAGAGGTCGGCAAGCGCTTCATCAAGACTCTGATGCCCGGATTCCTCGCCAGGATGCCGCGGGGCAAGGTGGCGCGCCCGGAGCCGGCCATCAAAGCGACCAGCAGGTTCATCTTCAATTACATGGCGGGGCTCGGCATGGGGCGGGCCGAGATGGTCGAGTACGTGAGCAACAGCCATGCGCGGGTGCTCGTGATGAACCCCCACTCCGTGCCCCTTATCGCGGGCGATGGCACCGGCGTGTTCGAGTTCATGGAGCGCGTGGGAGTTTCGGCCGGATGGGAACGGGTCAAGTCAGACGAGTTCGTGATCACCATCCAGAAAGTGAGCGACGAGCCACCCGTCGAGGAGCAGTTGGTCCTTGCTGAAATCCAGTACCTGCCCGGCAACGTCGAGCTGGACAAGTGCCAGAAATGCAGCGTGCCCTGGTCGGTCACCAAGAGCATCTACCTCGACCTCGAGAAAGGCGTGTTGCGGCACTCGCAGACGGGTATGCGTTTTGTGGCGCTTCCCGCCCAGAGCTTCGATGCTGTGCTGACCGGGCTCGAGCGAGAGTTCGGCGCCGAGCTGCCCTCGCTCATGGAGGGCCTCGAGCAGAAGTACATGCGCGAGACCTCGGCGGTGCGATATTCGATCCCGCAGGGAAGCCCCGTGGTCAACATCATGGCCGACTTTCCGTGGATGGGAATCGGCAACTCGGTGGCCGCATGGGTCGAGGGGCGCAAGGTGTTCTTCGTCGTCGAGAACCCGTTCCACCCGGGAATCGTCGCCGGCAAGGTGACCGGCCTCTACGAGGCATGGACCGGGAGCATCGTGCGAACCGGCTGGGTCGAGGAAGTGCCCGGCCGGGTCAAGGTCACCCTGGAGCACGTTGCGTGATTTCCTGCACCGCTTGCGCCTGACCCCGGCGGTGCGTTCCTGTAGAATCCTTTCGGACTGACCATGCGTTCACGCTCGTTGATCGAAAGGACATGCGATGGCCGAGGACAGCAGCCCTGCTGACGAAAAAGCGGCCGAGCTCGAAAGAGAAGGCCTCAAGCCGGAAGTCGAAGTGTGGGAGGACGGCTACCGGACCAGGGACCATCCCGAGGCGTTCGAATGGTGGTACTTCGATTCTCAGTTCGAGGATGGAACCACCGTCGTAGTCGATTTCACGACAAAGGCGAAGTCACCCAACACGCCTCCGGTAACGCCCAACGTGACCACCATCATCAAGTTCGCGGACGGCACCAAGCACAAGATAGCGAATGACTACAAACTTGAGGAGTTCTCGGCGGCGGCCGACAGGTGCGACGTCCGGATGGGGCCCGAAACGCTCGAGGGCGACCTCGACAACTACAAGCTGCACACCGAGGGCGACGGTTTCTCGGTCGACCTGGATTTCCACCGCGGCGCACCCTCGTGGCGTCCCGGCGCCGGCATCACCTACTACGACGGCGCCAGGACGAAGTACATCGGCTGGGTCGTACCCATTCCATACGGCACGGTGGAACTGACCCTGACGAAAGACGGGAAGACTACCACTACCACGGGCACTGGCTACCACGACCACAACTGGGGCAATATCTCGACGAGCCAGTACATCGACCACTGGTACTGGGGACGCACGCACGTCGGCGATTTCACAGCGATCTTCGTACAGGTGACCTCGACGAAGCTCTTCGGGTTCGGAGGCGTCAAGATCCCGATATTCTACCTCGCCCGCGGAGACGAGATCCTGGTCGATGACGCTACGCCGCTGACGCTGGTCACGCGCGACTTCGAGAAAGCCCCCGGCGGCAGGAAGTACCCGAAGAACCTGGACTTCCACTGGCATACGGCTGAGGGTGACATCCACTTAGCCCTTCGCGACGCCGTGCTCATCGACGCGCTCGACCTCCTCGAGCTCGCCCCCGGGTGGGCGAGGCCGCTGGTCCGCCTTTTCGCGAAGCCCTACTACCTGGACTTCAACGCGGACCTGGAGATGTCGGTCGATATTCCCGGAACGCGTGCTCGCGAGAAGGGCAAAGCGCTCTTCGAACTGATGCTCCTCAAATAAGGTGGATGAACCACCCGCCACGGGCGGCCCTCCCCGGCGTGAAGACAGGCTCGGCGAGCTCGAGGCCGACGTCACCGCGCCGACGACGGACCTCGTCCGCCAGACCCTGTTCCGGGGCGGAGTGCTTTCGGCTTTCGGATATCGCGACTTCCGGCTGCTGTGGTCCGGCGCCTTTCTCTCGAACGTCGGGACCTGGATACACACCGCCGTCCTGCTCTGGTACGTGAAAGAGCTGACCGGCTCGAACGGGTGGGTGGGCGCCGTGAACCTGGCGACTTTCCTGCCCATCCTGTTCTTCGTCCTGTATGCGGGCTCGCTCGCGGACCGGGTGGACAGACGCAAGCTCATCATCGTCACGCAGGTGATCATGATGCTCGCCGCGCTCGGCCTGGCCATAGCCACGAGTCTTGGCGTCTCGTCGCTCGCTCTGATCATGGTCCTGACCACCTTGATGGGCATCGCGTTTGTCTTCAACTTCCCCGCGTGGAGGTCTATGGTGCCGGACCTCGTCCCGCCGGAGGACATGCTCAACGGGATAGCTCTCGACGCGGCACAGTTCAACATGGCGAGGTTCATCGGGCCGGCCCTGGGTTCTATAATCCTCGGCGTCTGGAGCATCGCGGGGGCTTTCTACATCAACGCCGCCAGCTTCCTGGTGGTCATCGGGGCCCTGATGCTCATAAGCCCTCTGCCCGCCGTGCGGGAAGCTCACGTCGGAAGCGCGTGGGACCATATCAAAGAGGGCCTGGGCTACCTGCGCCACAACCGCTGGGCCGTCAACCTCCTGGTGGTGCTGGGAATCGCGGCCGTCTCCGGGATCGCGCTGATCGTCCTCCTGCCCGCCGAATCCAAAGACGTGCTGCACAAAGGGTCGTGGGGGTACGGATGGCTGCTCGGGGCGATCGGGCTGGGAGCGGTCGTAGGCGCACCGCTGGTGACCCGGTTGAGCGGGCGCGTCAGGGAGCGGGAGATCATCAAAGGCTCGCTGCTCGCGTTCTCATTCATCCTCATCGGGCTGGGGCTGTCCCACAACTACTACCTCTCGCTCGCGATGACGTTCGGCATCGGCGTCACTTTCCTGATGGCGAGCGCCTCCATCAACACGGTCCTGCAGTCCCGGGTCGACAGGGACATGCGCGGGCGGATCATGAGCTTCTATATCCTGGTCTTCCAGGGCACCGCGCCTATAGGGGGCCTGGTTCTCGGCTTACTCTCGGACAGGACTTCCACGCCTTTCGCAGTGCTGACCGGCGCGGTGGTCTGCCTCGTGCTTTCCATCGTGATCATCGCGATGCCATCGATATTGAGGGACGCGGTGTCGCCCGCATGGAAGCCGACGGCATAAGTGCCGTGACCGTGCTATCGCACTTCGGGCGCAGCCCCGCCCGGCATCGCGGCGGGCCACTTGTCCGGCAGGATGACCCGGTAGGCATCGGAATAATCGGGCGAGTAGCGCCGCCAGTTCGAGCCCCAGTATATCCGCGTTCCGCCCGTGTTTATCGAGGCGAACGCCTCGGCGTAGTAGTTCTTCTCACCAGAATAATCATCTGATGTGTATGATTGCGTGTGCGCTATTCTCCATACCCTGGGCTTCGCGGTTAGCTCCAACATAAGCAACTGCTCGTCCATCCAGGCGTGCTTCTTACCAGGCGGAGGTTCCATGGCGCCGTAAGTCGAGACAAGCGCCCAGCCCCGGGTGCCGTTGCAGTTACCTGAAACGTGGAGCCCGATGTCGGGTTCACGTCAAAAGGAATTCGCAGCAGCCTCGTTTCTCTGCCAGTGCCCATGTCGGCCATCGAGATGAAGTCGGTGCGGACGTTCTGATATACGTAGACGTCCCGGCCATCCCATGTCAAAGCCGCGTCGCCGTGCCCCGCGGACCCATCGGGAAGTGTGACCGTGTGGGCAAAGTCCCTCGAGAACACCTGCGTGTAGATCGCCTTGTCTTCGTAGCCGACTATGCAGTAGTCACCTGACATGCTCATGCCGACCCAGTTGATCGCGTCGGGGAATCCGGTGTCCTTGCGTCCCAGGACGCGGTCCTGGATTCTGTCGTAGCACATCACCGACACCAGTTCGTTTTTCGAATCCTCGACCATGAAGCACCAGTACCGCCTGTCGAGAGAGGCGTCGCCCTCCGCCTTCGTCGTTATGTACGCACCGTCGGGAAAATCGCTACGGAAGTCGCGGACGGTCTTCGAGGTGTTGGTTCCGCAGTCGTAGCTCATGAGCTTCATGTTGCATGGATAGTAAAAGACCTTGGCGTTCGAGGGGTCCCATCTCGGCTCGGGCTCAGCGTAGTCACAGTCGTCAAACGCCTTGATCTGCCGCAACAGCTTGCAGCTCACGGCATCATACAGATAGAACGCGGCGGTGTTTCCACGCAGGACCACGAGGGTGCCGTCGCAGTTCGCAGGGTCCATCTTTGAGTACTCGTTCTCAATCCCGGGGCCCAGGTAACCGTCCTCCCTTTCGGTGATCCGCTGGAGCGTAGTGAGGAAGGTCGGCTCCTGCATGAGAGCGGCTTTGCCAGGCATTGGTGGGGCCGGCGTAACGTAGCTGTTCGTTCCCATGACAAACCTGAAAGGCAGCTTTTCAACCGATTTGTTCTGGCAGGATACGGCCGTCAAAGCAATCAGAATGCACAGTGCAAACGCGATTCGAGAACGCTCTCGAGCGCAAGCTGATTTCGAAAGCCAAGCTCAAGTCACTCGAACTCAACCTCGACCGCGTCTGACTGCAAAATAGGGACAGGCACCATTTTGCATCTCTGGATTGCCAGCCGGTTATCAGCCTCTAGATGCAAAATGGTGCCTGTCCCTATTTTGCAGCGGAGAGGAAATCGCCTACTATGCCCGCCAGCTCCTCCGGGTACTGGAGCACCAGCCCGTGATGGGCCCCCTCGACCTCCACCAGAGCGGCGTCCGGGATGAGCTCCGATAGCACCTTCGCGTTCTCGGGCAGGATGACGATGTCGTCGGTCCCGGTGACCACGAGCGATGGCTGCCTAAGCTCGGGAAGGCGGTCGCAGGTCCCCCTCCAGTAGCGCATCGCGTCGGCCTGGGCTTCGAAGTGATCGCTCGCGTTCCCGGCGTCCAGGTCACCCAGCAGGTTGCCCGGGCCCGCCCCGCTCTTTTCGAGCTGCTCCCTGGTGATAAAGAATCGACGCTCGGGGTCTGCGCCGCCGCCCCCGTGACCGTCCGTTCCGTGGAATTCAAAGAGGATCCCGGGCTCCTGGCGCATCCCCTTCGCTCCCCCGCACTCGGTCGCCAGCAGGACGAGCCTCTCTACCCGGCCGGGCTCGTCTATCGCCATCTCCTGAGCGACATACCCTCCCATCGAGTACCCGAGCAAGTGCGCAGCCTCGATCCCGAGGGCGTTCAACAGGTTGAAGGAGTCTTCGGCGAATTGTGAGATGCTGAATTCGCGGCTGCCCGCTGGCGTCTCTCCCACTCCCCTGTTGTCGAAAGCGATGACCCTGAACCGCCTGGCGAGAGGCTCGATGAACTCGCGCGTCCACAGCTCCTTGACTGCCCCGAGCCCGATGATGAGGAGGAGCGGCTGACCGTCACCGAAGACCTGGTAAGCAATATCGATGTCGCCCGCGGGGGCACGCTTTGTCTCGCTGACCGTCTGCTTCCACATCCGTGCAATCCCTTCTTTCTTGTGCTGTGAACCAATTCAATGAGGCTGCGCCCGTACCTCTATTGCCTGCCCGGGTGCGCCACTATATAATCACGGCTAATCAAGTTGATAAGCAGGTCTAATCGGGAAGGAGACAGCAGTGGCTGATGATTATCGCGAGATGTGGCGGGAACTTGGCATCAACCTCGAGGCGCATGACGGCCTGCTGGAGGTGCTCCCTCCTCTTTTCGGCGAGGTGTTCCTTTCTCAGACCGGGCGCCCCGCGCGCATGAGCTACTTCGACTACGTGTTCTCGGAAGTGCACGGCCTTCGCATCCGGGAGCTCGTCAACCACAAGAAGAGCGGCGGGATAGTCGTCGGCACGTACTGCACTTATGCCCCCGAGGAACTGATCACGGCCGCGGGCGGGATATCGGTCGGCCTGTGCGCGGGCGCTGAGGTCGCCCCCGACGAAGCCATGAAGTTCCTCCCCGGCAACCTCTGCCCTCTCATCAAGTCGTCACTCGGCTTCAAGCTCGCCGGGGTCTGCCCGTACATCGAGTCATGTGACCTGCTCGTCGGCGAGACGACGTGCGACGGCAAGAAGAAGTTCTACGAGATACTCGGCGACATGCAGCCGGTACACGTGATGGAGCTGCCGCAGAAGAAGGGCGCCACCGACATGGAGATGTGGAAGAGCGAGGTACGGGTCCTGGCGGCGCGCCTGGAGGAAGTCTCCGGCAAGAAGATCGATGAAGCGGGCCTGAAAGACGCGATCAGGATCGCCAACGAAAAGAGACGCGCGCTCTTGAGGCTGGCGGAGCTTCGCAAGGCCGACCCCCCGGTGATATCGGGGCGCGACGGGCTCCTCATCAACCAGATCGCGTCCAACGACGACCCGAGGCGCTTCACGGTCAAGGTCAACGAGCTGTGCGACGAGCTGGACAAGAGGGTCGGACAGGGCAAGTCCATAGGCGGACCGGCGCGGCCGAGGATCATGATCTCGGGCTGCCCCATGGCGCTTCCCAACTGGAAGCTCGCGCAGGTCATCGAGACCTCCGGCGCGGTCGTGGCGATGGAAGAGATGTGCACCGGGATCCGTTATTTCCGCAACCTGGTGGACGACGCCCCCGACGACCTCGAAGGCATGCTCGACGCCATCGCCGACCGCTACATGAAGATCGACTGCGCCGTCTTCACCCCCAACACGGAGAGGGTCGAGAACATCCTCGGCCTGGTCCGTGATTTCGACATCGATGCTGTCGTCTATCACGCGCTGCAGGCGTGCGACCCGTACACCATCGAAGCCTACAAGGTCCAGAAAGCGCTCGACGAGGCAGGC